>WNFG01003286.1_pt1 | contig 16174 bp, 13 predicted proteins | sample 5400431 | NCBI WGS metagenome assembly WNFG01 (sample SAMN13153346, study PRJNA577476) | soil metagenome | isolation source: 120 cm saprolite under Douglas fir tree site 2 hole 3 replicate 2 | place: USA:California | collected 2015-04-18 | reverse complement strand
TCGCCCTGCGGACCGAGACGCCCGGGGGCGCGCGGCCTGCTCAAGGGCCCAGCGAGCTGCTGGCTCAGGGACGCTTGTCGGCTGAGCACATTCGCTCACATCCCTACGCGGCCGGCAACACCGCCGCTGAGGTCCGCCTCTTCACTGACCGACTCGAACTCTGGCCGGTCACCGTCCAACTCTACGGCGGGATACTCCAGGTCTCTGCGCGCGTTGACCGCAGGCAAGTGCCCGAGCGCTTTTCCTCCAATGTGCAAGTCCGCAATCTGGATGTGGGGGCGATGCTGGCAGCTTCCCCTGCTACCCGCGGCAAACTTTCCGGAACAGGTGAGCTGAACCTGCAACTGTTCGGTGCGCTCAGCAACGAGTGGCGGAAAGTGCTTTCGGGCAAGGGGCAGTTCGCCATCCGCAACGGCCGGCTGCCGGGCGTCAACTTGAGCGGCGCTAAGGAATCGCTCGCCAAGCTCACTGGGATGAGCGGCGAGACGCCCTTCAGCCTCATCCAGGGCGACTTGGGGATCGGCCAGGGGCGAGTTGCGAGCCGGCAGATCCACATGGATTCGCCCCACGGCATCGTCGACATGCATGGGAGTTGCAGCCTCGACGGCGCACTCGAGTACGACGGGCAGGCCGTGGTCAACGCGGGCAGCCCGGGTGCAGCCGGAGCCCTCGGAGACATCCTCGGCGGCATCCTCCAACGCGATGTCGGACGAGTGACCGTGCCGTTCTCGATCCGCGGAACGCTTCAGGATCCCAAGGTTCAACCCGGCCGCGGCGGGCCACGCGTCGAATTGTCCTCACCGGCATCGCAGCCCGCTCAGACGCAGCCGCAGAAGCGCAAGAGTATCATTGATATTTTCCGCCGCCCGTAACCGCCCCTGGCGCTATGCCGCCAGCGCCAGCTGATAAAAACTCAGCGCCGCGTCGCCTTGCTCGACCACGCGCACGCGCTCCAGCTGCTCCATTCGCTCCGGCAGCGCTGTGCGTTTCGCGTGCTCGACGATCACCCGGCCGCCGGGGGTCAGCAGCGGCGAGCGGTCGAGAAAATCAAGCGCGCGCTCGTACTCGTTGGCCTGCGCATACGGCGGATCGAGAAACACCAGGTGCGCGCGCATGCGCCGTGCCGTAAGCCATTCCATCCCGCGGACCGCGTCGGTGGCCAGGATCTCCGCTCCGGTGGCGATTCCGAGCGCCTGGAGATTCTTGCGGATCAACGAAGCTGCCGCAGCGTGCTTTTCGATGAACATCACTTCGCGGGCGCCGCGGCTGAGCGCTTCGATGCCCACGGCGCCAGTGCCGGCATAGACGTCCACGAATACGGCTCCTTCAATGGTTGGCCCCAGGATATTGAACAAGGTCTCGCGCAGGCGGTCGCTGGTCGGTCGCAGGGCCAGCCCGCGGAGGCTCTTCAGCGCCCGGCTGCGGTATTTGCCGCCCACGACGCGCATCGCTTAGCCCACTGTGGCGAGCTGGTAGCGCCGCTGCCACTTCGGCCCGAGATAATCGAGCAGCCGCTTCAGTTCGCTTGCTGCTTCGGCAGGGTCTTGGGGCGCGGGTGCGGTGGCGGCTGCCGCAGTTCCCTGCGGGAGCGTCTCCGACGCAAGAGCCGCACCAGCCTCGCGCTCGCCGGTGCCTCCGGCCACAAGTGCGAAGGCCTCGCGCCGGGCCCAGTCGAGCAGTTCACGGTCGCGCAAAGGGTTGGCGAGATGAAAGCCCAGCTCGCCGTGCTGGCGTGTGCCGAAGAATTCCCCCGGCCCGCGAAGTTTCAAGTCAATCTCGGCGATCTCGAAGCCGTTGGCCGTGCGCACCATGGTTTCCAGGCGCTCCCGAGCATCTTCCGTCAGCTCCTTCGGCGCCACCAGCACGCAGCGCGATTTCTCCTGGCCGCGCCCGATCCGCCCGCGGAGCTGGTGGAGTTGCGCCAGGCCGAACCGTTCGGCGTGCTCGATCACCATGGTGGTGGCGTTAGGCACGTCCACGCCGACTTCAATTACGGTAGTCGAGACCAGCACCTGGATCTTGCCCCGCCGGAAGCCCTCCATCACGTTTTCTTTCTCCTCGCTGCGCAGGCGGCCATGAAGCAGCCCCAGCCGCAGTCCGGGGAAAACGGTTTTCGAGAGCCGCTCGTACTCGATGATGGCTGCCTTCAGCTCTTGTTTCGACTCCTCAATCACCGGATAGACGATGTAGCTCTGCCGGCCACGGGCAGCCTCGCGGCGAAGAAACTCCCACACGCCAGGCAGGTGCTCCTCGGTGGTCCAACGGGTCTCGACCGGCGGGCGTCCGGGCGGCATCTGGTCAATGACGGAGTTATCGAGGTCGCCGTAGAGCGTGAGCGAGAGCGTCCGGGGAATCGGCGTCGCCGTCATCACCAGAACATGCGGGGAGACGCCTCTTGCGGCTCCTTTTTCGATCAATTGCTTGCGTTGGAGTACGCCGAAACGGTGCTGTTCGTCCACCACCACCAGACCCAGGCGGGCAAAATCCACGCCCTCTTCGATCAACGCATGCGTGCCGACGACGAACTGCGCCGCGCCCCGCCGCACGCGTTCCCGCGCTGCTTTTTTCTCCGAGGATTTCAGCCCGCTGATCAGCAGCTCAACGGCATAGCCGGCGCGCGCAAAGATCCTGCGCGCTGCCAGGTAGTGCTGCACGGCCAGGATCTCGGTGGGCGCCATCAACACTGCCTGGCAGCCGTTTTCAATGGCGATCGTCGCCGCTTCCAGCGCGACGATGGTCTTGCCGCTGCCCACGTCGCCCTGCAGCAGTCGGTTCATCGGCACCGGCCGCTCCAGATCGGCACCGATCTCGGCGAGCACGCGCTTTTGCGCCGCAGTGGGTTTGAACGGCAGGATGCGCTTCAGCGCCTCGCGGATGCGCTCCTCGCGCACGCGCAGGGCGATGCCGGCTTGCTGCCGCGCCTGCTGCCGGCGCAGGGCCAGGCCGAGCTGGTAAAAGAAAAACTCCTCGAAGATCAGCCGCTGGTGTGCGGGCGAGCGAAACGCATTGAGCGTTTCGACGACTTCCGTTCGCGGGGGGAAGTGGGCATAGGTGAGCGCGTCGCGACGCGACGGGAAGCGGTAGCGATTGAGCAGCGCCGCCGGCAGCGGGTCCTGCAGGCCGGCATCCAGGTTGGCCAGTGCCGCGTAGATCACCCGGCGCAGCGTGCGCGAGCCGATGCTGCCGATGGCCTCGTAAATCGGCACGATGCGGCCCACCTCGGTGGAATCGGCGGCCCCCGAGCCCAGCAGCTCGTATTGCGGATTGATCATCTCCAGACGAGCGGGCCGGTAAGGGTCAAGCTCCACCTTGCCGTACAGCACGATGCGCTGGCCGGCTTTGAACCGGCCCTCGAGGTAGCCGCCATGGAAAAACTTGCAATGCAGCACGCCGGTCGGGTCACGCACCATCAGGTGGTAAACGGCGTTGCGGCTGCGGGCGAATCGCACCACGCCGCCGCTGACCACCTCAGCCTGCAAGGTGTAGGTGCCGCCGGGCTGGATTTCGCGGATCGCAGCGAAGCGCGTGCGGTCTTCGTAGCGGAAGGGCAGGTAGCCCAGCAGGTCTTCTACGGTGTGGATGCCGCGCTCGGCCAGCAGCGCGGCCCGCTGCGGCCCCACGCCCTTCAGGTACATGACCTCGCTCGAGATAGCCGCCTTCATGGACTTCTTTATACCATCGCCCCGCCGGGCCAATTTCGTATACTTGCGCTGGGTGCCTGCGTATAGATAGAGTGTGCCGCGCCTCCCGCCGCCCCGGCGGGATTTTCCAACGCGCGCCGCCTCTGTCCGCACAATTCTGCTGTACGTGTGGCGGATGCTCGGAAGCCATTGTGGAGGAAACTGTGGCGGAAGACCGCTTAGAAGCGAAGGACATCAGGGTCCTGGTGCTCTGGATTCTGATGGGCCTTTTGGGCGCAGGTGTGGCGTTCAAGTATTTCTTCCAGGCGTTTCCTGAGGCCTCGGTGGATTTCCGCGTCTCGCGCCCCGCGGCACTGGAGGTGGCGCGCAATTTCCTCACGGTGCAGGGTCAGAAGCTCGACGGCTACCAGTCCAGCATTGTCTTTCGTGTGGACGATAACGCCAAAACTTACCTTGAGCGCGAGGTGGGCCTCGAGCAGTCCAACCGCCTGATGGCTTCCGAGGTCAGCGTGTGGTACTGGGATGTGCGTTTCTTCCGGCCGGGCCAGAAGGAAGAGTTCCACTTGCGCGTCAGCCCGTCGGGGCGCCTGGTCGGGACCACGCACGTCCTCGACGAAGCCCGGGAAGGCGCGCAACTCGACCGCAAGGAGGCGCTCGCCACCGCCGAGGCGTTTCTGGTGATGCGCTACCGCGCCAACCTGGCGGCGTACGACTTCCTCCCCGAAGAGGCCAACTCGACTGAGCGGCCCAAGCGGCGCGACTGGAGCTTCACCTGGGAGCGCCACAGCTTCAAGGCCAAGGACGCGCCGTACCGGCTGCGGGTCACGGTGCAGGGTAACCAGGCCGATGGCTGCGAAGAGTTTCTTAAAGTACCTGAGGCCTGGGAGCGCGACTACCAGCGCCTGCGCTCGAGCAACATCTTTTACGAGTACATCGCCCTGGTGCCCTACGCGCTTTTCCACGGCGCGCTGCTGTGGGTTCTTTTTGACCTTGGCCGCCGCGGTCAGATCCGCTGGCGCAGCGCGCTCAAGCTCGGCGTGGTGTTAGCGGTGTTGTTCTTTGCGATGTTTGCCAACCAGTGGCCGCTCTCCCGCGCCGGCTACGACACCAATTCCTCCTACGCCGGCTTCTTCCTGAACAAGATGGTCATTGCCGCTCTCTTTGGTCTTATCGCTGGCCTGGTCGTGGCACTGACCATGGCCGGAGGTGAGCCCCTCTATCGCCGCAACCAGCCCGACCAGCTCCGGCTGGGCGCCATGTTCAGTCTGCCCGGCATCCGTTCGAAGGAGTTCTTCCGCTCCTGCGTAATCGGCCTGGCCATGGCCGCCGCGCACATCGGTTTTGTGGTGTTGTTCTATCTGGTGGGTAAGAAATTCGGCGTCTGGGCGCCGCAGGACCTGAACTATACCAATGTCGTCAGCACGGCGATCCCCTGGATCTTTCCTTTGACCATCGGGGTCTACGCGGCGACCAGCGAAGAGTTTCTCTTCCGCTTGTTCGCCATCCCGATGCTGCTGCGCTTTACGGGGTCTCGCTTCCTGGCCGTCGTCATCCCGGCGTTCGTATGGGGCTTTTTGCACAGCACCTACCCGCAGCAGCCGGGCTACATCCGGGGCATCGAGGTGGGCGTGATCGGCATCGTCGCCGGGCTAGTGATGCTCCGCTGGGGAATTCTAGCGACCCTGGTGTGGCACTACACTGTGGACGCGCTGTTGATCAGCCTCTTCCTGCTGCGCTCGACGAGTCTCTATTTCCGCGTCTCGGGCGCTGTGGTGGGCGCGGCAGTATTGATTCCGCTGGCGATCTCTGGAGTGTTTTACCTGACGCGGCGCAGCTTCGAGGCCGAGCCGGCGCAACTGAACCGCGCTGAGTCGCTCGGAGAACCCCCTGAGGCTCCTGCGGCGTCCCTCGCGGCCGAGCCCACCGGCGCGGCATACCAGGCGCTCGCGACGAGCACGCTGGGGATCGCGCTCGGCTGCGGGGCGCTCGGCGTCCTGCTCCTGGTGGGGGTGAAGGCCGAGAGCATCGGCGACTTCGTCCGGTTCGGAGTCAACGCCCGCCAAGCCGCCGCGAAGGCCGATGAAGTCCTCCGACAACGCCAGCTCGACCCAGCCAGTTTCAAGCGGGCAACCCAGTTCGTGAATCGCTTCGATGAATACGCGAACGAATACCTGCGCCGGCAAGTGGGCATCGCCGGAGCAAACCGGCTGTACCAGGAAAAGGTGCCGGCGGCCTTTTGGAGGGTGCGCTATTTCCGCGATTCCCAGAAGGAAGAATACGCGGTCATCCTCCGCACCGACGGCGCGCTGCAGGCTGTGCGCCACGAGCTCGAAGAAAAAGCCCCTGGCGCAAACCTGACCAAGGAAGAAGCACAGGCCCGTGCCGAGGCCTACCTGCGCGAGGAGAAGAAGGTGGACCTCGGCAAATGGAAACTGGTCGAGGCCAAGTCGGAAAAGCACCCGGCGCGTACGGACCACACCTTGACCTGGCAAGAAATCGAATCCATCGGCACCGGTCCGGCGGCCGACGCTGCGCACGTGCGCATGGAGCTTCAGGTCCAGGGCGATGAAGTCTCCGGCTACCGCGTATTCGTGAAGCTCCCGGAAGCCTGGGAGCGCCGTCAGACCGAAGAGACCTTTACCATCATCCTTCAGTCTATCGGCCGGATTGTCTTCTTTGCAGCCCTGGGAGTGACCGCTCTGGTGATTTTCTTCAAGAACCTGAAGCAGCCCGCGGCGGCCGGCGTACCTTGGCGGCGGATGGCACGGTGGGCGACGTGGGGCCTGCTGGCGGCCGCAATTATCCGGATCAACGTCATGCCTCTCGTGCTGGCGAACTATCCCACACAGTTCCCGTTCAAGACGTTTATGACCATCGTTGTGATCTCGGATTTTCTGATTGTGGCTTTCGTTTATTCGGCTCTGCTCTTCCTTTTCGGGCTGGCGTGGTTTTTCGTGTCGCGGGCATTCAGCAGGGAGCGCATGCCATCCTGGAGCGGCATGCCCGCGGGCTATTACCGCGACGCCTTCTGCCTCGCCCTGTGTGGCACCGCTGCGATGCTCGGTTTGAGTCGGCTCCCGTATCTGATCGGGCGCGTCTGGCCGACCGCTCATCGGGCTTTGGAGGCCAGTCTTCCCACCAGCTTCGATACCTATCTCCCGGCTGTGCAGGCGATCGGGCAGGCCGTTGCCGGCGCGCTCTCGGGCGGCCTGTTCCTGGCCGGCTACATCGCCCTGGCCGCGGGGTTCATCGCCGGCTATGTCCGGCAGATGTGGATGCGGGTGGGTGTCGCCTTGCTTGTTGCCGTCGCCCTGGCAGGAGACTGGGGAAGCCCCGCCGACTTCGCCCAGCAAGTTCTGGTGCAGCTCATTATCCTCGGGGTGTTGTGGTGGGGCGTCATTCGAGTGGTGCGGTTCAATCTGCTCGCCTACTTTCTGATTGCGGCCACGGTGACACTGACCGGCGCCGCGACCCGGCTGTTGCAGCAGCCGAACCCCTTCTTCCGCGCCAACGGGTACGCAGTCGTCGGCGCAGCGCTGGCATTGCTGGCTTGGCCGCTGGTGGCGTGGCTTCGCGCTCCCGCAGCCCGCGATTCCATGGCGGGCCCTGCCGGACCGGCGGCCTAGCGCGGTCTTCCGGAAAGGCGCTTGGAGAGACGCCTGCCGATGTTGTTCGACCCTGCTACCGGCTCCGGACAACCTCCCACTCACCACGGGTTCCGACCCCCGAAGACTCACGCCACGCACCGATCGCGCCGCTGGGCCGAATCTCTCCTGGCGATTCTGGGTGGCAACGTTGTTTTTCTTCTGCTTGAGCCTCATCTTCCTGCGTCTCTGCAGCATCAGACATTCCGTGTGGACTGGGGGTTGGGGCTGGATTTTCTCCTTTGCGTGGTGCTCTACGGCGTGATTCGTTGGGCGCGCATCCGGCGGCCGGAGTGATTGTTGGCGTAAGGCCGCAGCGGGCGCGGCACTGCAAGCGCTTCCCCTCCCGATTCCGGAACGGATATGGAAAACGGGATGCGGTTGCTCACCCTTCTTATGCCTGGGCGTCTAAATCGAGTGAATCCCGGCGGCCCCAAGACGTTGGGGTGCGCAAATCGCGCCGGGATACGAGCGCTCCAGAAGCGCGGTGAAAAATCGACCTCGACGATTCAAAGGACCCTAGAAAGCAGACATGCCGCTCACGGGATTGGCCATAGCGTTGCCAGGGGATGGAAGCCTCGCGAGTTGTGGTGAGCACACCCGGACAACAGGGAGAGCGGTGGACGAGCGGACCCTGATCCAGCAGGCGCAGGCGGGCAAGCGCGCTGCCTTCGAAGAGCTCGTACACAAGTACGACCGCGACGTCCTGCGCGTGGCGCTCAACTTGTTGCGCAGCCCGGAAGACGCTCGCGATGTCTATCAAGAAGCCTTCCTGAAAGTGTACAAGAATCTGCACCGCTTCCGCTTCGAGTGCAGCTTTTACACCTGGGTCTATCGCATTGTCACGAATGTGTGTCTAGATCACCTGCGCCGCAGTAACAGCCGTCCTGAGGTGCAGGCGCCAGAGGCTGCCGGTGGGGACGACGCTGCGCCACAGGATTTCTTCGATCGGCAGCGGGAACATCGCGTCACCTCCGATCCGGAACGCCACCTGCTGGACAAAGAGATCGGCCGGCAAATCGTCGCGGCACTGGGGCACCTCTCGGCCCGCGAACGCGTGGTCTTTGAGCTCAAGCATTATCAAGGACTGAAGCTGCGTGCCATCGGCGATATGCTGGGCACCACCGAGGAGACAGTTAAGAATTCGCTGTTCCGGGCGACGCGAAAGCTGCGCGCCCGGCTGGAAGGATTGCTGTGAAAGAGGGAAACCCCATGCACGATCACCGATCCGAAACCAAGACCTGCGAAGACTTCGGGCGCCTCCTGATGCTCTACGTCTGGGAGGAGCTCGACACCGGCGAGCGCGCCGCTGTCGAAGACCACGTCGGCAAGTGCGCCATCTGCGCGGCGGCGCTGGCTGCTGAGCTCCGCTTGCGCCAGGGCCTCGCCGGAGCAGAACAGCCGGCGGAAAAACTGGACCCTTCCAGCCGGCTGCTGGCGCAGTGCCGCAGCGAACTCGCAGAAGCGCTGGACGACGCCGGCCAGGCGCCCGCTGGCACGAGCCGGTGGGGCGCATGGCATCCGGCGAGCTGGTTTGTGTTTCACCCGGCGTTGAGCGCGGCGCTGCTGGTGCTGCTTGGGGTGGCCTTCGGTTCGATGGCGCCGCAGTGGTACCGCTCGTACACCTCCCTGCGGCCGGAGACTCCGTTCGTGGTTTCTGCGTCGCCCAAGCTCTCGGAGCAGGATTTGCAAACAATGGGCATCGCCGGCATCAACGTGCTCCCCGACAGCACTTCGGGGTCGCCCAGCGTCGAGCTGCACCTGACCGCCGAGAAGCCCCTTGTAGTGCGCGGCAGCCTGGACGATTCCGACGTCAAGCGCGTGCTCACCTTCGTGGTCCTGAACAGCCAGCGGTTTGACTCGGGGGTGCGATTGGATTCGGTGGACGTGCTGCGGACCCGCTCGGCGGATACGGATGTCCGCCACGTGCTTTGCGCCGCGGCCCACCGGGACCGCAACCCGGGCGTGCGCCTGAGGGCGCTCGAGGCCTTGCGTGGCTTCGAGCAGGATGACTCGGTGCGGCAGACGCTGCTCGAGGCGTTGCAGAACGACTCCAACCCCGGGGTGCGCGTCGAAGCGATCAATTCTCTGCTGGGGGCGCTACGGGCAGCTGCCGATCAGGGAGGCCGGCTGGACGACCAGCGTGTGGTCGAGGTGCTGCGCGATCGCATGGAGAAAGATTCCAACAACTATATCCGCATGCAGAGCGCGGCGGCGATCCGCCAGCTTGGCCTGCGGAAAGTATACTGAGGCCAGAGGGACCCGCGAATGAAGCAGGATCCGACAATGCGCTGGGCAGGATTTCGGGCTGCGACCCTGGTGGTCGTGGCGGCGCTCGGCGCGCTGGCGGTGACACCGGCGGTCTGGGGGCGCACTCGCCGCGCCAAGGAGCCCGGCGAGGGCCCACGGGTGAAGGAAGAAAAGACTGGCACGGTGGCCACCCGCGAAGGCTTGCGGCTGCACCTGGTCGCCGATCTCGGCGATGTCCGCATCCTCACGCAGAAATCCGACCAGGTGAGCTACAAGGTCCGCATCGAAACCGATTCTCGCGACCCGGACGCGCAGAACCTGCTCCGGCAATACGCGCTGGCGGCCCGCGGCAACGCTGCCGGCGTGCAGTTGACCGGGCAGATGCCCTCGCGTCACTTCCAGGGGCACCTCTGGGTGAGCTACGAAGTGACCGTGCCGCGGAACTACAACCTCGACGTGGTCACCCAGGCAGGCAACATCGAGACGCAGGATATTGAGGGCCGAGTTGTCCTGATTACCTCCGGCGGCAACGTCACCGCCGGGAGCGTGGGTGGCCCGGAGGCCACCGGAGCGCGGCTGGAGACTCAGGGCGGGCACATCACCGTGAAGGACGTGAACGGCGAACTGCGCGCCATCACCGCCGGCGGCCACATCACCGTCGCCAACGTGCGCGGCGACGCAGTCTTGCGAACCGGCGGGGGCCACATCCGCACCGGGACCATTCACGGCACGGCACAACTGGACACCGGCGGTGGGAATATCACCGTGCAGCGCACCGGCGCGAGCGTCACTGCCTCGACCGGAGGCGGGCAGATCGACTTTGGCGAGGCGGCAGGCTCGATCCGCGCCCGCACCGGCGGCGGCGGCATCCGCATCCTTCACGTAGCGGGTCCCACGCAACTGGAAACCGGCGGCGGGAGCATCTTCCTGACCATGGTGGAGGGAGCAGTGCACGCCTCGACCGGCGCCGGCAGCATCACCGCCTGGTTCTGGAAGGAGGGTCCGGCGGAACCCTCCGGGACGCCGAAACCTCGCAAGGTGTTCGCAGCCTCGCAACTGACCACCAGGCAGGGCGATATCGTCGTGTACCTTCCGCGGGAACTCGCCGTCACCATTGAGGCTATTATCGAGATGGCCGCCGATCATCGCATCGAAGCCGATCCCTCGCTGCCCCTGAAGGTGACCTACTCCGATCCCGGTGCCGCAGGCTCACGGAACGCCGGGACGGTCCGCGGCGAATGCGCCATGAACGGCGGCGGCGAAGTCCTGCGCTTGAGAACCGCTGGCGGCAACATCCAGCTCAAGCTGGCCGATACTGCCGCGCAGTTGCGCCTGAACCAGCAGCAGATGGAGCAGCTCAAGCGGCGTCTGGAGATGCAGCAGCAGCGTCTGCTCGAACGGCATCGCCAGCAGAAGCCCCAGTCTCAAGCGGAGAACCAGAACGAGCAGGTGCAGGAAGAAAAAGAGCAGCCGTCCGGCGAGCGCGAGTTCTTCCCGGTGGAAGGATGGGGGCGCAAGCTCGAGGAGTTCTGGCTGGGCGGCGTCAAGGTGGATGCGGACACGCAGCAGCGGAAGCTGGTCCATTCGGTGCGCCCGGTTTATCCAGACGTTGCCCGGCAGGCCGGCATTGAGGGCACGGTGCGGCTGAAGGCCATCATCGCCAGGGACGGCAGCGTCCAAGCGCTCAAGGTGATCTCCGGCGAGCCCGCGCTGGCGAATGCCGCGGTGGAAGCGGTGCGAAAGTGGCGCTACCGCCCCACATTGATGGAGGGTAAGCCAGTGGCCGTAGTCACGACCGTGACCGTGGAGTTCCAGTTGAAGTGACCCAGGGCAGTGCTTGCGTCCCGGCGGGTGATCCCCGACTAGTAATTGGGGGGGCCGGGATGCGGCAGGCGCGTATTCCAACGGGGGTGTGGAGATGCGCAGAGCAGAAGTGGCTGCAGTGGTATTGGCCGCGGCGGCGATTCTGGCCGCGCCATGCCTGGCAGTTGACGAGGTCTTCCAGCAAACCTATCCCTTGCCGGCCGGCGGCAGCTTCGAGCTCCAGAACGTCAACGGCTCGGTCCATGTGAGTGCCTGGGAGCGCGAAGAGGTCGAAGTGTATGCCAAGAAGACGACCCGGCAAGACCAGAGCGACCTGAAGCGCGTGGAAATCGAGGTCGAGGCGCGTGCGAATGCGGTCTCGGTGCAGACGCGCTACCCGCAGGACGGCGGCGTCGAGGTCTACGTCGAGTATCACATCCGCGTGCCGCAGCGCGTCCAGCTCCGCCGCGTCGCGACAGTCAACGGCGATGTACGCGTCTTCGGTGTGGAAGCCGCAGGCGAGCTGCGCTCGGTCAATGGGGATATCGAGGTGTACGACAGCGCCGGCGGCATCAGCGCCCGCACCACCAATGGCAATCTGCGCCTGGAGCTGCGCCAGCTCGAAGCCAGCGGCCCGGTGACGCTCGAGACCGTGAACGGCTCGGTGCTGCTGGCCGTGCCCGCCGGAACCGGCGCGGAGCTCGAGGTGCGCAGCCTGAACGGCGACTTTCGCTCGGAGCTTCCCGTGACTCTGTACAGCTCCAAGGGTCCGCGAGAGTTTCGCGCCCGGCTGGGCGCGAGCGGCACGCCGCTACGAATTCGGACGGTGAATGGTGGGATACGAGTGGTCGCCCTGCGGCCCGGAGTCTGACGCGGCCGGCTGCGGCAAACGAAGTGGAACCTAACGAGGAGGAAGCCATGAGAAAGCAATCGTATATCACTTGGTTGTGTCTGGCGCTGCTGGCCACCGCTGCGACGGTCCTGGCCGGACCTGCGATGACGTTACGCACCGACGCCGGACGCGCGCAGGAACCTGCGCCACCGGCAGCGCCCATGCCGCGGGTGGCGCCGGTGCCGCCCGTCATGCCGGAAATGTTGATGGAGATGGAGGACGGCGACCGCGGGTGGCTGGGCGTGACGATTTCTGAAGTGACCGCAGAAAAAGCCAAGGAGTTGAAGCTATCCGCTGAGCGCGGGGTGCTGCTGGGCGAGGTCGAGGCCGAGAGCCCGGCCGCGAAGGCGGGCCTGAAGGCCAACGACGTCGTCACCGAGTTCAATGGCCAGCGCATCGAAGGCACCGCGCAGTTCCGCCGGCTGATCCGCGAAACGCCGCCCGGGCGCGCGGTGCAGTTGACCGTCTGGCGCGATGGCCGCGCCCAAAGCGTCTCAGTGCAACTCGGCAACTTCCGCGGACAGATGAAGAGCCGTGTCCAGATGTTCGGGCCGAAGGACTTCGACTTCCACTTTGAGATGCCGGAGATGGGCGGCAACTTTTTCACTTCCCGCCGGCCGATGCTCGGCATTGACGTCGAAGACCTGAACAGCCAGCTCGGCTCCTATTTCGGCGCGCCTGACGGTGAAGGCGTGTTGGTGCGCGAGGTGAAGTCAGGCACGCCCGCCGAGAAGGCGGGGCTCAAAGCCGGCGACGTCATCACCAAGATTGACGGCGAGCGCATCCGCAATGTCAGCGAGCTGCGCGAGAAGCTGCACGAGAGGCGCGACAAGAAATCAGTCAGCGTCGGGGTGCTGCGCAAGGGCGCGGAGATGTCGCTCGATGTCGGCATCGAGCAGCCCAAGCCGCCCGAGAAGAAAAAGACGACCATCAGCCGGCGCACGGTCATATAGCTGCCAGCGCAGTCCATCATTTTGAGAGGATGGCTCGCCCGCAGCGGCGGAGGGGCCATTTACGTCCGCGGGAAAAGCTTCGGGAGAAGCCTTCTACGACTTTGCTCTTTGTTTTTTGCCCCGGCTGCCTTTGTTCCCTGCCTGCAGTTGTTTCTCAATGCCATTAGCCTCCAGATATTTGTGCATCGGGGCGACTGACCCTTCCGGCTGGGACTGGCCCGGTAGTTCTTTTCGCAGGGTCTGGGTCATGAGCGCTCGAAAATGGAGCGGGTCTCTGAGGTCTTGTAATTCCCGGTAATAATAGAGCGGGGTGGGACGTTTTCCCTTGAACCTCAGCCTCTTTAGAAACTCGATTTCTTCTTCGGTCGCATCACCGTTCAGGGACGGGTCACGAAGAAATTCTTTGAGCCCCGGTTCTTCCTCAGGTTGGTCAGGTTCCCTTTCAACAAACTCGAATTTCTTAGGGTGCCCTGGGGCCAGTCTCCGGTTTAACACAATTTCCATAGCAAAAGTCGCGAGGTCGATGTCCCAGGATTCAATTAGCGGATCCAGGAAGGAGACGCAGTTTTCGACCGACACGCTGAAGACATCCGTGTCCAGGAACTCGAGAATGGTAACTCGCATCTGTTCATAGCTTCGGCCGCTGAGTCGAGCCACTAGATGAAGCCAGGTTTCACTTTCTAATTCTTCTTTGACAACTCTTTTGACCACGTCCAAAAGCTTCTGGGTGACGAGGCGTTCGAGCTCGCCGAAGGGCTGCTTCTCAAAAATCGCCCGTATTTGCTTTTCTTTGTCGGGTGCGCACTTGCGGAGAATCAACTCGCGAACCTCCTCAAACAAGGGCGCGGGCGGGTCCCCCAGTTTTCGCTTAAGCTCTTCCCTGCGCTGGAGCTCAGCCAGCTTCGAAAGCTTCGCGCTCGGGAGCTTCAAGAACTTTCCCATCTTGTCATAAATATCTGTCCGCTCAGGCGCGGGCGGCAATTTTTTGCGAGTCAGCAGCTGGGAAATGTAGGACTCCGTCACTTCGGCGGCAGCCGCCAGATCCCTCTGCTCAAGCCCCAATTCTTCCAGCCGCTGTTTGATCACTAGGGGAACATCCACAGGGTGCCTCCGCTTGATTAACTAGGTCAGATTAAGCCTTGAAAATAATCCCAGATTCTGCTTGACAGGTCAAGTTAATTCACCTATTGTGGTTAATGACTGAGGGAGTCATAAGATAATCTAAACTAAAGTGGGTTATCTGGAATCGGCCCTTGGCCACGACAACCAAGGAGATGGACATGTTTGCACGCAGAGTTTCCATGCAGTTGAAACCCAATAGCGTTCCGGAATTTACCCAGAGGATCGAAAAGGACATTCTTCCCCTGCTTCGTAAACAGACCGGGTTCCAGGACGAAATCACATTTGTCGGCCCGGGCGAAACGAAAGCGTTTGGAATCAGTTTGTGGGAAAACAAAGAGAACGCGGAAGCCTACAACCGCGGAACGTATCCAGAAGTGACGAAGATCCTGGCGAGAGTCGTTGAGGGAACTCCTCAAGTTGAAACCTATGAGGTTTGCAACTCGACCTTCCACAAGATCGCCGCTGCTGTAGCAGCCTAGGGCCGGCAAGTTTTTTCGTTTGGTTCGGTGGGGGGGGCGGGCCAAGTCCCCCCCTCAGTTGTCCGGCGAAGAGCAAACTGGACGGGCAACGAGGTTTCCAATGTTTGCGAAAAGCATGCAGTGGGTTCCCCTTCTGGTGTTGCTCCTGGTGGGGTCATGGCGCCCCTCCTCGAATTACCAAATAGCGCTGGACTTTGTGGTTTGTGCGGGCGCGGTCACGGTGGTCCTGGCTTTATTCTTCATCAAGACACGAAATCGAGGCTCAGTAATTGCGTCGATAACAGAATCCAACCCCGCGAGGCGAGTCACTCTAAAGCTGTGAGCGTGGTGGTCCTGAGCGCCACGGCAAACGCAGAGGAGATGCTCATGGAAAACACAATCAACACGGGAACTATGCTGATCGAGGAAGGCGCTCTTCTGCCGAAATCCTTGCGATTCGAAAGCGAGCCCTGGACGTTTTTCTATATGGCTGGTGGAATCATTCGACAATTGCGGACGGCGCTGGAAAACAAAAGGGTCACCGCCCTTCCACCGAAGAACGATATGAGGAAGGCGGCGTGAAGGACGAAAGATCGAATCTCACGCAAACATCTAGCTGCCGGCGATCCGCAGAAAGAAATCGAACGCCCGAGGAGAGAGGCCGACAGCCTGGAAGCAGCGCGACTAAAGAACAGGAAGACCTTTCACCCTTAATGTTGGTTGAGGGTAATAACGAGCTTGCTTTCGGAATCTTTGAACGGAGGTTAGAGCAATGACTTTGCATGTGACTCCCCTACACGACCGCGTTCTGGTGAGGCGGTTGGAAGAGAAAGAAACCGCGAAGGGCGGCATCATCATCCCCGACACGGCCAAGGAAAAGCCTCAAGAGGGCGAAGTGATGGCCGTCGGAGCCGGCAAGATCGAAAAGGGCCAACGGGTCCCGCTCGATGTGAAGGTGGGCGACCGGATTTTGTTTGGCAAATACACCGGCAACGACATCAAGTTGGATGACCAGGAATACCTGATCCTCCGCGAGGAGGAAATCCTGGCGAAGCTCGGCGGGGCCGCCAAAGCGGCGTCCGGCAAGAGGTAGTTTTCCCCGATTCCGAAGGTTTTGGACGGGGCAGAAATTCTCAATCACCGAGGAGGGTGAAGTCCCATGGCAAAGCAAATTGTGACGGGTGAGAACTCACGCCAGGCGATTCTGCGCGGCGTCAACATTCTGGCCGACGCCGTGAAGATCACCCTCGGCCCCAGGGGCCGCAATGCGGTGATCGAGAAGAAGTTCGGCGCGCCGGTCATCACCAAGGATGGTGTGACTGTGGCGAAGGAGATCGAGCTGCAGGATCCGCCCGAGAACATGGGGGCGCAGATGGTGCGCGAGGTCGCCTCAAAGACCTCGGACGTGGCC
>WNFG01002248.1_pt1 | contig 16186 bp, 16 predicted proteins | sample 5400431 | NCBI WGS metagenome assembly WNFG01 (sample SAMN13153346, study PRJNA577476) | soil metagenome | isolation source: 120 cm saprolite under Douglas fir tree site 2 hole 3 replicate 2 | place: USA:California | collected 2015-04-18 | reverse complement strand
CGCTCCCCGCCATGCCGGCCCTCCTCGCGGTCGGGGCCCTGGCCGCGCACGGCCGCATCAGCATCCCGCTCATCCTCGGAGCGGTCTCGGCTGCCGCCCTGGCCACCGATTTCGCCTGGTATGAGCTCGGCCGTCGTCGCGGGGCAAGGGTGCTGGCGAGACTCTGCCGGCTGTCCCTCGAGCCCGACTCGTGTCTCCGCCGGGCCCAGAGCATCTTCGCCCGCCACGGCGCACGGAGCATGCTCGTCGCGAAGTTCGTGCCCGGCTTGACCACGGTCATGCCGCCGCTCGCCGGCGTGTTCGCGGTGGCACGGGGGTGTTTCGCTCTCTACGACCTCGCCGGCGTGCTGCTCTGGGCGGGCACGTGGCTGGCGCTCGGATACTTCTTCAGTGACGCCATCGTCCTGATCGCCGCCCGAGCCACCGCCCTCGGGCATATGCTCGGCCTGGTCATCGCGACTGCGCTCGCCGGGTACATCCTGGTCAAGTACGGGCGCCGCCACCTATTTCTGCAGAAGCTCCGGACGGAGCGCGTCTCGTCCGAAGCGCCCACGCATCCCGGGGAGCCGCTGGCTGGCCGCCGCCCCCATCGATGAGCGGGAGGGCGAGCTCCTCCGACCTTCTACTTCTGCGCTGGACTGTATCCCTTCGTCCGCATGCATCGCTCGAAAGCCTCCCGATCGACTGGCGGCAGTGGCGACGGTCGCGGTTCCTGAATGGCACCGATCGAGGCTTCGACGCATGCGGCCCGATCGGCCTTTTGCTGGCTCGGCGTGACCCCCGGCTTGACGAGGACGGTTGGTCCGCTCGCGCTGCATCCGGCCAGAATGCTCACGACCAAGAGTCCCGGGATGATTCCTCCGCTTGATCTACGCATGGGTCGTGATCCTTTCGGTGTGCGCGGCGTGTCGACGGCTTGCCCATCATCCCCTCTCCCCTTCGGTGAGCGGGGACTCGATCGGGCGCGTGGCATCGGCGTCGGGCTCGATGACGGTCGTGCAGAGCGCTGCCGCCACCGCCAGCGAGAGGCCGCCGATGACGACGACAGTAAGACGGTTATCACCACCGACTTGCTGCACCAGCGCGCTCTCGTTGGTCAGGAGGCGCTCCAGGAGCGTGCCGAAACCGAGCGCGGCCAGGATCTCCGGGATGACGATGAAGAAGTTGAAGATGCCCATGTAGATGCCGGTCTTTCCGGCGGGCAGGGCGCCGGCCAGGATGGCATACGGCATCGCGAGGGTGCTGGCCCAGGCCACGCCCACGCCCACCATGGGCAGGAGCAGCAGGTACTTGTCGTCGATGACGGCCACCGAGACTAGCCCGATGGCGCCCATCAGCAGGCAGAGGCCGTGGGTGAGGCGGCGGCCCAGCCGCGCGGCCACCGCGGGCAGCGCGAACGAGAAGGCGAAGCAGACCGCCGAGTACATCGCGAAGCAGTTCCCGGCCCAGGCGATGCCCTCGTCGTAGGCCGGCGTGCCGGGCGTGCCGCCGAAGACGTTGCGGGCCACCGCGACCCCGAAGTAGAGCCACATGCAGAAGAACCCGAGCCAGGTGAAGATCTGTACCCAGGCCAGGCGTCGCATGGTCCGCGGCATGGCCAGCACGTCGTGGAAGATCTCGACGACGGCAGCGCGGACGCCGGCCCTCTCGGCCTTCATCCGCCGGAAGGCCTCCAGGTCCTCCGGCGGGTGCTCGCGCGTCGTGAAGACGGTCCAGAGCACGGCGGCCAGGAAGGCGAACGCGCCCGCGTAGAAGGCCAGCCGCACCGCGAACGGAATGGCCTTCCCGGGGGTGCCGCCGTCACGGCCGGGCGGGAAGAGGTCGTAGAGCAGCCAGGGCAGCATCGAGGCGATGACCGCCCCCAGCCCGATGAAGAGCGCCTGCATGGCGTAGCCGCGCGTGCGCTGCTCCGGCGGCAGAAGGTCGGCGACGAAGGCGCGGAACGGCTCCATGCTGATGTTGATGGAGGCGTCCATCACCCACAGCAGCCCGGCCGCCATCCAGAGCGTGCCCGAGCTCGGCATGGCGATGAGCGCGCATGATGCGAGCAGCGCGCCGGTGAGGAAGTAGGGGCGGCGCCGGCCGAGACGGTTCCAGGTGCGGTCGCTCAGGTGGCCGATGACCGGCTGCACGAGCAGCCCGGTCAGGGGAGCGGCGAGCCACAGGATGGGGATCTGGTGCGCGTCGGCGCCGAGGTACTCGTAGATCGCGCTCATGTTGGCCATCTGGAGCGCCCAGCCGAACTGGATGCCCAGGAAGCCGAAGGTCATGTTCCAGATCTGCCAGAAGCTCAGGGGTGATCGCGGGCCGTCGCCGGCCATCTCTCCTCCTCTCACTTGATGAGCAGGACCTGCCCCTCGTGCGGGCCGAGGGCGAGCGGCAGCCGCCGGCCCGCGCCCAGCTTGCCGAGGCCCTTCTCCGCGAGGAGGTCGGTGACCGCTCCGTCCGCCGGCGCGGTCTTGATGGTCACCGCCTCCCGGACGGCCGCGCGGCCGAAGTTGACCGCGGTGACCTGGGTGCCCGCGCCGGCGGGCAGGCGGTGGACCATGACGACCAGGCCCCGGGCCTGCACCGCCGGCAGCTCGACCTGCTCGCTCTCGTTGATGCGGTACTGCGCGCGCACGCGCAGCATCTTGCGGAGCGCGGAGGCGAACGAGTCCGGGCGCGCGAGCTGCTCGGGGAGCGGGCCGTAGAGGGCCCGGGCGCGCGGCAGGTTGCTGCTCGACTTCGTCACGCCGGGGTGCTTGCCCAGCAGGTCGTAGGCGCCCCGGTTGATCCAGCGCGTATCGCCCTCGGCGATCAAGGACTGCACGGACTCGGCGGGCAGGGTCAGGGCGCCCACCAGGTCCCAGCCGGAGAGCGCGAAGACGCCGGGCTGCATGGCGTTGAACAGCGCCAGGAGCAGGTGGGCGCGCCGGATATCGCGCCCCTGCGCCTCGGTGAGGTGGCCGAGGTCACGGATGCCGAGGGCGGCGGCGGCCACGGTGGCGGTGGTGCTGGAGATGCCGTTGGCCGCCTTCAGGTTGTAGGGCGCGGCGAGGCCCTGGAGGCGGGCGTGCATCTCCGCGCGGATCGTCTCGCGCAGCGCGCCGCCCTTCACCGGCTTGCCGCGGAAGGTGAACGTGGTGTCCTTGTAGCGGGTCCAGAAGTGCACCAGCTCGAGGGTGAGCTCGTCGTGATTCTGGAGAGCGTGGACGAGGGCCGCCGGGTCCACCTGGTAGGCCCGCTGCAGGTCGAGCATGACCCGCAGGAACGAGGCGTCGCCGGTGACGAGGGCGTGCTGGTAGGCCGGGCGGGTGATGAAGTCGTAGGAGAGATCGGCGCCCCCCTGGGACATCGCCTTCATGTCCTCGAGCGTCAGGTTGAGCTCCTGGAAGGTGAAGCCGCCGAGCTTGCGCACCAGGCCCGCGATGAGCTGGTTGGCGGTGACCGAGAGCGGGTGGCCCTCGGACCAGGCGGGGCCATTGCTCGGGCCGACCTCGATGCCGAGGAAGCCGTTGGCGTCGAGACGCAGCATGCGCTCGCCCAGGGTGACCAGCGAGTGGATGGCGTCACCCGCCACCAGCCGCGGCGCCGCGAAGGTGGGGTCGAGCCAGTTGAAGGTGGGCTGCCCTTCCTTGAAGTAGTGCAGGTACACCCAGCGCCGGCTCGTGCCGTCGGCGCCGACGACGGCGTCGGTGGCCGACCAGTCGGTCTCCTTGACGCCCGGCTCGTAGAAGATGGTGCGCGGAAGCTGCCCGACGATGTAGCCGGCCGCCTTGAGGGCGTCCACCGCCGCGGGCCCGAGGTTGATCGAGTCCTTGCCGGCCGGCACGGCGGGGAGCAGGCCCCAGTCGGTCGGGCGGATCTCCACCATGTGGTAGAGGCCCGGATAGTCGCCATAGCGCCGCTCGGCGAGGCGGAAATCGGCGCCCTTGCCGCTGTGGCCGGGGATGACGTCGCCGATGATCACGGCGCCGTTGTCGCCCGCGTGCCGAACCATGCTCTGGTACTGCGCCTCGGTGCCGAAGGCCGGATCGATCTCGCTGCTGATGCGGTCGAAGTTGCCGTCCACGGTGGGCGTGTATTCGCGCCCGCGCAGGCCGCCGGCCCGCTTCATGGGGCCGGTGTGCATGCCGCCGATGCCGATGTCGCGGAAGACGCGCCAGAGCTCGGAGTCGCCCAGGCTCTCCAGCACCGACTCGCCCGGCCCCGTGATCTGAGACGGCGGGTACGCGGTGAACCATACCGAGGCCAGCGCCGAGGCCGCGCGCGGCTGCGGCACCGCGTAGGGATGCTGCCAGAGCTGTCCCTGGCCCGAGTAGCGTCGCGCGGCCAGGTCCGCCTGGTGGAGCATCGAGTGCTCCACGAGCCAGCGGATATAGGCCTCGCCGGAGGCGGGGTCCGGCGTTGCCGCAGCAGCCGGCGCGGCGCGGGGGGCCGGGGTGGGCCTGGCCGGGGGCGTCGGCTGGCAGGCCAGCCCCATCGCTCCGAAGAGCGCGACCAGGGCGAGCAGGACGCCCCGCAGGTGGATCGTGGCTGCGGCTGCCATCATCGAGCACCAGAACAGAAGCGCCCCCGGCGGTCAAGGGCGGGCCCCTGCTTGGAGGAGCGCGTAGACTTCTTCGGGAAGCACCCCGGGGGGGAGGGGGACTCGAATGCGGAGAAGAGCGGTCAGGTGGCTCATGTGCTCGGCGGTGGTGCTCGCGGTGGGAAGTGCGCCGGATCTGGCTGCGGCGCTCGATCCGACGCCGCAGGCGGAGCTGGTGGTGCTGGGCTCGGGGGGGCCGAGGATGGCGGGTCGCGCCGCGTCGAGCAACGCCATCGTGCTCGACGGCAAGGCCCGGATTCTGGTGGACGCGGGGAGCGGGGCCGCCGTGCGGCTGGGCGAGGTAGGGCTCGACATCGAGGACCTGGATACCATCCTGCTGACGCACCTGCATATCGACCACAGCGGCGACCTGCCGGGCGTGGCGAAGGCGCGCGGCATGATTCACCAGGGCCCGATGACGTTCCGGGTCTTCGGGCCGGCCGGCCGGGGTGTGTTCCCCAGCACCACCCGATTCGTCGCCCGCCTCTTCGATCCGGACGGCATCTACGCCTACCAGCGTACGTTCGGGGCCGAGGAGCGGTTCGCGGTGGTGGACCTCCCGATCGCCCTGGCTGCGCCGGCGCGGGAGATTCTGCGCGAGGGAGACCTGCGGATCGCGAGTGTCGCCACCAACCATGGCGAGGCGCCGTCCGTCGCCTACCGGATCGACGGGCCGGGGTGGAGCATCGCCTTCTCGGGTGATCTCGATCCGAGCGGCCTGCCCAACCTGACTCGTCTGGCGATCGGCGTCGATCTGCTCGTCTTCAACTGCGCCGTCCTCGATCCTCCCGGCTCCCCGCGGGATCTCTACACGCGCCACACCGCGCCCAGGCAGATCGGGGAAGTGGCAGGGGCGGCCGGAGCGAGGCGGCTTCTCCTCACCCACATCCCGCCGCTCGTGGACAAGGCCTCCCGCGAGGTGCTGGCGTCGGTGGGCGCGGCCTACGCGGGCCCGGTGGAGCTGGCCGAGGACCGGATGCGAGTCCCCCTCCGCGCTCCCTGAGGGCCGCTTCTCCACCGCGCGGGGCTGAAAGAAGCGCTGGTGCCGTTGACACCGCGCCGCCCGAGGCCTAAGGTTCGGCCGGGCAGCCCGATCTCAAACTGGTCCTGACTCGACACAGGAGACGAACGATGGCCAACCGAGCCGGAGTGGAAGGACTGGTCCACGTGCCGCTGAAGTGGGGATGGCTGCTCGCCCTCGGCATTGTCCTGATCCTCGTCGGGACCTTCTCGGTGGCGGTCTCGGTGGTGGCCACGATCGCGTCGGTGCTCCTCTTCGGCTGGCTCCTGCTGTTCACGGGCGCGATGGAGGCCGTGTACGCGTTCCATCAGTCGAAGTGGACCGGGATCCTGCTCCACGTGGTGAACGGAGCCCTCTCGGTGGTGGCGGGTTTCCTGCTGGTGACCAACCCGGCCGCCGGGGCCCTCGTCCTGACCCTGCTCATGGCCATGTTCTTCATGATCGGGGGCCTCTTCCGGATCATCACCCCCATCGTGATGCACCTGCCGCACCGGGGCTGGCTGCTCCTGAGCGGCGTCGTGACGTTGTTGCTCGGCATCTTCATCTGGCGGCAGCTGCCCGGGGCCGCGGTCTGGGTGATCGGGACGCTCGTCGGGATCGACATGATCTTCATCGGCTGGTCGTGGGTGATGCTGGCCCTGGCCGCGAGGAGTCGCTAGTCAGGCCGGCTTCTCGGCCAGGAAGTGCAGGAAGAGCGCGGCGTGGTCACGCCAGCCACGCTGGCCGGGATGGGCCTGGCAGTACTCTTCCGACGGTCGCGGCTCCTCGAGCCGCTTCAGGACGAAGCCCTCCCCGACGAGCGTGTTGATGTACTCGGAGAGCGTGCGGTCGAATCGGGGCACGACGAACTCGGGGGCCTCGGCCGGCGCGTCCGTGAACCGGAACCGCTCGACCCAGCGCGCCGGATCGAAGTAGTGGCCGACCACCCGGTTGACCTTGACGCCCTGCTCGTCGCGAATCCACCGGGAGTCCCGGGTGATGAAGCAGGGGTGGGTGATGCTGAAGGCGAGACGACCGCCCGGGCGGAGAACCCGAAAGCACGCCGCCATCGCGAGGTCGAAGCGCGGCCCGTCCATCAGGGCCATGAAGGACACCACCGCGTCGAAGGTGGCATCGCCGAACAGGGCGAGGTCGGTATAGGAGGTGCGCGCGTAGCGAATCCCCAGCGGGGCGCGGCGCTCCTCGTCCTGGGCCAGCCCGATCATGCGGGTGGACAGGTCCACGCCGGTCATGTGGGCGCCGGTCCGCGCGAGGATCCGGGTGTTGTAGCCGTCGCCGCATCCCGCATCGAGGACCTGGCGCCCGCGCAGATCGCCGAAGAGAGCCAGGAAGGCCGGATTGTTCAGGAACTCGCGGGCGACGTCGTGGCCCTGCCGGACTTCTCGGGCCCACGCGGCCGCGTTGTCGTCCCAGTAGCGGGCGACGTCCTCGAGGGAGAATTCGGGATCGCTCATCGCCGGAAGCGCCGATCCTGCCAGATCGGTCGGCGCGTGTCAAACCGCGGGCGCGAGCGCGGCAGCCCGGTTGACCTGTCGGCCCCTTGAGCATAGGCTCGGGCGCATGACGATGCGGAGTGCGGCGTCTCTGGCCCTGCTCGGAGCGGTTCTGTTGACGATCCTGCTGGTCATCGGGTTCGTCCTCGACCTGCTGTACGTGCTGCAAGGCCTCATCCCGGCGTTGAGACTGGTCACGTCCTTCATCTATGCCTTCGCGGGCGTGGGGGCGGTCGTGTTCCTGTGCGTCTTCCGCAAAGCCCAGTCGTGAGGCAGGGCGGTGAGGGAGAGCGGGCTCGTCGGCGTGGGTGTGGTCCTCGGCTGGCTGGCGAGCAAGACCTGGAGCGATCCCGGGTGCCAGCTGGGGCTGGTCGTCTTCCTGGTCGCCACCGCGGTCATGACCCTGGGCTTCCTGCTCGCGGTGGTCGGCCACGGACGGGATCCTGGCCCTGGCGATCCCGATGATGACGACGAGAGCGATCGTCCCTGAGACCAAGCTCGTCGGCGTCGACGTCGGCGGCACCTTCACCGACCTGGTGCTCGTCGACGAGGCCACGGGCCTGGTCCGGGTGGCCAAGGTTCCGACGACCGTGGCCAACCAGGCCGGCGGGGTCCAGGGCGCGCTGGCCGGGGCCGCGGCGAGCGCGGCCGAGGTGGCGGTCATCGTCCACGGGACGACCACCGCGACCAACTCGCTGCTCGAGCGCAAGGGCGCCCGCACCGGGCTCATCACCACGCGCGGCTTCCGCGACGTGCTGGAGCTGGGCCGGCGCACGCGCCCCACGCCCTACGGGCTCAAGGGCAACTTCGAGCCGCTGATCCCGCGCGATCTCCGCCTCGAGGTGGACGAGCGCGTCGACGCCGAGGGCCTCGTGGTCACGCCGCTGGCTCCGGACCAGATGCGCGAGGCGGTCCTGCGGCTGCGCGGGCAGGGCGTCGAGGCCCTGGTGATCCACTTCATGCACTCGTACGTCAACGACGCGCACGAGCGCCAGGCGCGCGAGATCGCCGCCGCGCTCTGGCCCAACGCCTACATCACGGTAGGGTCCGAGCTCCTGCCCGAGTACCGCGAGTTCGAGCGCGGCACGACCGCGGCCATCAACGGGTTTGTGCAGCCGGTCATCGACCGCTACCTGCGCACGCTGGCCGCCGAGCTGGCCCGCCAGGGCTACCGGCGCGAGCTGCTGATCATGCAGGGCAACGGCGGCACCATGTCGGTCGACCTGGCCGCGCGGCACGCGGTGAGCACGCTCATGTCGGGCCCGGCGGCCGGGGTGAAGGCCGCCGCCTACACCGCGCTGGCGGCCGGGCACCGCAACATCATCAGCTGCGACATGGGCGGGACCAGCTTCGACGTCGGCGTCATCCGCGACGGGCGGCCCGCGCTCACCGCGGACAAGGAGCTGGGCTACGGCCTGCCCGTCCGCGTGCCGATGATCGACATCCACACCATCGGCGCCGGCGGCGGCTCCATCGCCCGCGTGAACTCGGCCGGCATCCTGCAGGTCGGGCCCGAGAGCGCCGGGGCCGATCCCGGGTCGATCTGCTACGGGCGCGGGGGCGAGGAGCCGACCATCACCGACGCCAACCTGCTGCTCGGCCGCCTCAACCCGGCCGGGCTGCTGGGGGTCGATCGGGCCGCCCGGCTCGACCGCATCCGCGAGATCTTCGACAAGAAGATCGGCGCGCACCTGGGCCTCGGCCCCGACGAGGTGGCCAGCGCCATCGTGCGGGTGGCCAACGACAAGATGGCCGGGGCCATCCGCCTGGTGTCGCTCCAGCGCGGCCACGACCCGCGCGACTTCGTGCTCTTCGCCTTCGGCGGCGCAGGCCCCCTGCACGCCGTCGCCCTGGCCCGCGAGCTGGCGATCCCGCGGGTGCTGGTGCCGGCCCGGCCCGGGATCACCTCGGCGCTGGGCTGCCTGGTGGCCGACGTGCGCCACGACTTCGTGAAGACGGTCAACCAGGGCGTGCTGCGCCTGGACCTGGCCGAGGCGCACCGCATCTTGGCATCCCAGGTGGACGAAGGCCGCCGGATGCTGGCCTCGGAAGGGGTGGAGGTCGAGACGGTGACCGTCCAGCATGAGGCGGACATGCAGTTCGTGGGCCAGACCCACGTCCTGACCGTGCCGGTCGCGCGGACCGACTTCGCGCGCGAGGATCTCGTGCGCGCCTTCGAGGCTGCCTACTGGGAGCGCTTCGAGGTGGAGCTGCGCGAGATGCGCGCCCAGGTGGTGAGCCTGCGCACCGCGGTGATCGGCCGGCGCCGCCCCGTGTCGCTCCAGGGCCTGATCGCGCTCGAGGCGGCGCCGGCGGGCGGGGCGGTGCCGGCCGCGCGCCGGCGCGCCTGGTTCGACGGGCAGTGGCAGGACGCGCCGGTGTACCGGCGAGAGCAGCTCGGGATCGGGGCGGAGCTCATCGGCCCGGCCATCGTCGAGCAGCTCGATTCCACCACCGTGATCGAGCCGGGGGACCGGGTGCGCGTGGACGCGCTCGGCAACCTCGAGATCACCGTCCGCGGCCTGGACGCCGCGACGCCACCGGAGACCCGTAGACCATGCCCGAGACTCCCGTGACTCAGAGCCCCGTGCCCCAGACCCAGGACGCGCAGCTCAGCCCGCAGCTCGTGCTCGACGAGATGAAGAAGAACGGGGTCACCCACGTGGTGTGGCTCCCCGACAGCGAGACCAACTTCCTCTACCAGCTCATGCAGGCCGACCCGTCGCTGCAGCTCGTGCCGGTCAGCCGGGAGGGGCTCGCGTTCTCGATCGCGGCCGGCCTCGCGACCGGGGGCCAGACCCCGGCCATCTTGATCCAGAACACGGGCCTCATGGAGTCGGGCGACTCGCTGCGGGGCTGGGCGATCGGGCTGCAGATCCCGGTGGTGATGATGGTGGGCTACCGGGGGTGGACCCGCCACGGGGTCAACACGGACAGCGCGGCCACCTACACCGAGCGCTTCCTCCACGCCTTCGGCATCACCTACTACCTGGTCGAGACCTCGGCCGACGCCCCGCGCATCTCCATCGCGTTCGAGGAGGCGCGCCGCACGCAGCGGCCGGTCGCGGTCCTGATGGCCGACGAGTACCACGGGTTCAACCGCTAGGAGGGCGCCCTTGTTCCAGACCGCCGACATGCTCCGGATCTTCCACCCCCACCGCGGCGACGCCATCGTGGTGCCGGGTCGCGGCGGCCGGCACTGGGCGCAGATCAGCACGCGCCCGACCCGCGACGTGCCGGTCGGCGACCCCGCGATGGGCGGGCACGCCGGCTTCGCGCTGGGCCTGGCCCTGGCGCGCCCCGCTGACCGCGTCGTGCTCTTCGACTCGGAGGGCGATCTGCTGATGAGCCTCGGCATCCTGGCCACCGTCGCGGAGCTCGCGCCCGCCAACTTCTACCACTTCATGCTCGACAACGAGTGCTACGCCACCACCGGCGGGCAGCCGGTGCCCAACGCGAAGAACGTGGCCTACGACGTGATCGCCCGCGGGGCCGGCTATCCGCGCGCGCTCGCCTTCGACAAGCTCGAGGACTTCGAGGCGAGCCTGCCGTCCATCCTGGCCCAGCCGGGCCCGGTGTTCGCGGCGCTCAAGGTGGTGCCGGAGGTCGAGAACGTCCCGATCGGCCAGCGGGTGCGCTGGCAGACCCGCACCCGCGACCGCGTGCTGGCGGACCTGCGCGCGGAGCTGGGCGTCTCGCGGTAGCCCCCCCCCATGGATGCGATGGACGCGATCGATCCGGTCACGCTGGTCGTCGTGCAGAACGGCCTGCAGCAGGTGGCGAGCGAGATGGACCTCACCTTCGAGCGGGCCGCCTTCTCGCCGGTCATCTCCGAGGGCTTCGATCGCTCCGACGGCATCTACGCGCGCGACAACGGAGACGTCATCGCCCAGGGGGAGCTGGGGCTGCCCATCTTCGTGGGCGTCATGCAGTTCACGACCCGCGCGGTGATCGACCACGTGAAGGCGGCCGCGGAGCCGCAACGGCCCGGCGACATCTTCATCGTCAACGACCCCTACTGCGGCGGCACCCACCTGATGGACGTGAAGATGGTGAAGCCCTACTTCTACCGCGGGGAGCTCTGGGCCTATCTCTCGAACACCGGCCACTGGCCCGACACCGGCGGCTCGGTGCCGGGCGGCTTCTCCACCCGGGCCACCGAGGTCCAGCAGGAGGGCCTGCGGCTGCCGCCGGTGAAGCTCTTCCGCGAGGGCGTGATGCAGCCCGACATCCTCAGCATCATCCTCGCCAACATCCGGGTGCCGGAGGAGCGTATCGGCGACATCAAGGCTCAGGTGGCCGCGCTCACCGTGGGGGAGAAGCGGCTCACCGCGCTGCTCGACCGCTACGGCGAGGCGACGGTGACCGCGTGCATCGCGGAGCTGCGCCGGCGGTCGGATCTGATGATGCGGGCGCATATCGCCAAGATCCCGGACGGGGCCTACTCGGGCGAGGCCTTCGTGGACTCGGACGGCGTGGATCCGGACCCGCTCGCCATCCGCCTGCGCCTGCGGAAGGACGGCACGGATCTCCACTTCGACTTCTCGGAGTCGAGCGGGCCGTGCCGGGGGCCGCTCAACAGCGTGATCGCCACCACCAAGGCCGCGGTGTACCTGGCCATCAAGCACGTCTTCCCGGACGTGCCGATCAACGCGGGCTGCTTCGAGCCGCTGCACATCGCCGACCCGCACGGAACCTTCCTCTACGCGCGCTACCCGCGCCCGGTGTCGGGCTGCGCGGCCGAGGTGAGCTCGCGCATCGCGGAGTCGGTGTTCACCACGCTGGCGCAGGCCATCCCCGACGACCTCTTCGCGGCGCCCGCCGGCACCAGCGGCAACCTCACGCTGGGCGGCCACGACCCGCTGAAGGAGCGGCACTACATCATGTACGTCTTCAGCGGGGGCGGCTACGGGGGCAGCGCCGACGGCGACGGGCTCACCAACGGCTGCTCGACCATCGGCATCTCCAAGACCCAGCCCACCGAGGTGCTCGAGCAGCACTACCCGATCCTGTTCGAGCGCTACGCCCTGCGCGAGCGCTCGGGCGGGGCGGGGAAGACGCGCGGCGGCTTCGGGGTCGACTACAAGATCCGGATCCGCCGCGGCGAGGCCCTGCTCTCGTTCCTCATGGACCACGGCCGTTTCGGGCCGCCCGGCCTCTTCGGCGGCCGCGACGGGGCGCGCAACGAGGTGGTCGTCAGCCGCCAGGGCGGCGACTACGTCTCCCCGCATCTGTCGAAGGACGAGGACATCCGGGTGGTCGCCGGGGACGCCATCGCGGTGGGCACCCCGGGCGGTGGGGGCTACGGCGATCCCTGGCAGCGCGAGCCCGCCCTGGTGGCGCGCGACGTGACGCGCGGGTACTTCACCGCCGCGGACGCCCGGCGCGACTACGGGGTGGCTGTGACCGCGGCCGATCCGCCCGCCCTCGACGGCCGCGCCACCGATGAGCTTCGTCGCGGAGGCCGCCCGAAGGCGTAAGGGCGGATGCCCCGGTCGGACGGCCTAGTGCATGACGAGGCCGCCGTCGACGCTGATGGCCTGGCCCGTCATGTAGCCGGCGCGGCTCGAGGCGAGGAAGCCGATCACGCTGGCCACGTCCTCCGGGCGCTCCATCCGCCCCAGGGGCACGCTGGCCAGACGCCGGCGGGTGAACTCCTCGGCCAGCACCCCGGTCAGCGCGCCGAGCTCGGTGGACACGCGCGTCCACATGTCGGTCTCGACGAAGCCGGGGCACACGCAGTTCACCCGGATGCCGTCGGCGGCGTGGGCCAGGGCCAGGCTCTTGGTGATGCTGATCACCGCCGCCTTGCTCGCGTTGTAGGGCAGGTTGTTGGCGCTGCCGATCTTGCCCGCCATGGAGGCCAGGTTGACGATCGATCCGCTCTTCTGCGCGATCATCGTCGGCAACGCGGCCTGGCTCGCGAAGAAGACCGCCTTCGCGTTGACGGTCAGCACCGCGTCCCAGTGGTCCTCCGTGACCTGGAGCGTCGCCGCGGCCCGGTAGATCCCGGCGTTGTTCACCAGGATGTCGACGCGACCGAATTGCGCCCGCGTCCGCTCGACCATCGCGGCGAGGTCGGCCTTCCGGGTGACGTCGGTCGGCACCGCGAGCGCGCGTCGCCCGAGTGCGGTCACCTCACCGGCGGTGCGCTCGGCCCCGGGCTTGTCGAGCTCGGCGACGACGACGTCGGCGCCCAGCCGGGCCAGCTCGAGCGCGGTGGCGCGGCCGATCCCGCGGCCGCCGCCGGTGACGATCGCGATCTGTCCTTGCAGGTCCATCGGCATTTGCTCCCTCACGGTGGGGTCTGTCTGGCGGTGGCGCTGGTCTCGAAGGTGTAGAGGAAGTTCGTGAAGCCGAGGTCGTAGTCGGAGATGCCGGTCTGCCCGGTCGCGCGCATGCGCAGGTGGTAGAGCCGGCGCATCGCGCCTTCGATCTGCCGCTCCACGCCGGTTAGCGGCGCCCGGAGCTTGATCAGGAGCGCCCGCAGCTCCGGGCGAAGCGGCGCGCGGGTCACCAGCCGGTCGAATGCGCCGGGGTCGTCCCCCGCCAGCACTCGCAGGTTACGGTGCAGCCGCTCGAGCAGCGCGGACTGGTGCAGGACGGGCTCGCCGGACGTGGCCAGCGCCAGATAGCCGAGGACCTGCGCGTACAGCTCCTTCCAGTAGCCCTTCCGGTGGCTGAACTCGTGCGCGATGATGTGCGCCTCGAGGAGCCCCGTGTCCCGGAAGATCGCGACGTCGCCGGACAGCACGTCGCAGGCGCCGAGGGCGAACGGGAACGCGAGCCCGACGAGGGTGACGCCGCGGACCTCCGTGCTCGAGCGCACGTGCTGGCCGGTGACGCCGGCGATGTAACGGGTGAGGTGCCGATCGACCTCGACCGCGAGCTCGCGGCGCGGGACGCGCTCGAGCGTGAGCTCGTCGCTCAGGCGCTGGGCGAGCGTGCGCGCCTCGGCCTCCCGGACCTCGCGCGGCATCGGGACCAGGTGGTGCAGATCGGCCCCGAACTCGTGGCGGAAGGCGATCTTCCGGATGCCCCGGCGGTCGTGCCAGTCGCGGAGCGCGCTCGCGAGATACACGCCGAGCGTCGCGCCTTGCAAGATCCGACCGAGCGGGGTGGCGCCGAGCAGCACCCGCGCGACCAGCGGCGCCGCCACGACGAGATCGAGCGGAGCCACCGGCCAGTACGTCGCCCGGTTCGAGATCCGGATGTCGTCCCGCATCCTCCGCGACCCCGGCATGCTCGATCCTTTCAGTTCAGTCCCGTCAGTTCGGTCCCAAGTCACGCGGACACGGTAATTCCTTCAGGGAGCGCGCGGCAGCCAAGTGAGCGCGGCGCGCCGGCGCGCGACAAGTCCCAGTATATACAGGCGACGCTCGTCTGGCATGGCCGATGCTCTCACAGTGGCAGCAAGCATAGACCGCGGGCCGCGGCGTTGCCCCCAGAAAGGAGCGAGCCATGAACAATATCTTCTACATCATCGGTGTGGTTGTGGTTGTCCTGTTCGTTCTGGGGTATCTGGGATTCCGTTAAAAACGGATGTTCGTTAAAAACGGATGGAGGGGGAACCGCCATGACACGGACACGGCAAATGCGCGCGTTGTGGGTCGCTCCCGCCTTCCTCGCAGTCGCGGTCCTGGGCTGCGGGGTGGCCGGCGCCGCCGACAAGACCAAGGTGGACCAGGCGACCAAGCAGGTGGAGCAGGGCGCCAAGCAGATTGGCAGCGGCTCGGTCGGGCCGGGCGTGAAGCAGACCGCCAAGGGCATCGGCAACACCGTGGTGGAGGGCGCCAAGTTCAGCGGGGAGAACATCAAGGAGTTCTTCCGGAAGACCTTCTAGCGCCATGCCTTGACGCGTGTCCCGAGATGGCGGGCCCGCGGCCGATCATGGCCGGCGGGCCCGCCCGTGCCGCTACGTCTCCGCTACTCGCCGCCTCGCTGGATGTAACCCTTCACGAACTCTTCCGCGTTCTCCTCGAGAACGCCGTCGATCTCGTCCAGCAGATCGTCCAGCTGCCCCGTGATGTTCTGGCCCTTCTTCGTCAGATCCGTCTGGCCGGCGCTTTGCTTCGCGTCTTCGTGCTCGGCCGTCTTCGTCGATCTCGGGTCGGCCTTGGTCCGTCTCGTCGGCTCTGCCATGACTGGATCACCTCCTTGTTCTGCGCTCTCTGGAGGGGGCAAGTGATGTGCCAGGGGGAAATGGGGTTGGGGCGGCTGATCCGGGCTTTCGCGGGGGTCGGCTGGGTCCTTCTTTTCTCGGTAATGTGGTAAGTGTTACTCGGTCTCGCGCCCGAGGGATGCCGTGGCTCGCGCGACCTTATCCGTATTTGCGGGCCCTTGCGGCGCGCGAGCCGGTGGCATGGCGATTGCGAAGGAAAGCGGCAAGGAGGCGCCGGTGCGCCGATCGCTGCTGCGGGGAGCGCTGGTGGGTCTACTTATCGCGCCGGCCGCCGGGTGTGTGCTCCCGCCGGAGCCGGGCTCGTCCACTCCGCCGGAGGCGCAGGTGGTAGCGGCCGATGCCCGCGCCCTCGCCTACGGCCGCTCGGCCGGTGAGATCCTGGAGAATCCCCAGGTGCGTGACAAGGTGCAGGCGCTCTTCGGCGTCGACTGGGCGCCGCCCACAGGAGTCGGAGTGGGCAAGCTGAGCGCGGCCGCGCCTCAGTACTTCGAGCTGGGCGGTCCCGTGCGGATGGTCCGGATCGGAGACGCCAACTACATCGCGGTCACGGGTTGCGCGGCACAGGCCTGTACCGGCCGCCGCGGGCTGCTGCTGATCCGCGAGGGTGGCGAGCAGCTGATGGCGCGGCTCGACGAGGGCGGCTTCTCGCACCACTACGCCTACGGACCCGGTGTGGTCGGCGGACCTGCCGGCGCTGGGCCCGTGCTGGCCAGCGCCCTGCGCGCGCTCGAGCGCGTGTCCGACGGGAGCCCGTTCCCACGCCCCGCGCCCTGAGAACACCGCCGAGGCCCGTCAACGCCCGAAAGCCACAGGAGGGCTGACGATGAAGAAGCTGCGCGAGATCATGCGGGTCGGATTTCTCTTCGTGGTGCAGCGCGAGGCCATGGTGCGGGAGGCGGTGCGGGTCATGACCGCCAACA
>WNFG01005081.1_pt1 | contig 16192 bp, 22 predicted proteins | sample 5400431 | NCBI WGS metagenome assembly WNFG01 (sample SAMN13153346, study PRJNA577476) | soil metagenome | isolation source: 120 cm saprolite under Douglas fir tree site 2 hole 3 replicate 2 | place: USA:California | collected 2015-04-18 | reverse complement strand
TGATCTACTATGGTTTGCGGCGCGGAGAAGTCGAGCGGCTGACCCTGGACAATCTAGATTGGGCGGCCGAGACGATTCACGTCACCAGGCCGAAGATGCGCCGAGCGCAAAGTTATCCAATGTCGGTGCCGGTTGGCGAAGCCATTCTGCACTAATCCGAGCGAATCGAGCGCGCGATTGCTGATGACGTTGAATTTTTGCGATCACATCCCACGCGCCGATCTTGACCACCACCCCGCCCGCCAGCGTGGGAACGTTCGGCGGGCGGACTCGTTCTGTGCGCTGGCGCCGATCGATCCTACCGGGGACGGCGGCGCCTGATTCCGAGTGGGCTGACGGCGGCGCCTTGAGGATGCGCGACTGCTCGCACCTTCAAGTACCAGCGCCGATCGCGGCGCGCATACAGCGAACACAGGTCCCATTCCCTGGCCAGACGCACGCCATCGGGCGTCAGGGATGACAAGCCGGCTTCGTGGAATGCGAGGCCGGCGCTTACCAGGTCGCAACGGCCAGCCCTACTCGTGATGTTGTCGTCCGACGTTGGTCCCTCGACGAACAACTGACCGAGGACGCTGACGGCGCAGGGCGACAGCTCAAGCTTGCTCGCGATCATTGGTTGGCCGTCGCGCATCGTTGCCGCGCCTTTCGGGAACAGGTGATTCGGTCAGCATCATGGCTGATTCGTCGGCACCAAAGAAAGCCGGAGAAATACGGTGTCAGTGGCTGTCCTCAAGTTCTTGGGATCTTGACGACGGACCCAATTGCGAACCGCACTCCGATGGCAAGTCAAGCAGTCGCCGGACTTTTCCAATACCGGGGCCCCGCGCGGGCGGCTATCTCCGCGCGATCGTTGGCATCGACGATGCTGGAGCAAATCGGCCAGATGCTCACCTCCGCCTTCGCAAACCGCCTGCTGGCTGCGGCCGGGGAGCCCCCGACGGCGCACTGACGTCGGCGGACGCATCATCATCGGCAACATCAGGGGAGAGCCGCTCGCCAATGATGTCGGCGGCGAGCAAACGCTCAATATCGGCAAAGCCGGCCAGGTCGCGCAGAACGTAGCGCCCTCTCCGGGCTCTGCGGTCTCTTCGGTTACGAGCGCGCATGACGTCACCCGCTAAGGATCATGCCCCCAACCCGCGCCTATTATTTTAAGCTTAAAATTATGACGTGCGAAATACAAAACTCACAGCTCGCCTGCCTCATTCTGCGCCAATACAAAGCCAATCGGCGAGCATCTGCCGCTCCTCGGCCGAGACCGCCGCAAGGCGTGCCTGGCAAGACGGATCTGTAATGGCAGTCTCTCAGTTTGGTATTTTAAGCGGCGGGCAGAAGTAGTCCTCAGCTTCCTGCCGGTCACGGTTGCCGCCAGCGTAGACCCTGCCTATCCCGCTAAGATGGAAGTAGCGGCAGTCCTTGTGAAAGAGCGGCCGGCAGCGATGGCGATTTATCCGCACGTCTCGAACCCGGCAACGGATTTCATGTGGCCCGATGACGTGGTCGGTTCTGACGAATCCAGGACGCTATTTCGAATCGTGGTGACACCATACCGCCTCGTAAATCAGCGGCAAGTTCCGCGGCCCGATACTCTCCATCGTACCGCCTTGCTTTGGTCAAACCGGGCTGAAGGGTGGGGCAGAACTTTGTCGACTTAAGCGTAAATCCCGCCCGCTGCGGGTGACATGGATTAAATAAGGAGCGGCAATGCACTCCACGCAGAATCCACAACAGGCCGATCCGCACGCCGATCCGCACGACGACGTTCTGGTCGCGCGCATCGACGAAGAGTTGTCCAAGCTGGCGCACGACGCCATGCCCGATCCTTTGGATCCGCAGACCCATATGGGATCCGACTTCTCCGCTGGCCCAGCGGTTCCACCGGTCGATACGACGTTTCGCCCAGCTGCCGTCAATCAGGGCCTCCGGCCGTCGTTCGGCGTGCGGGCGATACGCGCCTTCGTCGGCTTCCTATTGGCGGTGTGCATCGGTGTCGCCGGCGTTGTTTGGCAGGCCTACGGCGATGCGGCCAAACAGATGATCGCGAGGTGGACGCCGCAGCTCGTCGCGACTTCATCGCCGCCACCGGAAAACCCGGGACTCCCCGAGCAACCGAACCCGCCTGCCGTTCAAGCGAACGCGGCGAAGGCAGCACCTCCGCAACCGGCACCTCCGGCTCAGGCTGCCGCGGAAGGCGTCGCACCTGCCGCCGCCGCACCCGAATCGGCGGTGTTGCTCGAGTCGATGGCCCGCGAACTCGCAAGCGCAAGGCAAGAGATCGACCAGCTCAAGGCCAGCCAGGAACAAATGTCCCGCGAGATGGCCAAGTCTTCCCAGGCCAAGGCTTACGAGGCCAAGGCTTCCCTGGCCAAGGCTTCCCAGATCAAGGCTTCCCAGACCAAGGCTTCCGAGCAGAACCTGCGGCCCAGGATATCAGCGCTTCCGCCGCGGTCGGTCGCCGCGCCGGTGCGCAGGCCGATGCCGCCGTCATATCCGCCCCCGCAAGCCGCAGCTCCCGTGTTGCCACAGGCCCCCGCACCTTACGTGCCGCGGCAACCTGAACCACCACCGCAAGCCACGGCCCAGCCGCAGGCCGAGCCAGAGCTTTCACCGGTGCCGCGGCCGCCGATGCCCGTGCTGCGCTAGCACCGATTCTTTTACTGAAAATCGTCGCGCGAACCCATGAAGCGGATCGCGGAGTTCAATGGCGCGTCTTGGTGCTTCGCGCGAAGGCTACCTTGGCAGCCCGATGCTTGTCCCAAAGTTCAAGCCAGCGCTTTTCATCCGAGCGATGCCACTCATCTTTCGAGATATGCGGAAACGGACCGGTCTCGTTGATGTGCCTTTCGAGACGATCGAATTCCAACGTCTCCTCCAAAGTGAGGCCAATCAGGACGCGATTGCCGCCGGCATCCACCAGGAAATTTTCATCGTCGTCGATCATGGCGGCAGCTGAGCACAAACCGGACACAGATCAACGCATTTTGGATCTTAACCTAACCGATCAGGGTTACCGCGTGGCGCATGCGACTGCTGTCACCGAGATCGGGTGTCCGGCCCGAGCGAACGAGGCGGCGCCATAGCGGAGCGCGGCTAGCCCGCCGCCAAAGGGCGGGCCGCAACTTTTTTTTCCGAATGTGAAATGGATCACATATGGCCGCAAAATCCCGGGGCACTATGCACTCTACCGGGCGGCGTGAGCCGATTTTAATGTCCGGGGCTGGCAAGGCCGTTAGCGGTATACTGCGCCGACGGCCTTGTTCTTTTCTTGCCCGCCGGTATCCCCGACCTCCCCCCAAGCAAGCTGCCGTGATACCGGCCGCATCCTCGCAGGCTGGTGATTTGCGTTCCGCAGCAATTGTTTGCTGAATGCGGCTCTCACCTAACGTTCGGCGGCGTCCACTTTCTGTGTGAGATTTGGCTTCAAGAAACCCCTGGAAATCCATGATTCCAGCGCGGTTCTGCTCCGGAAGCTCTCCTGGACGGACTTGCCGCACGGATAAGGGGAATTTCTGAACCACCACACGCGCCAGAGGAATTGATCATGAGTGCCGAACCCATGCAGACGTCCGATGTCATCGGACTGACAAAAGTCGCGCCGTTTTCGCGCCGCGGCTTCATGACCGCCACCGCCGCCGTAACGGCCGGCTATACGCTGGCCGCCGGGCCGGTGCGCGCCGATGTCATCAAGACCGACACCGACGGCCTCACCGCAGGTGAAGCAAAAATAAAAGTGGCCGATGGCGAGATGCCCGGCTATTTCGCGCGGCCGAATGGCGTCAGCAACCCGCCGGTCGTGCTGGTGGCGATGGAGATTTTCGGCCTGCACGAATACATCAGGGATGTGACACGGCGCCTTGCCAAGCTCGGCGCATTCGCGGTCGCGCCGGATTATTATTTCCGCAAAGGCGATCTCACCAAGATTACCGATATTCCGCAGCTGCTGCCGCTTGTGAATTCCAAGCCGGATGCGGAACTGCTGTCCGATCTGGACAGCACCGTTGCCTGGGCCAAATCGCAGGGCGGCGACACCGGCCGGCTCGGCATCATCGGATTCTGCCGCGGCGGACGGACGGTCTGGGAATATTCCGCCCACTCTGGCGCACTCAAGGCGGGCGTCGCGTTTTATGGCCCGCCGGTCGATCCGCCGAACCCGCTTTGGCCGAAAAGCCCGACCCAGCTTGCCCCTGAGATGAAGGCGCCGGTGCTGGGCCTCTACGGTGAGGCTGATACCGGCATTCCCGCGGCTCAGGTCGAGGCGCTGAAGGCCGCGCTGGCGGAGGCGAAGAAACCTGCCGAGTTCAAGATCTATCCGGGCGCACCGCACGGCTTTCACGCCGACTATCGTTCAAGCTACCGCAAGGAAGCCGCCGACGATGCATGGAGCCAGATGCAAGGCTGGCTCAAGAAATACAAAGTGCTGGGCTAAGGCGCGGTGTCACCGACAGCGCGTGGCCTCGCGCTGTCGTTCTCAGGCGGCAAGAAAATGCCGCTCAGCCTATCCGAACCGATCGCTGTTGCGACGTGGTTTGGACATTTGCTCGATTTCCCAGAGCATCCACACAAACGCGATGCCCAAGCCGACGACGACGCCCAAAAACAGCAACGTCAGGGCCGGAGCTGTGAGCATGGTGAACATCCATAAATCAAAGCAAACGCCGTACCAGCGCGTGGCAAGAAAGCGGCCTCGGTGCAGAATACACCAAGGCCGCTGCAATTATCCCGCCGTCTCAAACTTTATTTGACTGGACCGGCGCTCCTTCCAGCCGTCAAAGGGCGGCAGCGGGATCAGTTACAAACTCAGTTACAGACCTGGACAGGACGGAGACGCCAGCCGTAGGGCGTATGCACGCGCCGCTGCACCACGTAGCAATCGCCATTGTCGTAGTAGGTGTCGTCATAGGCATAATCCGGATAACCATAATAGTCGTCGTAATATCCGTAGGGTCCGTAGCCTAGCCCGACGCCAAATGCGCCTATCCCAAATCCGCGACCATGGTGGAATCCATGATGGAAACGGCCGCCGTGGAAATTGCCGCCCTGGAAACCGCCCGGTGCGAACGCATTAGCCGTCATGGGGCTGCCGCGAACCGCTGCTGCGCCAGCCGTTCCAACCGCCGCGGCCTCCCATCCCGCCGCTACGGATGGCGCCGCCACCCATTCCGCCGCCGTGGAAGCCGCCTCCGCCACCATGGAAGCCGCCGCCGCCACCAAAACCGCCACCGTGGCCACCGCCCCCTCCACCAAAGCCGCCGCGAGCCGAGGCGACGGTCGGCGCCAAAATGGCAACCGAAGCGGCTGCCAATAAAGCTATGATCGTTTTGCGCAACATGATTTTACTCCGTACGATTGATCGCTCCCAGCCGCCAACCCATTGAGCAAGAGATAGTTGCGGCTTCAGAGGAAGTTGATAGCGCGCGGCAAAACTCTCGCTAAATTCTTCTTTAGACTTGCAGCGTCCAAAGACACTCCCATGTGAGATCGCGGCGAGCCGACGGCGCTGCAGCAATCTCCGTTTGAGATTTAACGACAGCGCGTATCGCTGGTTCCGCATTGGAACGATTTCTGTCTTTCGCCATTGAACCAGCACCGTTGCGACGCTGGGGAATGGGCCGGTCGTGCGTAAATTAATCGCCTTCGATGACGACACTTTCGACAAGCTGAAGCAGCTTTCCCGTGATCGAATGGCGACCGTCCAGGAACTGGCGGATGAAGCCTTCGCCGACCTGCTCAAAAAGCACGGCATACCCGTCGACCTGAAGGACGCGCTGCGCAAGAGCGCGTCGCTTCCGAAGACGGCGGCACCCAAGAACGCAAGATCGAGCCCATCAAGGAAACCGAAATCATGACAACCGATCCAGATCCATTCGAGGAAGGCCAGCGCGCCGCGCGAAGGAACATTCCCGCTGAAGGCAATCCGTATCGGGACGGCAGCGACGAACATTCGCTCTGGGCCGCCGGTCACGAAAGATTTGCCGGCCAGGTTGAAGCCAACGAGTCGGGAGGAACTTGAACGCAGGCCGCGTTCAGCCGGACGCGCCGTTTGCAGCAGACATTCGTCAGCTTCGCTCGAAGCGGTCGCGCCTGCGCGGAAGTTGCGCCGGCTTCCGCAATTCCCAGAACATCCAGACCAATGCCGCCCCGAGGCAAACGACGGTGCCAAGAAACATCAGCGTCATCTGGGGTACTGTCATCATCGTGGTCATGGCTTGGTCCAGGCAACTCACTCACTTCCGGTGCTGCGCAAGGCGCAATGCACGGCGGAGCCTATGGCGATGCGCCTGAAGGCGATTTTGACCGAGACAATTCCGGCAGGCCTAATCGAATTTCGGCGCGCGCCATCTTCAGTGCAGCATCGACGATCGAGCGCGTCGTAGGATTCTGTACTCTCCGCGTCGCGGCGCCGGGACCGATCGTGGTTGAGCGTCAGCCGACCTTCTTCAGGCCTTTTTTGAATCGCGGCCCGTTGATGGCATAGAATTTCGCGGCACTTCCCATCGCCGCGACTTGCGCCGGCTCGAGTGTGCGGATCACCCGCGCCGGTGCACCGATGATCAAGGAGTGTTCGGGAAATTGTTTGCCTTCGGTGATCACCGATCCCGCGCCGACGATGCTGCCGCGGCCGATCCGTGCACCGTTCATGACGATCGAGCCCATCCCGACCAGCGCGCCATCCTCGATGGTGCAGCCGTGCAGGATGACGTCATGACCGACGGTGCAGTTTTTTCCGATCGTCAGCGGGAAACCCATATCGGTGTGGCAGGTTGAGTTGTCCTGCACATTGGAGCCTTCGCCGATCTCGATCCACTCATTGTCGCCGCGCAACACCGCGCCGAACCACACGCTTGCTGAATTGAGCAAACGGACCTTGCCGATCACCGTGGCGGTGTCGGCGATAAAATAGTTTCCGTCACTGGGAAGTTCGGGCGCCTGCCCGTCCAATTCGTAGATCGCCATGCGTCGTTGATCTCCTGTTCGCGGAGAACCTTGGCATAGCCGTACCGTTCAGGCCAGCACTCCGGCGGCGCGCAGCGTCATCACGAAAAACGTGCCGGACATCAGGCTCCAGAACCCCGCCAGGATGGTCGCTATCATGACGAATTGGAAGCGACGGCGCTCGATCTTCGCGCCGCGCAATGTGTTGCGCATGATGATGAAGGGCGCGGCAAAAACCAGGAACGGCACGGCTGCGAAAGTCATCGGCGCCACCCCCGCCTGCAGCAGCCCAAAACCCGCTGGCCGCTGCACCATTGCCTGATATCCGCTGGCCAGCGCGCCGGCCAGTGCAAAGCCGATGCACAGGGAGAACAGGGAATTCAACGCTTCAGGCGACATCGCAAGGTCTTCCGCTACACTGGAACTAGCCTTGCTTGGCAAAATTGGCGGTCCGCCGCCACACTATCCTTAAGGAAAGGTTAACAGTGGTGACGGGATCCGCGGCTTGCCCATGGCTCGTGCGGTATCCGTTGCCCGAAATCGTGCGGAAATTCGATAACGCATGGCATATTCGGGGATGATTCGGCGCCGGTGCTTCGATTCCGAAGTTCGCCCTTGGACGTCCCTCACGATGCTTCGCCCATGACATTCCTTTCGACCGCCCAGCAGATCGCGCGCAGTTCGCGCCAGGATCCCCGCGGCCACATCATTGCGATCGCGCTGGCGAGCGCGGTTACCGCTGGCGCGATTGCCCTGATCGCCTATTTGCTGTGGCCGACCTGGGGGCCGGATGCTTCAAGCAGTCCGGCACGACTGCCGGTCAGCATCGGCGCGACGCTCTTTAATGTGCCGACGGCGGCCGTCCGGATGAAAATTCAACGCCACTCCGGGCCGCAGGAACGCATCGATCTCAGCTTCGCTTTTCCCTCGCTCGAGGCTCCTGATGTTCCGAAGCGCGTCAGCGCGGATACCGTGGAAGAAACCGCCCAGCCGATCGACCGGATCTTCCTGTCGATATCGGCGCATCATGACACGCTGGCGCCGGATGCCCGCGTGCGCACCATCTATCCGCGCTACCTGGAGCAGGCATCGATGCCCGGACAGGACGGATTGACGATGCGCACATTTCGGGACGGCACGCCTTACGGCAATGAAGATCTGTTCCTTGCCAACACGCCTGGTCTCAGCGCGCGCTGCTCGCGCGACGCTGCTACCCCCGGCATGTGCCTGAGCGAGCGCCGCATCGACGGGGCCGATCTGACGTTTCGCTTTCCCCGCAGCTGGCTCGCGCAATGGCGCGACGTCGCCAATGCGATGGACCGCTTGACGCTGCAATTGCATGGGCCAGGGGGATAGACGTCATCCCTAGTCTGCTGTCATCGCGAGCGAAGCGAAGCAATCCAGAAGCCTGCAAAACAAGACCAGACTGATTGCTTCGTCGCTTACGCTACTCGCAATGACGTGGCGAGCGACGGGCTAAACAAAAACTCAGCCCTGCTCGACCAGATCCTCCTCGAGGATCGCCATCTGGAATTGGAATGAGCGATCGTCGTCTTCATCGTCGACGAACAGCACGCCGACGAATTCCTCGCCGATATAAACTTCGGCTGAATCGTCCTTTTTCGGCCGCGGCACCACGCGAATCTTCTGATTGCCGAACAGGCGCTTGAGATAGGCGTCGAGTTTCCTGACTTCCTGAACGTCCACGGCAATCTCCAATACGATTTAGGTTTCGGCAGTTTTTAGGACGAGACGAAGCGAACTGCTAGCCGTATCTGCACAAATCACAAACGCGATTCAAGCGGTTAGTTCATACCTTGCGCGTATTCTGATCGCAAAACCGCTATCCACAGTTTCGGAATACGCGCTGGAAAATCAAATCCCGATGGCGTTGATCATCTGATCCATGGTGCGGGATGGCTCGGCGCAGCCGGCCTCGCCGACGATCTTGGCGGGAACCCCTGCCACGGTCACATTGTGAGGCACAGCCTTCACCACCACGGAACCGGCGGCGATACGGGCGCAATGGCCGATCTCGATATTGCCGAGAATTTTCGCGCCGGCCCCGATCAATACGCCGTGGCGGATTTTCGGATGGCGATCCTCGTTCTCCTTGCCGGTGCCGCCAAGCGTGACCCCATGCAGGATCGAGACGTCGTCTTCGATCACAGCGGTCTCACCGACCACGAACCCGGTGGCGTGATCGAGGAAGATACCGCGGCCGATTATTGCTGCCGGATTGATGTCGGTCTGGAATACCGCCGAGGAGCGGCTCTGCAGATAATACGCAAAATCCTTGCGGCCTTTTTGATGGAGCCAGTGCGCCAGACGGTGGGTCTGGAGGGCGTGGAAACCCTTGAAGTAGAGCAGCGGGTCGATGAAACGCGAGGTCGCGGGATCGCGGTCGTACACCGCCACCATGTCGGCGCGGAAGGCATTGCCGAGATCGGGCTCGTCGCGCAGGGCTTCGCCAAAGGCCTGGCGGATCAAGTCGCCCGACAGCGCCGAATGGTCGAGACGCTCGGCGATGCGATGCACCACTGAGTCCTCCAGCCGTTCGTGATGCAGCACGGTGGAATAGATAAAAGAAGCCAGCTCGGGCTCGCGGCGAACGATGTCTTCCGCCTCGTTGCGCACGCGATCCCAGATCGGATCGAGCGTCGCCAATTTCGCACCCTGCGGATTGATCTGATGCTTTGCCATGTGCTGCTCTCGCAAATTCGATTGTTTCGCCGGGCATTATAGCACGACGGACGGACGGCTGTCCTAGCGCGACTTTGTCAAAAATGAACCGCGGCTTTAGCTTTAAATGCGCGCTAAAACGTTGAAGTCGCACACTTTAATCACGTCAGCCGAAACCCACCTTGGCCCAAAGCGTCGGCTCAAAGTGGTCGGGAATTCCGGGAAATCAAGCCAGCGATTACGGGCGACGGGACAAAAATTCCAGCACACCCTCTTTGTAGACCTTGTCGCCAACGGCCCGCATGTGGTCGCGGTTGGGAATGTCGAGCACCTGCGCACCCGGGATAATTTTACCCAAGGCTGCGGCCGAGCCCGCGATCTCGTCTGACGTGCCGACGGCGATCAGCACCGGCACAGTGATCCCGGCGGCCTCGTCCCTGGTCATCAGTCGCCGCGAGCCGCGCAGGCACGCCGCCAGCGCCCGGCGATCGGAGCGGGTCTGGTCCGCGAAGGCGCGGAACGTCCGCCCCACCGGATCGGTCACTTCATCGAGCGAGGACGCCTCCAGCGCGACCGCGACGCTTTCACCGGGGCCGCCGCCCTCGATCAAACCCATCCCGATGCCGCCGAAAATCGCCGAACGGAGCCGCTGCGGCTGGCTTCGCGCCAGCCAGGCCGTCATCCGCCCGCCAAGCGAATAGCCCATGATGTCGGCGCGCTCGATGTTCAGATGATCCATCAGCGCACTGACATCGCCGGCCATCGTGCCGATATGATACTGCTCGGCATCGTAGAGCTTGGCGGAATCGCCATGGCCGCGATTGTCGAGCGCGATGACGCGGCGGCCGTGCTTCTTCAGTTCTGAAACCCAGGTCGGATACACCCAGTTCACATTCTTGGTCGACGCAAAACCGTGCACCAGCAGGATAGGATCGCCCTCGCCTTCGTCGAGGTAGGCAATCTCAACAGCGCCGTTATGAAAACTCGGCATCGGTTTAATCCGTATTTTTGGGAGAGGGATCGACGATGGCGGTCGCAAGCTTAGCCGTGCGCAACCGCGCCCGCCAGGGAAGGCTCAGACGGCAAAGCCGCAGCCGCCATTTGCTTTCTTAGCCGCCGTGCCTTCTTGCGAAGCAGCCAAGACATGGTCAGGCGTTCGGTGGTGGCTTTGATCGATGACAGCAGGCCGAACAGGGCCAGCAGCGCGCCGAACACCCACAGCGTGAGATCGAACGCACCGGCCGCCAGCAGCAATGCGCCGCGGCCGAGCACCTTCAGGATGGCCCGGGTCTGGCTGCCCTTGGACTCCGCGAGCCGCGCCGCCCGTGCGACATCCTTCGGGCCCTCCGCGATTTTCAACGTTTCCTGCGCGGCGCGAATCCCCGCCTTCTCACTGACGCGTCCGACGTCCTTGGCGAGGCGGACCAGCCCGCCGGCCTTCTCGGCGTGAAACGCCGCTCTTATCGCTGACATGGTCTGCCCCGGCCGCATCACCGAGCCGGACGCGACCGCATGTTGCAGCATCGGCGCGTCGACCATCTCGCGCGCGGAGCGGCCGGCCCATTGCGTGAGCCCCTTGCCCAGCCGGCCCACCTTGCGGGCATCCTTGACCAGCGTGAGACCGGCGCGCACCGGCGCCACGCCGCCGACGGAGACATAGGTCGCAGCCGTCACCGCAAGGCCCGCAGCGGCGAGACCCAGCACCAGCCTATCGGTGTCCTCGCCCATCGCCATATGCTTGCCTTCACGCACCACGTCCCTGATGTCGCCGAACACGAACAGATCGCCGGCGACCGTGCCCGACAGGCTCGCGACATCGTCGGCGTTTCCGGTGACGAGCCCGGTGGCGAAGCGTTTTGCAAAATGCGATGACGAATTTTCCTCGACGACGGCCGCAGCCACCCGCCGCGACAACTCATCGTTGACGGGAATGTTCTTTTCCCTGGCAAGATCGACAAAGCTGTTGGCGAGGTCGGCGTCTTCAGCGGCAAGTGCCGTCTCGATATTCTGCTCGATCACGGCCTGATTATTCCGCAGGGCAGCATTAAGCTGAACATCGGAAAGTGCCGCCGGGTCGTCTTGCGCCGCCAGAATGGCGCCGGCGTCGCGCGCACGCGGCCACAGCAACGCGCACGCGATCGTGCACACCGCCACGCCAGCCACTGCCGATCCGAGCCGCCATCGATTCATGCCGGGAACCCCGATGTTTTCGCTTTCCTCAAGATGGTGTGCCGCTTTTAAGACACAACCGCCCCGACGAAAGAAGGGCTTTCTCTCGACGACAATATTGTGTCGAATTTGCATGAGTAAATGAGCGCTCGGGGACTCTGGGAATCACCAACACCCGCCACTATGGTTCACCGCACTTCGACCCTGCGGCACGTAGCTGATTGGGTCCGCCTCCATTGCTACCCAAGGTGAATACAATGTCCGATCATGTCGTTCCGCACTTCCACAACGATGCCGGCGTTTCCGTCATCGAGATCGGCTCGCAGGAGTTCATGTGTGTGGGCGCCAATCCGCCGTTCGATCATCCGCATGTTTTCCTCGATCTTGGCAACGACAACGAGATCATCTGCCCCTATTGCTCGACCCTGTATCGCTACGCCGCCGACCTCAAGGCCGGCGAAGCCCGGCCGCCCGAATGCGTGCTGAAAGACAAGGTCGCCTGACCGGCCGGGTGGCCGCTTCACGCACGATCGTCGTCGCGGGTGCCGGGATCGGGGGATTGACGGCGTCGCTTGCGTTGGCGGGACAAGGCTTTCGCGTCGTCGTTCTCGAAAAAGCCGAGCGCCTCGAGGAAGCCGGCGCCGGCCTGCAGCTGTCACCCAACGCTAGCCGCGTGCTGATCGACCTCGGCTTGCAACCCCGGCTCGCCGCACGCGCCGTCACGCCCCACGCCATCAGCATCATGAGCGCGCAAGGCGGCGGCGAGATCGCCCGCCTGCCGCTCGGCGAAGCCGCCACGTTGCGCGCCGGCGCGCCCTATTGGGTGATGCATCGCGCCGACCTGCAAGCGGCGCTGCAAGCAGAGGTCAACGATCATCCCGACATCGAATTGCGGCTCGGCTGCCAGTTCGAAGACGTCGTGCCCCACGCCAAGGGACTGACCGTGGTCCAGCGCAGCGGCACGACGCGCCAGCAGGTGGTGGCGATGGCGCTGGTCGGCGCCGATGGAATCTGGTCCGCGGTCCGGCATCACCTGTTTCCGCAAGTGCAACCGCAATTCTCCGGCCTGATTGCCTGGCGCGGAACGATCGACGCCTCGCAGTTGCCGCGCGAATATGCCTCGTGCCGGGTCCAGCTCTGGATGGGACCGGAGGCGCATCTTGTGGCTTATCCGATATCCGGCGCGCGACAGATCAACGTCGTCGCGGTGGTGCCGGGAACCTGGAACAGGCCGGGCTGGAGCGCGCCCGGCGAGACATGCGAGATCAAGAACGCGTTCGCCTCATCGAGGTGGCCTGGAACCGCCCGGATGATGATCGGCGCGGTCGATGACTGGCGGAAATGGGCTTTGTTCACGATGCCCGATGGCGGCGAATGGGCCGATGGCTCAATCGCGCTGCTGGGAGATGCCGCGCACGCCATGCTGCCGTTTGCGGCGCAAGGCGCGGGAATGGCGATCGAGGACGCGGCGGTGCTGGCAAAATGTCTCAACCAAGGTGTTGGAGAAACCGCCGCCGGCATCCCGGCCGCGCTGAAACACTATGCGCGGCTGCGCCGCGCGCGCGTCGCACGGGTACAGCGCGCCGCGCGGCAATCGGGGCGCATCTATCACCTCACGGGCCCCGCGGCCTACGCACGCGACCTCGCGATCAAGGCGATGGGCGCAAAGCGCGTGCTGGCGCGACAGGACTGGATCTACGACTGGCGGGTGTGAGCCGGGCTCGCGAGAATGCGCGACCGTCGTCTGTTTGGGTCTAGCGGACCGCGCTGCCCGACCGCATCGGCGGCTTCGCACGTTTGCCAGTTGCAGGTGCCGCGCCGGATGCCGCCGGGGCGACCGAGGCAGACACCTGACATTTGTTACGCTGCCAGACTTCTTCGGCCAATTTGGTTTGCCCGCGGACCGCGATGTAGTCGTTGCGATAGGCGAGCTCGGAGATCACAGAACCGCCGACGCCAGTTTCGGCCTTCGCCATCAGGCCCTGCAGTTCCGCGGCCCGCGTGGCAAGCGTCTTGCGCTCGGTCTCCAGTTGCTTGCACTCGTACAGATCGTATTTGGCTGGATCGGCGAAAGCCGAGGTCATGCTGTCGCTCATGTTGGCGCAGCCGTTCAGCCCGACGGCGAGCCCGAGCAGCGCCAGCGCCGAGGCTGCGCGCCGCAACGGCCGGGAATAGGAAATGCAAGCGATCATGCGACCTTCGTAAGCGGACAACATTGAGGTTGCGTAAACCACCGGCAGGTGTCGGCATTGAGGCTTTGCCTTACCTCACGCGCTCCACTATGGAAGGAGCGCGCCCTCCCGGCCAAGCTCATTCCACTTCCCCAGGAAACGCGCTAAGTATCTGATCTGACGACCAAAGCGGACGTGGCGGAACTGGTAGACGCAAGGGCCTTAAAATTCTCTGCGCTCTTTGAAAGTCCTCGACTTTTTTGGAAAACGCGCCCTCCAATCACGATAGAAACCGATGGGACAAAACGTGATTTGGAAAACCGCTTCCGGGATGGTTTGCGCGACCACAGTAACGAGGTCACCGCGTGAGCCTCACGTTTGATCAGCACATTTATCATCCGTCGCATGGCACACGGGCGTGGCCGTGCGGGAAGCTGCTGACAGTCAAAATCGCTCGGTGCACCCATGATCCAAACTGGTATTTTTGGATCACGCCGATTTCGTACAACGTGTGGATCTACAGCCGCTGGGCCGCGCTGTGCATGAACATCCGTGCGAGCGCAAGGGCATCTATCGTACTGAAGGGACTCGTTTGGGTCGGTGGGGCTAGGCGCAATGAGCACTTACAGGTGGCCGCGTAGGATGCCCGAGTGACGCGATGCTACATTTGTTGGCCACCTGAAGGTGGCCGATTAACGCCACAAATTCATTTGCTCCAAGCGGCTGTCCTCCTGCTCCTGGTTTCTGATGTACTCCCGTATCACCGCTTCGTCCCGACCTACGGTCGAGACGAAGTACCCTCTCGCCCAAAAGTGCTGCCCTACAAAATTGCGTTTCTTCTCTCCGTATACACGGGCCAAATGGATCGTACTTTTACCCTTGATGAACCCGACCACCTGCGAAGCCGCGTATTTTGGCGGAATCGAAATCATCATGTGAACGTGATCCGGCATCAGATCACCTTCTTCGATCCGGCTTTCCTTTTGCTGTGCCAGCTTGCGAAATACATCCCCGAGGTGCCGCCTCAACTCCCCGTAAAGCGTCTTCCTGCGGCACTTGGGAATGAACACAACATGATATTTGCAGTCCCACTTGCTGTGGCTTAGGCTCTCGTACTCGTCCACGTCAAACTTCCTTTCGTGTGCGTGGTGGCTCACGATCAGAAGTTTCGGCGATGGGCGACCGCCGTAAATGTCAAACTTTTGCTGCCTCCCCGGCAGAGCCGGGGGTCTCCCGGTTATGCTAGTTATTGGGCAGGGCGGTACGAAAACTTCACGAGAGGAAACATGATCATGCGCACGATGCTAGCCATTTTGGCCTTGTTCGCGGCCGGGACGGCCGCTATCGCCGGCTCCGCCTCTCCCGTCTCATATGATTACCCTTGGTGCGTCATGGGTGGGGAGCTCGGCTATTCCGGCGACTGCTCCTATCAGACTCGAGACCAATGCCTGGCGTCGGCATCCGGGCGATGGAACACTTTGTGCGTTGTCAACCGGCGCCTCCTGTGGCAGCAGGCCGCGGAGCAGCAGGGTGTGCAGCAGCGTCGGGGGCGCCGCCGGGATTACTGAATCCGCCTGTGGCGCGCGGTTCCGACAAAGAGGATGTCGCAAGTGCGGCATGAATGCGCGCTCGGCGTGGACTGCGGCCGGAATGAGCGCCCGAAGACGATTACCCAAGCGAGGAGGACCATACTCGAAGGAATGGGGAGCTGCCCTCGATGCCATTAACCGCGCCGCCGATGCGAAATTGAAAAAGAAACTGATCATCTGCCAGGGTTGTATGCCGCCGGAGCTAGATGATCAGACGGGCTCGATTGCACCCAAATAGGGCAAGACTGATTGCCGGCTGGCGCAGCAGGCCGATGAAATCCCCGCGGGGCTGGAAACGAAGGTTCGACGATTCCATTCCCCTGCCCCGCGGCCGCCAGCTTGTCACCCTCAAGGACGGCGAAAGGCGAAGCCAAAGGCCTGATTTGCCGCGCGGTGACAATCGTTGCGAGCGCTACGATTTGAATAAGTCGAAGCGTAAAGAGAACTTAGGCCACATCATGCTCGCTTCCGAGCGCGAGCAGGTGTGGGCTTCTCAAACTTCTTCTTGTCCTCCTTGGCGGCACGCTTGCCGCTGATCGACAGTAACATCTCGTTTTGACCGGCAGCAGCCTTGCGTGGCTTCTTGCCTTTCGCAGGCTGGAGATACGCCAGGATACCAATGTAAGTCATCAATCACACTGTCACAGC
>WNFG01005054.1_pt1 | contig 16201 bp, 20 predicted proteins | sample 5400431 | NCBI WGS metagenome assembly WNFG01 (sample SAMN13153346, study PRJNA577476) | soil metagenome | isolation source: 120 cm saprolite under Douglas fir tree site 2 hole 3 replicate 2 | place: USA:California | collected 2015-04-18 | reverse complement strand
CGGTGTGTAACCACGGCAAGCGTTCCTCGGGAAAATAGTGTCTCGTCGGCTGAAGCCGCGCGGCTTGATCGAACGCACCAACATGGAAATGCGTTACCGTTGGCGATTGCACGCTTTCGCAGGTCAACGTTGACCCGCATGTGGCGCAAAATCCCCGCCGGGTTTTCCCCGGCGAAGAATCGAACTTGGTTATCTCGGCTTTGGTAGCCGTATAAGCCTCGCGCTCGAATGCCACGAAGACAGAAACAGGCGCGCCGGTATGCTTTCGACAACTTTGGCAATGACACCAGTATATCCGGTACTGTCCTAATTAGGGGGATAATATACTTGACTGGACCGACGTGCCATAATGGCCCCGACGTGACAGGTCGGAGTTCCCTCGCTTTTGGGGTATGGATAAGTCCATCCCAGAAGCGGGGAGGTTCTTCGTGTCGCTCGACAAGCTCGTCGCGTACACCGCAATCATTGGTGCCCTGTGTGCGCCGCCCATGTCGTTCTTTGCGGCGGCCAGCTTCTTTCAATGGAAACCCGATATGTTTTCGACGCTTGGTATCGTGAGCAAACCTATGGGTGTCGCAATCATCGCGTTATTGCTTGGCGTTTGTCCATGGCTTGCGCTCGGCTACACGTACCATTGGGCACGGACGGCACCCATTGAGGTGCCACCACCAAGCAAAGTCCCAACGGATTTGCGATTGCAATTTAACGGTGGTGATACACTTCCGCTCAGCGTTGACCAACACAACATTTGGCGCTGGTACGCGCTGACAACCGTATTCAAAGGCTTAGACGAAAAGACGAAGACATTCGTAGAGATGGGGCGCACTTGGACGGTCTTTATGACTTTTGATAAGCCGGTTAACTTCACCCAAATTCGCATTGACGCCAGTGGGGGAAAGTTACCGACCTATGAAGTTAAGGATTCCACTAATCGCAGCGCAGTCATCGTGTTCGGTGGCGACTTAACTGGAGTAGTTGTCACCGTTCAAGCCATTCTCTAAACGAAAGGTTGAGCCGTTCCGATACTTTATGAGAGTTATCCACAGGTTGTCCCAACAAAGATATTCACAAAACAACGTTTTCTAGCGTTGTGCCAGCATACCCCCTTGCGCCGTCAGTAGCGCCATCTTATACTCCCTTCCATCTTCACCGATGGGGAGGGCGACTTTTCATGGACCGGCAACAAATCGCATCTCTCAAACAACGGCTAAAGAGCGAATACGAGAAAAATCTGGAAGCAATAGAGCGGGTTGAGAGACTACTTGCCGAGACCAGCGACGAGCAGGTGGAACAACCCCGACCCGTGATCGCCGAAGTCGTCCGAGAGCCAGCGCCAACGACTCCCACGTTGAGCGGTGAGGTTGAGAACTGGTTCCGCTGGTTTCCCGACCAGACCTGGACCGTTACGCGACTTGTCGAGAAAATGCGTGAGCGGTCTTTCGAGTTTACGTCCGAAGATCCACACAAGAGCGTTCACACCGCTGTTTGGCGATTGGAAAAGAGCGGCGTGATTCGAACTGTCGCGCGCGGAATGGGTAGGCGGCCTAGCATTTACCAGCTTGCGTCCAGCGTCCAGAATCTAAGGGATGACACGCAACATATCGGGAACGGAGCCCCGACACCTCAGGTACCACATGGTGCGCCGGTTCCGCCTCATCTGCGTTGAATGAAGTTGCGCCGCAGTGGATTCAGCACTGCGGCGCTTAATCCTGCCCCTAACCCGGGCGAAAGGCAGGTGTCTAAGTGACGACTCGATTTATACCAGCCGTCGCGTTATTAACCAACGCCCCCCTTGCGGGAGCGCAATCCCTTTTGTTTCTTGCGATTGCGTTGATATTTCGTCTCTTCCCGATCAATCGCAGCCTTGGGGACTGCGATGATTCTGCGGGCAAATTCGCGAAAGCGCTCGAACGGCGATAAGTCGGGCTTTGCGTCGTGGTCCACGGTTCGGAGTTTACCACGTCCGCCCCGCCCTTGTCTTGGCCTTATAAGAGCCGCAACTGCGGTTCGTCCTTGCCGGTCAGATGCTTGTACATGAGCCGCCGTCCGGTCACGTCGCCGAGCGCTTCCGCGAAGCGCGTGCCGTCTGAAACCTTGCGGCTATTGAATCGAAAAGCCTGCTCGTCCACATAGCGGAACAGATGGAACGGTTCGACGCTGATATACGTACCCTTAAGGCCACGCTTCAGCAGGCTCCAGAAATTCTCGATCCCGTTCGTGTGAACGTTACCCTTTACGTAGGCTTCCGCGTGATCGATGACCTTGTGCGTGTAGTCCGGTTCGAGGCCGCCGTAACCAACCCATGCGTCCGTGAACATCTCGGACCTAGGTTCAACGTTGTCGCGGATCGTGTTGTGAAGTGTGTCCCGCTGGACGTTGCGGACAACCTTGGCCTTGACGCGGCTATGCTTGTCCGGCCCGTGCCGTTCGAGCAACCCCATGACTGCAACCTTACCGGCCCCGCCCGTGCCCGTGATCCTTGCCTTTTGGTCTTTGTGCATGAAGCGAGCGAGGCCACCGATAAAAGTTTCGTCAGCTTCAACCTCGCCAGTCATCTTGTCGAAGCTGCCAGCGTGCATCGCCAGACGGATGCGATGGTCCATGAACCACGCGGTTTTTTGCGTGACGTGAATATCGCGGGCGATCTCGTATGAACTGACGCCATTCTTGCAGTTCGACAACAGCCACATCGCCGTGAACCACTTGTCGAGGCCGATGGGCGAGTCTTCGAAGATCGTTCCGACCTTGAGAGAGAACTTTCGCCGATCGTGCGTGTTGGCGCATCGCCAGACACGACCGCTCGGTAGGTACGTAACCCTTTCGGACTTGCAGTAGGGACAGCGAACCTTGCCATCCCGCCAACGCAACTCGATCATCGTGCGCTGGCAGTTATCAAAGTCGCTGAAATATCGGATCGCATCTTGAAGAGTTTGCGGCGTCATGTACAGAATCGTATCAGAATGTTATGGTCCAGTCAAGTATATTATCCCCCTAATTAGGGTAAGTATAGACTTGACTAACGGTTAGTCAAGTCTATACTTACCCTACGGAGAATACGGAAGCGCTCGCGATGGATTTGCGCGCACGCATCGTGAATCGCCCGCAGATCACGAGCGATGGCTACACGACTTATCCGGGCGCGGTCGAAGCGGCGTTCGGATGGGATGTCGATTTCGCACAGCTTACGAAAAAGTACGTCAGCGACTCATCCCTGCCCGACGCTGCGCATCGCTACTCCCCAGGTCACGTCAGCGGAGTCCAAAAAGACGTGATAAGAGGCATGCCCGATCCTGAGAAGATCGGTACGTCCTACGTGGAGCGCTTTAATTTGTCGTCCCGGATGCAGATGCGACGTTGTACCCGGCTGACGAATGGTTTCAGCAAAAGCTTGAAAACCATCGCGCAGCTGTGGCTCTGTGGGTAAGCTTCTACAATCTTTGCCGCGTCCACGAAACGCTGCGCTGTACGCCCGCGATGGCGCTTGGCGTAGTCGATCACATTTGGACAATCGCGGAGCTTGTGGAAGCTGCGCTCGCACCGTCAGACGTGCCGCCTCTGCCGCGTCCGACTCCTGAAACCACCTTACGCTCTGGCTATCGCCCATTCAGGCCGTATGTGATTCGGGGCGGAAAGATCGGGTAAATCGCGGAGTTGAAAACACCTCCAGAGGGAATTGAACCCTCGACGCACTGCTTACAAAGCAGCCGCTCTACCACTGAGCTATGGAGGCATTGATTTGACCATAAAACAACAGTAAGATGTCTAATAGATGCAGAAGCATTCAATGTCCCATCCTGCTGCACCGTTGCCTCTTTTAGTGGCGTCCGCCTCCCTTCCGCACTCTGCGAACACCGCCAGTGGGAGAAATGGCCGCAATAGCAGGCCTTTTTGTTTGGCCTGAAACATGCGGCGCTTGACATGCGTCTAAACTAAGGCGTACTAGCAGAGTCCCGCGCCCGCGCGGGAAGCCAAGGATGTGTCTTATGAGAACAGAGGGCTGGCGTGAAGATGCGATTAACTGGATTCATCGGCACGCGAGCGACTTGCCTGATCCGCCTCCGACTGCTTGGCATGTGGCCAGACCGTCTCTGATAGCTCGGCAATATGCGCTTCATATCATCCGTTATATGCCCGCCAATTTCGTTCCAGTTGAACTCGGCATTACGCTTGACCGTGGGATAGAACTCGACTGGCGAAACGGGCAGAAAGAACTTGAAATCGAAGTTCGATCAGACGGGTCAATTGAGATCCTCAGATGCGTAGCCGGGAAGACTATCGAGGAAAGCACAATGTCAGAACCCAATTGGCGATTGGGCGAGGCAGTCGTTTGGCTTGAGCGTCCCTGAACGATTCCGACAATGGCCGGGGCCGGATTCACGTTCGCCGTCCCGCGAGGTAAGCGGTATGACGATACGACGAGTGTGACTCCTAACTTGACGCTTTGGCGTGGGTTAGATCCGAATCGAGCATGGAACGCCGCCAACTACAATCCTCACACCCTAAGTAACCAAGTTCATTTTCAAGCCCTGCGGACGGAGGAATTATCCACAGCGGTTTCGGACCGTACGATCCTAGCCGTGCTTGGGCTGCTCTGGCCTGGTTGGAAAATAGCTGAGTTCACGGTCGGTGAAGCGCGAACCGCAGGCTACATCGCAATGCGCGACCCAACGAATTGGACCGATGTCGTTCTCTACTCTCGCGACGACCCAGACCGTCCGCCATCAAAAACAATCGTCAAGACATTGGCGCGGGTCGCTCGAATTATTTGACTGTCCTAATTTCCCGCCTTGGGTGCCCTGCTTGTTTTGCGCGTTCGACTCGGCTTTAATTTGTGAGGAAGGTACGCGGGGCAGCGCATTCTGTGGGTGAGGTAGGTAGGCACCAGTCTCTCGGATGCGCTGCCCCTGGGGCTCCCCGCTCCACCGGGGGGATGGCGCAAGACGGGTTACCTTGCTAGGTAGCCTTTCACGCCTTCTCCATTACGTCAAACGAATATCCCGCGCAGTGTTTGGTAACCTAGGTTACAGAGTGAGTGTCTTAATTTGCCGCCCGCGGTGGCTTAATTAGGCCAGTACCCAACGCTCCCGACTGCTTGGCAGAGCGAGCCAAAACAATATTGCCGAAAGCGCCTGCGTCACTTCGCCATCGCGGCCTTGATACTCGCGGTCGAGCTCGGTCCGCGCGGGATGATTCCGGAACGGCAGCCCGCATGCGCCTCGCGCCCCCGCTTTGTTCCGAGTATTGTTCCTCGTGGGTGAAGTAGCATGAGCGCCGAGACGCTGGGGCCCGCTGGCGTATCACGGCCCAAGCCGATCGCGTCAGACAGCACGTGGTTCGGGAATCCGACTGGCACGCTGGTCGGCCGGTTCGTCGGATTTCTGATGGCGCTGATGAATGCGCCGCAGAACCGGATGTATGGTCGAACTGCTGGAGGTCCGTCCGCACGACCAGGTGCTCGAGATCGGCTTCGGCCCCGGCACCGCGCTCAAGATGCTGGCCGCGCGTGCGAGCGCCGGTTTCGTTGCCGGGATCGAACTGTCCGACCAAATGATCCGGGCGGCCACACGCCGCAATCGCGACTCTATTCAACGCGGACGTCTCGAACTCAAGCGTGGGACGGTCTCCGCCATTCCTTACGACGACAACCGCTTCGACAAGGTATGCACCGCGAACACGATTTATTTCTGGCCAGAGCCCGAACGTGATGCGGTGGAAATTCGCCGCGTGATGCACCCGGGCGGTACACTCGTGGTCTGCTTCAGGGGCGAACCACCTGAAGGCAAGCGGCCGACCCGGTCGTTGCCGTCTTATCCGGTCGCGGTGGTGGTGGAAACGATGGAACACGCCGGTTACTCGGACGTACGCGCCGAGGTGCGCAAAGTGCCGCTGATGATGTCGGCCTGCGTCGTCGCGCGCAAAGCCTGAGCGCTCGCTGACGGATTATTGCGATACCACCCTCGGCTGCGGCTTGGGAGATGGCCGGATAGCTGTTGAAATTTGAAGTGGCGGCAATCCTCGCCCGATCGAATGATCGGGTTGGAGAAAGAGGAGGAAGCCGCCGCGCACCCGATCTCCAAGTGACAGTAGCAACACACATACCCATAAAATACGATACCGCTTCCACAAACGGTGTTGCCACCGAGCTCTTTCTGATTCGGTTTGGCGGTTGCTTAATTGATAGGCAATTCTTTTCGGTTCCTCGACAATCTCCGCCACATCACAAAAGCCCAAGATCTCCTACCTTTTAACCCACCAGAGTTTCCCAGCTAATTAAGGAATGATGAGGATTTTTTTTCGGCCTCGCCGGAGTCGCTCGTTGGACAAGCGGTTGATCGATATGCGGAGTTCGCGCAGGAACTCTCGCATTTCTTTGGATGGGATTCGGGGCGTGTTTCGCGTCGAGAATCTATGAAGTTCCTACTTCCTACCCGGTACGAACTTACGCCGACGGCAAGAAAATCTTCGTTTGAGGAACAGGCGGGCATGGTTGGGTTCGCGCTCGCCATCCTATCGAGCAGCGATTTTGCGCGAGGAATGGCGAGAGTTTAGCGTGCCTCTCTGTGCTCACGAAAAACTGATTTCCAGCGAGGTATGCATATGGTCCTTAGTCGTCGCAAGTTCATTACGCAAGTCGCTGCGATAAGTGGAATGGGTGCCGCTTTTTTATCCATGCAGGCCCTGGGCCTCGCATCGACAGTCTTTGCCGAACCTGCACCGATTCTGCCGGTGAAAATCGGCAACGGCACGCATGTCGTCATACTAGGTGCCGGCATCGCCGGACTTGTAATGGCATATCGCATGGAGCGAGCGGGCTTTTCGGTGACGCTCGTGGAAGCTCGACGGCGCACGGGAGGCAGAAACTGGACTCTGCGCCATGGTGACAAGGTCGAGATGATAGGTGAAGCCGAACAGACGGTCGGCTTTTCGGAAGGAATGTATTTCAACGCTGGACCGGCGCGTATTCCCAGCCACCACCAGGGTCTCCTAAGTTACTGCAAACTTCTCGGAGTACCGCTCGAAGTTGAGGTCAATTTCAGCGATAGCGCCTTGTTGCAGGCTGACGGCGTGTTTGCAGGCAAGCCGATTCAGGAGCGCCAGGCGATCAATGATTTCCGTGGCCGCATAGCCGAGTTGTTGTCCAAGGCAACCAACCGTGGCGCGCTTGACCAAGAATTGACCGCCGACGACAAGCAACGTCTGATCGTATTCTTGCGGAACTACGGAGATCTGTCGAAGGACAACCTTTACAAAGGATCGGAGCGCGCGGGCTACAAAGTCTCGCCGGGAGCCTACGATCAGGTCGGCCTGAGACGGGATCCGTTGAGCCTGCGCGATCTGCTCAGGGATGACCAACTTCCCGACATGATGTTCGACGACATGATCGACATGCAGGCCACTATGTTTGAGCCGATGGGCGGAATGGATCGTATCCCAGCAGCCTTTCACACGGCGATAAGAAGTCCAATCCTGCTAGGCGCGGAAGTGAGCAGCATCCGTCAAACCTCGGAAAGGACTGAGATCGTCTATCGCGATCGCCGCAGCGGCCAAAGCCACAAACTCTCAGCGGATTATGTGGTGTGCACCATACCGTTGCCCGTTCTCGCTGGAATAGATACGGATTTCAGCGCGCGTGTTAAGCAGGCTATCGCCGGCGCGAAGTACGATCATGCTGCAAAAGTGGCGTTCGAGTCGCCTCGCTTTTGGGAAGCTGAACAGATTTATGGCGGACTATCGTTTGGCGGCGCCGCCACGGGCGCGGTCTGGTATCCCAGCAGCGGCTACCAATCCGCTCGCGGCGTAATTCTCGGTGCTTATGTGGCGGGCGAGCCGGGCGAGGCTTTTGAGGCATTGCCGATCGCCAAGCAGATCGATATGGCGCGCAACGCGGTCGATAAACTGCATCCAGGCCATGGAGTCGATTTAAGCGCGCCGGTTGCAGTGGATTGGAGTAGGATTCCCTACAATCTTGGTCCCTGGATCCATTGGACAGACTCCACCTTCGATACCAATGCGTACCGACTGCTTAATCAACCTGAAGGGCGGATCTACTTCAGTGGTGCCCATCTCAGCCAATTACCAAGCTGGCAGGAAGGGGCCGTCCTTGCGGCACACCGCACGATCGAATTGATCGCTAGCCGCGTCGGTGCTGCAACGTCTCCTGCCAAGCGTCAAAGAAGCTGCGCTGCAGATCGCTCGAAGGAGGATCTCCCGCGCTGTGACCTTCATGACACCAGATACGGCGTCCCAACGCTTGAGCAGCGCCGCCAGCGAGACTCGCCCGCCTGAAGCGATGCGCGCTTTATCTGGCCTTTGAAAATGAAGTCGGCGTCAGGATGCTGTTGACGACCGAGGCGATTCTCTTCGCTCCTTCGGCGCGCCTCAATCCATTCGGGATCGCTCTGAAAGGCCGCGAGCCGCTGATCGCGCTCGGTCAGCGATTCCCATTGCAGGATGTAGATCAGATCGGAGCTTGCCTCCCCGATCGCCACCGTCCAGAAGCCGAGTTGTCGGATGCCGTGCTTCTCGAACAGCCGCACCGTGGTCGCTTCAAATCTCTTCAACAGATCGGGAAGACGGCCGGGGGTGGCATGATACACGCGTAGCTCGTAAAGCATGAGACTTCCTCCATCGGTAGGGATTGCGGCTGACAACCGACGATTACGTGTACTACGGCCGGAACGTCAAGGTTCGACACATGGTGGTTGCGTCCGAAACGCCGGTTCAATGCCCCTTGAACGGTCCTGCGGGCCCCTTCTCCGCGAAAGCTCGCGCCGCTTCCCGAAAATCCTCGGCCAGGAGAGCTTCAACAGCTCGTTCTGCATCAGGATCTGAGTTGAACCATGTAACACCGCCGGGTGCACACCGTCGCGCGCACACTGAGCGGCGGAATTTTCGCGAACATCGACTGCTTGCTGGAGAGGAATTGGATTTGAACCGTCGAGACTCGCGCTCTTTCGGCGATCTGGCGGGCATTCCGATTGTCCGAAGAAAAATTGCATAGGGGAAGGTTCACGAAGTCCGTCACTCCAGACGAAGTTTTCGTTAGGCACCTGGCCGCCCCAGCTTGCGGAGGGGGGATTGATCTCAAGAGGCGTTTTCAAAACCAGCTAGCCTCGATTCAGCGAGGCCCACAAAAAATAGACGTTGCCGCGAGACCAAGTGTTGCGCGAACGATATGGAGGCTTCCCCACTTGACTAACGAGCGCCCGACTTTCGGGTCCGGCGCTTGCTGGGTCAATGGCCATAAGCTTGTGGTTCGTGGGCATCATGGCGAGGAGTGTGTACGGCCAGTTTGCAATGAGAACCAGAGCCCCAAGGAGCCACCACGCACTTCGCGTCTGCCACCAAACCGATACGCCTAAAACAAAGCCGGCGATTGCGAGCGACGCCTGCATACCAAAGCCGCGTCTGTAAGCAGGCTTCCACTCGGTAAGCAGTGAGCGGTTATCAAGATTCAGGCGGGCGGGTTGCTCTGCGACGCTTATGTACACTGCTGCGCCGGCAAAGACGGAAGCTACAACAAGTGCGAGTTGTCCAGCAACCAATGATGCCTCCCAAAAGCGGTAATCTTGTCGACGCGGAATTCGCGCGAGCCCGTGCTTAGTCAAAGCCTAAACCCGGACATAATGGTGATGCAGCCCACCGAGAATTGGGATTGCAGCGATGGGGCTGAGCTTCTGCGGTCGCCGAAAATCCGGCGCATTCTTGTCCAATGAGAAGTGCGTCCGGACTCATTGTAATAGGAAACGTAATTCTTTAGCACGCGACGCAACTGCGCCTCGTCGAACACTATCAGGTGATCGAGGCTTTCGCGCCGAATCGAGCGATGAGCCGCTCGACATGGCCGTTCTGCCAAGGCGAGCGCGGCGAGGTCGGATGATCGCGGATTCCCATCGCTCGAATGCGACGGGTGTACGCTGGGCCGAAGGCCCCTTCGCGGTCGCAAAGCAGGTGCCGCGGTGCTCGAGTGGCTTCAATCCGGTCCGGATTTTCTGGAGCAACTCGCGTGCGTCGGCCATGGACCTTCCCTCCTCACGTTGAGAATGGTGAAATCATTGCGCACTTGGTTGGCCAACCCAGCGCGGGCCGAGTGTTATTTTCGTGATGCACAGGATATTGCGCGACGACAGAGGCGAAAGTGTTCGAGGCTCCGTACAACCGTGCGTCTTATACCGTAGGAGGTCATATAGATCACGATCCTTCTGTTCCGACGACTTTAGGTGGAGCGCTTCAAGCGCCGAAGGCCGGCCAACCGAGCCCCACCTCGACATCACCGTAACCTCTCATGACGGCTGGAACATAAGGCGAGAGAAGACGGGGTAACTTAAAATTGGAGACTCCGCGATGGACTTTGGGAAGTTTCGCTTCGGCTCGATCGCAATTGATGGCGTTACGTACGCCTATGATGTGGTCATCGACCGCGGCAAGATTCGTAAGCGCAAAAAGAAGCCCTCAAAGAAATCCCGCGAGGAGTTCGGGCAAACCCCGGTATCGGTCAATGAGGAAATACCGTGGAAATGCCAACGCCTCGTAGTCGGCACGGGCAGATACGGATCGCTGCCCGTGATGAATGAAGTGAGACTCGAGGCGCGGCGGCGAAAAGTCGATCTGCTGATTCTCCCCACGGACGAAGCTCTTGAGACACTGGCAAAAAAATGGGAAGGAACAAATGCGATTCTCCATGTGACGTGCTGAAGGACTCGACGCGGCCGTCATAAATTCACCTGCGGCGCGCTTCTGCTGGCGTCTTTCATGACCACAACTTGCTCCCGCGCCGGGCGCGTCCTCACTCGCATGCAATGACGCCAGGTTGGGCAGAGTTGCTCTTGGCGCATTATCTTGGGCCGCGATTGTGACCTGCTGTATAGGTCCTTGCCGCGTCGATCTCTCGTTGTAGGGACTACTCGGGCGATCCCATCCAGCGGGAAGTTGCAGCTGCAGATAGAGCTGAGCGCTGCGGAGCAAGTCGAGTCTGCGGGGAATATTGCCGTCCAGTCGGCTGCAAAGGCACAGGCCGCAGCGAGTAGAGTCGAGCAGGCGGCGATGAACACGTCAGGAGGGGTCAGATCCGTTCATAAGCCGCGCCGTCTAGCGAGTCTCCGGGCTAATCAAGCGATACCTTCTTGCCATGATCGTAAGGTTTCGAGCCGCCTCTTCGCCGACTCCGCCGCCCGCGTGTGGGCTATTGGCCAAGCCTGCCAAGATTACCATGTCTCGAACCTGTGTGAACCAGGGCGTGAAATCGAAGGGCGGAGGGATTTTGCTTCGGATCTCCCTTACTCCCGCACAGATTGCGTTTAGCGCCTCTGTATTGCTCGCGCGCGCCTTGGCTTTGTCAGGCATAGATTTGTCCTCCATCAGTGACGGCCCGACGATACGGATAAGTCTACTCGCCCTACGCCTTCGGTTGATATTCCAGCCTGCTGAAATCGTTGTGTTCACCGGCAATAGCGCGCCTTTTGCGTCCACCAGGTTTTGAGAAGCCACACCGGTGCGTCTGCCCCTTCCGCCGCCCGCAATCAGTTTTGAACTCTTTGACGTTTTCTAATCATTTGCTGACGGTCCACAAAGTCGCCTGAGAGTTCGAATTCAGCCCGCTCCAGCGAGCAGTCAGCGATGTTCGCGATTCTCCGAGAGAATCGGCAAAATCCTCGCATTTGGCCTAGATCTTCGCATTATGTCGTGCGGCGATTGCGGCACTGAAAACTCGGATCTGAGTGGGTTCCAAGCAGTCGCGTTTTGCGATTCCCGATCGCTCCATTTCGAGCAAAACTGTCAGTAAAACGGGTGACTGACGTTCGAATAGCGCGGGGCTTGACGGCTAGGAACCGCCAAGCCCCGCTATTCGGGTCTACGACCTATTGTCGTTTTGCCAAGGAACGGCGCGCCAATCTGGTTGCTGATGCGGCGGAATAAAGAAGGAAGACGAAGTGTCCTCTGGCGGCTGGTAGTAGAAACCAGGATCGACCGGACGGGCTCCAGGCTTGGTTGCATACACCCACAGTCTCTCAAGATCCATCGCCCATGTCGCACCGACGCTGTAATAAGGCCGCGTGTTGAAGGTGTTGGTCGGAAACGGAGTAGGATGTATCGTACTGCTTTTCAGCGCGAGTGTCCTTCCATAACTGTATGAGGCATTAACAGTGATGGCGTTGTATATGAAGTCTTCCAGGAATGTCCCTTGACGATAGGTCGCATCGCGGGCATTCGAAGGATAGAGCAAAGCCCGCATCTGCTTGAGGATGGGCTTGTTGGTATATCCGATGCCGAGTCCGTAAGTGCTGGTCGCGGTTGTTTGGATGATGCTTGTTGGACTGGAGCCCGGCGAGGAAATCACACCAGCTTGATTGCTGTAGTTAGAGTTAGCCGATACACCGGCATTTTCGAGAATTAACCTCGTCCAAGGCGACAAAGCGCGGCAATTACCGTCCTGATAACCGGGTACCGAGGCATTGAGATAGAGGGGCTCGCCCGCAGGACCCAATACGACCTGACCCTCGACCGCCGAAGCGATAGCTGGGCCCGTTTCAAACTTCTGGTTGCTAGGAAGGGCCTTCGGGTTCGGCGGTTGCGGTACCTGGAGTTTCTGAAACTGACCACTTTGGCGCACGACCAGCGGATCGGCGCCGAAAAATGTGACCGTGCCCACAGGGCCGAAGACCGGATAGATACCTTTAGATCGCAGCAATGGGATATCCCTCACTCTGATCATGCCGACAGGACCGATTATCAGCTTGCTGTCGGCTCCGTCTCTGATTGTAGCGACAGGGCCGACGGCGTCCTCGGTATTGATGAAGGGTCCGGTAATGTCTTGCACGTTCGTTGTCGTGATTTCGGGGACCAGCGCGTGCACTCCGATAGGAAAGAAGACGTAATCCCCGTTGACTTTAAATATGTTACCGGTCGAATCCAACCCAGCGCACCCATTGGGCCAGCTATCGCCTCCTGGCGATCACCAATCTTGGTATAGACAACCTGAGTCGATTTCAGTGCCGTGGTCGAAAGCTTCGGTCTACAGGCCAAATCCGTCGAGACGTTTGGGTCAATCGGCGTGTAGGATGGTATTGTGCCTGATGGCGGTTGCGGTTTTGCCGACGGGGGCGGCGGGGGTTGACCTGCATTTGAGGTTGTTTGATTCGCGAGTGAGCGAAAAACGTCGGAATTACTTTGTAGCGCCGAGAATCGGGCTGCGGATGTTGGCGGCTGCGCCTCAAGCGCGCGTTCAATTTGCGCAGAAGGGGAAGGAGGCGCTGAAGGCTGTGTTGCACATCCTGCGGCGCCAGAAATGACCGCAATCAAAACCCCGAGTAACAAGACATTACGGGAACCCTTCATGTTGGAATGCTCCTTTTCGGGGCGGATTGGCCCCAATCTTTCGCCGACAGGTCTTAACACTCGGTCAAAGTGACGACAACCGGCCGAAGGATTTGGTAACAGATTGGATACGCCGCCTCGGGTCTGGTACCGACCGTTACGGGCTTCAGCCCACCCACTGGCGCGGAGGGCTGTCAACGCCGGAGCGAAAGTACATCAGTGGGCCGGAATGAAAATGCATCAGTTGGAGGGGCAGTGGGAATCGTGGTTTGACTTCTGGCAGGGAGAGCGCGAGGACTCCCACCCGCGATCAAGTAGTTCATGCGACTTTCTCCGAGAGCGTCTCGATCCCGCGCGTTCGTGCCTTGGAAGAATCGAAGAGAGTGCGAGTCGTGAGCATGGCGATTAGGATACGCAGGAGCTGATCAGCGACGGCGCGCAGGGCGCGGCCATGAGTGTGGCCGCGCCCGCGCAGCACAGTGTAGTAACTTTTGCTCGGCAGGTCACGGATAACTGCTACGCGCGCGCAGTGATAGAACGCATGGCGAAGGCGTTCGTTGCAGGCGTATCGCATCAAGACCATGCCCTGCTTGCCGCTTTGTTTGGTGACGGGCGCTATACCCGCGTGGCCACGCAGAGCACGATAGTCTCGTTCGGTAAGAGCGGCGGACGCTTCCGCGGTTATCGTAGCCGCTACGATTCTGCCGACTCCCGGCAGGGAGCGTAGGATCGCAACATCGCTGTACTCCATCGGCTTATCATCGTCCTCGTCCGTCGCTTGAAGCTCATCGAGCAGAGCTTCGATGCGGCCTCCGCATCGTTGGCGCTGGCTATGGACGAGGCACAGGCGAGGCAGGAGCAGGGCGATATGTTCGGAGGCCGCATCGGTTACGCCGGGGGCCACTGTCAGGGCCGGCGCCTGGAGTGCGGATGGAGTTGACCCGCTTTCGTAGACGGTGTTGGGGAGAAAGGAAGAAGGAGGCCCGCAATGCCAAGAACCCATCCACCATACGCGCCGGTGTGCTTAGTCAAAACCTAAACCCTGACGTATTGATGATGGAGCCCGCCGAGGATTGGTATTGCTGCGATGGGGCCGAGCTCCGCCAGCATTTCTAGAGCCTTTGGCTCGAGCGGTTCCAGGTCACGAAGGCGGTTGCTGATAGCGGCAAAGACTACAACCGCTATGTGAAATGTCGCCAGGTTACGTTGGTTGGGAAGGCGACTAAACAGCCAGTTATCAGCGCTGCGCCCAGGGGGTGTGTTTCGCTCCCTTATGAAAACGATACCGCCCTCACCCACAAGCTGGCCGTTCGCCGCCTGAAACAATCCGGGTAAAAAACCTCTCTCCGCGCTCGCGGCTGCCGAAGTATGCTCGGCGGAAAGGCCGGGCGGAGCCGCCAGAGAGAACCTTCTCACGCCAGAGCGGGCGGCAAAAATGCCTTCGGACACCGATGTCCAAACATTCCAGACCCACGCGCTTCCGCCCGCGCGCTGATCTAGTCACGCGGGATTACAGCTCCGCTTCCACCTTTGCATTGACGTAGAGCTTCCAACCCTTGTTGCGGTGGGAGCGCTTCTGCGGCGCTTTCGGCAGGAGCACGGTCGACTGCTTTGCGTGTTCGCGCACAAACTCCTTGAGGGCCGAAACCTTTGCCGCGAAACCAAGATGCTCCAGTAGGTATCCGAGTCGTTGCGCCCAGGGAACTGGCGCTGTCCGGGCGACGGCAGCCAGTTTCTCCGGGTCAATCCGCTCGGCGAGTTCAGACAGGACCGTCGCCACTTGATTGAGTCCACCGGCATGACCCGCATATCCCACAAGGTCGAGCGCCGTCGCTTCAGGCGTCGAAACGAGCAATGTGCCCCTCGGCGTGTTGAAGGGCTGAAGCGGCACATCCGCAAGACGCTTGCGCGCCATGAAGGCGACGCGCACTGCTCCGCATTGGATCGGCCGGCGGTTCCTCGCGACGAACACTTGGAATTGCTGCGGGCGCTGATGGGCCGCACCGTGATATTGTGCGGCTGACAGAAGGCCCGTGTAGTAGGAGAGGTTGAGACGCTTCATCAGCGCCGGGATAAACTGGTCGGCGGGAAGGCAGCCGAGCGCGCCATATTCCGGCGGCAGGATGACGTAGAAGCCGCGCGCCGGAGAAGCGATCAGCTTTTGTTTTGCCAGGCGGTTCAGCGCGAGCTTGGCGGCAGCGGCGGAAACGCCGAGCGCCGCCTGAGCCTCGCGGGAGGTAAAGTGATACCGGCCGCTGGCGGCAAGGCCGCTGACATATCTTCTGGCGCTTGGACGGCTAAATTCTGAATTCACAACCGCAAAGCATCATTATTTGATACTTTGCGCTAGCGTATTCTCAATTACGAGGGTCGATCGCATAACGACATGGCAGAATCTGCGGGATATTGCTGGGTGTTCTTGAAGACTTCCACAGAAACTTACACATTTTCACATTGCACGACAATAAGATCAATTATATCAAGTACTTACAGCTATGCGCAAACGACTCAAAATCCTCCGTGCGCAAGCACATGCGGGTTCAAGTCCCGCCCTCGGCACCAAGATTTGCCTATCTTTTACGGATCGTGTCTGCGGCGATCTGATGCCTGACCGCGGGCGTTCCGTCGCCAATCTGGAAGGTACGTGCGTGCTCGAAAATGTCCTGGTCGGCGAGCGTCCCGCGCTGATGCTGGCGCATATGCTCCATCCACGAATCGACGACAAAGTACTCGACGTAGCGTTCGGGCCGTTCCGCATCGAGGAACAACCCCCAGAAATTCGCCCCGTCGCGCCGCCGGATTATTCGAAGCTGCAGCATCGTCTCCTCGAATTCGCGTGCTCGTGCCGGGTCGATCGCGTACTCGACCGTGACCAGGACCGGCCCCG
>WNFG01004123.1_pt1 | contig 16213 bp, 14 predicted proteins | sample 5400431 | NCBI WGS metagenome assembly WNFG01 (sample SAMN13153346, study PRJNA577476) | soil metagenome | isolation source: 120 cm saprolite under Douglas fir tree site 2 hole 3 replicate 2 | place: USA:California | collected 2015-04-18 | reverse complement strand
TCCAGCGTGGTTCGAGAAAGTGTGCACACGTCATGTTAGCCGACGGCGGGGATGCGCGCAAACCTGGGCAATTGGCTTTCCGGTAGGAGTAGCTCAGCGCTGCGCGGACCGGCTCAGGTCAATTTCAAAGTACATGAGGCCGCGATTCTTTTCGATGGCCACGATTTCGGGCACGTACAGACGCGCCGCATTCAAGAGATCGAATTGACTTCGAAGATCAAAATACAGGAGCCCCTGCACAGTGCTGTGGGGCGCGACCACGCTGGCCTGCACGCCGGCCTCGTTCAAGCTCTTCTCCACCTCCATCCATTTCTTGTCGCGGCCGATCTTCGGCCCCCCAAGAGGAATGGGAAGCCTCTTTATGGTTACGTTTTTCGCCCCGGGATGGGTGATGACATCGGCCGCTTGTTCGGACGTAAGGGGATAGAGCGACTGGTGATCTTCCTCCGAGAGCGAGACATTCAGCCGAATACGCTCAAGGTTGATCTTCATGCTGTCATCGGAATCATTCCGAAAAGCGACCTGCACGGCGGCGATTCCTGCCGCAAATGGCGATTTCTTCGGAAACTTCTCCTTATAGAGTGCGGGGTCGGTCCACGGCCGCGCAGTAATGGTCATGCCCTCGTGGGATTCAAGTGAAGTGGTCTTGAGGGATGACGGCTGTTGGGAGGCGCCGTTTGGGGCGACCAACAACGGCGCGGCAAGAAAAGCAAGGATGAGTGTTAGTTTCCGCATCGGGTTATAATAAGCTTTTCTCATCTTGGGGCCTTCGATTCCTGGGGGTAGCGCAGGGTTGCCCTGCGTCGCGCGCCGCCCGCTAGTGGCGGGGTGCGCATAGACCGGAGCTACGCTTAGTGTATTTTATTTATAGCTTTCTAATGGGCCTCGCGGCCCTCTTGCTGGTGCCCTATTGGCTCGCGCAGGGACTGCGGCACGGAAAGTATCTCTCAAACCTCGGTGAACGCTTAGGATTCTCCTTTCCAGCGCTTGCCAAGCTGCCCGCGAAGCGCCCCGGCGCCATCTGGATTCACGCCGTGAGCGTCGGCGAAGCTCTCTCCGGCATAACCCTTGCGAGGCGGTTGAAAGAAGCCTATCCCGATCGGCCACTCATTATCTCGACGACCACCCAGACGGGACAAGCGCTGGCTCGCGAGCGCATACTCTTGGCCGATGCCATCATCTATTTCCCCCTGGATTGGGCATTCTGCATTCGTCGCGCGATCGAGGCCGTGCGTCCATCGGTTGTTCTGGTGCTCGAGACGGAGATCTGGCCGAATTTTCTTCGGGAATCTGGTCGGCGAGATATTCCCGTGGTTTTCGTGAGCGGGCGGATTTCAGATCGCTCGTTTGCGCGCTACCAAAGCTATCTCGGAGTTTTTGGGTTTTTCCTAAGACCATTCCTGAGAGATGCACTGTCGAATGCCAGCGCCTTCCTCATGCAGAGCGAAAAAGACGCGGATCGCGTGCGTGCGCTGGGCGCGCCGACGGATCGCGTGCAGGTCAGCGGAAATCTGAAATACGACCTGGAGGTTCCCGCGCCCACGCCGTTGTCGAATTGGCTCGCGACCGAAATCAAGCGCAGCGGCCGGTCCCCGATTATCGTTGCCGGCAGCGTCGTTGCGACGGAAGAGCCTCACGCGCTTATCGCTTTTGGAACTTTGCAAGGCGAATATCCGAAGGCGCTGCTCGTGCTTGCGCCCCGCAAGCCGGAGAGTTTTGATGACGCCGCGGAATTTATCGATGAATCGCACCGTAAGCTTATCCGGCGGTCCCAATTGCCGATTCCAGGGCCGGCTGCAAGGCAATCTGGCGGGAACTCCAACATCATCACGATACCCGATGACGTCACCGTTCTACTGCTGGACAGTATCGGCGAGCTGGCGTCGCTTTATGGGCTAGCTGACGGTGCCTTTGTCGGGGGCTCGCTCGTTTCTTCCGGCGGCCATAATATTCTTGAACCAGCGGCCTTCGGCAAGGTCCCCGTGTTTGGGCCATCCATGGAAAATTTTGCGGAAATTGCTTCGCGCTTCGTTTCCGCGGGGGCCGCTATTCAGGTGGAAAGTCCGGAAGACGTCGGCGTAGCCTGGATCGAATTGTTTCGGAATCCGGAACGCATGAAGAAAATGAGCGAGACGGCGCGCCACTTGGTGGCCGACTCGCGAGGAGCGACCGATCGAGTGGCGGCGGAGATTGCGAAGCGTCTGGACGGTGCGGGGCGATGAACATTTCGACGCTATTGCGGACGATACTTTGGCCGCTCTCCGTGGTGTATGGTGTCATCGTCCGCGCGCGGGTTTGGCTCTACACGCACGGCTGGCTGAAGCAAAAGCGGCTGAAAGGAACGGTCATCAGCGTGGGCAATCTCACTGTCGGCGGCACCGGCAAGACGCCCACTGTGATCTGGCTTGCTGAGAAGTTTCTTGCAGAAGGGAAGCGAGTCGCGATTCTAAGCCGTGGCTACCGCGGCGCGAATGGAACCAGTGACGAAATCGAATTGATGAAATTCCGCCTCCAGGGCCGCGTCTCTTTTGGCGTCGGCAAGAATCGTTTTGCCGCGGGCCACCGGCTCGAATCGCAGCAGCCGGTTGACGTTTTTCTTTTGGACGACGGTTTTCAGCATCTCCAGCTTGCTCGCGACCTGGACATTCTTTTGATGGATGTTTCTCGACCGCTTGCCGGAGAGTCCTTACTGCCGGCCGGCAGGCTTCGCGAACCAGTAACGGCAATGAGCCGCGCAAATTTGATTATTTTTACAAGAGCCGAAACGGCATCGGGAACACTCGACGCGATCGGGAAGCTCACTGAGTATCCCGTTTTCGCTGCGTCGACTCGGCTGCTTGGGTTCCGCCGCTTTGGCGGCGAGATCGCTTCTCTCTCTGCTAATGAAATCGGCGCTGGCCCCTTTTTTGCATTCTGCGGTCTCGGCAATCCAGACGCCTTCTTCCGAGATCTTGGGAATTGGGGGCTCGCCATTTGCGGCCAAGCCATCTTTGCAGATCACCACCGCTACACACAGCGGGACATTTTAGCGGTCAAGCAAGCGGCGAAGCGGGCAGGTGCCAACGCACTCGTCACGACCGAAAAGGATGCCCAGAATCTGGCTGGGCTTAAGTTCGAGGAAACTCCGCTTTACGTCGCGGTAATCGATCTGGTAGTGACTCCCGAGGCCGACTTCCGAAACGTTCTTGAAGAAACGCTTGCGGCCGGCGCAGGAGCGGCAGCATGAAAATTCTCATTCGCGCGACGAACTGGGTCGGCGATGCGATTTTGGCGCTGCCAGCGCTGCGCGCAGTGCGCGAGCGTTTTCCTGACGCGGGAATTGCAATCGTCGCGCCGCCGTATGTCGCTGATATTTATCGCGATCAGGAAATCTGCAATCAGCTCGTCCCATACGATCGGAAAGGCTTACACGCGGGGTTTGTCGGACGCGAGCGGCTTGCCTCGGAACTTCGCGCGCAGAAGTTTGACGTGGCCTTGCTGCTGCAAAATGCGTTCGACGCCGCGTGGCTGGCCTGGCGCGCCAATATTCCCGAACGCATAGGCTACGCGCGTGACGCCCGCAGCTTTCTTCTGACCAAGGCCGTGCCTCTTCCCCGGCAAGGAGAGATTCCCGCGCATGAAAAGTTTTATTATCTGGAACTTCTTCGCCGCGCTGGATGGCTTGATTCCGTGCAGGTCGAATCGTTCATTGGCCTGCATGTTTCAGAAGAGAAGCGGCGGAGCGCCGATGAATTCCTTTGTGAATCCGGCGCGCGCCGGGGGGCGCTGCGAATTGCCATCGGGGCCGGCGCATCGTACGGATCGGCAAAGTGTTGGCTGCCTTCGCGCTTTTCCGAAGTGGCGAATCGGCTCCAATCAGAAGCAGATGCCGACGTCATCCTCTTTGGGACTGCTGCCGAGGCAAGCGTTTCGACGGCCATCTCCGCCGAAATGCGTCAGCCTCCCATTGATCTCACCGGGAAAACCGCAATTGCCGATCTGCCCGCGCTGCCGTTGGCGTGCCCATCGTCGCTGTGTTTGGTCCCACCGATCCGTTCGGAACAGCCCCCGTCACGCAGCACTGCACCGTCGTCCAGCAAAAACCTTACTGCAGCCCGTGTTTTCTCCGCCGCTGTCCGACTGATCACCGGTGCATGACCACCATCACGGCCGATATGGTGGAGGCCGCGGCAAGACCGTGGCTGTCTTTGATCCGAGTGCAAGGTGCGTAATGATAAGCCCCGGTTGTCTTCCTCTGTATGCCTCAATGGAGACGGCACCTTCGTCAAGGGCGTTGGCTACTTGAATCGCGGCAGGCGTTTTCGTATGGTTCCATTTACCGCGGAAGATTTCTCGCGGGCGGCAGACAGGATCCCGAGGCAACAACAATGAAGCGTTCGCACCCGCAAGAATCAGCCTCTACGTCCGTCGACCTTCTCGCTCTCCGCGAGTGTGTCGAGCAATTCGCCACGAAAACCATTATTCTCCTCGGCGATTTCGTGGCCGACGAATTCCAATATGGCGAGATTTCGCGCGTCTCGCGTGAGGCGCCCGTCCTGATCCTCAAACATCGCGAAACTCAGATCGTTCCTGGCGGGGGCGCTAACGCCGCCAACAACCTCGCGTCGCTCGGCGCGCGTGTCCTTCCCGTCACGGCCGTAGGCGATGACGCTGCTGGAGACGCCCTGATCGCACATTTTCGTCGCCTGCGCGTGAACGTTTCTGGTATCTTCCGCGTGAAAGGCTGGACAACGCCGACCAAAAGCCGCTTTCTTGCCGGCTGGACGCACACCGTGGGACAGCAGGTGCTGCGCGTTGACTACGAACCAAAATCGCCTCTGCCGGACGCTATTCGAAAAAAGCTTCAGCAACGGCTTTTCGCAAGTCTGCGCATCGCACACGCACTCGCGGTGTCTGATTACGGGTTTGGAGTCTCAACTCCAGAGCTTGTTCTGCAGGCGTCCTCAAAGCGCAGGAGTGCGCTGCACGTCACGCTCGACGCGCGCTATCGTCTGCACCGTTATGCTAAAGCAGGTATTACCTCTGCCACTCCAAACGAGGCCGAACTCGAGGCAGAGCATCACACAGTCATAGGTCAAAACGCCGGCGAACTCACGCGCGCAGGCCGCGAGACCCTCTCCGAAATGAAATTGCAATCGCTCCTGGTCACCCGCGGGCGGCACGGCGCGGCCCTGTTTGAGCCAGCCGATCGCTTTGTGCAAATCCCCGTACACGGCAGCGATCAGGCCGTTGACGTCACCGGCGCCGGCGATACCGTTCTTGCCGCGTATACTCTGGCGCTCGCCTGCGGAGCATCTCCTCTTGAAGCCGCGCACATTGCCAACATTGCCGGCGGACTGGTGGTCATGAAGCGCGGCACGGCAACCATCTCGCGACAAGAACTCCTCGACGCCATCCGGTGCGAGGCCTCCGGAGCTGCCTCATAAGTTATGCGCGAGGCTGCTTCCAAAATCGTCGCGCGAGATGTGCTTCGCGCGAAACTCGCGGAACAGAAGCGCCACGGCCAGAGCATCGTCTTTGCCAACGGCTGTTTTGATGCGCTGCACGTCGGACACATTCGTTATCTTGAAAGTGCGCGCCGTGAAGGTGACATTCTTGTTGTCGGCGTGAATGCTGATTCCAGCGTGTGCGATCTCAAAGGACCCGGCCGCCCCGTGCTTGACGAAAGCGCCCGCGCACAACTCGTTGCCGCGCTTCGCTGCGTGGATTACGTCATGCTCTTCGCCGAACCCAACGTTGAAGCTCTTCTGGAAGAACTGCGCCCGGATGTCCACGCCAAAGGCACCGATTACACGCTCGAGACGGTGCCGGAGCGCGCCGTCGCCTCACGGCTCGGCATCCGCGTTGCCATCGTGGGTGACCCAAAGGAGCACTCCACGCGAGAACTCCTGGATTCCATTCGCAAGGCCCCGCATGCCTGAGCCGCGCTTCCTGGTCGTGCGCCTCGGGTCTCTCGGAGATATTGTCCACACGTTTCCCGCCGTCGCTGGCCTGCGGGAATCGTTTCCAAAGGCTGAAATCGTTTGGCTGACTCACCTTCGCTGGAAAGAACTTGTTGAGTGCAGCGAATTGGTAACCGAAATTTGGGAGACGGATACGCGGTCGTACAAGTCTTTGCGCAAAATCATCGGACAAATCCGCAAACAAAACTTCACCGCTGCGATCGACTATCAAGGGTTGTGGAAGTCTGCGGCGCTTCCGTTCTTCGGCGGCGTTTCGCGGCGGATCGGATTTTCTTCCCAAACAATTCGCGAGCTAGGCGTTCCGATTCTCTACACCGATCGCGTGCCTTGCGTCCAAATACACATTGCCGATCAGAATGGAGAACTCTCGCGGCGCGCAGGCGCTCGAAACGGCGTGGCGCCTGTGACGCTCGCGGTACCTGCGATTCAGGAAGCGTTTGTCCTGCAGCTCTTGCGAGGCTCTGCCGTTGAACGGTACGTCGTATTGAGCCCCGCCGGGGGCTGGCGCTCGAAATGCTGGCCGCCGGATCGCTACGGGGCGCTCTGCCAGAAAATCCGTGCCGTTCTGGGTCTGCGTTGCGTTCTGAATTATGGCCCTGGCGAAGAGGATATGGTTTCCTCGGTCAAAGTGGCTAGTGGCGAAGCGGACCCTATCGCTTGCAATGGCTCGCTCGTCCAGCTCATGGCTCTTCTGCGCAACGCGGTCTGCGTCGTCGGTGGTGATACGGGGCCGCTGCATCTGGCCTTCGCTCTTGGAACGCCTGCGGTTGCCATCTTCGGTCCGACAGATCCGGCCAGGAACGGTCCCTATCGCCTGGGCAACAGCTCTGGCAGCGCTTCTCCCGTTGATATCGTTCTGCGCAGTCCCAATGCGGTGACCACTTACAAACGAGGCAACCACGCCGCTCCTTCGATTCTCGAAATTGATGTCGACGCAGTTTTTGACGCGGTTCGCCGTCAAGTTGAGGTTCGCCAATGAGCGCGGCCAGCAGTTTTTTCGTTCGCTGGCGAGTTCGGCTTGGCTATCCACTTGCGATAGCCGTGGTTTATTTTTCGCGCCCCACGCCTCGCAGCATTTTGTTTGGCGCCCTTGTTGGTGCCGCCGGACTGTGTCTGCGGGCGTTTGCAGCCGGCTATCTTCATAAGCAGGAAGTCCTCACCGTCACGGGTCCCTACGCCTACACCCGGAATCCGCTCTACTTAGGCAGCGCCATTCTGGCCCTTGGGGCAGGGATTGCCACGCGCTCTTGGATTTCTGCTCTTGTCCCTATTGTTTACTTCGCGCTCTTTTATTCCATCGTTATGCAGCGGGAAGCGAATGAACTTCATATTCGCCACGGCGCACCCTTCGAAGAGTACGCGCGCATCGTCCCGCTCTTCATTCCGCGCCTGACCGCCGCGAAATTGCCGGGAGAATCGGCCGGTGCCTTCTCTTTCGCCCGGTACAGAAAGAATCATGAATGGCAGGCCGCCGTTGGCTTTCTATTTCTCATCTTAGTCCTGCTTGTGATCTGGCGCCTCCGCCTGCACTGATGCAGCCGCGTTCGGCGCACTTGGGCACGCAACGAAGCAGGTGATCTCCAGCCGCGCGCCGTCCGTTAGCACATGTACTGCCCCGTCTCTATCTGTCCTTAAGATTCGCACGCCCGCATTCTCCAATCGTTCCAGCAGTTCCGGACTAGGATGCCCAAAAAGGTTGTCTTCGCCAGCGGATATAATTCCGAAACGTGGCTGTACCACTGCGAGAAATTCCGGCGTCGTCGAATTCTTGCTTCCGTGATGGCCCACCTTAAGCACATCGGCGCGCATTGCCTCTGCACTATTCTCGGATAGAATTTCGCGTTCCACCTGCTTTTCGGCATCTCCCGGCAGCAAGAACGTTTCATTGCCGTAGTGTATCCGCAGCACCAGAGAATCGTTGTTCTTTGCGGAAGGCGCGACCTCTTCGGGAGCAACCGCTGGCCACAAAAAGTCGCCGTCTGCGTCGTCCCAGCGAAAAGACTTGCCACGCAGCGCGTGTTCGATGGGAATGTTTCGCTCGCGCGCAAGTTCTTCCAGCCTCGCGAGGGCCGGGATGGACACTTCGCGCCCGATCCAGAGTTTCGCGACGCGAAAATTTTCCAGGATTGCCGTCAACCCGCCAAGATGATCCTGATGAGCGTGGGTCAGCGCTACAACATCCAGTCTCTGAAAACCGCGCGACCACAGATACGGTGACACCGCCTCTTCGCCAGGGTCGATGCCATGATGTTCTTCGTGCCCGGGGAAACCGCCGAACGCTCCGCCGCCATCGACCAACAGCGTTTTTCCTCCAGGTGAGACCACAAACAGCGAATCCCCCTGGCCTACATCAAGAACTGTCAATTCCAGCTTGCCCTTTGTCCACCTCTCTCCAAAAGGATAGATTGCAATCGTGAGCGCGCAGGCGATGAATACGCCGCGCAGTCCCCAGACTACGGTTCCTCGGAGCGAATGCTCCAACCGCATCACCACAGCCAGCAGAATGGCGACGGCAAAGAACAAAAGGATCAGCCAGACGGGTGGTCCGGGAATCCGGTAACTCCATCTCGGAAAATGCGCGAACCACTGGACAACGTGCAAAAGCAGCGCGGTTAGCCAGGCAAGGGGCGCAGAAAGGAGCTTTCCAACCACCGGGATAATCAGCCCGCAGGCCAAAGTTAGAAAGCCAAATGGGACGATGACGCCCGTAAGGGGAACAGCAGCCAGGTTCACAATTGGCGCCGACAATGGGATGCGATGAAAATCGCGCGCCATCAATGGCAACATTCCGGCTTGCAGCGCCACCGTGAGCACCAAGAGCTGCCACACGTGAAACGTCAAAGACAATCCGCCAACCACAACGTCGCCTGCTGGCTTACCCAGTCGTTGGGGCAACCCCGTGGAGAGCCACTGCGTCAGCGAACGCAGATCGATTCTGAACTGGATTGCGCGCGGCTCGTGAGCAGCATCCCGCGTTACGTCTCGCCAGCCTCTCAGCGCGCGCGCATATGGCTGCACGGTCTTCTCTAGCCACGGCAGCGCAAGACCCGAAATGCATCCGATAGCGAGGAAGGTCAATTGAAAGCTGGAATCTCTCAAAGCGAGCGGTCTTGCCGCGAGCAGAATGAATGCCGCCACTGCGCCAGAATTGAGCAGCTCCAATCGGCGGAAGAAAAATCCACCAAACACAACAATCGCCGCCATCATCGCCGCCCGTAATACAGGGGCACGTTGCTCGACGACCGCCACATAAGCCGAAAGCAGTGTAATGGTGAGCAGCATTGTCCACATTCGCGAAAGCCGCAGCCTGCGTCCCACCCAGTAGAGCGCGAAGGCAAGAGCCCCCACGTGGAGACCTGCCACCACCAGTACGTGAAACACTCCTGTCTTCTGAAAATCTGCTCCTTCCTCACGGTCGACAAAACTGCGATCACCCAAAAGCATCGCCCGCAACACCCCTGCAATCTGCGGAGCGCCCGCAAATAGCTCATCAATCTCATCGCGCAATCTCCTCCGCGCTCGCGCGAGAACTGTTCCGATGGTTGGAGATGGCGAGGTGATCCGTTCGATCAACTCTGGAGCTCTGAGAGTAGCCATCAGATCGATATTTTGTTGCTCCAGATACGCGCGTCTATCGAACGCGCCCTCATCCCTGAAAACCTGCGGGCGCCTTGCTTCCGTCAGCACGGCCACTTCGTCTCCCGCATGAATATTGGGCGGTGGCTCGTCGCCGGGAAGTGCCGTAAAGCTCAGGCGCAACCCGCCTCGCGCGGGATGTAAACCCTCATCGAATTCGACACCGGAAAGCTCGATTTCGTATCCATAACCCCATGGCAGGCGTGCTGGTTCATCGCGCAGATGGCCATGCCATCGCAGAGGTGTTTTCAATGGGAGGCGTCCTTGCTGAAGGAGCGTGACCACGTGATCCGCATCCCGCGGCTGTCCCGCAATGCAAGCTCCTAGGGATCCAAGCAAAACCCAGCTAAGAACGGAGGCGATGCTTGCAAGAAAAACATACCCAATTCTTACAAGAATAATTCCGGTCAGGACGAGAACACCTATAAAAATGAAAAAAGAGGACAGAAGAATGTGAGAGGAAGCACTGCGTGCAACCGCGGGATGCAGGCCGAGCGCGATGCCGCAGGCAAATGCCACGGCGATCGCTACAGCCGGCACCCTCATGGCAATCTTCGCAACCTCACGAAGGTCTCGATGTGAAATGTCTGCGGAAACAGATCGAACAGATGCATTTCCTTGATCTCATAGCGGATGCTCGGTCCAGTGATTTCCTTGGGTTTACGGGGTGAGCCCGTCATCACCGCCAAATCGCGAGCCAGTGTGGATGGATCGCAGGAAAGATACACAATCTCTTTGGCGCCCAGCTCCGCGAGCTTCTCTGCGACTTCCGCGCCCAATCCTGCTCGGGGCGGATCCAGGATCACGAAGTCTGGTTTTTCTTCCGTTTTTTTCAGAAACTCTTCCGCATGTGCGTTGTGCGACGTGATTGAGACGCCCGCGGCCTCCGCATTGGCGTAGAGATCCCGCGTCGCGGCAAGATTGGCGTCGACGCTCACCACTTTCTGGAACGCCTTTGCCAGCGGCAACGTGAAGAACCCGACTCCCGAATACAGATCCAGCGCCAGCTCACCCTGCGCATTCGCGGTCACGGTCTTCAGCAAATCCTCGATCAGGAAGCGGTTCACTTGAAAGAACGAGAGATGGCTGACCCGGTATTTGTGTCCGCCCGCTTCGTGCGTCAAGTAACCCGGCCCCGTCAATTCAAAGCGGTCTTTCTTCTGATCCAGCAGCAACAAACTTTCGATCTGGGGCAAAGCTTCTCGGAAGGCAGATGCGAGGTCGGCCGCTGGTTTCGGGAATTTCTCAAACGCAACATTCAGCGCAATCTTTTCGTCCGCCGAATCGGCAAAAGCCTCGATCTCCTGGATACCCATCGGCAGCGTGCCGGAGCGCGCCATGTCCTGAAGCTGCGCGAATGTTTGCGCAAGGCGAGGCGACAGCACGGGACACTCATCGATCGGTACGATCACGGCGCTTTCTGGCAGGAAATATCCCAGCGCCCGCGGCATCCCACTTCGCACCGCCCACTGCGCGCGATTGCGATAGCCATACGGCTCTGCCGAGTGATCCACGATCGCGCCATCCCACGTGATTCCTCCGAGTCGCGAAAGCGTTTCGCGCAAAATTTCTTTCTTGAGCCTCAACTGCTCAGCCGCCGGAATGTGCTGGTAGTGGCAACCCCCACATTTCTGAAAATGTGGACACCTTGCCTTTTCACGCTCTTTCGCTGGTGCAGTGACCTCCAGCAGTTCAGCCCAGATCAATTTCTTTTTTCTCGATTTCGTGTTCGCCCGCACCTCTTCTCCGGGCAGAACATAAGGCACGAAAATCGTGTTTCCATCGGCGTGCGCCAAGCCGTCACCGCCGTAGACAAGCTTCTCAATCGATAATCTTAACTCATCAGGCATACTGTTGTCCTATTCTAAGATGACTTGGTGGCGTAGGTGTGAAATCAAACCGTTCTTGCTTGTGAACACCGGGCAATCCTGCTGATCAACGCTACGACAAGTAGAAAAGACTGAGGCGCGGGATTCCGAATTCTTCCAGCAGCCGTTTTTGCATGTACTGCTTTTCGACCATTGCCAGTTGCTCTGCCCTCATCTTCCGCCGGTACATCGCCAATTGCCCGTCTGCTTCGCGACGGATCTTGAGCATAAGCTCTTCAGGCGCGCGACTCGCCAGCACCGTATGTATCTTCTCATCCAGAATCGTCAGCCGGCGTTCTAAATCTTCCAGGTCCAGTGTCCCTGGCGTTTCGAGAAGCTGAGCACTGGATTCCAGGGATTCTGCAATTTCCGACAAACGGCCTGCGATCTCCGGGTGTTGCGGCAAACTCTTTTCCGCCGCCTGTTTCAATCGCGCCACGTTTTTCGCAAAATACGCTTTTAGCTCGTCTCGCGAAAACGCTTCGCTGGCTGCCGCGCGCGCGGCTTTCGGTGTGCTCCCTGCAGCAGCCTCCTGCTGTTCTTCCGCTGCTTCCAACACCGCATCAGTGCAATACGCCAGGTTTTTCAACGGCTTGCCCGCTCCGCGCCGCGATCTCTGATAGCTTTCAAACGCCTTGTCGATCCCTTTCAAAGCGGCTTCCAGCGGCACCCCGGCTTTTTGCCAGGCTTCCATGATCGCCCAGTCCAGCGGCGACACCAGCAGATGCGCCCCGCGTTTCTTCCAGAAGTACTCTTCGATTTCCGTAAAGTAATTGAAGTAGTTCCAGCCGTCCATTTCGTCTGTGAGGCGCCCAGAATGTCCGAGCGCTGGCCGCGATTCCCCCTGCGTTGCCGTTGCCTGCGGCTTAGCTCTGCGCCTTCTTTGCCGGCGCCGCCGCTGCGCTCTTGCTGTGTTCCGCCGGCTGGTTTTTCTCCCAGATCAGCCGCAGGCCCGTCAGTGTAAGAAATTCATCGGTGTGTTGGATGTGCTTCGAACCTTTCGACACGAGTCTCGCCTGCCCGCCGGTCGCAACGACTTTCGCATCTTCGCCCAATTCCTTTTTCATCCGCGCAAGCATTCCGTCCACCATGTCCACCGCGCCGTAGTACAAACCCGCTTGCATGTGCGTGACCGTGTTTGTCCCGATCACTTTTCCCGGGTCCTTGATCTCCACCCGCGGCAGCCGCGCGGCGCGCGCAAACAACGCTTCCGAGGAAATCCCCAATCCCGGCGCGATGACCCCGCCGAGGTATTCCCCCTTTGCGGAGATCGCGTCGAACGTGATAGCCGTCCCAAAATCCACCACGATGCACGGCCCGCCGTACCGATGAAACGCCGCCACGCCGTTCACGATTCGGTCCGCGCCCACCTCGGACGGATTGTCCACCAGCACCGCCATCCCGGTCTTCACGCCCAATTCCACGAACAGCGCCTTCTTCCCAAAATAAACGCGCGACATCTCCGCAAGTGTCCGGTTCACCGGCGGCACCACCGAGCTAATGATCACGCCGGTGATCGCGTCCCGGTCCAGTCCCGCCAGTGTGAACAGATTTCTCGTCAGCACGCCATACTCGTCAACCGTCTGTTCGCGGGCCGTCGTCAAACGCCAATTCGCGATCAACTCTTCGCTGCGAAAGACGCCCAGCACCGAGTTCGTGTTTCCCACGTCAATGGTCAGCAGCATTTAGCGTGCCTCCGTGACGTCGCCTGAAATCACCGTCATGATTCGTCCGTCTTCCCGCTCCACTTGCAGCAATCCCTCCGGTCCCAGTCCGGCGGTCGTCCCCACATAGCTCTCGGTTCCGGTTGTGACTCGCACGCGCTTGCCCTTCGCATAACTCGATACCGATTCAAAGCGTGCAACTACGCTGGCCACGCCTTCCCGTAGAAAACGATTGTAATCGCTCTCGAATTCGCGCAGCAACCGCACCAGCAGCTCCATGCGCGATTGCGATTTGCCGGTCTCCGCGCGCAGGGAACTCGCTATATCTGCCAGCTCACCGGGGAATTTCTCTTGATTTACGTTCAACCCGATTCCGACAATCACGAACCGAACTTGATTCGGTTCCGCGTGCATCTCCGTCAGGATGCCGCCCACCTTTTTCCCACGAATGAGCAAGTCGTTCGGCCACTTCAGGTCCACCGCCAGACCCGTCAGCACCTGCACTGCGGAATGCGCGGAGAGTCCCGCCATCATGGTCAGCAGCGGAGCCTGCACCGGCGCCAGTTTTGGACGAAGCAGCAGCGTCACATAAATCCCGGCCGCGCGTTCGGAATGCCATTTGCGTCCCGCCCGTCCACGCCCCGCGGTTTGCTCTTCCGCCAAAACAACGGCGCCTTCCGGCTCACCGGCATGTCCCAAGTCCAACGCCACGCTATTCGTCGAATCCGTCTTGAAAAAATGGAAGATGCGTTTCCCGAAAAGGCTGCCTTTCATCCGTTGTTTCAGCATGTCCGGAGTCAGAATATCGGGGACTTGCTCCAGGAAGTATCCCGTGGCTGGCTGGCCTTTCACTTTCACGCCCAGCCCGCGCAGCCGTTCCACCCACCGCCATACTGTCGACCGCGAAACTCCAATCTCTTTTGCGATTCGTGCGCCGCTGATCACGATGGTGGCGTTTTCCGCCAGCAACGTCAGCAACCCTGCCAGCCGCTGGTCGGTTGTGCCTGGTAAGGGTTCTTGAGTCATCGGGATTTTGCCGCGCCCCTTCGCGCCGCCTAAGCTTACGTTCCCTCGATGCTGTCCACAAGCAAGCTGAGGTTTGCGGCAGGCGCCGAGTGCGTAAGCATCCCGGAAGAAAGAAAGTCGGCCCCGGTCTCAGCGTACGCCCGCGCGTTGTCGAGTGTGATCCCTCCGGAAATTTCGATTACGCACTCCGCGCGAAGCCCGCGCGCCATCTTCACGCATTCCGCAGCGCGTTCCAGCGGCATATTGTCCAACAGCACTGCCTCCGCACCAGCCCCGACCGCCTCAAGCAATTCTTTCTGATTGCGAACCTCAATCTGCACCGGCAACGGCCCCGGCCCGACCACCTCTGGGTCCAACCCGGCCGCATCGTAAGCGCTTGCTGCCCGCGGTGGTGGCGTCTTCGGCGACACATAGGTGTGCGCTTTGTCCAGCGCCTCCTTGATTCCTCCAGCCAGCGCGATGTGATTCTCTTTCAAGAGGATGGCGTCATAGAGGCCAAAACGGTGGTTGCTCCCGCCGCCCGTCTTCACGGCATACTTTTCCAGCGCCCGTAACCCAGGCGTCGTTTTCCGCGTATCCCTGATTCGCGCTCTAGTCCCGGCCAGTTGTTCCACAAAACGCCGCGTCAGCGTGGCAACTCCGCAAAGGTGCGCCAGAAAATTTAAGGCGGTTCGCTCGCCGGTGAGGATCGCGCGCGCGTTTCCCTTGATCTGGACGATCTCCGCGCCGGGTTCTACAAATGACCCGTCGTTGTGCGGAGAGGTGACCTGCACCTCCGGATCCAGTGCTCCGAAAACCTTTTCGGCAATCGGCAATCCCGCGCAAACCAGCGTCTGCCTTGCGAGAATTTTGGCGCGCACCCTAGCTCGCGGCGGTACCACCGCCGCGGTCGTCGCGTCTCCCTTGCCGATGTCTTCCTCCAGCGCGCGCCGAACAAGGTCAGCAATATTGCGAGAATTCCAATCCATAAGTCTCCGAAGAACTATGCATCCCCTTCGAGCTGTGACAGTCGATCTTGCAATTTGCGTAGCTCGATCCTCTGCTCAGCAAGTGTTGCTTCCATGCCTTTGATAATGTCTTCCGGTGCGCGGCTGCGGAAAGTCTCGTTTCCGAGTTGCCGCTCCTTCGACGCAATGGCTTTCTGTAAACCCTCGTTCTCTTTATTTAGCCGCGTTTTCTCCGCCGCGACGTCCAGCGCGTCGGAATATGCGATGCGCACGTCAAATGTAGCCGTCGACCGGACCGCGCCACCTGTTTGTGGCAACTTCTCGGCCTCAATCTGCAACTCAGAGAGGGACGTCAGTCGCTGTATCGGCTCTCGGTACTCTTGAACAAGGTTGCGTGCCATCGTCTTAGGGCTCGAGAATCCGGCTGCGACCCTTCGCTTTGGATCAAGCTTCATCTCCGCACGGATATTCCGAAGCGCAGTCGTCACTTCTTGGAGCAGTCCGAAGGCTGCTTCAGCTCTCGGGTTAGCCCACTCCGCCTTCGCAACTGGAAACCTGTCCAATGCTATGGACCTTGCATCCGCTCTTTGCGGCAGCTGGTGCCACAGCTCTTCTGTCAAAAACGGCGTGAACGCGTGCAGCAGCCTCAACGCCGCATCGAAGGCCGCAAACAGATTCTTCCAAGCCACGGTCGCCCGCTCGCGGTCTGCGTTCTGCAGTTCCGGCTTCACCCATTCGATGTACCAGTCGCAAAAGTCTCCCCAGAAAAACTGGTAAACGCCGTGAGCCGCCTCGTGAAACCGGTAATTCGTCAGCGCGTCACTCACTAATTCGACGGTAGCCGCCAGCCGTGCAAACATCCATGCATCCACCAGCGGCACGCCGCCCCGATAAGCATACGGCGCCTTCGCGCGCACCTCCGGGGCCGCCAACTCTTCCAATTTCGTCCCGCCCTGTTCAAACTTGTCCAGATTCAAGAACAAGAATCGCGCCGCGTTCCATATTTTGTTCGCGAAGTTTCGTGCGCTCGCCAGTTTGTCCTCGGACAGCACGATGTCCGTCCCCGGCGCCGCCATGGACGCCAGGCAAAATCGCATCGCATCCGTCCC
>WNFG01003988.1_pt1 | contig 16223 bp, 15 predicted proteins | sample 5400431 | NCBI WGS metagenome assembly WNFG01 (sample SAMN13153346, study PRJNA577476) | soil metagenome | isolation source: 120 cm saprolite under Douglas fir tree site 2 hole 3 replicate 2 | place: USA:California | collected 2015-04-18 | reverse complement strand
CAGAATCCTGACTCACAAAGTTATAGGAATAAAGTCCTGCAAAAGTCCTGTAACGGAAGGCGCACACGCCGATTATCGAGATGGCCGGGACAAGCCGGCCATGACAAGTAGAAACCGCCACGAGTTTTGCCCCTCTTACCAGTTTCCCTGGCGACTCGGAACAGGGAATTTTTGGCCGGAACAGGGAAGAACAAGGATTCCTACTCGGGTGGTTTTCGCTTGTTCCAGGATCAATTGAACTGTTGCAACGCCGCAATGGTACTGCTATGCGGCACGATGCGAGCCTCGGAAACCGGTCCGCCATAAGATATTTTTGCAAAATTATAAGACTATTCCTATTTTGTCAATGCTCCGCGTTTCATGCTCCGCGTTTCAGCCGGGCGGCGTGGAAAAGCAAGCACTTGACCGGCCGAACAGCACGCCGGCCATATCCTGAATTCCGAGTCGCTGCATCCGATGACGATAGACAACTATGGCCATTGACACCATATGGCGCATAAAGCCATTATGGGCACGTGATGAAGGCCGAACTGCTCTTCCACCAGCGCATCGATTATGACGACGGTGGGATTGTGGAAATGGTGCTCTGGCGCGTTCCGACTCCGGTCGCTCCATCGACTCACGGCCTTAAATATTCGTTGTTCTACGGCCGCCCGGGCATTCGGGAAGTTGGATACGACAATGAGCGCGGCAAGGGTGATCATCGGCATTACCAGGGCGCGGAGACAAAGTATGTCTTCAGCAGCGTCGAGCAACTGATGGCCGATTTCTGGTCCGACGTGCGGACCTTGCGAGGCGGCAAATGAGCAATATGAAAATGACGGTCGGCGGCGCGATGGAAAAGGAAGCGGCGCGCCGGTTCATCGATGCCTGGCACCGCGCGGAGAACGGCGAGACCTTTCGCGAGCGCCATTTGGCATTCGAAAGCTGGGATACGCTTGCCCGCGTGTTGACCGGCAAGCGCATGGAGTTGCTGCACTACGTCCGCCGGCACAAGGTCACCAGCGTCCGCGCGCTCGCGAAGGCGCTCGGCCGCGACTACAGCAATGTCCATGCGGATGTCCAGGCCCTGACGGCCGCCGGGCTTCTCGATGCCACGGACGGCGGCGTGCGCGCCGACTACGATGCCATCGAAACCAAGATCGCGATTTGACGGCCGCCCGCGCAGATTCCCCGCGTCGATTTCCAATCGGCTTGGCGGATCGATTCGCTTTGATTCAAGTTATCTGCAATGCGCACCTTGGGCGGTGCGAGGGGAGCGTCGTCATGCACGCGATGCGTAACATGCGAAATCATTTCGCACTCGCCTTTTTGGCTTCTTTCTGGCTCGGAACGTGGTCCGGAACGCGCCCCGTTTCGGCCGCGGAGTGCTTTCCGCACTGCGATTACAACCATTACTACGGTCCGTTCGACTTCACCTATGTTCAGCCCGGACTTTTCGGTTATCCATTCTGCGGGCCGCGGGGGAACTGTTCTCCGCAGCTTGCCTACTCCACGTCGGGGGTTCGCCGGGGGCGGATCACTGTGCGATTTCCGCGGGTCACGGCCATACCCGCACAACCGTGAATGAGAGACACCAATGGGTCTGCGAGCGTACTTACTCGCCCTTGGCCTCGCTGGGCTGCTGAACGCAACGCAGGCGACATCCGGGCATTCGGCACCGTGGTGTGCTTGGTGTGCCGATGATCCGCAAACAGCGGATGCCGGCTATTATGGCTATGGCAACGGCCAGTGCCGGGTGACGATGTCCGGCCTCGGCGTGTGCGTTCCAAGCCCGCCCGTTTCGCCGCGCCATCAAGGTGCCTTCATCGAACGCAGATATTGATCGGCTGCCTGTCCGCATCTGTCCAAGCGGCGACAATCTGTCTCTAGTCGAGGGTGAGTGCGACTGGTCTGCTCGCACTACATCAGACATCACAGGCCGCGCAGCCTGATTCCAAGGCGCTTCATTTGATTGACCGTCATTGGGGGTCTATAATGCCGAATGAACAGCAAGACCGCGACCAGAGACAAACGCCGCACGACCATGGTGCCCGTCACCACCATGGTGCCCGTCACCACCATGGAGGAGATTCCTGTGCTGTCGGAAGCGGAGCGCGACGAATTGTTGAAGTCGCTAAAAGAGGCTGAAGCTCGCGCCCAAGCGGGGCAGACGACTGAGTATGACCCGAAGACCTTCAAGGACCGGCTGATAGGCATTTACCGGCGTAGCAAGCAGTAGCGCTGTATGACCTATCGGGTGCGCGTCGATCCGGTCGCGCAAGGCCAAATCGACCATTCGCCAAATATCTCTCCGAGTACGATGAAGATTTTGCGATCGAGCAAATCGGGCGCCTCGACCGCATTCTGCGCACCAACCTTGGGGAGGCGCCGCTGACCTGGGGCTACTTTCCTCTGACTGGGGCACCGTACCGCAGCTACCTGTTCCGCGTCGGACGGCGAACTCAATACTGGATCATCTACACCGTCGATGAGGAAAGCCGCGTCGTTGACATCCTGTCGTTCTGGTACACGGCACGAGATCCGGACTCTCTCGCTCTTTGAGCACACCCGGCACGGATCAAACTATTCCGGCATCACTATGTGTCCGAGGGGCGGTCACGTCTTGTCGCGACATGTCGTCGATCCCGCTACTCCCCCGCCCCTGCCCTTCCCTCCGCAGGCTCGATCCTCGCAGCTCTTGCCGTCCTCGCGGCTTCGGCAAGCGTCGACAGTTTCTTTGCGCTGTCGCCGTTGCCGGGCTGAATGAGCCCTGCCGACATGATGAGCTTTGCGGCGGCCTCAACCGGGATGTCGAGTTCGATGACGGCGCTGCGCGATACGTAGAAAAAGAATCCCGTGGTGGGGTTCGGGGTGCAGGGCATGAACACCGAGACGTGCTCTTCGCGGCCCGGCAGGCGCGCCTCGATCTCCATGCTCGGCTTCTGCGACAGAAACACCAGCGACCACATGCCGGGCGCCGGAAACTCCACCAGGCCGACAGTACGGAAGCTTGATCCGGATTCCGAGAACAGGGTCTCGAACACCTGCTTCAAGCCCTTGTAGATCGAACGCACCAGCGGCATGCGGTCGAGCAGCCGCTCGCCGAGCTCGACCAGCTTGCGGCCGACCAGGTTGGCGGTGAGAAAGCCGAGCAGCGTGAGCGCCACGAAAGCAATAATGAGACCGGTGCCCGGGATCCTCCCGGGCAGGTAGAGGCTGGTGCCGGGGATCTGCCGGGGCAGGTAGGTCTCCGGGCGATAGTCCACCGGAACGAACGGCCGCACGACGTCATCGACCCAGGTGATGAATGACCAGGTGAGCCACACCGTGATGGCAAGCGGGCCGGCTACCACAAGGCCGGTGAGGAAGTAGTTGCGGATGCGGCCACCGACCCGGGTGTGGTGGACCGGCGGCTTACTCGGAGGCCCCGGCGGTATCCCGGGGTCGTCGGTTGAACTCATAGGGGGCTACTTTGCTTGCGTCTGAGCGATCGGATCGCTGTTCCGGCAGCGACAATTATATGGCATTCCGACGACGGCGCGCCACTCCCGCGACTGTGGCGTCGCCGCGCGGGCGCTCCGGACGCGTAGGGTGGGCAAAATCGTCTGCAATTCTGGCATGAACCTCCAGCTCCTGCCGCGGCGATTTTGCCCACCCTACGAGACGGCGTCGCGGCCATAGCGGGCGTCGCGAAGGAGTACCACAAAATGGGAAGCAGGAAAGACCGCCACGCCCCCTCCCCTATTCCACCGTCACCGACTTCGCGAGATTGCGCGGCTGGTCCACGTCGGTGCCCATGATGACGGCGGTGTGATAGGCGATGAGCTGGACCGGGATCGCATAGACAAGCGGCGTCACGGTAACGGGCATTTCCGGCACCGTCATGGTCACAAGGGAGTTGATGGTCGCCTCGCGCGCCCCCTGCGGGTCGGTGATCAGGATGATCCGGCCGCCCCGCGCCGCCACCTCCTGCATGTTCGACACCGTCTTCTCGAAGACGCGGTCATAAGGTGCGATCACCACCACCGGCATGGTCTCGTCGATCAGCGCGATCGGGCCGTGCTTCAGCTCGCCCGCCGCATATCCTTCTGCATGTATGTAGGAGATCTCCTTGAGCTTGAGCGCGCCTTCGAGCGCCAGCGGAAAGCTGGTGCCGCGGCCGAGATAGAGCACGTCGCGGCATTTTGCGAGGTCGCGCGCGAGCTGTTCGATCCGCGGCTCCAGGGCGAGCGCCGCGGCCATGTGGCGCGGCGTCTCGATGAGGGCGCCGACGAGCTTCTCCTCTTCTTCCTCGCTGAGGGTGCCGCGGGCGCGGCCGGCCGCGATGGCGAGGCACGCCAGCACGGTGAGCTGGCAGGTGAACGCCTTGGTGGAGGCAACCCCGATTTCCGGCCCGGCCAACGTCGGCATCACCAGGTCGCTGTCCCGCGCGATCGTCGAGGTCGCGACATTGACGATCGACACGATGTGCTGCTTGTGCTCGCGGGCATAGCGCAAAGTAGCGAGCGTGTCGGCGGTCTCACCCGATTGCGACACGAACAGCGCGAGATTGCCCGGCGCAAACGGCGCCTCGCGATAGCGGAACTCCGACGCCACGTCGATCTCGACAGGCAACCGGGCAAAGCGCTCGAACCAGTATTTGCCGATCAGCCCGGCATAATAGGCGGTGCCGCAGGCCGAGATCGAAATCCGATCGATGGCGCGGAAATCGAAGGGCAGCGGGCCGGGCAGTTCGATTCGGCCCTTGGCGAAGTTGATGTAGTGGGCGAGCGTATGGCCGACTACCTCGGGCTGCTCGTGGATTTCCTTCGCCATGAAGTGGCGGTGATTGCCTTTATCGAGCAGGAACGCCGAAGCGCTGGAGCGGACCGTCGGCCGCGTCACGGCCTGGCCGGCGGCGTCCCGGACGCTGGCGCCGCTACGCCGCACGACGACGCAGTCGCCGTCCTCCAGATAGGCAATCGAGCCGGTGAACGGCGCCAGCGCAATCGCGTCGGAGCCGAGATACATCTCGCCGTCGCCGTAGCCGACTGCGAGCGGCGAACCGCGGCGGGCGCCGATCACAAGATCGTCCTCGCCGGCGAACAGGAAAGCAAGCGCGAAGGCGCCGCGAAGGCGCGGCAGCGCGGCTGTGACGGCGGCAACCGGGTCCGCGCCCTTGCTCATCTCGTCGGTGACCAGGTGGGCGACCACCTCGGTGTCGGTTTCGGTGGCGAATTTGGCGCCGCGTCCCTCAAGCTCCCGGCGCAATTCCGCGAAGTTCTCGATGATGCCGTTGTGCACGACCGCAACCCGGTCGGTGGCGTGGGGATGGGCGTTGATTTCGTTGGGCCGTCCGTGGGTCGCCCAGCGGGTGTGGCCAATTCCGCTGACGCCGTTGAGGGGCTCCCCGGCGAGCCGCCTTTCCAGGTTCTTGAGCTTGCCTTCCGCGCGCCGGCGGGTCAGCAGACCCTGCTCCAGCGTGGCGACGCCGGCCGAATCATAGCCGCGGTATTCAAGACGCTTGAGCGCCTCGACCAGACCGAGCGCGACCGGCTCCCTCCCCAGAATAGCGATGATGCCACACATGCGTTTGGAAACCCTTTTATGGCAGCGACCGTACAAAACGACGCTCTAACATCAAGCATAAGGATTAACATGAAGCGGCAAGGAATCGCCGATACGTGAATTTCACAATTTGCTTCCGTTGCTTACGCCGTCGTACCGGACGCAACCCGTAGCCCGGATTGAGCCACCGGGTCCGGCCGGAGCCTGCCATCGGGCCGGCCAGAGGCCGGACCCGGTGGGCCGGCCAGAGGCCGGACCCGGTGGGCCGGCCCGATGATAGACTCCGGAAATCCGGGACGGGCCTATCAATATGGTGCCGCCGCCCCCGGGTTTCGCTAGCGCTCAACCCGGGCTACAGCGCTCGGCAAAGCTACCCGCGTGGCCGTCGGCCTCAAGGCTTGCGCCGGGCCGCAGCCGCGCGAACGGCCCGACCTGCGCGCCGCGTCCCACATGGGCGCCTTCGAGATGGGAAAACGAGCGGATCAGGGCGGCGTCCTCGACCGTCACGCCGGGCCCGAACACCACATAGGGCTCAATCGTGACATCGCGGCCGAGCCTGGTATCGGCGCACAGATAGACCGTCTCGGGCGCCACCATGGTGACCCCCGCCTCGTGGGCCGCCGCCCGCAGGCGGCGTTGCAGGGCGGCGTCGGCTTCGGCCAACTGCGCTTGGGTATTCACGCCACGCACCTCGTCTGCTTGCGTTTCCAGCGCCACCGCGGCCAATCCCATGGCGCGCGCCACCGCAACCGCGTCGGTCAGATAAAACTCACGCTTGGCATTGTCATCCCGAATCTGTTCCAGGATTGCGACCGCGGCGTTGCCCGCCAACACCATCAGGCCGGAGTTGCACAGGCCGATGGCGCGCTCCGCCGGGCTGCCGTCGTTCTCCTCCCGGATGGCGAGAAGCCCGCCACCGGCATCGACGATCAGCCGCCCATAGCCGGTCGGGTCGGCCGGGCGAAACCCCAGCACGGCGACATCCGCGCCGGCCGCGAGCGCGCCACGCAGCCGCGCGATCGTCTGCGGCGTGATCAGCGGGGTATCCGCGAAGGCAACCACCACATCTTGTGCACCTCGCGCCAGCGCCGCCTTGGCAGCCAGAACCGCATGGGCGGTGCCGCGGCGCTCCTGCTGGACGTAGAACTCGGCGTCCGGCACGAGGGCCTTCACGGCTTTCACGACCGCTTCCTGCCCGGGCCCCACCACCACGGCGGTCCGCCCGTCGGTCGTGCCGACGGCGACAAGCACATGGGCGATCAGGGTCCGCCCTCCGATCGCATGCAGCACCTTGGGGCGCGAACTGCGCATGCGGCTGCCTTCGCCCGCAGCGAGCACGACGGCAAGGCAAGTTCTTGCGGTCATTTGTTCCGGGGTCATGTTTCTGATCTTACTACGCGAACGAGGTGGCTTCTGCTCGGTTCCTGGCTATCTGACTCGGTGGGCTTGAGATTGCCGATAGCAAGTATCGTCAATCGGCGCCTCGTTCTTGCTGCTAGGCGCGGGGTATAGGCGGCGCTCGCCTTAAGGGCGGCGGCCCGGGCGCCGCAATGACAGGAAGTGTTAGAGTCACGACATAATGCTGTGACTCTAACAATCCATTTCATTTTGGCGCCATGGCCCGCGTTTCGGGGGCCATGACACCACTGAGAGACTCCGCAATTTCTTCAGAAAAATCACCGCTTTGTAACGGCAGTCGGAGTTGCGTCCCGCTCCGTGGGGGCTCCCAGCTGTTTCAATATCCTCGCGATCTGGTTGCGGCCGGTGTCGTCAAGCTGCAACGTGAGGGCCTGGCGGTAGTCCGCGATGGCGCGTTCATATTGCCCGACGAATCTGAGCGCATAGGCGCGGCCGGAGAATGCCACGGCGACATTGGAATTAAGGCGGATTGCTTCGTCGAAGTCTTGAATGGCGCGATCGTACCGCTGCCTTCTCGAGTTGACGAAGCCGCGATTGCGGAAGGCGGTGGCGTTGCTGGGATCAAGCCTGATCGCCTCATCTAGATCCTGGATGGCGCGATCCTCATATACCCCCTCGGCGAGATAAGCGTCGAAGTCCCACTGCGCCTTCTCCTGATAGGCGAGGGCCCGGTTGACGAAAGCCGACGTGTATTTGGGATTGAGCCTGATCGCCGCGTCGAAGTCCTCGATCGCAGGATCGAGGCGGCCCTTGCGAAGGTAGGCGAGACCTCGGTTGTAGAATCCAATCGCGTATTTGGGATCGATCCGGATCGTTTCGTTGTAGTCATCGATGGCGCGATCGTAATTCCGGTTGTTCAGGTGGGCGTTGCCCCGGCTGTTGAAGGCTGCGACCAGCCCCTGAGGCGTCTGCCCGCCGGACTGGATCACCGCAGTGCAGCTTTCGAGCTTGTCCTCAGGCGACACCCCTTCCCGTGCGAAACATCGGCTGCGATCATCGGACTGCTGGGCGCGTATCGCGGCCGGCAGCGCCAGGGTGGTCACTGCCATCACCGCCATCACCGTAAGTGCGCGCATGCGAACCCCTCGGCCCCGCGACCCATCGAAAATTGTAAGGCGCAGCCAAAAATTGTAAAGTCATCCGTGCGAGGGCATCGCCGTGACGATCTCAAGAGACATCCCTAGCCTCCTCCGCTCGCCTGGGCAGGCAAGATGGGGCCTGCGCCGTACCGCCTCGGCAACCGCCGTGTTGGCGGCAGCGGCGGTGGCTGCGACCGGCGCGGGCGCCGAAATCATCAAGAAAGACGACATGTTGCGCGGCATCACGACGACGCGCGACCGCTGTGCCGCAACCCCGCAGACGCTGTGGCTGAATGTCGACAAGCAGGACTTTTGCGTCCGCTACTATCTCTCCACCGCCGGTGGCGAGGGCACGCGCCCGGTGGTTTTTCTGCAGGGCGATCATTTCACCACGGTCGACACAAAAACCTGGCAGTGGATACCGATCTCCAAGGACAAAAACGCAGGCGTTACTTATGATCCGACTAATTCGGCGCAGCACGGGGACGTTAACACCGATGATCTTACGAGGACGGCGGACGCGTTTTCCAAAATGGCCAAGACCACGGCGATCTATCTGGCGCGAATAGGTATCGACGGCACCTCCGGCAATCATGTCTTCCGCAAAACGCTGCTCGAACTGCATCTCATGAACGCGGCGCTCGACGCCATCAAGCAACGCCACGGGTTCGAGGGTTTCCATCTTGCCGGTCAGTCGGGCGGATCCACATTGGTAGCGGGTCTAGCCGCAACGCGTCGTGACATCGCCTGTGCGGTATCAGGTTCCGGGCGCTTGGGAAAAAGCTACGATATCAGTTCGAAAGACCCCGCACGAACCCTGGTCAACCCTCTCGAGTTCATTGCGTCGATCGCGCAGAATCGGTCCCTGCGCTTCAGCATGGTAACCGATTCGGCAGACCGCAGCGTTCCGGCCAAGCAACAGACCCCGTTCGCCGAAAAGATGCGCCGGGCCGGCCGCGACATCCCGCAGTATTTCGTGGCCGCGACCGACGACTACCACCACGGCGTCGTCGGCTACACGCAACTGGTCACAGGCGGATGTGTGCTCGGCAAGTCCGACGCGGACATCGCGACGGCGGTTGGCACCATGGTCAAGCGAAACGCCGCTTTTAACGCGCAAAGACGTAAGGAAATCGCCTTGTTTACTAAAAACGGAGCCGCATCGCCGCCGCCATCGGCAGAGCCTCGCGCCGCACCGTCAGGCACCCGCACCGGCGGCAAGCGGGCGTAATGTCCCAAACCACGATGCCCGATCCCGCGCCCGACAATTCCCGTCAGGAGCGCCGGCTGTTCCGGCCCTGCGCGGCATCGCTCAACTGGGTGATCGCGATCGGCCTCTTGGCGCTCGGTTATGCGATCTATTTGCGCTATCTCGTGATCGAGCAGACGCAGATCGGGCTTGCCTGCGATGCCGGGCTGAGGACCTGGCAGTGCCTGAGCCGCACGGTGGTGTCGGCCCTGTTCGAAAACGAGGTGTTCGGCTGGATCAGCCTGGGCGCCGCGGTGCTGACCCTGATCCGGCCGGTCCTGCCGTTGTTTACCATTTCCCTTGCGGCAAGCGCGTTCGGCATCGTGCTCCACAATGCCGGACTGTCCGGATTGGCGGCGGCGCTTCTTATTATGTGCTTCGCGCGTCCCGTAGTCGATCAATCGTGACCGCGAGCGCCATCAGGACTGCTCCGAACCACAACGCCTGCCAGTTGGCAAAGCCCTCATTGAGAACGACATAAAGCGCCGACCCGGCCAGCGTGACGGCGGCGATGGTTTCGGCACGGCCGCGGGGTCCGGCACGGCCGGCGCCAAGCGCCATTGCGATCGCAAAGGGAACCACCGCTGCGGAAAGCTCACCGTCGGTGAAATCGCGGTAGCGCGGGTCGAACACCAGGCCCAGGGCGGTCTGGATGGCGAGGACAGTGGTGGCGACGAGCACGAGTCCGCTCGCCCGGGCGACAAACGCCCCCTCCCTACCCTCCCCCGCTAGCGGGGGAGGGTAGGGAGGGGGCGGCCCGCCCAGCACGCGCGCAAACGCCGGGAGCCTCTCATTCGCCGCCAGCGTCATGGCGGCGACGACCGGCGCCGCGAGCGCCACCGCCGCGAAGGCCGCACCGCGTATCCAGCCGCCGGGCCCGAAACTTTGGATGACCACATTTTCGAAGGCCCACGGCGCCGCGATGCCAACCACGAGCCCGATAGCCGCGATGCCCGCCGCCACCCGCCCCGGGGCCTTGGCAATCGACCGGCCGCCGCCCGCTCGGATCGCGCCAGCAAACACAACGGCCGTCAATGCCAGGCCAACGGCCAATTGCCACATCCACCACGGGTGATCGGACACCGGCTCGCCCCAGGCGAATTTCGGCTCTCGCAAATCACTGCCGAACAAGCCCCAATACCCGCCTACCGTTCCCTCGAGGTAACGTTTCCACGGCTGGTCGAAGGCTTCGATCAAATTGACCCGATAGCTCATCGCCCGCGCCCGCGCCATCACCTCCTCCAGGACATGAGCCTGGTTGGACCGCGACGGCAAAGCGCCCTCGCGCATCCGCCCGGCGCTCGGCCACCCCACCTCCCCGATCAGGATTTCCTTACCCGGAAAGGTCGCGGCGACGCGGCTGCGGATGTCGTCCACATGGGCGGCGGCGATATCGGCCGCGATCGGAAAATCCTCCCAATACGGGAGAATGTGAATGGTGATGAAATCGACCGCTGCGGCGAGTTCGCGGTTGCGCAACCAGAATTCCCAGACATCCGCATAGGTCACCGGCATCCCGGTCGCGACTTTGACCTCCCGCAGCACCGCGGCAATGTCCTCGGCGCCAAGTTCACCGCGCAGCAGCACCTCGTTGCCGACCACGATCCCGTTGATGGCATTCGGATAACGCCTGGCGAGCGCGATCGCGGTGTCGATCTGGATGCGGTTCTTCTCCCGGTCACGACCAAGCCAAAGGCCTTGAAGCACTTTAATGCCCAGGCGCTGCGCTATCGCCGGCACCTGATCGAGCCCGTTATCGGTCGCGTAGGTGCGCACGCAACTGGTCAGGCGGGCGAGCTTTGCGAGATCTTCCTCGATCCGGGCGGCCTCGGCATGGGTCGCGGCGTTGAGCGGAGTCTCGTCGCCGCGAAATGGCGTATAGGACATGCATTGAATGCGGCCCGGATCGGTGGCGACCGCCGGCGCCGCGAGCGGCCGGCCGAGCCACCACCACGCCGCCGCGACCGCCGCCGTGGTAAGGATGAACAGAGCGACCAGCTTTCGCATGACGATTCCGTGTTACGCCGGGGGCTGTTCGCCTCGGGCGTTCGAGCCCGCTCTGGATCCACCCTCCCCACCTCCCCCCGCACGCGGGTAAGGACGGGCAAGCGTTTACCAACAGGGCCGGCTCCGCGCGCTCCGCCGCACTCATAGCATCGAAGCGCCGCGACGCAATCCGCCGCCGCCGTGCGGCATTATGCATGAACCGCTGCAGCACCCGGTCGCGTGAGCGCGGGGCGCGAGGTCCGAGCAAACATTTCGGTTGCTGCCGTGCTGCATGACTGGACAAAATCCGCAACTTCGGCCATTGAAGATGAGGAAAATTTGGGGCCGTAATCCGACATACTGAGCCGAGCAACTGTGCACAGTACTTGTTCAAGTCAGCCTCGACAGAAACCGATCGTGCGACCATGTTCCTTGTAGCTTGGCGTTTCCTTGCAATTGTCGTCAGCGCAGCAACTTTTGTAGCCGCCCCTCTCCTCGCCCAGAACGGGGAGCAGAAGGCCACCGAGGCCGGCAAGGGGGAGACCGCAAAGGATGCCGCGGGTCGTATTGACGAAGTAGTCGAGGCGGCCCGTGTCATGACCGGCCCGGCCGCTCGGGGCGAGTGCGCCTGGCTCGGCCTGCGCGCGGTCGGCCTGATGGCGAAGGACGACCTCGACACCGCGTTCCGTCACCTCGCATTATATGATCGATTCGGATGCCCGGGTGAACACGTTCAGATCAGTTTCCGCTGCGTCGTGCGCCAGGGCAACATCGACCTCAAAGACCAGAAGGCGACCGACGCGTTCAACAAGCGCGTGTTTGAGTGCTGGACCAATCCCGCCGTTGCGGCAACTCCGCCGACGGCAGCGGCGGAAAAGCCCGGAACCAAATAGCCGCCTGCGAATTATTTTAAGCTTGGTATATCTTGTCGCAGTGGTCTTGCCCTCAAAACGCCACGTCCTCTCAATACTTGAAATCACGCGATGCTTTGCTATCGCGACAAGCTCTTGCTGACCGTGGTTCTATGCGCTCCGTCGCTGTCGTGGTCGCGCTTGCAGCGTGCCTGCACGCTGGCGTTTGGGCTCTTCGGCAGACCCAAGCCTCCGCTCCCGGTTTTGATGGAATCCTGAACAGCGTTTCATATTCGCCGTTCACCACAGCCGTCCATCCGGATCTCGAAGGCAGCCGGCCTCCCGAAGAGCGGATCCGCGCCGAGCTTAAGGCAATCGCCCCGTATACCAGGGCGATACGGTTGTACTCGTCGACTGGCGGCGTCGAGCAAGTCCCGAAGATTGCCGCCGAATTCGGCCTCAAGGTCACCCTTGGCATCTGGCTCGACAAGAGCGACCGGCGCAGCGAGAAGGATCCCCGTCCCGAATTCGATCGCGACTGCAAGAACCGCCTGGAGCGGGACATGAGCGGCGTGCTTAACGTTAGGTGCACCAGCCGCAATATCCGGGAAATCACGTCGGCCCTCGACCTTCTGCGCAAGAACCGCAACGTCAACGGCATCATGGTGGGCAATGAAACGCTGTTCCGCCGCGACCTGACGGCGGACCAGCTCGCCGAAGTGGTGAAACGGGTCAAGCGCGAGGTTGGCGGTGCGGTGCCGGTATCCACCGGCGAAATTTACAGCGAGCTTCTGGGTCCCGATGATGAGGACGCGGATCAGCACTGGGGTGGCATACCGGCCGAAAACGCGGTCGACGCGACCGTGAAGATATACGCGAAATTGCGCGAGAAATTCAAAGGCAAGCGCATCGTCATCGCGGAATTCGGGTGGCCGAGCTCCGGCTACAATCGCCGCGCCGCGGTTCCGGGCAAGTTCGAGCAGGCCGCGATCATGCGGAGCTTTGTCGCCCGCGCCCATGCGCTCGGCATCGATTACAACCTCATCGAAGCCTACGATCAGCCGTGGAAGACCATCGAGGGCAGCGTCGGCGCCTACTGGGGCCTGTTCGACAACCAGACCCGTCAGCCTAAGTTTGCATGGGCCGGTCCCATAACCGATGCCGATAGCTGGAAGATCGCTGCCGTCGCGGTTGCGGTCGGGGTGCTGTTGTCCCTTCCGGTACTGGGCATTGCGGGCGCCACGGCTGCCCAGGCGCTTTTGCTCGCGTCGGCGGCTCATGTAGTCGGCGCCTGGGCCGCGACCGTATTTGACTATTGGGTGAGCCACTACTTCGTCGCCGGTGCGGCCTTTGCGCTCGGACTCGGCACCCTGCTGCTGATACCGCTGGTGTTGATCGCACTCGGGAGGATCGAGGAGATCGCCGGTATCCTGCTTGGCCGTTCGCCGGCGCGGCTCTTCAAGAAGGCCGCTGGCGGCGCCACGGACTACGCGCCTAAGGTTTCGATCCACATCCCAGCCTACCGGGAGCCCCCCGAAATGCTCAAGGCGACGCTCGACGCGGTCGCCCGGCTCGCCTACCCGAACTTTGAGTGCATCATCGTCGTCAACAATACGCCCGACGAAGCGATGTGGCGGCCGGTCGAGGAGCATTGCCGGACGCTTGGCGAGCGTTTTCGTTTCGTCAATGCCCCTAAGCTCGAAGGCTACAAGGCGGGGGCGCTGCGGCTGGCGCTGGCCCTCACTGCGCCGGATGCCGAGATCGTCGGCGTCATCGATGCCGACTACGCCGTGACCCCGGATTGGCTTGCCGACCTGACGCCGGTGTTCGCTGACGCCAAGGTCGGCCTGGTGCAGGCGCCGCAGGATCACCGCGACAACAGGCGCAGTCCGCTCCACCATACGATGAACGGCGAGTACGCCGGCTTCTTCGACATCGGCATGGTCCAGCGCAACGAGGCCAACGCCATCATCGTTCACGGTACCATGTGCCTCATTCGCCGCACCGCGCTCGAGGCGGCGGGCGGGTGGTCGAGCGACACCATCTGCGAGGACACCGATCTCGGGCTTACCATCCTGGAGCTCGGCTGGCAGGCTCATTACACCAACCGCCGCTACGGCTACGGCCTGCTGCCCGACACCTTCGAGGCCTACAAGAAGCAACGCGACCGCTGGGCCGCGGGCGGCTTTCAGATCGTCAAGAAGCATTGGCGCCGTTTCCTGCCAGGCGCCTCCGAATTGACCCGCGACCAGAAGCGCGAATTCGCGTTCGGCTGGATCAACTGGCTCGGGGCCGAGACCGTGGGCGTGCTGGTGGCGATCCTCAACCTGATCTGGGTGCCGGTGGTGGCGTTCGCCGGCATCGCGGTGCCCGACAAGGTGCTGACGCTTCCCATCATTGCGACTTTCGTGCTTTCGATCGTCCACTTCACCGCGCTCTACCGTCGCCGCGTGCCAATCCCGCCCTCGCAGGCGGCCTGCGCCATGGTGGCCGCGATGGCGATGCAGTGGACGGTGGCACGTGCCGTCGCCAATGGCGTCATCAAGGGCCACCTGACCTTCGTGCGCACCGCCAAGGGCGGCGCCGCCCGCAAGCGTGCCGCCTTCCCGGCATTCGAGGAGGCCGTCCTCGGTGGCCTGTTGGTCCTGGGCGGGTTCGTGGTGTTCGCAACCAACTGGGAGGGGGTGCGGGAGATCAACCTGTTCGGCTGCGTCCTGCTGGTGCAAAGCCTGCCATTCCTGGCCGCCGCGGCGCTCGCCGCATTCGAGAATTCCCGCCTTAACGATTTCGCGGTGTTGCAGAGCTTTGAGGCTCGGCTGGCGGACGTCATCGCGCAGATCGTCCCGATACGGCGCAACCCGATAAACCGGGGCACCGCCGCGCCAGAATAGCGGAGGGAAACCGCGCCGTAGCGCGGTGCGGCGAGCATATGATGCGAATTTCAAAATCGGTAGGAGCGGCCCTTGAGTGCAATCCGCATCATCCCGCCAACCGACGACGCGCCTTTCCCCTACGAGGACGCCAAGAAGATCCTCGAACGGCTCCCGGGGGTGACAAAGACCGAAACGGACATTCCTGCGATCGTCGCGGCAGGCACGAAGCTCGGATGGCCAACGGCCGTCATCGACAAGCACTGGGAGTGGATGCGTAGGGGAAAGTGCTTCGACTTCAACGTCGACGACGGAATCAGCTGCACGCTATGGGAGGACAACATTTTCTTTCGCTTCTTCAACAGTGGTCACGAGCAGAAGTGCCTGCCTATCATCGAGTCCATGGCGGAACAACTCGGCTGCCGCCTCCTGCGTCAGTGACGGCAACGGCATGACGCCGGTGCCGACATCGTCATGCGCGCCGGGTGGAACAACGCGCGTTGACTTGACAGCAAGGCAAACCGCCTCGATCTCATCGCGCTTCTCAAAAAGGCGCGTGATTGGGTTAGCGCCAATGGCGGCGACCCTACAGGGGTGGAGCACGCGCCGCTTCACCTAAAGCAGCCGGGCCCGTTGTTCAGACGTGAGCCGCGCGCAGTATTCTGCGCGGCCGAACCAGCGATAGCGGTTGCGGGCTATGGATGCGTAGAGGGCGTCACGCCACGCCTCAGGGATCAGGGCACCAACGCGCAACAGATGCCAGACCCCTCCCATGAGCGCGCAGAGTTCCAGATAGCCGCGTGAGGCCGTGAAGGCGCGACCGGCGGCGATCAACATGTAGCTCTCGTCCGGCTCGACGCCGTAATGGCGATAGAGCGCCTGGCCCAGCGCCCCCTGCATCGACGTGAAGTTCACCTTTGGCCGCCTATCAAAGCGCATGATCCAGCTGGCGCCGCCCGAACACACCACGCATACGCCATCGAACACGAACAGCGCACGGCTGTCGTCAAACGGTGGAACGGCCGGATCGCCGCGATAGCTGTGTGCCTTAACGGAGACGTCAGGCACCGACGGCATCCCGGACTATGCTGATGTCGAGCCCATCGAGCGCGTTGAGATAGGTGTCGAGGTCGATCAGGTCGAGACAAGGCGTGGCCCCGCGCATTTCCAACAATCTTCTGGCCAGCTGTCGCGCCAGCAGAATCGCCGGCATGCAGGGAATATAGGGGCCGTGCCCTGA
>WNFG01002321.1_pt1 | contig 16232 bp, 16 predicted proteins | sample 5400431 | NCBI WGS metagenome assembly WNFG01 (sample SAMN13153346, study PRJNA577476) | soil metagenome | isolation source: 120 cm saprolite under Douglas fir tree site 2 hole 3 replicate 2 | place: USA:California | collected 2015-04-18 | reverse complement strand
TGCCTGCTGGCAGTACCATCCTCGTCAATGATCAGGATCACATACAGAAAGATCAGATCATTGCCATGATGCCTGCTGAAAACGGCAATGAGCCAGTGTCAGTGATGGCACGCACAGAGGGTGAATTGCTGATCAATGCGGATGGTATGCTTACCATTCGCTTTGAGGAGCGCGAGGAGCGTTCGTATGCCATTCCGGCTGCGCGTAACATTGTGGTGCAGAACGGCCAGAAAATTCAGGCTGGCACGCCCATCACCGGTGGGCAGCGCGACCCACAGGATGTGCTGCGCATCCAGGGGCGTGAAGCAGTACAAATGTACGTGGTCAAAGAGGTACAGCGGGTCTATCGCAACACCGGTGTCTATATCAGTGACAAACACATCGAGGTCATCATCCGGCAGATGCTGCGCCGCGTAAAGGTGGATGAGCCGGGCGATACCGAAATGTTGCCAAACGACCTGGTAGATCGTTTTGTCTATGCGGATACCAATGCCCATATCCTGGCGGAAGGCGGTGAACCGGCCACGGCACAGACAGTGCTGTTGGGCGTCACCAAGGCCTCCCTCAACACCGATAGCTTCCTGGCGGCGGCGTCCTTCCAGGAGACCACTCGCGTGCTGACAGAGGCGGCCATCGAGGCTCGCACGGACCACCTGGTGGGTCTCAAGGAGAACGTGATTATTGGTAAGCTTATCCCTGCTGGCTCCGGCATCGCGCAGCGACGCCGCGATCAAATTGCTCGCCAGCAGGCAGCCGCCGCTCGACTGGCCGCGACCAACGCGGCCTCTATGGCTGGTGTTGGCGCCGGGACGGTTGGCGTTTTTGCTAGCACTCTTGGAAATCCAATGCTGCATTCGCTTGACAGTTTGGGCGAAGAGTGATAGACTTAGAACTCGCACGAATGTGATGTAAGGGCCCAGCTTGTTGCGCCCTCGTGAGCACAAAAGAATAGGGAGGATCGTTCATTGCCAACGATCAATCAATTGATCCGCAAGGGTCGTAAACACAAGAAACAAAAGCTGAATGCCCCGGCGTTACAGTATACGTACAATGCATTGAGGAACCGAACTTCGCGGCAGGCTTCGCCACAGAAGCGCGGCGTCTGCACCCAGGTGCGTACAATGACACCTACAAAGCCCAATTCGGCAATGCGTAAGGTTGCCCGCGTTCGGCTGTCGAACCAGATAGATGTTACTGCTTACATTCCTGGTGAGGGGCATAATCTGCAAGAGCACTCGGTGGTACTCATCCGTGGCGGGAGAGTAAGAGATTTGCCAGGCGTTCGCTATCACATTGTTCGTGGAACACTGGATAGCGATGGCGTTTCAAAGCGTCGCCGTGGTCGCTCGAAATATGGAGCTAAGCGGCCCAAACCTGGGCAGGCTGCCGCTAAAGGCGGTAAAAAGTAGGGGCCCAATTTATTGCGCCCTATCGTGCTAACCGATACCACCTGAAACGATCAGGCAGGTCGGCCTATCACATTTCATCGCGAATTCACGATCAGGTGAGCCTGATACACATAATCACCTCTCGTCTTTGCGCGGTGAGAGTCGAGTGTCCTCCACCCTCTTGGTCTCGACCCGTTTGAGGGTACTGCAATAATAAGTGGATAGGCACCCGCGTATAGGCGTCCGAAAGAGATTGTCAGGGTTAGTCGCCCTACAATTGAATCGACGCCTTTTCTGGTGTCCGTTATCTTAAAATGTAGTGGCATCCCTCGCGGGTGTCAGATGTAGTGGCACCCCTCGTGGGTGCCAGATGTAGTGGCACCCACGAGGGGTGCCAGGAAAAGCACCCTTGCGGGTGCCAGGGGAAGGCAGGCGGAACGTGCCAAGACGAAAAAAAGTCGTGCGGCGGCCAGATGTACCAGATGCAAAGTACAAGAGCCGTAACGTGGCTCGCTTTACCAGCAAATTAATGTTGGATGGAAAGCGCAGCCTGGCTGAACGCATTATTTACGATGCGTTTAACGCCATTGAAGCAAAACAGAAGCGGCCCCCGCTCGATGTATTTGAGCAGGCCCTGAAAAATGCAACACCTACAGTTGAAGTAAAACCCCGCCGTGTCGGTGGTTCAACCTATCAAGTTCCGATTGATGTTCGCAGAGATCGTGGAAATGCCCTGGCAATGCGCTGGTTGATTAAATCTGCCCGCTCTCGCACAGGTCACTCGATGTCGGAAAAACTCGCCAGTGAATTGATGGATGCCGCCGCGGGACAGGGAATGACCATAAAGAAGCGTGAGGAGACCCACAAAATGGCGGAGTCCAATAAAGCCTTCGCACATTATCGCTGGTAACAATTTATCATGGCAAGAGAATTTCCATTCGAAAAAACTCGCAATATTGGTATCATTGCTCATATAGATGCTGGCAAAACCACTACCACTGAGCGCATCCTCTTCTACACCAAGAAGATTCACCGCATGGGTGAGGTGCATGAGGGTGCTGCAACCATGGACTGGATGCCCCAGGAACAGGAGCGCGGCATTACCATTACCTCTGCCGCTACGACCTGTTTCTGGCTCGATCATCGCATCAACATCATTGACACACCTGGCCACGTCGACTTCACGGCTGAAGTCGAACGCTCTTTGCGCGTGCTCGATGGCGGCGTCGTCGTCTTTGATGCGGTTGCAGGCGTCGAACCCCAGTCTGAAACGGTTTGGCGTCAGGCCAATAAGTATCATGTCCCTCGTATCTGTTTTGTCAATAAAATGGATCGCATTGGTGCTGATTTCTGGCGCACTGTAGAGATGATCCGCGAACGCCTGGGTGCTGTCCCTGTGCCGATTCAAATACCGGTTGGCCGCGAAAGCAATTTCAAAGGATTTATTGATCTTATCGAACAGCAGGCGGTCATCTTTACCGATGATCTGGGAACAAAGTCGGATCACACGGCTGTGCCCACAGGCATGGAGGCCGAATTCGCACAACATCGCGAGTTCTTGATCGAGCGGGTGGCCGAGTCCGATGAGGAGCTTACCCTCAAATATCTTGAGGGTGAGGCAATCACCAAAGAGGAGCTTATCGTTGCACTGCGCAAAGCCACGATTGCCGGCAAGCTGGTGCCGGTACTTTGTGGCACCGCCCTCAAAAATAAGGGCGTGCAGGCCATGCTGGACGCGGTAATCGCCTACCTGCCTTCTCCTTTGGATATTCCCCCTCTAGTTGGCATCAATCCCGACACAGAGCAACCTGAGACTCGCGCGGTAAGTGACACCGCCCCCTTCAGTGCCCTGGTTTTCAAAATCGTCTCGGACCCCTTCGTGGGTCGCCTATCGTACATGCGCGTCTATTCAGGCGTGCTGACGAAAGGTTCGGGCATTGAGAACAGCACAAAGGGCAAGACGGAGCGCATTGGACGCCTCTTGCGTATGCATGCCAATCATCGTGAGGATATCGACGAGATTCGAGCCGGGGATATCTGCGCGGCTGTAGGTTTGCGAAACACCTTTACCGGTGATACCTTGTGTGACTCTCAGAAGCCAATTATTCTCGAAGCCATCACTTTCCCACAGCCGGTGATTGACATCGCTATCGAGCCGAAAACTCGCGCTGACCAGGATAAGATGGCAATTGCCTTGAATAAATTGGCGGAAGAAGACCCAACCTTCCAGTTGCATACCGATGCAGAGACGGCCCAGACCATTATCAGTGGTATGGGTGAGTTGCACCTGGAAGTGATTGTGGACCGCATGTTCCGCGAGTTCAAGGTAGAGGCGAATGTGGGGCGACCTCAGGTTGCCTACCGTGAGACCATTACTCGTGAAGCCCGGGCGCAAGGCAAGCATGTTCGACAGACGGGCGGCCATGGCCAATACGGTGATGTGTGGATCAAGGTAGCTCCCAACGAGCGCGGCAAAGGCTTTGAGTTTATCAACGCCATTATTGGCGGCGTGATCCCCAAAGAATATATCAAACCCACTGAACATGGCATTAGAGAAACATTGGAAAATGGCATCATTGCCGGATTCCCCATGATCGATGTCAAAGTGACCCTCTTCGATGGGTCATATCATGACGTTGACTCGAGCGAAATGGCTTTCAAAACCGCCGGTTCACTCGCCATCAAAGAAGCTGTCCGCAAGGCTGCTCCGATATTGCTGGAACCGGTAATGCTGGTAGAAGTAACCACCTCTGAGGAATTTTACGGCGATGTGATCGGTGACCTCAACCGGCGTCGTGGAACCATTCTGGGTATGGAGAGCCGTGGGACGATGTATGTGGTGCGGGGCCATGTTCCCCTTGCTGAAATGTTCGGCTATGTGAACGACCTCCGTTCTATGACCAGTGGGCGTGCTAACTACTCGATGGAGTTTGCACATTACGATCCTGTGCCGAAAAATATTGCCGAGGAAATTGTCGCCAAGGCAAGCAGGTAGTGGCACCGTAGGGGCGCAATTCATTGCGCCCAGTATGAATTGCGATTGTCGCAACAGCATTGCAAGTTTTAAGGGCGCAATGAATTGCACCCCTACAGCTCGGAGCCGAAATCAGGGAAGAGGCCTACCGGGTATTCTGTATCTTTGCATCCATCTTTGATGGTGGATGGGGATTGAAATGAAGAGGAACACAAATGGCAAAGAAGAAATTTGAGAGAACGAAGCCGCATGTGAACGTAGGCACGATTGGCCATATCGACCACGGCAAAACCACCTTGACGGCGGCCATCACCAAAGTGTTGGCCACCTTGAGCGCGGCCAACAAGTACACCGCCTTCGACCAGATCGACAAAGCCCCCGAGGAGCGCGAGCGCGGCATCACCATCGCCATCGCCCACCTGGAGTACGAGACGGCCAAACGGCACTACGCCCACGTCGACTGCCCAGGGCACGCCGACTACATCAAGAACATGATCACCGGAGCCGCCCAGATGGATGGCGCCATCCTGGTGGTCAGTGCTCCCGATGGCCCCATGCCCCAGACGCGCGAGCATGTCTTGCTGGCGCGCCAGGTGGAAGTGCCGGCCATGGTGGTCTTCCTCAACAAAGTCGACATGATGGAAGACGAAGAGTTGCTCGAACTGGTGGAGTTGGAAGTGCGCGAACTGTTGTCCAAGAACCAGTTTCCTGGAGACGACGTGCCCGTCATCCGCGGCTCGGCCCTCAAAGCCCTGGAGAGCAAGGGTGACCTCACGCGCAACGACCCCGATGCCGCCTGCATCTGGGCGTTGATGGACGCGGTGGATGACTACATTCCCACGCCGCCGCGAGCCACCGACAAGCCGTTTTTGATGCCGGTGGAAGATGTCTTTGGCATCAAAGGGCGTGGCACGGTGGCCACCGGGCGCATCGAGCGGGGTGTGGTCAAAGTGGGCGAGCCGGTGGAGATTGTGGGCATGAAGGAAGAGACGCGCTCGGTGATTGTGACGGGGGTAGAGATGTTCCAGAAGACGCTGGATCAGGGCATGGCGGGAGACAACGTGGGCTGCCTGTTGCGCGGGGTGGAGCGCAGCGAGATCGAGCGAGGGCAAGTGCTCTCCAAGCCCGGCTCGATCAAGCCGCATAAGACCTTCAAGGCGCAGGTGTATGTCTTGTCCAAGGAAGAGGGAGGGCGGCACACGCCGTTTTTCAACGGGTACCGGCCGCAGTTCTATGTGCGCACCACGGATGTGACGGGAGCGATCAAGCTGCCGGAGGGGGTGGAGATGGTGATCCCGGGGGACAACATCGAGATGACGGTGGAGTTAATCCAGCCGGTGGCCATGGAAGAGGGGGTCAAGTTTGCCATCCGTGAGGGTGGGCGCACGGTGGGTGCGGGCATCTGCACCAAGATCGAAAACTAAGGTTCGTCATTGGGTGTTTCGAGTCTATCGTAGTATGATAAAATAAGTATGATAGACTCGAAACTCGGAGCCAAACCCAAAGTACGAAACTCGAACGGAGAAAAGGCATGGCCAGTAAAGGTAAAGAGAATCGCATCGTTACTACGATGGCTTGCACAATCTGCAAGCATAGGAACTATACCACCTCAAAGAACAAAAAGAACAATCCTGAGCGGCTTGAGTTGAGAAAATTTTGTACTACCTGTCGGGCGCATACTGCTCACCGAGAAACCAAGTAGATAGTAGGGAACGGTCACTACGATCGAGAAAGGTTGAACGTGGCAAACAAAATGGCCGACAAAAAGAAAAATGCTAGCCAGAGTGCAACGCGCAGTCGAAGCCGGATGAACGCGGCAAAAGCTCGCAACCGGGAGCAGGTGGTTGCACCTGAGATTAGCAGCGGTGAGAAAGAACAGAGTAAGAGCACCAAAGCGGTAGTCCGCGAACGCGACGAGCGAAAAGTGCAGGAGAGTAAGGCTGTGCGGCGTGACAACAAAGGCTCTTCTAATAAGGGACCTGCCGCGTGGCAGATTCGCCTGCGCGGCAACCGTTACGTGCGTTTCGTCTTTGACGCCTATTATGAACTACGCCATAAGGTAACATGGCCCTCCTTTAACGAGGCGCGCAACATGACCATCGTGGTGATCTTGCTTTCAGGCGCAGTCGCTTTAGTATTAGGTGTAGCAGATTACGGACTGCAAAATCTTTACGTTCTGCTTGTCAATCTTGGTAAATAGTAGTGTGGCCCAGAAAGCATGAAGGAAAACGCTGTGGTTACTGAGCATACCAAAGATACTGGGTCAAGTGGCTCAAACGCACCGCCATCGAGCAATACCGTGCAGGATACAAATTCTGTAGCGAGTGAACAGCGCGAATGGTTTGCTATCCACACGTACTCAGGCTACGAAAACAAAGTAAAGAGCCACCTCGAAGCACGCATCGCCTCAATGGACATGCGCAATAAAATCTTTCGGGTGATTGTGCCAATGGAAGAAGAGGTGGAGATTAAGCAAGGCCAGAGGCGCACGGTGCAGCGTAAGGTCTTCCCCGGCTATGTGCTGGTGGAGATGGTGATGAGCGATGAAGCCTGGTACGTTGTACGTAATACACCAGGTGTCACCAGCTTCGTTGGTTCTGGCACTCGTCCTGTTCCCCTGCAAGAACACGAAATCAAATCGATTCTGAAGCAGGTCACCAAAGAGACCGATAAGCCAAAGGCTAAAATTAGTTTCTCTAAGGGCCAGAGTGTGCGTGTCATTGATGGGCCGTTCGAGGAGTTTATTGGTACGGTCAGCGACATCAATATGGACCGCAACAAAGTCACTGTGCTTGTTTCCTTTTTCGGGCGTGAGACGCCGGTGGTACTAGACTTCCTCCAGGTCGAGAAAATCTAACGAGCATACAAACAAACGTATTCTGAGGAGTTTGAAACAACATGGCGAAACGTGTCAAGACTGTAGTGAGGCTACAGATTCCAGCAGGGAAGGCCAATCCGGCACCTCCCATTGGTACCGCGCTAGGTCCGCAGGGCGTCAATATCATGGCGTTCTGTAAGGAATACAATGCCCGTACACAGGATCAGGTGGGTTCGATTATTCCTGCTGAAATTACGATCTATGAGGATCGTTCTTTCACATTTATTACAAAGACGCCGCCCGTCACTGATCTATTGAAGAAGGCGGCGGGTGTGGAAAAAGGGGCCGCTGTCCCAAACAAAACCAAGGTCGGCTCGATCAGCCGCACCAAACTGCGTGAGATCGCCGAAATTAAGATGAAAGATCTAAATGTCATCGACATTGAGGGTGCTGAGCGCATGGTTGAAGGCACAGCACGAAGTATGGGTATCACCATTAGTTAGTTAGTAAGCAAGTTAGTCAGTTAAGGATTGCCCGTTCAGTCACTGCGGTTATCCTGCCACAAGGAGGGCGAAAAACTATGCCACAGCATGGCAAGAAATATCTGGAAGCACTAAAGCTCGTAGAAAGCGAAAAGCTCTATCAGCCTCAAGAAGCAGTTTCACTCCTCAAGAAGATGAACTACGTTAAATTTGACCCAACCATTGAAGTCCATATGAAGCTCGGTGTTGACCCTCGACACGCTGACCAGATGGTGCGCGGTGTAGCGATGCTCCCTGCCGGTACTGGTAAAGAGATGAAGGTGCTGGTTTTCGCGCAGGGTGAGAAAGCCAATGAAGCAGAGGCGGCGGGTGCCGATTTTGTCGGCCTCGATGACCTGATTAAACAAATTGAGGCAGACTGGCTCGGTTTTGATGTCGCCATCGCGACACCCGATGTGATGGGTAAAGTTGGTAGGCTTGGTAAGAAACTCGGTCCACGCGGCCTGATGCCCAGCCCCAAAGCGGGAACCATTACCTTTGACCTGGCGAAAACCATCCAGGAGGTGAAGGCCGGTCGCGTTGAGTTTAAAGTTGATAAGACGGCGCTCCTGCATATCCCCGCCGGAAAACTTTCATTCAGTGAAGATGCATTGATGGCCAATCTCACGTCGGTCATTGACGCTGTCGTGCGAGCCCGCCCAACCGGTGCAAAGGGGGCGTATGTGAAGAGCGTTGTGCTCTCATCCACCATGTCGCCCAGCGTTCGCCTGGATGTAGCAAGCGCACTGGCACTTAAACCATAACAACAGAATATAAGCAACCGGAGACAGCAAGTGTGCCCCATGGCACATAAATGACATGAAAATGTCGGCTTGCCGAGGAATGTATACCTATACTGGCAACACTGTGGTGTAGGAAGCAATGCCCTTGCAGCCGCCATATTGTGTCATGTAGACAACATACTACGTAACTATGGCCTTCGGTAATTTACCTGAAGGCCATCTTTCGTTCTATATCTCCGTAGGGGCACCTACAGAATTTTTTTCGGAAAGGAGAGAAAGCACCTACATGCCAACACAGGCAAAGTCAGAGAAAATTGATGAACTGACAGACAAGCTAGGTCGTGCAACAGTGACTATCCTGGTGCAGACACAAGGCTTGAAGGTCAAAGATATGACCGAACTGCGCAATAAAATGCGCGCTGCCAGGATAGAGTTCCAGATCGCCAAAAATACGCTCTTGCGTATCGCAACAGAGCGCAACAATATGACCGAACTGGACAAGAGTATCTTCAATGGGCAAACCGCCGTTGCTCTGGGCTATGACGATGAAGTGACCGCCGCCAAGGCAGTAAGCGATTATATTCGCACGTCAAAGATCGTCGTACTCAAGTCAGGTATTCTTGGCGGTCGAACACTGACCGCTGAACAGGTAGAAGACCTGGCAAAAATGCCCGGTGGTAAAAACCATGCGAAGGCTCAAGCCGTCGGCGTTATTCAAGGGCCGCTGGCTACTACATATAGCCTGCTTACCGCGCCACTGCGCGATTTATGTTACGTACTACAAGCGCACGCCGAGCAATTAAACGGCGGAGAGACAACAGAGTAGAATATCAGGAGGAAACACAATGTCCGTAGATTCCATTATTGCCGAAATCGAAAAACTTAACGTACTGGACCTGGTAGCATTGACCAAGACCCTACAAGAGAAGTGGGGCGTGAGCGCGGCTCCTGTAGCCGCTGCTGGTCCCGCGGTCGCTGCTCAAGAGGCTGCCCCTGCTGCAGCTCCTGTTGAAGAGCAGACCGAGTTCGACGCCATCCTCAGTGAGGTTGGCCCCAACAAGATCAACGTCATCAAAGTTGTGCGCGAAGTCACCGGCCTGGGTCTGAAAGAGGCAAAGGCTGTGGTTGATGAGGCTCCCAAGCCCATTAAAGAAGCAGTCTCGAAGGAAGAGGCCCAGAAGATCGCTGACAAGATGGCCGAGGTGGGCGCAAAGGTCACTATTAAGTAATTGCATTGTTACGTGCATAGTTCTCCGGCACCCTGCGGGTGCCGGAGAACTATGCACGTAACAATGCAATTACTTATGCCCTATTGGGGGGGTAATCGATTGCGTCCCTATAGAGCAGATGCTATAATGAAGCAGTGTGGTCTTCTTTTCCCATCTTCACATATCAGGAGGTGAAATAACAAGCGTGGCATTGACACTCGAAGAAAAAACGGGGATTATTGAAGATTCCCGTATACACGAAACGGATACTGGTTCGCCAGAGGTGCAGGTATCGGTCCTCACCCGGCGTATCAATCAACTTACCGAACATCTCAAAATTCATAAACATGACCTCCACTCGCGTCGAGGTCTGATGATGTTGGTTGGAAAGCGCAGGCGATTACTTGCATACTTAAGCAAGAAAGACCCAAACCGCTATCGCGCACTAATCGCAAAGCTTGGCTTGCGTCACTAGTCAAGTGAGTAATGAGGTTGTGGTGGGTGCGGTCGGCGCGAACAATCCTGCAAGCGTCGGAATGGTGATGAGAACATTTTAGCCCGACCGCTGCTCCGTTTTTCCCACCCTGCCTGAACTGGTACAGATGTTGAATGAAGAGCAGCTAAAAGAACGAACAAACGGAAACAGACGAGAGCACCGCAGCAGGGCGAGGACAAGCCATCGCCCCTACTATGCCTACGATGCATCAGCCTGCCAAGCGCGTCCATAGTAGGGGCGATGGCTTGTCCTCGCCCTGGGGTGGGGCTGATGATCGGCACACACACGAACCCGCAACAAAGTTGGACGAAGGAAGTAAGTAAAATAAGGAAGTAATTGCACCCAGTAATCACCCACAGAAGGCTAAACGCATTGGGTGAAGTTTGCAACAAGTACAGAATGTATCGGGTGCTGTAGGGGCCCAATGTATCGCGCCCAGGTTAGAGGCCGATGTATCGCGCCCAAGTCGGAGGAAATATGATTCACCGTCAAGAAGCTGTCATAGGTGGCCGCGTCATGAGCATTGAGACCGGTCGGGTGGCAGAGCAAGCCAGTGGCGCAGTGTTAGTGCGCTATGGCGATACCGTTATCCTGGCAACCGTAGTTGGCAGCGACGAGCCTCGTGAAGGCATTGACTTTTTCCCTTTAACCGTTGATGTAGAAGAGCGTATGTATGCCGCCGGAAAAATCCCCGGTGGCTTTATCAAGCGTGAGGGTCGGGCTTCAGAACACGCCATCCTCGCCTGTCGTCTCGCTGATCGTCCACTTCGTCCCCTCTTCCCCAAAGGGTATCGCAATGATGTGCAGGTAGTGATTCTGGTGATCTCTGTGGACCAGGAAAACGATTCCGACATCCTTGGCATCGTCGGTGCTTCGGCTGCACTGAGTGTATCGGATATTCCTTTTTCGGGCCCCGTTGGAGCTGTACGTGTAGGCTACATCAACGACCAGTTGGTAATCAACCCACTTGAGTCACAGATGGAGCAGAGCCGGCTGGATCTCGCTATAGCCGGTACCTCGGATGCCGTGATGATGGTTGAGGCCGGTGCCAAAGAACTGCCTGAAGATTTGATGTTGGAGGCGGTACGCTTCGGTCACGAGGCCTTGCAAGATATCATCAAGATGCAGGAAAAGCTGGCGCAGGCTGTCAACAAGTCCAAGAGACCTTTTGAGGCCGCACCGGTTGACGAGAAACTGAAAAACAAGGTGGCCGAGTTTGTGCGCCCGCGCTTTGAAGCGGCGGTCCACAACCCGAACAAGGCTGCTCGTTCGGCTGCCCTGAGTATGGTACAGGGCGAGTTGGTTTCGACACTGGGAGCCGAGTTCCCTGATCGCATGAAGGAGATTATCACGTTCTACGAAAAGGAACTGAAGGCCTATGTGCGCAACAACATCCTGGATAATGGCATGCGTCCCGATGGTCGCGATCTCAAAACCATTCGCCCGATCAACTGTGAAGTTGGATTATTGCCACGCACGCATGGCTCGGCCATCTTCACTCGCGGGCAGACCCAGGTGCTGAGTGTGATTACGCTTGGCTCCCCCGGCGACGAACAGACCATCGATGGCCTGGGAGCGGGTGAGAGCAAACGCTTCATGCATCACTATAACTTCCCACCATTCTCGACCGGCGAAAGTAAGCCTCTACGCGGGCCAGGTCGTCGCGAGATCGGACACGGAGCGTTGGCTGAGCGAGCGATTGCAGCCGTTATTCCCGCACAAAGTGATTTCCCCTACACTATTCGCGCTGTATCCGATGTACTTTCCTCAAATGGTTCAACCTCGATGGGTTCTGTATGCGGCACCACGCTCGCGCTAATGGATGCCGGAGTGCCAATTCACGCCCCGGTCGCCGGTGTGGCGATGGGGCTGATTACCGGTGAAGGTGAGCGCAGCGGCAAATGGGCGGTCTTGAGTGATATTCAGGGCATCGAAGATGCTCTGGGTGATATGGACTTCAAAGTCGCGGGCACCGCCGATGGAGTGACAGCACTCCAGATGGACATTAAGGTCAAGGGTATCACCTACGATATCATGGCAAAAGCATTAGAGCAGGCTCGCGAAGGCCGCATGTACATCATGGAGAAGATGCTCGACTCTATAGACGCTCCTCGCGAGGAGTTGTCCGCATTCGCGCCACGCATCCAGACCATCAAGATCAATCCTGAAAAGATCGGTGCAGTCATCGGCCCAGGCGGCAAGATGATTCGCAAGATTCAGGAAGAGAGCGGCGCGAAGATCGATATTGAGGACGATGGGTCTGTCAATATCTCGGCCACCTCTGGTGAGGCCATGCAGCACGCCATGGACGCGGTACGCGCCCTGACCGAAGAGGTCGAGGTCGGTCGTATCTACACAGGTACGGTGCGCCGGCTCGTCGATTTTGGCTGCTTCGTAGAAATTCTCCCTGGCAAAGAGGGACTTGTGCGCACATCGCAACTGGCCGACTACCAGGTGATGCGACCGGAGGATGTTGTCTCAGTTGGCGATGAAATCACGGTGATGGTGATTGAAGTCGATCCCCAGGGGCGGGTAAATCTCTCACGCCGTGCGGCCTTGAGCGGCGAAATGCCTTCGCAGGCCGAGTTAGAAAGCGAGCGCGGCCCAGGTCGAGGTCCAAATCGTGGAGGCCCTGGCCGTCCTGGCGGGGGCTTTAGCAGTGGGCGAGATCGCGAAGGCTCCATGCCGAACCGCGGCGGTTACGGAGATCGCGGGGGCTTTGGCGGCGGGCGAGGCGGCTATGGAGACCGCGGGGGTGGCTATGGTGATCGCGGTGGCGGCAATTTTGGCCAACGCCGCCCGATGGGTCCTGGTCAGGGTGGTCCTACCGGACCTGGCGGTCCTGGAGGCCCGAACCGCGGCCCACGACGCGAAGGTGGATTCAACCCGCGTCCCCCAGAGCGTCGCTGGTAAAGATGAACAAGTGTAGGGGCCCGATTTATCGCGCCCGCGGGGTGAGGCTTCCCACCCCACCCTGCGGGCGCGATAAATCGGGCCCCTACAGCCATTTGAAAAGAGGTATAGAGCAGTATGTCGTCAGAGGAGATACTGAGGGAAATAGCCGCAGAGGTATTTACCTGTTCAAAGTGTGATCTCTGCAAAGGCCGCACAAAGGCCGTCCCTGGCGAAGGGAATGCGCAGGCCAAAATAATGTTGATTGGTGAAGGCCCCGGCTTCCACGAAGATAAGCAAGGACGCCCGTTTGTCGGTCCCTCCGGACAATTGCTGGAAGATTTACTCAAAAGCATTGGCCTGAAACGCTCAGACGTTTTTATTACCAACGTAGTAAAGTGCCGTCCCCCTGAGAATCGCGACCCCTTACCTGCTGAGATTGATGCCTGTAACGATTATCTCGATAGGCAGATTGCTGCCATGAAACCACTGGTGATCGTGACGCTTGGCCGTATTTCCATGTCGAAGTTCTTTGGAGGCGAGAAGATCAGTGCCATCCACGGTCGCGCCCGTAAAAAAGACGGCTACATGTGCATTCCCATGTTTCATCCCGCCGCCGCGCTGCGTACAGAAAGCTACAAAATTGCGCTGCGCGAGGATTTCAAAAAGATACCGCTTGTGCTCGCCGAGGCCGAGCGTGTAGCTGCCGAGGCGGCGACAAAGGTGACAGTACCTGCTGTTCTATCTGCTCAATCCAAAAAAGCAGAGCCTCCAGAGCAAATGTCTTTGTTCTAAGATTCAACGAGAAAGCACACCAGCCTGGGCATTTGACTGAGTCAAATGCCCAGGCTGGTGTGCTTTCTCGTTGAATCTCCAAATTACTCTCCCGGAGTTGCTCCGATGACGAAGGCGTCAACCTGATTGAGCTGCCCGCGCCAATAGGGAACTTTCACCTTGTGACCGGCACTCATAATCGTGACATCGCGCATGTGGGCAAAGCGGTAGACGATTGGCAAGCCCTCCGGGCCAATCTCCGGCTGGTCAAGTGGGGGCACGAGGGCGGTATAGTATTCGCGCAGGGCATCCGCCGTATGGGGATCGCTCTGCCGGTGCAGTTCTTCATTAAGATCAATATAGAACTGAGCATAGCGGGCCGTACTGACCATTACCCCAAAGACGAGCAGGCCGCACATCTGAAACATCATCTCAATCTCTAAATCCTGCTGTTCTACCAGGCGTGCCCAGACCTGCAGAGCGACATCCTGTTCACCGTACTCTTTTAACCAGAGGTTGCGGCGTTCAGAGCGCGTCAACGGGCGGAATCCCATGCCTGTTGCGGCCTCCTTTGATGCATCTGATTCACCGGCGCCGGCAGCATTGGCGGTAGAAGGCCCTTGTTGCTGTGCGGCATCCATGCTCACCTCAGACATGGTGTTTCCAGATTGCTCATCATGCATATTTTGTTCCGATACATTCGCCATTTAACAACATCCTCACATTAATGGGCTGGGGGGACATGGCAATCTTTCCCGATACACTTCTTACAATTATCGCCTTTACACGGAGGAATAGAGAAGAAATTTCCCTGGATAGTGGGCATAGTACCATCGATAAACCAGTCGGTCACGGTCGGCTCACCGGGATGCGGCAGCAGCCCCGTATACGCCGAAATGGTACCAGCATGTACACCGGGCGGCCTGATGAAATCATCGGGGGGGAAGTGATACAGGTTTGAGACGTACTCCATGACATCGTGCCAGATAGGACCTGCGCCTGTGATACCAATGACGTTATTCATGATACTATTATCGCTGTTTCCGGCCCATACGCCGACAGCGATATACGGAGTATAGCCCAGCGTCCAGTTATCGCGGAAACTCTGGGTGGTGCCAGTTTTTGCCGCCGCGGGGCGATCCAGTTCCAGTGGATTGCCTGGTCCAAACTCGTGATAACGAGAAGCTTTGTCGGAAAGAATGCTGTTCATGAGGAAGGCCACATCTGCGCGTACAGCGCGGACGCCCTGCGGATGGGCGTCATCATATCGATAAAGGGGGCGTCCCTGGTTATCGGTGATCTCCAAGATGGAGGTAGGAGGGACATGCAGGCCTTGATTAGCGAAGGTGGCGTAGGCTGAGGTGAGATGTAAAAGGGAGACCTCGGTGGTTCCCAGGGCCATCGATGGGCCAAGTGAACTGGGTGACCGGCTCGCAACCTCGGTCAGTCCCAGACGCCCTGCCATATTCTGCACATTCGGAATACCGGCGTACTCAAGTGCGTCAATCGCAGGAATATTGAAAGAATTGGCTATGGCATTGCGCACGGTCATGGGAAAGCCCGAATGAAAGTGCTGGTCATAGTTTTGCGGGGTGTAATACTGTGGAGGATTGCCGGTAGGTTGGCTGGGATAGGTTGTTTGATGATCTGGAAGAATCATAGCCGGATACCAGCCCATCTCGAAAGCGGTAGAGTAGGTGATAGGTTTGAAGGCCGAGCCTGGCTGCCGCAGAGATAAAGCAGCATTAAACTGCCCGCGTACCTGCGGACGTTTATCGTTATAATTGGCACTGCCGTCCATCGCCAGGATTTCACCGGTAAAAGGACTGATCACCACCACGGCAGCATTATTCACATTATTTGTGACATCCAATGGCCCATACGTGCCAAGGTATGAATCAAACGTCTGTCGATAGAGGTGACTATAGGCAATCTGCTCGACCTTTTTCTCCAGGTTGAGGTCCAGGGTAGTATAAATGTTGATTTTGTGCTCCTATCAGTGGAACCAATACCTGGTCTATGACATAGCGCACAAAGTGCGGTGCCTGCATACCCTGGGTGCTGGCATACGATTTGAACGAATAGTTGGCCATCTCGTTTTCTGCTTGAAGGGCCTGGTCAGGTGTAATCATGTTGAGGTCAACCATGGACTGCAAGACGGTCTTCTGCCGATCAAGGGCGGCGGGTTTATTGTCCACCGGGTTATAGTATGAAGGGCTTTGAGGCAAGCCGGCCAGCAGTGATGCCTGGGCAAGGTCTAGTCGCGATACCGCGGGCGTGCAGGAGCGACTGGTGCATAGTGGCTGTAAATTGAAGTAGTCCTGTGCTGCCGCCTCGATACCATAGTTCAAATCACCATAGTAGACGGTATTGAGATACATCTCCATAATCTTCCACTTTGGGTATTGTTTGGTCAGG
>WNFG01008538.1_pt1 | contig 16238 bp, 16 predicted proteins | sample 5400431 | NCBI WGS metagenome assembly WNFG01 (sample SAMN13153346, study PRJNA577476) | soil metagenome | isolation source: 120 cm saprolite under Douglas fir tree site 2 hole 3 replicate 2 | place: USA:California | collected 2015-04-18 | reverse complement strand
CTGAACGCCGTCAACGACGCGCTTGCCCAGGTAGGCGCCTGCGTCGAGCGCATCCCCATCCGCCCAGCGGATGTCATCGCAGCGATCGCCGCTGCTACTAGCAGTGACCCGCCCGGCGACGGGAAGGAGGCAAAGTGACCGACGCTCATGCGATCCGTATCACGGTGAACGGCACCGAGCACGAACTGGCCGTCGAGCCGCGCCGCACGCTCGCCGATGTGCTGCGCCACGACCTCGCGTACACCGGCACGCACGTCGGCTGCGAGCACGGTATCTGCGGTGCGTGCACGGTGCTGGTGGACGGGCTGCCTGCGCGTTCCTGCCTCATGTTCGGTGTCCAGGCCGATGGCAGGTCGGTGGAGACGGTGGAGGCGCTCGGCACGCCCGAGGAGCTCGGCCCGCTGCAGCAGGCATTCACCGATCACCACGGCCTGCAGTGCGGGTTCTGCACGCCGGGTTTCCTGATGCTCGTTACGGCGTTCCTGCGGGAGACGCCGTCGCCGACGGACGAGGAGATCCGCGAAGTTGTCGCGTCGAACCTGTGCCGGTGCACCGGGTACCAGGGCATCCTCCGCGCGGTGCGGGCGGCCGCGGACGACGGCGCCGGAAGCTGATGAGCTACGTCGGCAGCCGGGTTGGGCGACTCGAGGATCCCCGGCTGCTCACGGGCGCTGGCCGTTTCGCGGACGATCAGGACCGGCCAGGCCAGCTCTGGATGCGCGTCGTCCGCTCGCAAGTCGCGCACGCCATGCTGGGTGCGGTGGACACATCAGGCGCGCTGGCGCTGGACGGCATCCGGGCAGTCCTGACCGCCGCCGACGTCAGCCTGCCGCCGATTCCCGTACGGGTCAGCCCAGATCCGAGCGACCTGCTGGCCTACCTGCAGCCGGTGCTGGCCCAGGGCCGGGTCCGCTACGTGGGTGAGCCGGTGGCGGTCGTGGTAGCCGACGATCCGTATCAAGCCGAGGATGGAGCCGACCTCGTCGCCATCGACTACGCCGAGCTCGCGCCGGTACGCGACGCGCGGGCGGCCTGCGGAGCCGGTGCGCCGCAGTTGTTCCATCGGCTGCCAAACGAGGTGGCCGTGGTGACCGCGTCGTTCGGCGACGTGGCGGCGGCGTTTCGCGATGCGGCGCACTTGGTCGAGCTTGACGTCGTGATCGGCCGGCAGACCGCGGTCCCGATCGAGCCGCGCAGCCTGCTGGCCGAATGGGATGAGGCCGGGCAGTCGCTCGACGTCTGGGGAGCGACGAAGGTCCCGCACTTCAACCGCCGGGTGATCGCCGAGGTGCTGGGTATCCCGCCGGCGCAGGTCCGGATGCACTGGTGCGACGCGGGCGGGGGCTTCGGGGTGCGCGGCGAGCTGTATCCGGAGGACATCCTGGTGGCCTATCTGGCGCGGCTGCTCGGTCGGCCGGTCAAGTGGACCGAGGACCGCGCAGAGCACCTGGTCGCCGTCAACCATTCCCGCGATCAGGCGCACCGCATCGCCGGGGCTTTCGACTCCGGCGGGCGGCTGCTCGCGATACGCGACGAGATCTGGCACGACAACGGCGCCTACATCAGGACACATGGCCTGACCGTTCCCGAGCTCACCGTCAGCATGCTGCCAGGCCCGTACCGGATGGCCAGCTTCGAAGCGACGGCTCACGTGGCGGTGACGAACAAGACCCCGTGTGGCACCTACCGCGCGCCGGGCCGGTACGAGGGCACCTTCGCCCGTGAGCGCATGCTCGACACAGCCGCGTCCGTGCTCGGCATCGACCCGGTCGAGCTCCGCAGGCGGAACCTGCTCGGACCCGGTGAGCTGCCCTGCGACCGGTCCATGCGCGCGCTCGGCACCGATGTGGTCCTCGATGAGGGGGACTACCCGGGCCTCCTTGAGCGGGCAATGACCGAGTCCGGTTACCTGTCCTGGGTACAGGAAGCGCGGGAGCGCCGCTGCGCAAGCCGTCTCGTTGGCACCGGGATGGCGGTGTTCCTCGAGAAGAGCGGCCTCGGCCCCTACGAGGTCGCTGAGGTGCAGGTCGATCACGCTGGCAGGGTCCAGGTGACGGTCGGTGGCACATCGCTCGGCCAGGGCATCGAGACTGTGCTCGCCCAGATAGCGGCCGACGTGCTGGGTGTCTGCCTGGACAACGTCCGTGTCATCGCCGGCGACACCGAGATGCTTGGCGACGGGGTCGGCTCGTGGGCCAGCCGCTCGACCGTCGTGGGAGGCTCGGCTGTCCTCCGCGCAGCCGAGGCGACAGGTGCTCTTGCCCGGCAGGCCGCCGCCGTCCTGCTGGGTGCGGGCGATGCGGAACTGCGCCTGGCCGGCGGGCGTGTCAATCTCGCATCTGCAGCGCAGGCCGGATCGCAGGGTCAGCCTGGGGAGCGGGGCGGCCCGGCGGCCATGTCGGTCACACTCGGTGAGATCGCCGCGGCACTCGCGGACTGGCCCGCAGGCACGGACCTGCCACCCGGTCCGCTCGGTGCCAGGCGGGAGTTCTCCGTGGACCACATGACCTACCCCTATGGTGTGCATCTGGCCCAGGTCGAGATCGATCCGGGCACCGGCGCCATCAGGGTCCTCCGCTACTTCGTCGCGTACGAAGTCGGCCATGCGATCAATCCGGCCACGGTGGAGGGGCAGCTCGTCGGCGGGGCGCTGCAGGGTATCGGCGGGGCATTGTTCGAGGAGGTGGCTTACAGCCCCGAGGGCCAGCCGCTCACCGCGAGCCTCATCGACTACCTGCTGCCGTCCGCTCACGAGGCGCCCGACGTCGGCACGCTCGTGACCGAGGATTACCCTTCTCGGTCGAACCCCCTCGGCGCCAAGGGCGCAGGCGAAGGAGGGATCACCGCCGTGGGCGCGGCAATCGCCAGCGCCGTGGGTGACGCCCTCGGGACGCCCAGCGTGCCGACGCGGTTGCCGATCACGCCGGAGCGGGTCTGCCAGCTGATCGAAGCCAGCTCCGGGAGAATTTGTTCTTTATTCGAGGTAGCGGATAGCTCCGAGGATGTGTTGCTGGGTAATGGCCTGGGCGCGGACAGCATCACGGTCCCGGAGCGCCTCGATAAGCTCTCTGTGCTCGGCGACGGATTCGTCACGGGGTCGTGCCACCTGCGGTCCTTGCGGGAACGACTGCCAGAGCAGGCGCATAAGAGCCAGCAGCAAGGGTGAGCCGGCCATCTCATAGACCCGGAAGTGAAGCGTGCGGTTGAGGTCGTTAACCTCGCCGGGGCGCAGGTTCTCGCCGGCGAGCCGCTCGTTGTAGGACTCAAGCTCCCGGATGTCCTCGTCGGAGATCCTGGGCGCAGCCAGGAATGCGGCGAGGCCTTCCAGGACGGCGCGTATCTGGTACTTCTCCCTGGTGGCGCCCGCCTCAGCCTCGACTACCGTCGACCCCTTATGGGCGTCGTACCTGACCAGGCCCTCCGATTCAAGCCACCGGAGCGCCTCGCGAACCGGAGTGACGCTGACGCCAAAGCGCTCCGCAAGGTCACGCTGCCGTAGCTGTACCCCTGGCTTCAGTTCGCCGCTGATAATAAGTTCCCGGAGCAGGGCCGCGGTGAAGTTGCTTTTGCTGAGATAGATCTCCCGGCCGGCTGGCTGGTCCGCCAGCCCGAGCTGCAATGCAATGCTTTGAGGGCCATCCATATCGATGACATATGTTATCGCATATGGCACTTGGGTTCTCCGCCATCATGCCGGTCACTGGCGGCGGGTCGGCTGCGCCTTCCTGACCATCCTCGGTTTCTGGCCGGACCCGATGCCGCGCCGGAAGCCGCCGGTGGCGCGGAACCAAGCGTGCCGCATGAGCTGACTTCGTGGGATCCGCCAGCACTGGAGCGGATGGTGACCCGAGTGCATGATGCATATGTTGCATGACGTGCAGCCAACCGTGCCGGGTAGCCCATCCTCGATGCGACGGACCAGGCCGGGCTCGCGAATGAACGGCCGGGCGAGCGCGACGAAGTCCGCGTCACCACTGGTGACAATGTCTGCCATGGTCGACACTGAGCGGATGCCCCCGCCGAGCACGAGCGGAACCTGAACCGCAGGGCGGAGCGCACGCGCGATCCAGCGGTAATAGGCCTCCGCAGCTGGCGCGCGCAAGAGGCGCTGCGGCAGCAGGTCCGCCAAGGCCCGCCGCGTGTTGACAGCGACGTAGGGGACGATGTTATCGGCATAAGAAGTCATCAGATTGCAGGAGACCTCGAAAGCATCGGCCCCGGCGGCATCAAGCAGCTTCGCCCGGCGGATCGACTCATTGAGGCCAAGGCCACCCTCCATGATGTCGATGAACCCAAGCTTCACAGTCAGCGCATGCGTCGGCGGGAGCTCGGCCCGGACTCGGCGGGTGACCTCGATCGCGAAGCGGTCCCGTCCCTCGGGCGAGCCACCCCAGCCATCGTCGCGCCGATTAGTCAGGGGCGAGCAGAACTGCGACAGGAGGTACCCGTTGGCACCATGAAGATGCACGCCGTCAAAGCCGGCCGCGGCCGCCCGGCGCGCCGCGGCGCCGAACGCCTCGACAGCGGCCTCGATTTCCCCGGATGTGGCGGCAGGCACCTCCCGGCCAGTCATCACGTTCGGCACACCAGATGGCGCGATCGGTCGGCTGCATGCCGCCACCGACTGGCTGCCCGCGTGAGAGAGCTGCGCGAAGATCTTGCCACCATGCCGGTGAACGGCGGCCGCGACGGCCTCAAGCGGGCCGATGGCTTCGTCGGTATCGATCGCGGTCTGATCGTCGTCATATTGGCCGCGGCGGTCGACAAACATGTGACCGGTAATGATCAGCCCAACCCCCAGCCGCGCAAGCTCACCCAGCAGCAGGGCGAGATCCCCGCTGGCAAGGTTGCGGCGATCGACCATTCCTTCTGAAGTCCCCGCCCGAACGAAACGATTGCCGATGGCAACCTGCCCGATCCGGCATGGCTCGAACAGTGCTTCGACTGCCGCCACGCCGGGCTGGGCCATTTCCATACGGTAACTCGTCAGGCGAAACTCTAGCCGTGCGCGCCGGTTAGCTGGGGCATTCGCCGGACCGCCGCAAATGCGTCTGCTGTAGCTGTCAGCGTCTGGTCGACGTCGGCATCGTCGTGCACTAGGGACAGGAACAGATTCTCGAACTGGCTGGGGTGGAACAGGACGCCCCGCAGCAGCATCTCCTGCCACCACGTGGTGAACATGTCCTCCCTGGCGTAGCGTTCCGCGTCTCGCCAGTTCCGGATCGGGTGCTCGGTAAACCAGAGCTGGAAGACGGTGCCAAGCCCTTCGACGATCACCGGGAGCCCGGCGTCTTCGGCGAGGTCACGCAAGCCATCCATCAGCCGCTGGCCGAGAGCCAGCTGCCGCTGGTACAAGCCAGGCTCGGCGAGCAGATCCATCGTCGCCGAGACGGCGGCGCAAGCCACCACGTTGGCGTTGTAGGTGCCTGAATGCGAGTACCGGCCGTCCGCGATGATCGACATGACCGCCTCGCTGCCGCCAACCGCGGCGACCGGGAATCCGCCGCCGAGGCAGCAAGGCGCCATGCAGCTTGGTGAGTTCGCGCAGCAGCTCGAGATAGCCAGGCTCAGGCAAGATGCAGCCGGTGTTGAAGACGGCCGGCTCGGTGATGACCGCGGCCACTTCGTCGCCGCGCTCCGCCATCACGGCCGCGAAGCTCTCTGGGTCATTCCAGGTCAGCACCAGCATCGTGCCCTCCAGCTCGGCCGGGACACCGGGACCGGACGGCACTGGCCGGGGGCGGCTGGCCGGGCCGGCCACCGCCGGGTCTACATGATTGGACCAGTAGACCGTGTCCTGCCAGCCGTGATAATGCCCCTCGAATCTGATGATCAGGCGTCGGCCGGTATAGGCCCGGGCGATGCGGACGGCGCTACCGACCGCCTCGCTGCCCGAGTTGGTGAATCGGATCAGGTCGATGCCGGGAACCGCGTCGATGACCTTGCGGGCCGCTTCGATCTCGAGCTCATACGGCAAGCCGAAGCAGGTGCCATATACCTGGATCGCATCGGCGACCGCCGCGGTCACTGTCGGGTGCCGGTGACCGAGGATCATCGGGCCGAGGCCGAGCAGGTAGTCCACGTACTCGTGGCCGTCCACGTCGCGGATCCGCGACCCGGTGCCGCTGGCCATGAACGGCGGGTATGGCTTCCAACCGAATTTCACGGTCCGGGCGCTGCTGCCCGCGCCGCCCGGAATAACTGTGCTGGCCTCCGCGAATAGCTCGCCCGAGCGTTTCGCCCAGGCGCCATATCGCTCGTTAAAGCTCACGCGAGCACACTCCTTTAGGCGGGACCTCGACCGCAGTCATGTCACAAGCATTAGATTCCAGCTAAGCGCATACACTGTATACTCTGCATACTAAATAGACACACAGACGGGCCACCCGGGCGGCTTGACGACGGCCGTTGACACCCTCGACGTGCTAAATGCCGAGCTGGGGCACTGCCGACGGCTGTGTAACGGGCGTCCCATGATCAGGCACCGTCCGATCGGCCGCGGCATGGTTCGCGCGCACCGCGGCGATCGCCTTCTCGGTTGCCCCGAGCAGCCGGGCCTTCGCGAAATGCCGCTCGGCACACGGCACGCAATTCGTGCCGAGGTAATACAGCGCGTCGTCCAGTTCCCGTTCGGCCATCCGTTCGGAACTCAGCCCGGGACGCTCGGCCCGGTCAGGCTCAGGAGCCGGGGTGTCCGGCCCGGGCGGCCCGATCACCGCAGGTAGCTGGTCGCGACGCGAACCAGAATGTCGCAGAGTTGGACCAGTCCGCTGATCGAAGTCCACTCCCCGGCGGTGTGGTAGTTCCCGCCGAGCGACCCCATCAGCAAGGTCGGGATCCCGGCTGCCTGCATCAGTGCGGCGTCGGTCCAGCCGTTCATGCCAGTGATCGTGGGCGGATGGCCGAGCACCTCGGTCATCGCCCTGACGACGACCTCCTGCAAGGCCTGGTGCCCGCTGGCGACGAACGGCTCTCGGTCAAGCCGGACGATGACTTCGCCGCTGAAGCCGCGCTCGGTCCGCGCCACGTCGGCGAACATCCGCTCGATCTCGGCTACCCGGTCGGACAGGTGCTCCCCGGGCTGAGTACCGATCTCGATGCCAACCTTGGCGTAGTTCGGATAAGTGGCGTAGTCGGTGCCACCGGTGACGGTGCCAGTGTGGAATACCGTCCGGCCGCTCATCGGATGTGGTTCAGGCTCGAATGCCTGGCGGTCGTGCGCGTGCATCCGCGTGATGACCTCGGCTAGCTGGACAATCGCGTCCACGCCCCGATCTGGTACGCATCCATGCGCGGCCACGCCATGGCAGATCACGTCGATCCAGCCGAATCCCTGGTGCTCGACTACGAGTTCCTCGTTGGGCTGCGGCTCGAGAACGATGCTGGCGTCAATTCCATCATGGTTCGCGGCCAGATGCTCCGAGCCAATGGAGACGCCCTCCTCGTCCGCGACGCAAGCGATCAGCAGGTCCCCGCGCAGCCTGGTGCCCGACTCGGCCAGTGCGCGCAGGGTCAACATCGCGGCGGCGATGCCAGACTTGTCGTCGGCTGCGCCGAGGCCGTACATGATGTCGCCGTCGATCCGCGGATTCGGTCGGCCCGGCTCTACCTCGACGACCTCGATTTCCGCGCCGGTGTCGGCCAGCCAGTCGGCGATGTACCGGGCTACGGCGGCCTCCCCGGACCCAGTCGGGATCAACCACGGGGTCACCGACTCGATCGTGACGAGCCTGGTCAGGAGCTGGGTCACTTGTTCGGGCGTGACTGGCATCAGCTTTGTCCTTTCGCGAAATGGCATGCCACGGCGCGTCCGGTGGCCTGGCCGGTCAGGGCCGGGTCGGCTGTCCGACAGCGCGCAGGCTCGCCGAGTTCCCGGTACAGGGGGCAACGCGGATGGAACCGGCAACCCTCCGGTACGTGCGCGGCGTTCGGCGCCTCGCCGCTGAGCAGGATGCGGCCGTCACGACGGCCTGCTTCAGGTACGGGGATGACCGACACCAGAGCCCGGGTATACGGGTGCAGCGGCGACTTGATGATCTCGTCGGGGGTGCCGACCTCCACGATCCGGCCGAGGTAGACGACCGCCACCCGGTCCGCTAGGACCCAGGCCAGTGAGAGGTCGTGGGTGACGAACAGGATTGAGATCCCCTGGCTCTCCCGCAAGTCCATCATCACCCGCAGTACGCCGGCCCGGAGCGATACGTCGAGCATGGAGACAGGCTCGTCGGCGATCAGCAGCTCCGGCCTGAGCACCATCGCGCCGGCGATCACCAGCCGCTGCCGCTGGCCGCCAGACAGCTGGTGCGGGTAGCGCCGTGCGATCTCCGCCGCCGGGTGCAGGCCGACCTGCCGCATTGCGTCCAGCACCTGCTCGCGCCGCTGTCTCGTGTCACCGCCGAGCCGGTGAACGAGGAGTGACTCCTCGACAGTGTCGAACGCAGTGAGCCGCGGATCCAGCGACTCGAACGGGTCCTGGAACACAACCTGGATCTCGCGGCGTAGCTGGCGTAGTGCCCGTCGCCGGGCGTGCGCTATGTTCCGGCCATGGAACAGGATCTGTCCGGCACGGGCTTCCTCGAGCCGGGCGATTGCCCGGACGATCGATGTCTTGCCGCACCCGGACTCGCCCACGAGCGCCAGGATCTCCCCCCGCCCGAGCGCGAAGCTAACCCCGTCCACCGCCCGGACCAGGCGCCGCGACCGGCGCCCCCGGCGGCTGCGGTAGGTCACCGCCAGGTCCGTCACCTCCAGCAACGGCCCGTCTGGCACCGCAGCTGGCCCGGCCCCGCTGGCCGGAAGCGGCTCGGGATCGCGCGGCTTCGGCACGGGTGCCGCCGTACCGCTGGGATGCTGTGGGGTGTTCACGTAACCCCCCCGAGGACGAGGTCGCTACGGTGGCAGGCGGCGCGATGACCGGGGCGGACGATCGCCAGCTCTGGCTCTCTTGTCCGGCATTCGTCGATCACGAGATCGCACCGGTCAGCGAAACGGCAGCCGGTCGGCGGCTGGTGCAGGTCGGGCGGCTGCCCGGGGATGGCCTCCACGAAGGTCCGTTCCCGGCGAATGTCGGGGAAGGCATGCCGGAGCCGGGCGGTATACGGATGCGCGGGACCCGAGCCCGTCGCCGCGGGAGCGAAGATGCTGGCGGTCGGGCCCGATTCGACGATCTTGCCGGCGTACATGACGTTCACCGAGTCACACACCTCAGCGATCACCGACAGGTCATGCGAGATCAGGATCATCGACAATTCCAGCCGGTCGGTCAGGCTGCGCATCAGGTCCAGGATCTGCGCCTGGGTCATCACATCGAGCGCCGTGATCGGCTCGTCGGCGACGATTAGCTGTGGCCGGCAAGCCAGCGCCATCGCGATCAGCACCCGCTGGCGCATCCCGCCGGACAGCTCGTGCGGGAATGCCACCGCGCGGGCCGGGTCGATGCCGACCGAGTCCAGTAGCTCCGCGGCGCGTTCAGCGGCCTGTTTCTTCGCGGTGCCCGGCTCATGGGCCAGGATCGGCTCGATTATCTGGGCGCCGATGGTGTGCACCGGGTTCAGCGAGTTCATCGCGCCCTGGAAGATCACGGCAATCCTGCGCCAGCGGATAGCACGGAGCTGGTCCTCGGTCATGCCGAGCAGGCTCTGCCCGTCGAATGTGATCGATCCTGTCACCGTCGCCTCCGCGGCGAGCAGCCGCGGGACTGCCAGCGCGAGGGTGGTCTTGCCGCAGCCGGACTCGCCGGCCAGCCCCACCACCTCGCCCGCCGCTACTGACAAGCTGGCGCCGTCCACTGCCGTGACCGGGCCGGACGGGGTGGCGTACTCGACTCGTAGCCCGACGATTTCCAGCAGGGCCGCCTGGCCGCGCGGACCGCTCATCGCGATCCCCGCAGCCTCGGGTTGAGCGCCTGGTCGATCGCGTGGCCGGTGAGCGTGAAGGCGAGTACGACGATCACGATCCCGATGCCCGGCGGGACAAAGTACCACCAGGCACCGCGGCCGATCGCGCCGGAGTCGAAGGCGAAGTGCAGCATGGTCCCCCAGGAGACCTGAACGGGATCGCCGAGGCCAAGGAAGGAGAGTGTCGCCTCGGCCAGGATCGCGCCGCCGATGACCAGGACGGTATTGGCAAAGATCAGCGGCATCACGTTGGGCAGGATGTGCACGCGCAGGATGCGCGAGTCCGGGGTCCCGAGCGAGCGGACCCGGGTGATGAACTGCCGCTCGCGCAAGGACAGTGTCTGCGACCGGACGATCCGTGCGGTGGTCGGCCAGCCGGTCATCCCGATCACCAGGATGAGGATGCCCAGGCTCTGGCCGAAGAAGGCCGCGAGCGCGATCACCAGCGGGATCTGCGGCAGCACCAGGAAGAAGTCAGTCAGCCGCATCAGCGTGTTGTCGATCCATCGGCCGTAGTAACCGGCCACGATGCCGATCGCGGCACCGAGGATCATCGAGATCGCAGTCGCGGCCAGGCCGACGATCAGTGATACGTGCGCGGCGGCGAGGAACTCGCGGAACACGTCCCGGCCGAGCTCATCGGTGCCCAGCCAGTACTGCCCGGACGGCGGTAGCAGCAGCCCGGCCGAGGTGCTGCTGACGGCGGCCTGATTGAACGGGAAGAGCAAAGGCCCGGCAACCGCGATGATGACGACCAGCACGAAGGCAACCACGCCGACGCGGCCGAGCCCGTCGTGCCAGACGTACCCCCAGACGTTGCGGAGCTGCCCGCGCTGGCCCGGCTCGGCGGCCACAGCCGGGACGAGGCCGTCATCCGGACCGGGCACGTGGCCGCTCGTGATGATCGGGCGCACCATCACGCCTCCCGGACTCTCGGGTCAAGCACCTGATAGAGCAGATCGCTGGCGAAATTCACCAGCAGCACAACGATCGCGAACACCAGGAAGGCGCCCTCGATCACCGGATAGTCGCGATTCAGCACGGAGTTGTAGACCAGCAGGCCCATGCCCGGCCAGGAGAACACGGTTTCGACCTCGATAGCGCCGCTGACCACAAGGCCGACGAGCAGGGCAGACGACGTGACGATCGGCAGCATGGCGTTACGGACCGCGTGCCGCCACAAGATCCGGCGCCGGGCCAGGCCTTTCGCCCGCGCGGTGAGCATGAAGTCCTCGGCGAGAACTTCGATCACAGACGCCCGTGCCACCAGGACGAACTGGGCGATGTTCACGATGACCAGGGTGAGCGTGGGCAGGAACAGGTGCGCGGCGATGTCCTCGTACCGCAGCCAGGGTGAGGTGTAGACGGCGTTCGGCGTCTGCGATCCGAAGATCGGGAACGCGTGCAGCCATACGCCCAGGAGGAAGACGAGGATCAGGCCGGTCCAGAAGGTCGGCAGTGACCAGCCGATGACCGACGTGGTGACGGTGAGCGAGTCGTACCTGCCGCCTCGCCGGTTGGCCGCGATCACGCCAAACAGTACGCCCAGGACGATGGTCAGCAGCGTCGCACCGGCGAGCAGTAGAACGGTGTTGCCCAGGTAGTGGCCAAGCAGCGTGCCGACCGGCTCCCGGTAGGTGTACGACAAACCAAGCTGACCGCGGAGCAGATCGCCCAGGTAGATGGCGTACTGCACGATGAGCGGATGGTTCAGCCCGTACACCTTGGTGATCGCGGCCACCGCTTGCGGGGTGAGGTGGCCGGACCTGGCCAGCAGCCGGACCGGGTTGCCGGGTAGCACGTGAAACAGCACGAAGTTGAACGTCACGACCCCGTACAAGGTGATTGCGAGCCAGGCAACCTTACGGCCGAGATAGCGGAACCGCGCCATGCGTGCCTGGCGCCGCCTAGGCGGGCCGGACCTTCAGGTAGTTGTCCCGCGTGAAGTTGAGCACCATGCCGCCGTTCACCGGCTGCCAGCCCTGCCAGGTATCGGTCCGGTAGCCCTGCAGCTTGTCCTGGTACCACATGATGATGTATGCGGCGTCGTCGTAGTAGTACTGCTGTGCCTGATGCACCAGCGCGAGCCGGGCCGCGTGGTCAATGGTGACCGACTGCTCGTTATAGAGCTGGTCATAGTGCCGGTTGCAGTAGTAGACGTCGTTGTTCGCGCCAATCTGATTGCACAGCGGGATGCCGAGCATGTAGTCGGGGTCATAGACGCCGGCGTCCCAGCCCCAGACGAAGATGTCCCAGTTCGGCGCCTGCGCGTTATATACGGTGTTGCCGAGCGAGTTGGCGTCCAGCAGTGTGAGTTTCAGCTGGATGCCGACCTTGGCGCACGCATTGCGGAACAACTGCGCGGCGGCTACGTCGACCGAGGTGGACTGGATCGCGATGAGCCGGAAGCTGAGCGGCTTGCCGTCCTTCGAAGTCCGGACACCGCTGCCGTTGCGGTCGATGTAGCCGGCGGCCGTGAGCAGCGCCTCCGCCTTCGCCGGGTTGGCGTTGAACTGCTGGCTGTCCGGAATGTCAAGGTGCCATTCACCGAAGCCGGCCGGAAGCAGCGTGCTGCCAGGGGTGCCGAGGCCGGCCAGCGCGACGTTGACGAGCTGCTGCCGGTCTACCGCGTAACTGAGTGCGAGCCGGACGTTACGGTCCTTGAGCAGGGGGTTGCCGCCCGACTTCGGGTTGTCCGACACGTTGATGCCGATGTGGTGGAACGAGAACGATGGCAGCGAGACTGTCTTGAGATTCGGCGCGCTGGACAGGCCTCGCCAGATCGTCGGCGGAATCTCCGGACAGATGTCCACCGAGCCCGTCTTCAGGCTTTGTGCCATCACGTCTTCGTTCTGGAACAAGGTCCAGGACACTTTCGCCGCCGCGGGCTTAGTGCCCCACCAGGATTCGTTGCGCTCGACCTCGATCGAGGTGCCCTTGATCCAGTTCACGAACTTGTACGGGCCCGTTCCGACCGGGTGCGAGTTGACGAATTTCTGGATTTTGGTTGCGTCCATGCCGGTCCAGATGTGCTGCGGGATGATCGGCACCGCGAGACCAGGATTGAATGCCTGCGGCTGCGAGAAGTGCAGCACCAGGGTTGTCGCGTTAGGTGCTTCGGTCGAGACCATGCTTGTCACCCACTGGTAGTAGGCGCTGGTCTTGGTCGACTTAATCAGGTCGAAGGTGAACTTGGCATCGGCGGAGGTGAACGGCTTGCCGTCATGCCAGGTGGCCGGCCGGAGCGTGTAGGTGATGGATTTGCCATCCGGGCTGTAGGTCCACGAAGTGGCGAGGCCGGGCTGGGGCTTGAGGTCGAGGTCGTAATGCATGAGCTGGTCGTAGATCAGCTGCAGCACCTCCACCGCTTCGGTGCTGTACGTCGTGAGCGGGTTCATCGTGTCCGGCTCGATGGTCCAGCCGACTCGCAGGATCTTGGCTTTCGCGGTGGGAACCGCTGACGCGCAGGCATCGAGCACGGTCGCCAGGCCAGGGACGGCCATAGCGAGCAAGCTTGCGCGCTTGAGGAGATCCCGACGACTGATGCCTACGAGCATGACCGGCCTCTCTCTGCATACAGAGTATGATCAGAATGTAGTCTTGGTCCTGCACTGTCAAGGCAAATGCTGCCGTGTTGTCGCAGTTGTGACCGTCGCCTTGACACAAATTCAAACGAGCGCCCCAGCAGTGTCCGGTCTCAGGAAACGAGCGTCTTTGCGCTTGTCGGCCCTCGCGCCGAGCGCGTGGCTTGATCTCGCGAATCCTGCAGGTGTGACTCGACCCGGCGGCGGTGGCTTAGGAAGCGCGTGAGCGTTCCATCCGTGCTCGTTGCCGACCTGTCCATGCGCGCGCCAGGAGCCCCCGGAACCGCGCAACCCGTCCGGCGGTCTCGTCAGGTTAGTGTGACGACCCGGACGGAGGGGTAGCGGTAGTGCAGCTTGCGGTCGAGAGTGGCCAGAGTCGCGCCGGCCACCTGGGCGAACGCGGCGAGGTAGTCATCGGTCCAGAGCTTATGGCTGTTCTCGTCCCTGGCGGAGATAGCCCGCCATGCGGCCTCAAGCTGAGCGGGCTCCTCGGACCACAGGACGCGCTCGTCGGCGCGGAGTTGGTCGATCATCCGCCACGCGTCACCACGCGAAAGCCAGCGGGCTGTCGGCGAACAGCGCCAGCCCGTCCCTCAGCGTAGTGGGGACGGTCGGCAGGTCCTTGGCCTGGTAGGCGTCCGTTCCGACACCGTGGTGCACTCTGTCGCTGTGCAGCGTGGCCGACGACCGCGCCGCGATCGTCGAGATGCGCCGGGTGCTGCGCCACGGCGGCCAGCTCCTGCTGCTCGACCATGTGGCCGCCACCAACCCGATACTCCTAACGCTGCAACGGCTCTGGGAGCAGTTCACCCTCCGCACGATCGGGGAATACCAGACCCGCCACCCCGCTGCCGCTGGTCGAGCAGGTCGGCCTCGTCGTGACTGACAGCCGCCGCAGCAAGCTCGGCACGGTCGAACGCATCCGGGCGCTCAAGCCGGCGGCCTGAGGGTCAGCGGCTTAGCCTCGCGACCCAGTGGGTTGCTAGCGGGCTCGCTGCGAAGCGCACGTCGGTCTCATGATCGGGTCAAGGAACTCACATGATGATGCGTAATTTCCGGCAGAGGACCGATGGTCGTGTTCGGGACCGTACCCGACGGGTAGAGAGCGCGCGTGAGCCCGCCAGCGCGACTTCGCACGCGACCCACGGTCTTGATCAGCGCACTGCTTGCATCTGCCGTCATCGTCGTAGTGAGCGGCTGCACTGTTGGGGCGGCTAGCCCACCGGCTGATTCAAGGGCGCCCGCGGCGACCCGGTCGCACACGGCCTCGCCCTCGGCCGCGCCCGCGGCGGCCGCGAGGACGGGGAGCTCTAACGTGTACGGCCACACGCTCCCTGGTGACATGAGTCGCGCGGTAGCCGGGGTGCCGGAGCGTGTCTACGTGCCGAACAGCGAGTCCGCGTCTGTCGACGTGATCGACCCCCGCACGTACAGGGTCATCGCGCACTACCCGGTCGGGCAGTACCCTCAGCACATCACGCCGTCCTGGAACCTGCGCTGGCTCTATGTCAACAACACCGATTCGAACACGCTGACCGTCATCGATCCTCGTACCTGGCGGCCCACCGGGAAGGTCATTCCAGTCACCGATCCCTACAACCTGTACTTCACTCCGGACGGGCAGAAGGCCATCGTGGTGGCGGAGGCGTACCAGCGCCTGGACTTTTATAACGCCCGAACGTGGCGCTTCCTGAAGAGCGCCGTCATCCCCGCCGTAGGCCCCGATCATATGGACTTCTCCGCCGATGGACGGTCCCTGGTCGTGTCCGCGGAGTTCAGCGGCTGGGTGATCCGGGTGAGCACCACCTCGATGCGGGTGACTGGCCGCTGCTACGTCGGTGGCCTGCCGATAGACGTGAAGCTGGCACCCGACGGCAAGGTCTTCTACGTAGCGAACCAGGGGCTCGGCGGCGTCACCATCCTGGACGCCAGAACGCTGCGGCGGATCGGGTTCCTCGCCACCGGAGAAGGCGCGCACGGCCTGGCGGTGAGCCGTGACACCAAGAACCTCTACGTGAGTAACCGCCTCGCCGGAACGATGTCCGTGATCAGCTTCGCGACCCGCAAGGTGATCGCCACCTGGCACGTGGGCGGCAGCCCGGACATGATCCAGGTGACCCCCGGCGGGAATCAAGTGTGGGTGTCCAACCGGTTCAACGCCTCGGTCTCAGTGATCAGCACCCGAACCGGAAAAGTCCTGCACGTCATCAACGTCGGCTCAAGCCCGCACGGGCTGGCCCTGTTCCCCCAACCCGGACGGATTTCGCTCGGCCATAATGGGGTGTACCGATAACCATTTCCTGCGGGGGCAGGTGCTCAGGATGAGAGCTTGGCGAAGCAGTTCCGGATCACCCGCTGGGCCGGACGATCCAGGAACGTCAGCCGGTCGGACTTGAATGGGCCGGGGTCTGCACTCTGCGGTCCTGCGAACGTGACGGGATGGGGATCAGAAGGTCCAGCGAGTGGCGCCGCCGGGCTCCTTGGTCATCACGGCGTAGGCGTCCTCGGGGGTGAACTCGTAGACATACCAGGGCGGCGGGCCGGCGCTCGGGGCACTGTAGTCGTGGGTGAACCCGCCGTTGGCGACCGTCGGCGCCCAGCCGCCCTCTGCGAACACCTGGGCGAGCCGGTGCAGCAGGGCGTCGTCGGTGACCCGGGCGGCCTGGCCCTCGAGCGCGACGTCGTAGCCGTAGATGGCGACGCCGAACGCGCAGCGCGGGTCGCGCTCGAGGTTGCGGATCTTGCGCGACCGCGGTCC
>WNFG01004654.1_pt1 | contig 16243 bp, 15 predicted proteins | sample 5400431 | NCBI WGS metagenome assembly WNFG01 (sample SAMN13153346, study PRJNA577476) | soil metagenome | isolation source: 120 cm saprolite under Douglas fir tree site 2 hole 3 replicate 2 | place: USA:California | collected 2015-04-18 | reverse complement strand
GAGCTTTTCCATCAAGTCCTTACACGGTTCAATCGTTATGACCAAAAAACGGTGTCCAATCAAGTATTGCCGAAAGACAAGCGGACACAAGTCGCTCGAGTCCTTATAAGATATACTTCCACCCCACTGAACATGGCCGTATACTTGGCGCACAGCATACCGACAGCGTTGCGGACTTCTTGCGGACTTTTACGGGACAAGAGGGCGAAGCGGCACAAGCGGCAGTTATTTCAGAGTTCGTTAAACCGCTGAAGAAACAGCAAGTTACTCTGTAGATTAAGCTTAGTTGAAAATCCTCCTGTGTCTTAACAGAAAGATGCTTAAAATGGGAAACTCGAAAAGAAGTTGGTGGTCTCTGCGGAACACCTGAGAGGTAATGGGAGTTACCGTCACATTGGTGTTTGCCGGGCGGGGCTCTCGATGGATCACTGGCTCTTAACCGCAGAGGGCGCGGAGGGTTTTCGCAGAGGACACAGAGGAAGTCAAGGAATGATGACTGACTATGAACTCACGCAAAAAGTCATCGGTTGCGCGATGAAAGTACACACCGCGCTTGGCCCGGGCTTGCTTGAGTCAGCTTATCAGGAATGTTTGTGTTTTGAGTTGCTCCGCGCAGGACTCTATGCGGAAAAACAAAAACCGATGCCCCTGGTTTACTCGGAGGTTAGGCTGGATTGCGGATACCGTGTGGATGTTATGGTTGAGAGGCGGCTGATTCTCGAAATCAAATCAGTCGAAGCGTTAAACGACATCCATCTGGCGCAAGTGCTCACCTACCTAAGACTGGCAAATTGTCACTTGGCATTGCTAATGAACTTCAATGTGTTACACCTGCGAGACGGAATAAGACGAGTCGTCAATCAATACGATGACTCTGCGTCCTCTGCGAAAACCTCTGCTTCCTCTGCGGTTAATTCCGTCGAAAGGACTCAACATGAGACTTAGACTCTCTGCGGCATTGATTCTCGGCATCGCCTTACTATTGGTCAGCGCCTTTCGCTTTGTGCAGTGGAAACCTACGCGCGCGGAAGACGACCGTTTGAAGGGGAGCTATCGCTTTGAGAGCAACGGCTGGATTTACGTGCACCTCGAAGGCTCGCCCGACAAAATTGGCTATCAACACGGCTCTTTGCTGGCTAAGGAAACGGCGGATTTGCTGCGCGTGCTGAAGCCGTTCCTGCAACATGAGACGAAGCACGACTGGAATTTCTATCGCCAGGCCTCGCAGGAAATTCTTTGGCCGAAGATTGACCCCGAGTTCCAGACCGAGATCGACGGCATCGTCCGCGGACTCAACGATCGCGGGGTGAAAGCCGATCGCTGGGACATCGTGGCGCTGAACGCGCTCGAGGAACTTCCCTATTACTACGTGCCGTGGCTCGACAGAAAGCAGGGCCGCGTGGCGACGACGCACGCGCCGGGCAATTGCAGCGCGATGGTCGCGACCGGCAGCTTCACCAAAGATCATCGCATCGTGATGGGTCACAACAACTGGACCGACTATGTGAAGGGCCCGCGCTGGAACATCATCTTTGATATCAAGCCGCAACGGGGCTACCGCATCCTGATGGACGGATTACCGGGAGTGATTGCCAGCGACGATGACTTTGGCGTGAACTCAGCCGGCATCATGATCACTGAGACGACCATTACGGGATTCGCTTCGTTCGATCCAGCCGGCACGCCGGAATTTTATCGCGCGCGCAAAGCTTTGCAGTACAGCAACTCGATCGACGATTACGTCCGCATCATGCTCGAAGGAAACAATGGCGGCTATGCCAACGACTGGTTGCTGGGCGACAACAAGACGGGAGAGATTGCGCTGTTCGAGCTGGGCTTGAAAGAACACAGCGTGCGCCGCACCAGTGACGGCTACTTCGTCGGCTCGAACTTTCCCGTGGATCCAAAGCTAGCCAAAATCGAAACGGACTTTGATTTCAATAACCGGCAAGGCTCCCCTTTGGCCAGAAAAGCTCGCTGGGAAGAAATGGTGAGCCAATCCGCCCGCACGATCGACGCTGAAACTGTGAAACAAATGGAAGGCGACACGCGCGATTCATTTGAAAAGAAGGAAGGGCCGAACGAGCGCAGCTTATGTGGTTGCGTCGAACGATCGCCGCGCGGCATTCCGGAGTGGGACTGGGGCAGGTTTTATCCCGGCGGGACGGTGCAAGCGAAAGTCGTTGACGGGCGCATGGCCGAGAAGATGCAATTCTGGGCCGCGATGGGTCATCCTTGCGGCAACGATTTCATCGCCGCGGCGTTTTTGAAAGGACATCCTGAATACGAATGGATGCGCGACTTGCTCAGCGATCTAAAGTCGCAGCCCTGGACCATGTTCACGAGCGGCATGAGAAAATAAACCGGGGGAGCGCGGCTTACCCGATTGCTTAGCCCGCCGGCTTGGGGTTGGGTAACTAACGCTCGTATCGCAAGATCAATCCTTCCGCGCCGACTGCCCAGCCATTCTTCTTGTTAATGAAAAGCGCGTAGAGATTTTGTTTGGTAGTGCTTTCCTGCTCAACCCAGGTGCGGCCGCTATCGCTCGAACGCAAGATGACGCCGCCACGCCCAACGATCCAACCGTCGCCTTCGCCGACAAATTGGACACTCAACAAAGTAGCGCGGGCCGGAGAGTCGACCGGCGTCCAGCTTCGACCGCCATCAGTTGTGCGCACGATCGTGCCGCGCTCGCCGACTGCCCATCCCTGTTTCTCGTTGCGAAAATCGACGTGATAGAGCGTGGCCGTCGTCGCGGACTCTTGTTTCGTCCAGGATTCGCCGCCGTCTTCGGTGTGCAGGATCGTACCGCCGGCACCGACAATCCAGCCGTGCTTTTCGTCAACAAAATCGATGTGAATCAGCTCGGCCTGCGAGGGCGCGTGCAGTATTTCCCAACTTGCACCGCCGTCTCTGGTAATCGCCAGAATGCTGCCGACAATCGTGTCACCGCGGCTGACGGAACCCACTACCCAACCTCTCTTTTTGCCGTTGAAACGAAGGCTGTAGAGCTCGGGAGCTGAGTCTGCAAACTCAGACGGCGAGAACTTGTGCGCCTCGCGCCACGTTTGGCCACCGTCATCGGTGCTGAAGATGCTGCCGCCGGCTAAAACGAATCCCGTGTCCTTGCTTACAAAGTAGACATCGTTGATGGAACGGTCCGTCCCGATTGACCGCTCAGCCCAGGTCGCGCCCCCGTCTTCAGTATGACTAAGAAAGCCGCTGTCGCCGCCGACCCAGCCGTGTTTCGTGTCGGTGAAATAGACGGCATTCAGATCTTTGCCGCCAGAGCCAATCCGCTTCGAGGTCCATCCGTTTTGGGCCTGAGTGACGATCGCTGCCAGCGAGATTGCGATCCCGGTCAGGGTCAAAACGGTCGAAGGCTTCAGTACACGTCTCATGGCTGACTCTTGTATCCGTATTTTCACAGGTCGCGCAACTTCGGACTGCGCCAGGATATCACCGTCACGAAAATCGCGATGATGACTCCGCCGACCGCCAGTGTGTGCGGCACGCCGAAACGGTGAGACGCAGCGCCGGCAATCAGGTTGCCTATCGGCATTGCGCCGATGAACGAAAGCATGAACATGCTCATCACCCGGCCGCGCATGTCGTCGGTCACAAGTTTCTGCAGCAGCGTGTTGGTGACCGCGACCGAACACACAATCGCGAAACCGAGTGCAAACAGAAAAATCAGCGATAGGGTAAGGTTCGTCGACAGTGCAAAGCAAATCAAGCTGATCGCAAAACCAAAATCGCCGCCCAGCACGAACCAACCTTTCCGGCGAAAATCCCCCAGATAAGCCAGAAAGAGCGCGCCAAACAGCGCTCCCGCACCGGCCGTACCCATCAGCAGCGCCAGCCCCGACTCACCCAGGTGAAAGATGTCGCGGGCGAACACCGGCGTCATCGAAAGATATGGCGCGCCAAACAAACTGGTTGCGGCCGAGATTATCAGCAACATCCTGACGCGCGGGCGGCGGCCAACGTAGCGGAAGCCTTCGACCAGATCGTCGACAAATGCCCGCCGATCTTTGAGGGAACGATCGGTTGCAGTCTTCACCGGCCGACGTTCGTCATATCGAACCATCGCCAGGCCGATCACGACCGCGGCGAACGATACACCATTGGCAAAGAAACAACCTGCTAAACCAAAAAGCTTGAAGCCGATTGCGGCGAACACCGGTCCCAACGCGCGCGACAGTTGGAACTGGGTCGAGTTCAAAGCAATCGCATTGGCCAGATCTTCGCGGCCGACCAAATCAAACACCAGCGCGAGGTACGACGGCCCGGCGATTGACATGCAACAGCCCGTGACGAACGACAGTCCCAGAATCATCCACACCTGCACCACGCCCGTGACCACCAGCACGCCCAGGGTGAGCGCTGAGAGCCCGGCAACAATCTGCGAATAGATCAAAAGCTTTCGCCGATCAACCAAGTCGGCAAACACGCCACCCGCCAGCGTCAAAACCAGGCCCGGCGCAGTCGCCATGAATGCATCGACGCCGAGCCAGAAAGGCGAGTTCGACAATTGCAGGACCAGCCAGCCCTGCGCGACCGCCTGCATCCAGGTGCCGGTGTTGGAAAGGAAAGCGCCCGACCAGAACAAAAGGAAGTTGCGATGCCGCAGCGCGCGAAACATCTCGCCGACACCGCGATTGCGCCTTTCCCTGATTTCTAAATCTGCAGACATGAACAATGCCTGCCTGCGGACCGCGGGCTTCCAACCTGCATCCAGGTCGAAAAGGTAGTGTCTTAGTTTCCTGATTTTGAGAGATTGGCTTGAGATGGAAAGCGATCCACGAAGCCACACGAAGCAGCTTTGTTCGTGCGATTTAGTATGGTTTCGTGGATCGTTCTTATGTAATCCGCGGAAACACACGAAACGAAACTCAGACACTACCAAAAAACGCAGTTTTGTGACTCGATCGGACTCGTGCTTTAATCGGCTTTTCATAACGACGCCAACCGACCAACGGAGACAACGATGAAACTGTTCCTGATGATCGCGGCCACGATCGCATTCGCCACGACAACCCACGCTCAAACGCCAACGCCCACACCGCCAGCAACAACCGCGACGCAGACGACGCCCGCGAACCCGGCGGACGTTGCGACGATGGATGCAATTGTCGCGGCCGTTTACGACGTCATCTCAGGGCCGGCGGGAAAGCGCGACTGGGACCGCTTTCGCTCGCTATTCATTCCGGGCGCGCGTTTGATTCCCACCGGCCCGCGTCCCACCGGCGAAGTTGGCTCGCGCGTTATAACGGTTGAAGACTATGTCCAACGCGCCGGCGCGGCTTTCGAAAAGCAGGGATTCTTTGAACGCGAAGTTTCACGCCGGCTGGAGAAATTCGGCAACATCGCGCACGTCTTCAGCACGTACGAATCACGTCACGCAAAGGATGACGCAAAACCGTTTCAGCGGGGCATCAATAGCATTCAGTTAATGAACGACGGCAAGCGTTGGTGGGTGGTAACGATTTTCTGGCAGGGCGAGGACGAAAAGAATCCGCTGCCCGCGGAGTATCTCAGAAGCCGGAATTAACCACAAAGACACCAAGACACAAAACTGCATTTAGGCTTCGCCCAGCTTGCCTGCCTGTCTTGGTGCCTTTGTGACTTTGTGGTTTAGGATCTTCGCCACTCCGATAACGGCCCGCCTGAACCGCCGCGTCGCTCGCCGACAATCTCAGCCAGAATCGCCAGCGCAACTTCCTCGGGTGAGACGGCGCCGATATCCAGACCGATCGGCGCGCGCACTTTCTTTAGCTGGTCCTCGGAAGCTCCCTCTTCGCGCAGTTTGTCGAGCACAAAGTTCGTCCTTCGCTTACTGCCAATCATCCCGACATAGTCGGGCCTCGCGGCGATCGCCGCGCGCAGGCAATCTTCATCCTGTTTGTGTCCGCGGGTGACGATGGCCACCGAAACGCCGCGGCCATTGCCGATCGCTTCACGGACGGCATCGGTCCAATGTTCAGCCGGGACTAACTCGATCCCCTGCTCGCTTTCTGAAGCGAAGAGCTCACGCGCGACAAATTCTGCGCGATCGTCCACCAGCGTAACTCGATATCCGACCAACCCGGCGAGCCGCGCCAGCGACGCGCCCACGTGTCCCGCGCCGGCAATCACCAGACGCGGCTCGGCTTCGATGCGCTCGAATAAAACGCTCGCGCCGGAAAGCTGCGTGAGTTCCGGCGCGAATGCTTCAACCTTGAATGTCTCGGCTTCGCGACGCGAAGAGAGAAACCTCTGCGCCTGGTTTGCCACCGCGTCGTCAAGGTCCGAAGCGCCCAAGCTGCCAATCCTGTTTGCAGACTGATTAACCAGAAGCTTCGCGCCGACAGCGAGACCTGATTCGTCGTTCATTGCGTCAATCAGCGTCACCAGCACCGCGACTGAACCGTCGTCCAGCGCTTTGCTGATCGCGTCGCTGATGAGTTTGGATTGAGCTTGAGTTTCGTCGGCTGTCATAGACGAGTCCGCGTAGCGGACGATTGGGGAATAGCCCGGCAGTTCAGAGGTTACCGAACCCGGAGCGGACCGGGTTCCCCGAGCGGGCAGCCCGCTTGGGGTGGTGGATAGCGACGGGATCCTGCACTCAGGTTGAGCGTATTATCCGGTCGCTATCGCTCCCGGTTCTCGACCGAGCGCACCAGGCCAACGGATTCGGCGACGCGGCGAATCCACCACCACGGTCCGATAAAGAAATAGACCGGATTGCGGAAAAACGCCGGTTGATTGCCTTCAATCGCGTGCCCGACAAACTGAAGTATCCAACCAACGACGAACAGGAGCAACGCCCAACGCCATTTGAAGAAAAACAATGGCCACGCAATAGTAATCATCGGAATGCCGATGGCATGGCAGAGCTTGTTCAGCGGGTGCCGATGGCTGGACTTGTAGTTGTCGACGAGAGATTGATCCATAGCTACCTGCGAATCAGACAGTTCATTCGTGGATACGACGTACGAATGCCGATGGTTCTATCTACAAGAGCTACGAACCCGCCCACACATCAATAAAAATATCCATCGTCCCGCCGCAAACCATTCCTTCTTCACTCGCTTCATCGGCAGTGAGCGCGAAGTGATGCAGACCGGAAGAGCCGCTGCGCATGGCTTCGCCCGCTTCGGCCCAGACTTCTGCTTCAACGCAGCCGCCCCCGACCGTGCCCGCGGTCTTGCCGTCTTCAAAAAAGAGCATCTTGGCGCCGCGCCGCTGCGGCGTCGAACCGCGCGTGTGCGCGACCGTGGCGACCACGACGCGTTCGCCGCGGGTGTTCGAGTCGGCGATCAAACGGTAGAGGTCGCGTTGCGCTATTGTTCCCATGATTCAGTAGGCAGTAAGCAGTCGGCAGAAGGCCGCAAAAACAAACCCGATGTTACTGCCGAGGCCCGACGGCCGCAAATGCTCACGGCATTGGATAAGGACTCGGCGAAGGCGACGGTTTGGGGGCGGGCCGGGCCGCGTCTTCAGTCGCCCGCGCGTTTGTCTTTGCATTCTGAATCGCGGCGGCGTCCGCAGCATCCAGACGCTTATGCAGACGCTCAAGCTCCACGTCGGCAGCCGCGATCCCCTGCTCGAGTTGGGTGTGGCTGGAAGCCAGCTGGGCCAACTGCTTTCGCACTCGCTCTTTCTCGCTCTCCAGTTGGCGACGGCGCTGTTCGCGCAATTCTTCCGGATGCGTCGTGCCATAGCCGGCGACCGAGCGTTCGATGTTTTCCGGTTTCAGCGCATAATCAATCTCTTCGGCACGCGCTTGCAGATCAGATTCCTTTGATTGCACGTCGCGCAGTTCCGAGCGCAGCGAGCTGGCCCGCTGTTCCGCCCGCGACAGCCGCTCGAGATCGACCAGCGAACGCTGCGCCTCGTCCATCTGACTGATTTTCTCCGTGAGTCTATCGACCTGAGAACTGAGCGAGCGAATCGTCTGCTTCATCGCCTCAGGATCCGGCGACTGCGTATTCGCATTTGTGCTCTCGTTATTGTTAACCGTGTCGCTCGAGGCGTTCGAGTTTGCGTTGTCAGTCGGCGACGGCTGATAGATTGCCGGATTAGTGATGCGCGGCGCGGAAGGCCTGGACCGGTGCCTGCGCCGGCGGCGTTGAGCGCTGGAATCAACCAGCGACACTCCGGCGATTATGAACAATGCGAGCACTGCTATCGCTATCTGTCGAATCGATCGTTTTGGCATCACGAGACTTCCTCCCTTGCCTTCTCACGCTTCACCTGTCAATTAGTTCCGCCGCGGCGTCAATCATCCGGGCTGAATCTGAAAACTTATGTCCATCGCCCTGACCGATTGCGTTAGCGCGGCGACGCGAATCAAGTCAGCGCCGGCTTCAGCGTAAGCGCGAACGTTTTCCAGCGTGACTCCGCCCGAGACGGTTATCGTAATTTCCGGCGACAAGCCGCGCGCGTAACCGATCATATCCGCCACTTCAACCGGGCTCATACCCTGAATGACCAGCCCATTCGCGCCGCTGTCAATTGCTTCACTGATTTCACTCTGGCCGGCAACTTCGACTTCGATCTTGTGCACGTGGCCGATTCGCTCGCGCGCGTTTTTGACCGCCACCTTCACTCCGCCGGCGATGGCCGCATGATTCGACTTCACGCAAACGCCGTCATCCAAACCGCAGCGATGATTCACGCCGCCTCCGAGCAGCACCGCATACTTTTCCAGCATCCGCAGGCCCGGCGTCGTCTTGCGCGTATCCGCAATCTTCGCTTTCGTTCCCTCGACCGCGCGCACGTACTGGCGCGTAATCGTGGCCACGGCGGAAAGATGCTGGAGCAGATTCAAAGCCACGCGCTCGCCGGCGAGCAGGACATCGGCAAAGCCACTGGTGCGCGCGATCACTTTGCCCGCGTCAACTTCTTCGCCGTCACCGCTGAAAGCCTCGAGCTGTTGTTGCGGATCAAGCGTCGCAAAAACTTCTTCCGCTGCTTCCAGGCCGGCGACGATCATCTTCTCACCCGCGACAAAACGGCCGCGCGCCCGCGTGTTGCGCGTCAGGACGCTCTGGGTGGTGATGTCGCCGCGCCCTAAGTCCTCGCGCAAAAACAGACCAATGCTCGAATAGAGAGCGCCTTCGTCAAGCCAGTTCATCCGTTCCTCATCAGTGCGGATCCTCAAATCGAGAATCCACAAATTCTCTTAGCGGAGCTTCGTGTGATTTCGTGGATCGTCTTTGTGCTGGCTGAAAGCGATCCACGAAACCACACGAAGCGTGACGGACGCCATTCATAAGAGTGCCTCTATCATTTGATCGAGAGCAACCGTGCGCTGGGTGATATCATCAATCCGCGCTCGCAACTCCTCAACCTTTTCTGCCGGAGCGCGGGCGACGAAATCCGAATTGCCAAGCTGGGCCTCGAGTTTCGCCGCTTCTTGCCGCAACTTTTCCTGCTCGCGCCGCAGCCGCGCCCGCTCTTGCTCGAAATCGATCAAACCTTCGAGGGGCACCGCCACCTCGGCGCCGCCGGCGAGCACCGCCCGCGCCGAGGCTTTCGGCATTTCGACATTTCCGTCAATGGAAACCTGAGCCGCGCGCGTCAAACGGGCTATCTGATCCGAACTCGCCTGAAACACCGTTTGCAGATCCGTCCTGGCGGCTATCATCAGTTGAATGCGATCGCCCGGCCTGATGTTCATCTCCGACCGGATGTTCCGCACGCGCGAAATCAAATCGATAACTGCGCTCATTTCAGCCTCAGCACGCTGGTCAACCAGGGCATCGTCGCATTGCGGAAAAGCAGCGAGCATAATCGTCGGCTCGACGCCCGCATAAGCGCCGTGCAACAGTTTCGAATGATCGACCGGCAACTTCAACCACAACTCTTCCGTGAGATAAGGCATGAACGGATGCAAAAGCCGCAGCGCTTGCTCGAGCACCGCAACCGAACGCGCGCGCGCCAGCGCTCGTTCAGGCGAATCGACTTCCGCGGTGACAGTTGCCTTTGCCAGCTCGATGTACCAATCGCAATAGTCGTCCCAGAAAAAGTGATAGAGCGTCTGCACGACGCCGTGAAACTCATAGGCGTTGAGCTGCGCGTTGACCTCGCGCGCCGTTTTGTTCAGCCGCGAAAGAATCCAGCGATCGTGCAGCGGCAGGCTGCGGCTTTCGCCGGCGAACGGATCGGCCACCAACACCACGCCTTCGGCATTCATCAGACAAAAGCGCGCGGCGTTCCAAATCTTGTTGGCAAAGTTCCGGTACGATTCAACCTGGCGCTCGCTCCAGCGCGTGTCGGTCGCACCCACGGAAGCCAGCGTCAGACGCGTCGCGTCCACGCCATACTTATCAAAGACTTCGAGCGGGTCGATGCCATTGCCTTTCGTCTTTGACATGCGCTGGCCATGCTTGTCGAGTACCGTGCCGGTAACGTAAACATCGGCGAATGCCTCCTGGCCCATGAACTTCAGACCGGTCATCATCATGCGCGACACCCACAGAAAAATGATGTCGCGAGCCGTGACCAGTACCGAAGTCGGATAGAAGGTTTTGAGATCTTCAGTTTCCTCAGGCCAGCCCATCGTCGAAAACGGCCACAGCGCGGACGAGAACCAGGTGTCGAGCACGTCCGGGTCCTGCGTGAGATTTTTGGTGCCCGCTTTCTGGCGCGCTTCTTCGACGGACCGCGCGACGGTCACCTGGCCGCCATCGTCGTACCACGCCGGAATCTGGTGTCCCCACCAAAGCTGCCGCGAGATGGTCCAGTCACGCAGATTCTCAAGCCAATCGCTGTAAACTTTTTCGTAAGGAATCTCAGGAACAAAGCGCGGCTTTCCTGCTTCCCGCAGCTTCGCCAAAGCGAGATCGCGCAACTGATCCATGCGACAGAACCATTGCGTTGAGATCAAAGGCTCGAGGACTGTCTTGCAGCGCTCGCACTTCGAGATCGCGAATTCGTAATCGATCACCTTTTCGAGCAGGCCCAGTTCTGCAAACTTTTCGACGACTTTATCGCGCGCTTTGTAACGATCGAGCCCGGCGAATTCCGCGCCTGCTTCTTCAGTCATGCGCGCGAACTGATCTATGACGCGCACCTGCGCGAGCTTGTGGCGCTGACCGATCTCGTAATCGTTCGGGTCGTGAGCCGGCGTGACCTTGACTGCGCCGGTGCCGAATTCCGACTCGACAAAATCGTCGGCAACCACCGGGATCTCGCGACCCACAATCGGTAGAATCAGTGTCTGTCCAATCAGGCTTTGATATCGATCATCGTTTGGGTTCACCGCGACGGCGGTGTCGCCCAGCATCGTCTCGGGCCGCGTCGTGGCGACGGTCAGCGAGCCGCTCCCGTCTTTGAACGGATAGCGAAGATAGTAGAGCTTGCCTTTCTGCGGTTCGCGCAGAACTTCGAGATCGGAAAGCACCGTCTGATCGTTTGGACACCAGTTGACGATGCGTTTGCCGCGATAGATCAGGCCTTCGTCGTAGAGACGCACGAAAACTTCTCGCACCGCCCGCGATAGGTCCTCGTCCATCGTAAACTTTTCGCGCGACCAATCGACCGAGGCGCCTTCGCGGCGCATCTGTTTCAAAATCTGCCCACCGTGCTCGTGCTTCCATTGCCAGACGCGCTCGACAAATTTCTCGCGGCCCAGATCGTGACGCGTCTTGCCTTCCTTCTTCAGCTCGCGCGTGACCATCAATTGCGTCGAGATGCCGGCGTGATCCATTCCCGGCAACCACAACGTGCGAAAGCCTGACATGCGCTTGTGACGAGTCAGCACGTCCATCATCGTGTGCTGTAAGGCGTGACCCATGTGCAGCGATCCCGTTACGTTCGGAGGCGGAATCACGATCGAGAAGACCGGCGCGTCAGGATCCTTGTTTATCTCAGGCGCGAAACAGCCGCGCTTTTCCCAGCGCGCGTAGTGTTCGGCTTCGGCTTCCTTCGGATCGTAAGTTTTGGGGATGTCGATCATTCGTTAATTAAGCTCGCGCTTGATTATTCTCCAATTGTACGGCAATTGGCTTCATCCCGTAAGTCGGACACCGCTGCGCTCGTTTCGACTTCCTCTGCACTAACTCTGCGTTCTCTGCGTTCCCGCGGTGAATCTGATCACAAAAGTGCTCGCGGCAGAGACGCGGAGCGCGCGGAGGTTGCGCAGGGAAAAACAAAAAGATCGAGCAGTAAAGAAACTGCTCGATCTCATTGCTCATCACTTACGCGCGCGCTATGGCAGGCGGACGCGGACTATTTCTGTTCCTTCAGTTTCTGTTTGATCAGCAACTCCGATAACTGGGGCACGACTTCCCAGGCGATTTCCCGCACCACCTTGTCCGAGAGCTGCGCGACCACGCGCTTTGCAATCGCGTCGATCGCTTCGGGAGAAACGTCAGACAGATTAGCCGGGCTCGCGCTGGATGCCGGAGCACTCTCTGACGCGGCCGACCAGTGCTCGGTTTCTTCGAAAGCTGGAACTGGCGCGACTGCGTCTGACGACTCTTCCGCGGGAGCTGCTCTGTTCGGAGTCGCTTCGATGAAGAACTCTTCGTGGGCCACGGTTTCGTCGAGGACATCCAGAAACGGATCGTCGCCGGCAAACGCTTTGCCGCCACTAAAGTCACCAAGATCAAGAGGCGCATCGCCGAATTCGTCAGCGCCCTCTTCATGCGCGACTCGAGACTGGCTCGCGCCGCCGCTTTGACTGCCGAGAAATTCAGGGGCAACCTGTGGCAGCCGGCGCGTGTCCGCCGTCTGCACCTCGAGGTCCGGCTCTGAATTCTCAACCGCGAATCCGTTCGAGTGACCGTGGCCGTTCGCCGAAGGTTGCGCTTCGGGGCCGTCAATTCCCAGCGTGGAATATTCGCGAGCGGCTGCGTCCTCGCCGGCAGGGTCGTTGCCGAGCATTCTGCCGAACAGTTGTCGAATTGATTGAAAAGGTTTCGTCATAGTGGTCTCCGCGCCTCAAGTGTCGAGCGGCGCGCCTCGGCTTCCTCAGGAACGGGGCGGAAGAGCACAAAGGATTCCGGCTAACCGTTCATTTTTCGATAGATTTCCAAGTCTCGTAGCCATCGATGCCGGGGGCAGGCATCTCGTGAGTAGGCTGTGGATTAGGGCCCTTGGCCCTGACCGGGCGTGGATCGCCAAGCACCCTGATCTGAAACTAGCATCCGGGGGAAAAGCACGTCAAGGGTTTTGTGAGAGATTAAGGGGATGCGCGAGGAGGCCCCACAACAATTTGCGCAGCTAAGGGCCTGCCGGGCACGTAATAAGGTTCATCAGACACGGTGCTGTAGTCACCTAAGACGAGTATGTAAGCGGTGGGGTGGCCTTCGCCTTGATGTGGAACTATTGCGATGAACGCTTTCCTTGCGATTCGCACCAAGAGACTTGCTTTGACTGTTCTACGCGGAAAGGTCACGTAGCCATCGGCATCTGTGGATAGGTCTTCAGTATGATCATGGGACTCCAAAGAATAGTCGCTCCACGATTCGCTGAGACGCACACCTCTTACGGAATTGCCAGCCTCGTCCAGGACGCGCACGCGCCACTGAGGAACAACTGTCGATTCGAGAGGGTAAAGCAGCAGCGTAACGATCATTGCCAATATTATCCCGAGCACCAGGACGGGTTTCCATCTGAACGCACTCATTTTCATGTTCCGCTTGCGCCTGCCTGCTTAAACCTGGGGCCGGATTCAAGACTAATCGCTTCACTCAGGCACGATGATTTCTACGTCTGTCGAGTGCCACGCCTACAGCACGCGACCGAAAACTATCTGCTTCGGAAGAGGTTTGCCTGGTGAATAAACTGCGATATCACCTGGAACTGATAAGTCCGCGGACGGACCAAAACCAGCGTGGACGCCAGTTTTGAGAACATTTTGCACTGGACCGATCACCCTCCCTAAGAGTGAGGCTCTAATGGTGCGAACTGGAAATGTAACGTATCCGCCTTCGTCGGTAGTCGCTTCCGCTTCGTGGCCGTTGTGCTCAAGCGACGAGTGACTCCAGTGTTCGGTCACAGTGACCCCACGAAGCGGAGTGCCGGCCTTGTCGACAACCTGTACTCTCCATGGCGGTACGATTGTTGTCTCGAACGGGAAGAGCAGCCCGGTCAGTAAAACTGCGAGAATCGGCAACCATAGCTTCTTCCGCATTTTTTCCCCGCCTTCCCCCGCTGAGTACAACGGTCTAGTTGTCCGGCGACATCCCTTCCCGTTAATTGGAGCAACATCCACAATTACCAAATGCCTTCTTAAATGCTTTCTTAGCCGTCAACTCTTCTTCTTTGCACGAGTCATCTCTCGGTGCCGGGAAGCGTTTTACTCAAACAGTCAAGGTTGTGGGTATATGACGATCTCTTCAGGTGACGGCTTAGCGGAATTGAATTCAGGATCTCTTGGTGTCAAGTAAGGACCAAGCACTATCGCAAACGCTTTCGGGTCTGTCGGTACGCCCAGAATCTGCCGCTTCCGTTCGACGTCTCAACGCCGTTATTGGCGAATAGGCTTTTGAAAACGACGCCACTCCCTATATCTGAGCCCGTCAAACTTGTAGATGGTCGTGTGCACAGTCTTCGCAGTCAGTGACGTTAGCTGCAAGTTCCTATAAGTCTTGCCTCGCGTGGTGAGGACGTTCAACGCAAAGGCAGTCGTGCTCAGCGCGAGAGTATGTCCGCCTGCGGCGCTGCGAAAAACCCAGAACGGAACAACGTTCGCCCCGTTCAGGCAGGGATTCGCCGCCAGGATTATCAGATCGGATGAACGGTCAAACTTGAGATCAATTTCCGAAGCGACAAACCATGACGCCTGAATATCTTCTTTTGATTGACCCTTTCTTAGGCAGGTTTGAATTCGAGCGTCCTGTCTGAGGAGCTGTAGGATATCCGGCGGCAAGCTTACGGGATGTTGAATTGGCTCTTCAGCGCTAAAGCTTGTCTGTTGTCGATTTGCTCTTTTTGACTGGTGGAAGTCTTCCCAATGGTTAAGCGCGACACTTGCTAATCCGGCATCCACTTTCGTAGCAGTAAGCTGGATAACGGACACGAAAGCGAACAAGAAAAGATAACCTCTTAGTTCCGCTGATCTCACGTCGCTCTTCCTCTCTTTTCTTTACCCGCTTGGTTACGTTAACTCAGCCCAGTCTTCATTAATGAATCCCACAGGAGCAGGGACCGGATTCCTTCTCACACTTAGCACGTGCGTCATCGTAGATCTTCTGAAATGCCGACATATCTCGCGTTGGTTGTCCGTATGGCGACCCGGGAAGACTGGCCCATTCGTCGCGCGCTTTCGCTACCGCCGTGTCAAGATCACAATCGAGTAGAGGTTGGATGGCTCCTCGCCGCTTGAGCAACGTTACGGCTCCGATGTCCTGATTGCCAGCGCTAAAGTCTGGCAGTCCGAGTCCCTCCCAAGTTCGAAAAAGGAATTGATAGCGTCCTGCCGCCGTGGATATATTCGGTTTGGTTTCGCGGAACCTTACCGAAATGTTCGGATGCTGCGAAAAATCAGTAATGTGCACGTTCCTCTGGCCAAGGAACTCGGGATTGTTCGGAGCCTTTACAACAACTCCAAATACGATTCTGCCATAGCCGCTATCGGAGTCTCGAGCGGTACCTTCAGACCAAGCTAGGGCTTCCAACATAGCGCGTACCCGGCAATCCTTTACAAGATCAGCGGGCTCCATAGACTGCTTCTGCGCGCGAATGTGTTGGAGGCCAAGAGGATCGATAGAATTAATCGGATTGTTAGCCACACAGGAATACCAGTTGATACCGCCGTCGAAGCCGATCGGATCCTCGCTGATGAATCTTCCCAGTTGCGGATCGTAGAAGCGCGCGCGGTAGTAGAGGAGGCCAGTGTCCGGATCGCGTTCGCGGCCGGTGTAGCCATACCGCGTGCGCGCACTGCCAGCGCTGTTGCCGAATGAATCGTAGGCTTCCGTCTCAACCAGATTTCCGCTTGGGTCGGTCAAGGCTGAGGTTGAGCCGAGATGGTCGCCGAGAAAGTAAGAGACGCCTGTTGTGCTATTAGTTTGACGAAGCTGATTGTCGATACCCAAGTCGTTGAAGTAAGTGGTTGCTACTGACCAATCGGCGTTGAGATCGATGAGTGTATCGGCACCATCGTATACATAACGCTCGCTGGCGCCCGCACTTGTCGTACGTTGAATCCTACGCCCGAGTCCGTCGTACCTGTAACTTACGGTGGGGCCATTCGGAATATTAACTTGCGTTAGCCGGTTCTCTTCATCATAGCTGAAAGTCCAGG
>WNFG01002232.1_pt1 | contig 16248 bp, 15 predicted proteins | sample 5400431 | NCBI WGS metagenome assembly WNFG01 (sample SAMN13153346, study PRJNA577476) | soil metagenome | isolation source: 120 cm saprolite under Douglas fir tree site 2 hole 3 replicate 2 | place: USA:California | collected 2015-04-18 | reverse complement strand
CCTGCACCAGGCCGGGATAAAAGTCATTCTGGGCACGCCCACGTATTCTATTCCGCCCTGGCTTTATCAAGAGCATCCCGACATTGTTGTGGGTCATGCCGGAACCGCGCCGTCCCTGTCGGATCCGTATTCGCCCAGCTATCCTACGTTGAATACGCCTGGATACTATGGCGTGCGACAGAATTACGACTTTCTCAACCCATATTTCCGGAAATACGCGGAACGAATCATTCGCGAAATCGTCGGCCGTTTCAAGGATCATCCCGCAGTGATTGGGTATCAAATCGACAACGAAACTTTTCCCACCGGAGTCAGTACCCCATATTTAAAAACTGCGTTTCTAGACCGTTTGAAGAGGAAATTCAGAACTCCAGACGCCATGAACAAGGCCTGGGGGTTTGTGTACTGGGGGCAGTTGGTGGACAAATGGGAAGACCTTCCGTCACGAGACGGAATTCTGAATCCCGGATACAAGCTGGAGTGGGAAAACTTTCAGCACGACATCGTGACTGACTACCTCGCGTGGCAGGCAAAGATCGTCAACGAGTACAAGCGGCCCTACCAGTTCATCACCCACGACTTCAGCGGCGGCGTGCACACCAACCTCGATCAGTGGGCGATTGCGCGGAATCTCGATACAGCCGCAATCAATCCCTATTTCGAGACACAGAAGCGGCTCAACGGGCGCTCTATCTGGCTCTCAGATGATCTTGCACGCTCCCTAAAGAATACGAACTTCCTAGTGACGGAAACAAACGCGCAGACAATTAGCTGGGACTCGCGCACCCAATACCCACAGTATCCGGGCCAGCTTCGACAGGTTGTATACACACATCTGGCGGCCGGCGCGAATATGGTCGAGTACTGGCACTGGCACTCATTGCACTATGGGCAGGAGACTTACTGGAAAGGCGTGCTCTCGCATGATCTTCAACCGAATCGAACCTATGCCGAAGTGTCGCGCGTGGCGGAGGAGTTGAAAAGGTTGGGGCCGCAACTTGTGAATCTTAGGAAGGACAACAAGGTGGCCATTCTTTTCAGTGCCGACTCCGCCAACGCCATTAGCTACATGCCATTCAGCGATCACGCAGACTACATGACCGTGCTCCGGCAAATGTATGACGCGCTCTACGAGCTAAATGTCGAGCCGGACTTTGTCCCGGCCGGAGATCCGAACCTCTCACGCTACCAGGTGTTGCTGGTGCCACCCTTGTACAGCGCGTCCGACGGGATGCTGCAGCAGCTTTCTGATTACGTGAAAAATGGCGGTCAAGTGGTAATGGCATTTAAGAGTGGTTTCACAAATGAATATTCAACGGTACGCGACGTCATGGCGCCGGGGCCGCTGCGCCTCGCAGCCGGATTCCACTACCAAGAGTTTACGAATCTCGCCGAGCCCGAGAGGCTCACGCCCGATCCGTATAGAGTAGGCGAGCAAAACAAGGGGGCGATATGGGAGGAATTTCTCGTGCCGGATACGGCCGACGTGGTTGCATCGTTTGACGACTCGTATTGGAAATTTCCGGCCGTCACCCGCAACCGATACGGAAATGGTGTGCTGACTTACGAGGGTACCGTGGTTTCGGATGCATTGCAGTGTGAGATCGTTCGTGAGGTCCTGAAGCGTGCGGGCCTGTCTGGGCCAGACCAGAACCTTCCGGCGACAGTTAAAGTCCGGCACGGGCACAATGTGCAGGGGAAATTACTCCATTACTATTTGAATTTCTCAGGAGAAGAACAGTCGTTTGCATATCCGTACGGCAACGGATCGGATCTCCTCACCGACACCACTGTGCGGGAAGGGCAACCGCTCAAGCTGAAGCCCTGGGACTTGGCCATCGTAGCCGAGCAATGACGATTCTACTCATGCGCATAATGAACACGCGACGAGATGGGCTTGGCAAGTCATGCTGGTGGATATTGTCGTTCTTGATCCTTTCCGCCCTCGGTTTGGAGGCACAACCTCCTTCTCCTGGCACCGGCACGGCGGACGTCTGGCAAGTCCCCGTGAGCCAGAATCTGATGCCGCACTTCGAAGTATTGAACGGGCGCAAGGTCCTCTATGTTGATGGGAGGCCATTCACCGCGCTTGCCGTCGAGATCCCTTGGTGGGACCTAATCCATGGACGATATAAGGAGACCGAAACTGCGTACGACAACCTCTATCCTGCCGCAGAAAAGATCGCTCTGAACACGCTGAAAGTCCCCATCAAGTGGTCGATGGTCGAACCTGCGAAGGGAGTGTATGACTTCTCCTATGTCGACCACGCCAAAAGAATGGCGGAGAAGCACCATCTCAAGCTCGTGCTGAATTGGTTCGGGCACTACGCCAGCGGCGATGGCACGATCTACGGCAACCTCACCGGCGAACTCTATGCGCCGATGTATATCGTCGAAGATGAGAAGACCTATCCTCGCGCCGTGGACGCCGATGGAGTAGCTCATCACAACGCAGTTTCTTACGACTACGAACCGATTATCGACCGGGAGATTAGAGCCTTCCGAACCTTCATGCAGCACATCAAGGATGTGGACTCTCAGACGCACACAATTATCATGATTCAGCTGGAGAATGAGATCGCGATGTTTGGGTTTGACCGGCACAATCCCAAGCTGTGGCGCGACCATTCCCCAGCCGCTAACAAGCGATTTACAGACGGCGGATTTACCGATGACCTGAAATTCGTCGCTTGGGACCTAAGTTACAACTGGATTCGGCGCATAACTGACGCTGGCGCCGAGGTGTATCCGCTTCCGTTCTTTCATAATTATGTGGGGGGGAAAGTGGCCGACTGGATGGTTGGGGGAGCGCCAGGCGAAGACGTTGAGACCTATCTGAAGAATTGCCCGAGTATTTCCTTCATTGGCGTCAACTCCTATTTCTGCGCGGAGTGGCGGCCTGACTACAGTTGTGGTCGTGAGTCCCAAGCGACCGTCGATGAGCTGAGGGAGCCCCTTCTGCGATACCGCGTGAGCCGGAACTTGCCGGCAATCACTGAAATCAATAGTGGCGTGAGCTCAGTAACATCGCGCCTCGCGTACATTGCTGTCGGAGAGTTCGGAGTGCCGATCTTTGCTCCATGGGCCCTGACCGTTTCTTACCCTGAATCTAACCAACCTTATGTGTTGAATGACGGCACCCTGACCAACGGTGCATTCGCGCTGCGAGACACTTATAACTCGCTTGCGAAGGCACTTTCGCAGATCTCCTACTACGCTGGGACTGACAAGCTGAAGGTATTTATGTCCGATGCACCTGGCCAGAGATTTTCACAGACAGAAGATGTCAACGGCTTAGAGGCAACTGTCACAGGAGAGAACGACGGCAAGGCGATTGTTATCTACCCATCTGGTCACGACTCTTTGGTCGTGGGCTATCGTGCCCGCGTTTCTTTCACCGACTCGGCGTTCGTGTGGCCGGAGATGAAGAATATTCGCGTGAATAGAGTTTACTGGGCCGCTGACCACTGGAATATGGAGGGGGAAGCCACATATGGGCTCGATCAAAGCAAAAGGACCTTGGAAATAGAGCTCGATACCGCGCAAGCTGTTCGGGTGTCCTGGTAACAGAGAAGTCGCCCTCGGCCGCGAGAAACCGTGGCGTTTGTGCCCGAGTCACGCGCTTGTGTCACGTTCCTCCCGGATTGTCGGCAAGCCGGAAGTTGGAAGCTCCGATCCAGGTTGTCACGCCGTATCCAACAACTGGCACCCGTCGGCGCTGTCGTTCAGGTCGCGTTCGAATTCTTACATTTTCAGTGAATGGTGAGTTTTCGTGATCCAGTCTTCGACTTTGTTGTAAAACTCGGCAGCCTGGACAAGGATCTCCTTCGCTTCGGTCTCCGTCGCAACATTGGAGAAGGTGTAGTCGATAGTATTTCGCTTTCGCCGACAGGTTTCAAAATAGTCGGCGTATTTGTGCGCGGGTTTGCCCAACACAAGTTTCGTGCTTTCTAACGACACACGGTGATGTCCGACCTTGCTCATGATCCGATACCCGGCGCAGGCGATGGCCATATTCGCGGCCTGGAGTGCTGCGTTGTAAGCAGTCGCGAATCTCCGGTCTGCCGAAAGGCCGGCAATGCCGGCGTCTGCGAGGTCGCGGGCGATCAGCGCCCGCATGTTGTCCAGTTCCTTCTTGGAGGTCTTGTGTCTCTGGGCTTCCTTATTTGCCAACAATTTCGTCCAAGTCACTCTGACCTCCTTTCACAAACTGTTTTCGCCCTCGCAAAACGGCGGCGATAAAATGGTCGCGCGATTTGATTTTTTCCCGGAACTCCTTTAGTGAATAAACGGTGACGTTGACCTCTCTTCCGAGGCGCTCCTCCGCCTTGCGGAGCGCCGGAGACAGATCAGCGAGGCCTGCGCTGCCAATAACCATCACATCTACGTCACTCATCGCATGTTCCCGGCTCCGTGCCACGGAGCCATATATCAAAGCACACTGAATCTTGTTCCCAAACGGCTTTAGTATCTGCTCCAAGATGGGGGCCAGCCCTGCGGTTTTTTCGAAGAGCTGCTGCAGGTCTCGGAACACCGGGGACTGGGTCTCGGCCTTAAAATAAGCCCTAGTGCCTTCGCGACGATGCACCAGTATTCCGCTTGCCACCAAGGATGACAGCTCCCGCTGAAGGCTCGATGGGGTCGTGCCCAGATGGTCAGCAAGTTCCGAAAGATACCACCACTTGTCTGGCTGGCCGAGCGTAGCCGCGAGCACACCTTGCCGTACCTGTGGGAACAACGCGGTTAGCACGGAAGCGTTACGCATATTGCGTATATTATTACGCATATTGCGTAAGCATGTCAAATTTGCCAAGGTGCCACGACTGGTTGCGGCTGGTGTTGAGTAATCTAAAGTGGCAGTTAAGCTTACTAATGTCGTTCGAATGAGGATCGGACGCAACTCGAACAGACTCGAAGTCTGTTCGACTTCGTGCGAGCAGCGTTCGCCAGTTCCCCGACGCTCTGAACCGACCTAAGCCGAAGGCTCAGGGATGGTGTCTCTTTGGAAAGCGAAGTGGTTTCTTCTAGTACGGCGACTGCTCCGACAAATCTGCGTCAGTCCTGGATAAGGCTGCCGCGGTTACAAGCTCTATCTGCCGATATTTGGGTGGTACAGTCCCAGTGGAACCTACACAGAAGGTTCAGGTGTACGACCGGACGTACCGATCGACATTGATCCAGACAGGCTCGCTTATGGAGAGGACGCCCAGGTCAACAAATCTGTGCGCCCTGCGGTTTTTCTACATCCAGACCCTGAAGAAGCCATGGAGCATCGCTGACACTCCCTATCCCAAGAAACGCCACCGTCTACCCACCATTCTCAGCCAGGAAGAGGTAGCGCAACTCATCGACGCCGCTCCGACTGCCTTTTATCGCACCGTGCTCATGACTCTCTATGCCACCGGCGTTCGCAATGCGGAGTTGACTCGCCTGAAGATCAGCGACGTCGATAGCCAACGCATGGTGATCCACGTCCAAGGTGGCAAGGGTCGTCAAGACCGCGACGTGATGCTCAGCCCGGTCCTGCTCGAAGAACTGCGCGCCCACTGGCGGCGGTTACGCAGAAGATCCAGTGTCTGGTTGTTTCCCGGCAATCGTTGGCACAGCGGCGATCAGCCCATGGATACCAAGACCCCACGCCACGCTTGCCAGCATGCCGCCCGCCGTGCCGGGATTAAGAAGAAGGTCTATCCCCACGTGCTGCGGCACTGCTTCGCCACCCACCTGCTCGAAGCCGGGGCCGATCTGCACACCATTCAGATCTTGTTAGGCCATCACGATCTGAAAGAGACCGCCATCTATCTCCACCTTTCACAGCGTCACTTGCACGCTACCGCCAGTCCGCTGGACGCGCTGGTGCTGAAAGACAGGTCTCAGCAGGAGGAGTAGATGAGTCGGCCCCTCTTAGAGGTGGCCGATTTAGTTCCCCGCGCCCTACGTTCATGTCGTGTTCACTCTACCGCCGCAACTGGCTGCGCTGGCCCTGCAAAACAAAAAAGCGATCTATGGTTTGCTGCTTCGTGCCAGCGCAGAAACGCTACTCGAAGTCGCTCGCAACCCCAGACATCTCGGGGCCGAGATCGGTTTCTTCAGCGTGCTGCATACCTGGAATCAGAAGCTCCAGCTTCATCCCCATGTCCACTGCGTCGTTCCCGCCGGCGGACTCTCGCTCGATCACAGCCGCTGGATTCGATCTCGTCCGCGCTTCTTTCTCCCCATCCAAGTACTCCGGCGAGTGTTTCGCGGTAAGTTCGTCGCCGGTCTTAAGTCGGCCTTTCAGCACCGCCAGCTTCATCTGTCCGGCGATCTGGCTGTGCTCGCGCAACCCAAGATCTTCGCTGCCTGGTTGAGACCGCTGTTCCGAAAAGACTGGATCGTTTACTCCAAACCACCCTTCGGCGGCCCCGACCATGTGCTCCAGTACCTGGGCCGCTACACCCATCGCGTGGCCATCTCCAACCATCGTCTGGTCTCGTTGGTCGACGGCCAAGTCACCTTTCGTTGGCGCGACTCGGCTCACAACAACGAGCAGAAAGTGATGACCCTATCGCTCGATGAGTTCTTGCGCCGCTTCCTACTGCATCTGCTCCCCAAGGGCTTCGTTCGCATTCGCCACTTCGGCTTGCTCGCCAACTGCCGGCGCTCCACTCTACTGCCGCTATGCTTCGCAGCACTGAACCCAGTTCCATCGCCGACCGAACCAGAAACCTCCGCCACTCAGGAATCGCACTCTCTTTGGCGCTGCCCCAAGTGTGGCGGACCGATGGCGGTCATCGAACGACTTACCGCTGCTCAAATCCAACTCCGTTCTCCACCACTGTGGGTCACTGCTACCTCATGAAACGGCTCGCCCACAACTCGAAAACTCTGCACGGTTCCCCGCGCTCCGCCCCCGTCCGCCCTGCTCCTGATCCGATCCCCACTGCGCGTCCTTTCTTACATCGTGTTCGACCATCGATTGCCACCCCACACGCTCGTCCACCACCTCCTCCGTTTCTGTGCCCACTGCCGTCAACTTCAACACCTCTCCCTTTGCTCCATTCAATTTGCATAAGACCCGCGTCCGCCGCACCAGCGGCTTCCTTCTGACGGGAACGATCACTGCTAAGGCGCCAGGGATTGCTACAGCTGCGACAAAGTTCTTGGGTTCGCATGACGAGCTCAGCGTGGATGCGCGCGAACACGCTGAGCTTGCGCACACCATTCCATACGAACGTCTGTGTGCGATATCGAAGACGGTGCCGAGGAAGTAATTGCTGAAAGCACTAAGCATTCAGCACTCAGGATCCAGCCTGCTCATCTCCTGCCTCGGAGGAGTCGTTTGATTCCAGATTCCAACGACAAGTGCCGCCACTGGTATGCGTCCTTTGCTATTCGCGACATCGCGAGCAGCGCCGTTGCGCTTCGCTCGATGAGCGTAAAGAACTATGGCGTGCAGATTCGGCCTTCGTAGTCGACCGAGACCACACCTGTACCCAAATCCACTGTTCCGTGATCACGGGTGAAGCCGAACGCGTCTTCATACAGCCCCGTGCCGCCAGTAATACTGGCGCGGTTGTTGATGCGATATATAGGTGGATTGATGGGACCGGCGACAACGTGATCCGAAGCAGTAAAGGTGTCACCAGAGTCGGTCATGTAGGTGTGCGTGAGATCGAAGACCAGCGCTCCGTCGCCCCTGCTCTGAATGTTGGTAATGCAGGCTACGAACGTTCCGCCGGGTTGGCCGGTGAACGTGCCGGTCTCCGTGAGCGCACCACTGCAAGCTGAGTTTGGTCCGATGATTTGGCCGGAAATGTGGCCGCTGATGTTCTGACATGAGTTTTGAGCTTTGAGGTAGGGGACGAAAATGAGTATCCCCGACATAGCTGCCAGGGCACCCAGTTTTATCCTCGTCCGCTTAATCAGCGCCATCATGTTAGCGATTTTTCCAGGGCGGTTCATGTGTCCTCCGTTCAAAACGCGCGTTTTTCGTACCTGAGCTCCGCCACTCTGCCGGGTCTGGGAGAGAACTGGCAATGCTCTGGAAGTGATTTGTAGGTGATTTGCGAACCCTCGCTGAATCTGTGGCTTACGTCACGTGATGAACTGACTTGAACGGCGGCGATTCGGTGCTACACTTTGCCCACTGGGGAAGGGTATGGCGGTACAAAGTCAAGTACGGCCGATCGTGCGGTTCGGGAGCTTCGAGGTTGATCTGAATGCGGGAGAGCTCCGTCAGAAGGGCGTACGGATCAAGGTCCAGGAGCAGCCGTTTCGGATACTAGTTGTGCTACTCGAACACCCAGGTGAAATGGTGACGCGTGAACATCTGCGCGAGCGCTTGTGGGCGTCAGATACCTTCGTGGACTTCGAGCACAGCTTGAATGCAGCAATCAAAAAGCTGCGGCAGGCGCTGCACGACGATGCCGAAAGCCCGCGGTTCATCGAGACAATCCCGAAGCGCGGTTACCGGTTCATTGCGCCCGTCGAGACGAACGGCAGCGGTACCTTGGCAAGCGTCCCGCCGACAGCCGCATCTGTTCGCGGCAAAAGTCCACAGCAAGGTGGCAGGCATGAAAAGATCCGGCGTGCGGCGTTGTTAGCCGGGGTTGTCGCGGTTGTCCTCGCAATGTTTGGCGGGGCGATGATGTGGCGCCGCATTGCCAGCACCAAGCCGGCGATCGGGAAGGTCATGCTGGCGGTCTTGCCGTTTGACAACCTCAGTTCTGACCCATCGCAGGATTACTTCGCTGAAGGGATGACTGAAGAGCTCATCACCCAGCTTGGCCGCTACAACCCCGAACGGCTGGGCGTAATCGCGCGCACATCAGCCGAGCAGTACAGGCATGCACATAAGACAGTTGCGCAAGTGGGCAAAGAACTAGGCGTCGACTACGTAGTCGAGGGCAGCGCCCGCCGAGAGGGTCTGCAGGTGCGAATAACGGCGCAGCTTATCCAGGTTCACGACCAGACGCACCTTTGGGCCAAAGAGTACGACCGCGAGATAAGCGACATCCTAAAGCTGCAAAACAACGTTGCGCTTGATCTCACACGAGAGATCAGCGTCGAGCTTTCGAGCAGGGACGGTATCCAGCTCAGTCCTCACTCGGTCGATCCCGTTGCTTACGACGCGTATTTGCAGGGCCGGTACTACTTGAGTCAACGAAGCGAAGAAGCGGAACGCAAAGCACTGGCGTATTTTCAGCTGGCGATCGCCAGCGATCCTGATTACGCTCCCGCTTATGCGGGCATCGCGGACTCTTATGCCGTGCTTACTATCGATGCTGGTCTTGTTCCCGATGAAGCCTTTCACAAAGCTATGATCGCAGCGCGCCGCGCACTGGAGCTGGATGATTCCCTGGCGGAAGCTCACGCTTCATTGGCTACTCTGAAGATGGCATATGAGCGCGATTGGGCTGGGTCGGAACACGAATATCGCCGCGCACTGGAGTTAAATCCAAATTACACGCTTGCGCACCAATGGTTTGCCGAGTATTGGATGACAACAGGCCATCTCCCTGAGGCGCTCATTGAGATCACGAAGGCGCAGAAGCTTGACCCGCTGTCGCCGATGATCGGCACCGAAGTCGGGTGGGTGTACTACTTCGGTCACCAGCAGGATCAGGCAATTGAACAATACCGCCGTGTTTTGACCTCGGATCCAACCTTCACCTATGCAACGTTCTGCATGGGCCTCTCGTTTGAGCAGAAGGGTATGTATGCGGAGGCCATTCGCCTCCTGCAGTTGGCCGCCGCTGCATGGCCAAATGATCCGGGTACAGTGGCGGCGTTATCTCATGCCTATGCTTCGTCGGGCAACACCACTCGATCCAAGGAATTGCTGGATGATCTGATAAGACTTAGACATCACCGCCACGTGGAGCCCCTCTTCATTGCCGATGCTTACGCTGGATTGCACAACAAAGATGAAGCCTTCAAGTGGCTTAACATCTACGCGAGTCGCCCGACCATGTACATTGCCAGCCTGAAGATCAAAGCCGACCCGCGACTTGACAACCTGCGGTCTGATCCTCACTACCGCGACCTGCTTCAGAAAATGCGGCTGCCGCAATAGCAGTCCGCGACGGTGACGCCGATTGTGCGGTGAGTGAATTTATGAAATGCAGTTCGGTCAAGGCTCGCTGGCCCTCCGCGCGGCCCGAGTAATCTGCCCTCCTGTGGTCCTGTCCGATTCTGCGGTCTATGCCGAAGGTGGCGTCACGCCACTGGAAGATGGCTAGCGTGAGAGGGGAAGGCTATAGGAAGCGTAAGACGAAGTTCTGGGAGAATTGTCGGCAAACGAGAAGTAATTCGATTCCTTCCTGTTTGCCCGTGAATCACTGCGACTTGATTGAATCCTTTGAAAACGGGATCGCTATTGTCCGTGTGAATTAGCAGGCAATTGACGCGGATCGAATCAGTCTACTTGGAGGAGCCTCACTGCAAGAATTATGATGCTACTCGCCCAGCCGCGGACGTTCAGTAAAGACGTTCAGTGAAGCCGATGCATTTCATCATAGCGGTCGTGCAAACGAGAGCTCGTGACCGTCGGGATCATGTATGTGAAAATAACGTTCTCCCCAGGAGCCATTCTCAGGACTATCCGGCTCGAATCCTTTCTCTTTGAGATGAGTCCAGAATGCGTCCACATCCGCTACATGAAATATCAGTCGCCCCCAACCCGCAGTCGCCCGGCCCTGTTGCAAGTTGATGATCGGGGACTCACTACCTGGAATGCGTAGAGAAGAGAAACCGGCATTGGGACTACCGTACAGAAGTGCAAATCCCAGCGCATCGCGATAGAACAGCAGGGAACGTTCCATATCAGTGACGTTCAGGCTGATAGCGGAGATCTTTTCAATTCTGGCTTTCATAGAGACAGCAGTCTATCCTGCTCGGCGTTTGTTGAATTCGTCTTCTCAAAGGCATAGCGTGAAATTGAGGAGGTGGACTGTGGCTTACGTGATTGCCGAGCCTTGCATCGGGGTAAAAGATGCCTCCTGTGTCGACGCTTGCCCGGTTGATTGCATCCATCCGAAGAAAAACACCACATATAATGATGGCCGCCCCGGATTCGATGGAGTCCCGCAACTCTATATCGATCCAGTGGAATGCATTGACTGCGGCGCTTGCGTCCCGGTTTGTCCGGTGTCGGCCATTTTTCCACTAGACGATTTGCCCGAGAAGTGGAAGCAGTACGCCGAACTGAACGCAAGCTACGTGCAAGGCGGAAAATTCACGTGCGAACAGTACGCCAAGCACAGCGCAAAGTGAGCAGGCTGCCAACGTTGTGAGCGATCAGGAAATCAGGGTCGGACTTTCTGTTTCGGTTTCCGGCAGGTTCCAACTCCAGGGCCAACAGGCACTCGATGGCATTCTGCTCTGGCAGGCTCATGCGAATGCTGAGGGTGGTATTTCCATTACTGGCGGTGTGGAGCGGGCGGTCCGCCTAGTTTGGTATGACAACGGCAGCCGAGTCAGTCGCGCTCGGGAAAACGTGCTCCGGCTCATCCGGAACGACAGCGTAGATATTCTCCTGGGACCCTATTCCAGCAATCTGACATTGGCTGCCGTAGAGATTGCGGAACAGTACAAGACGATTCTGTGGAACTGTGGCGGCTCGTCGGATGAGATCTTCGGCCGTGGCTGGCGACACGTGATCGGGATCTCCAGTCCTGCGAGCGACTACATGCGAGCATTTCCGCACTGGCTCGCGAAGCAATATCCGGAACTCCGTCGTATTTGCGTTCTGTATTCATCACAAGGAACTTTCGGATTGCAGGTTGCTCGCGGAGTCGAGGAATCAGCTCGAAAGACTGGCCAGTCAGTTGAACTCGTCCCGTTCTTTACTCCGCTCAAGAACACCGAGTTCGCGCTTTCGATGCTTCTCGATAACAGTCCCGAAGCTGTCGTCCTGGCAGGGAGTTTTCAAGACGAGTTGGCAATAATGCGAACTCGACCGCGCTGGCCTAGAACGGTGGGGGCTGTAGCAGCAGTAGCGGCTGGAATTCCAGATTTCGCCGCTGAGCTGGGGCAAATGGCCGATGGAGTGTTCGGGCCGAGCCAGTGGGAACCCGTGGTGGGTTTCCCAAAAATTGTAGGGCCACCTTCCGATTGGTTCATGAAAAGTTTCCAGACACGGTTCGGAATGAGGCCGGATTACGTTGCGGCCGGAAGTTTTGCGACCGGACTAATCGTGACGGAGTGCATTCGCCAGGCTGCTTCCCTGGACAGCGATAAGCTGCGCACTACTGCTTCCGAGCTGGACTGCCATACGTTTTATGGCAGCTTTCGTATCGATACTCAGAGCGGGAAACAAGTGGGGCATCAAATATTGCTCCTCCGCTGGCAGAATGGCAAAAAAGTTGTGCTGCATTGCTAGTGAGATTGCACCCGGAAATTTATTGGAACCACTTTTTCAAGTTCTGAGAAACGGGCGCGGCAACCTGTCAAAGGGCCGAGAGAAGCTACCGCTATACCAGGGATATCTACCAAGCGTGCCGACCGTCGATTGCCTACTCGTGCAGAACAGTAGCCGATCTTTCTTACAAGTTGCGCATGTTCCCTCTACATAACGTAGAGGCTTTGCGTGCAAGTCATTGAATTTTGGCGTCCCCGGCGGGATTTGAACCCGCGTTCGCGCCGTGAAAGCGGGAGGCCAAACTGGAACTGTAAGAGACTACAGGAACACGGACGCACTGGATGGTGCTCCAAGAGCTGTAACAAACAACTTAATGTGTCCCCGATGTGTCCCCGCTCCACAAGCTCCTGCGGGTGCGATCAGTTCCGAAACATTACACGACCGGCGCCTAGTCAGGGTTTCGTCGGGAGTTGGGAGAAATCAAACTCCCAGGTCTTTGCGGATATCTGGACTCATTCCGGTCTGGACAGGCGCTCCCGCACCTGCTGCTTTTTCAATTCGCTAAGGCGAGGAAACATTCCTGCCTGATACTCAGCAAAGAGCCTGGCAATATCCTGCTTCGAGTCTCCTATAAATGGACCATAGGACACGATTGGGTCTCCTTGGGGTTGTCCCGCATATAAAATCAGCCGCGCTCCAGATTCGTCGGCGACCATACGCAACACGCTCGTACCGTTGTCAGTCGGACGATCGAGCCAACCAACCTGCCCACTGTTCAGCACGGTGTCGCCGATTTGAACCGAGCCATCAATGACAAATGCAAAGCCGTTGTATGAAGTAGGTATGTCCTGCTCGGCGGAGGCGTGTGGCTCTAAATTGAACTCGACCATAATCACCGGCACATGGTTTCGTGTGCCTGAGTGAAGCCCGCCGGAGGAGCCGCTATAGATTTGGATCTCAGCGCCGAGTTCGTGGCGCACAGGAACCGCATTGACATTAATCGCTTGAAAACCAGGGGCAGTCCAGCGTTTGTTCTTGGGTAATGTAAGCCATAGCTGGAGCAGGCGGACCTTTCCTTTGGTCCTAACGTCTTCGCTGTGAATAATCCCGCTGCCCGCGGTCATCCACTGCACTTCGCCAGCGTTGAGGGTGCCGCCTTCATCGCGGTCAAAGATCGCGCCGTCGAGAATAAGCGTCACGGTTTCAAAACCTGCATGCGGGTGAGGACCACCAACTGGCCGGTCACCGATGTCAAGATGATCGTCCATCAACAAGATGAAGGGATCGCTCATCTCGAAGTTTTCCGGAGACACGACAGGTGCTGCTAGATGCCCCGGACCGACGAATCCAGGTGCCGGTGGAGGAACGTTAACCACGCGACTAATACCGCGTTGTTGCGACATGTTTTCTCCTTCTGAAATCAATTCCCGTCACTCAAAACGCTTGCTGAACGGAGTGCCCTATCGCCGATCATGCACTTAGCGGGGAGGCCCCGTGCCTTTCATATACTGCGACGCAGTTTATGCCTGCGTCGCAGCCCTTGCGGTGAAGATGCCCTTGAAGCTTTCGCGGTACTGCAGGAAAACAAGAATCCACAACACGCTCGCGACGAGTGCGGGCGCGATGGTACCCGGTGACATCGTCAGGTGAAACGCCAGGATGTTGTAGAGCTCCGCAGCCAGCACTGTCAGCGCTAGTGGCACAAATCGGCCGAAGAGCAGCAGCAGGCCACTAAGAAGTTGCCCCGCAAAGAAGAACGCGGCAAAGTGCGATGCGACGATCACGCCGAAAAACTCTAACGCCAGCGGATTCGTGGGCGGCGGCTGGTGGATAAAGTTCAGAAATCCGTTCAATCCGAAGACCGTAAACTGAAGGCCTAGTAGATAGCGAGCAACGATTGAAGTAGTTTTCATGAGTGTTCCTCTCTAAGGGTCTGCGCGTGCATCTGCACGGCTTGAAGGTGTGGTGCAAGAAATGTGTTCCGGTCTTTTCCCTGGTTCAGCGCGCTGGTCCCCCCCGCGGTGAGGAAAGTCGCGTCCGTCACGCCAAGAAAACCGAATACGGACCGCAGGTACGGCTCCACGAAATTGAAGTTGGCCATTTGCGTCTGGGCGTCGTACATCCCGCCGGTTGCGATGATGAAAGTCGCCTTCTTGCCGGTGATCAGGCCCTTCGGCCCTTTCTCACTGTAAGCAAAGGTCCTGCCGACGCGCGCAATCTGGTCGATCCAGAGCTTGAGAACCGAAGGCACGCCGAAGTTATGCATCGGAACTCCGATGACATACTCATCAGCCTCCTCCAACTCGGTGAGAAGGGAGTCGGAGAGCGAAAGCAATTCTTTCTGCCGTGGAGTCCGGGCCTGTTCCGGCGTGTAGACGGCGCCGACCCATTCCGTGTTAATCGGTGGCATCACGGTTGCGTTGAGGTCGCGATCGACGACCTTTCCATCCGGGTGCGAAGCCTTCCATTGAGTGACGAACGCACCGGTTAGCTCGCGGGAGACTGACCGGCCGTAAAGTGGGCTGGAATCAATATGGAGTAGCGTTGACATTGCGAATTCCTCCTGTACGACATATGATTAATAAGCGACATATGTTGATTCAGGAAAATAAACAATTGTCGCTTTAGTCCGTAAAGGTGTATGCTTTCATCAATATAGAAATGGCCAAGATTCTCCAACCCGAGATAGAAACGACGGATCCGCGCATCCTGCGGAGCCGCCGCATGCTCATGGAAGCACTGGCCAGGCTACTGACTAAAAAGGAGTTCGAAGACCTCTCTGTGCAGGAGATCTCCGACGAGGCCACTTTGAACCGGGCCACCTTTTACCTGCACTATGCGGACAAGAACGCGTTGTTGCACGCCATGACGGAATCCCGCTTCCGCGATCTGATCGAGTGCCGGGCCATAACCTTTACCGATTGCAATGGAGCGTTGCGCGCGATCGCACTCGGCGTGTGCGACTATCTTGCGGAGAGCACAGGTTGTCCCACTCAGTTGTCGCGGATGGCGCTCGAAGGCTCGATCATTCCTATTGTTGAGGATATGTTCAAGGCAGGGCTTGCCCATCATGGGATGGCTCCCGATACGGATTCGTCATTACCCGCGACCACCGCTGCCTGGGCCGTTTTTGGAGCCGCACGCCGCTGGTTCCAGACTCCCAATCGCATCCCTGCGGAGGAGATGGCAGCCAGGATTGAAACCATGGTGAGCCCGATTCTTTTCGGCGGCTCACAATAGCCGAGCGAAGAACAACCAGTTGCAGGCGGTATCATCAGTGTAGGAGACATGATTTTCGGCGTCTTGCCTCTGGGTTGTCGCGACACAGGCCGGGCGATCGCTGTTTCGCCGCATGAGAATCCTTCCGATTCTTTGCACTGGTCAGTTCCTTTTCGGTGGGTTTCGATGGGTTTGATAAGTCCGGAGCCCTTATCTTTAAGAATGCGCCGAGCCGCGCCCTTAGATTTCCAGGAGCTCCCAAGAGCCAGCTGTGTGGAAAGACAGTCACTCACTCTCGCACTCAAAGGGAGTCGCCCAGAGGTCTGAAGATTCTGCGATTTCCGCCGTAACTAACAAGTCCTTTCGTATACCGTCGCTCATCCAATCCTGAGTTTGAGAAGCTTCTCCAGAATATCCGGGGGGTGGCTTGATAGGGGAGGATGAATGGCTCAGATATGGTTAGTCACCGGCAGCTCTCGTGGTCTGGGTCGCGCAATTGTTGAAGCGGGCCTCGCTGCGGGCAATAAGGTGTTGGCGACAGCTCGGGACATTAAGTCGCTGGCTGATCTGTCGGAACGATATGGAGATCAGGTCAAGCTCTTCGCAATGGATGTGACCGACGAAACAGCAGCAGCAAACGCGGTAATGGCGGCGGTCGATGTATTTGGCTCGCTGGATGTGGTCAT
>WNFG01007841.1_pt1 | contig 16258 bp, 15 predicted proteins | sample 5400431 | NCBI WGS metagenome assembly WNFG01 (sample SAMN13153346, study PRJNA577476) | soil metagenome | isolation source: 120 cm saprolite under Douglas fir tree site 2 hole 3 replicate 2 | place: USA:California | collected 2015-04-18 | reverse complement strand
ATTAGGCGCCGATTCTGCCCGCGCAGCCGATGGCTCACGACGGCGAGGACCGCCAGCAGGCCGAGCGCGGCGAGCAAGGCGATGGGCTGCCAGCCCTGCAAGATCTCGAGAGTGCCGAGCATGTCCGCCCCGCGCCTGGAATGCCCGCCGAGTATCCCCTTCTTCGCTTGCCGCAAGGTTAAATTTCGGCTTCGGCGGCCTCGCCGGTCAAAAGCTTGATGCTTTCAGGCGATTTATCCCTCCGCGCGAGCGGCAGGGCTCGAGGTTCTGGACTTTCACGGCCTGACTTCGTCTTATCGCAACCGGTCGGCGACCGCGACATCGGGTCAAAGGGAGAGCGCGCCCGGCATGAGGTCAGTTCTGCGCCGCGCCCCGCCCGCTCGAGTCTGGTGGTACGCCGCCATGGCGGCAGGCGGATTCCTGTTCGGGCTGTGGGGCGATCGGCGGCCGTTCGGGAGCGATGTGCTCACCCATCCGCTCGTGCTGTTCTTTGCCGGCGTCGCCGTTGCGCTGCTCGTGCTGCGCATCGGGCGGGCGCGACCGATTCCGGAGCTGATTCCGGAGCGCGCGCTCGTCGCCGGGTGCTTGATCGGAGCGGTGGCATTCCTGGTCGGGAATTGGGTTGCCGCCCGCGTAGCGTTCCCGCTCGCTTGAATCCGCCCGGGTGGCTTCGGCTTTCGTTCGAAACCGCGGCGCCGAGGTCGCGCCGCGAACATTGCGGCATTTTCTGGAAAACCCGCACTTGATCCGGCACGGGTCGGGTAGCGGAAGACGCGGTTTTCCACAGAAAACGCGGCCAGCCAAACGATCCAACGGACCGCTGACCATCGCGTTTGCAACCGCGCGACGATCGACATGGGGGCTTGCGGCAGCAGTATGGCGACGCGGTGTCGAATTAACGCGATCGCAACGTTAATGCAGCAATAAGAATTGGTGTCGCATTTGTGCCATCACGGCGCCTTGTGCCGACGGGAATATGTTGCGTCTTGGGGAGTCGGGGTAATCGAACGGATGGCTGCGTCATGCGACAGGCCGGAGGTCACCTTCGGCCTCGGCGTCCTGATGATATTGCTGCTGCCGAGCGAGGTCGGTAACCAGGACCTCGCCGCGCTGCTCGCGCGTCAGCCGGCGGCCGTCGAGCGCTCGTACAAGAGCGCCATCGCCTCGACCTTCGCTACCCTCCAGGCGTCGAGGTTGAGCATCCCGCACCCGGTCGGCACCGAGGTTCCCTCGTCGTTCGGCTATACGCTGGTCGGGCTCGATCCGGGCAACGCCGATATCACCGGTTCGATTCGAGAACGCCTGCTCGGCGAGGATGCGCTGCTGGCGAATCGATCCGACGCCCAGATGGTGGACCGCAGCCGCAAAGGCGATTACGGCTTCGATCGCAAGGGTGACCGCACGATCGCGCTCAAGGGCGACCGGCTCGGCCCGGCGCCGGACGGCGCGCCCGACGGGCAGCCCCAGGAGCGCCAGGCGCTTGCCCTCGCGCAACCTGCGCCGCCGCCGAAGGCGCCGCCGTCACCTGCGCCCTCGGTCGCGAGGCAAGCCAAGACTACCGGACCGGCGCGCGACAACGCACGATCCGGCCGCGGCCGGGTTGCGGCGCCGGCCGCGGAGGACGCCGAGCGCCTCGAGCAGCCGGCGCCAGCGCCCGAAGAGCAGGGCCGCTATTCGCTTGCAAGCGCGGGAGACTATCGCCCTGCCGCGGTCGCACCGAAGCGGCCGGCCGCGCGCTCCGCCGCCCGCGCGCCCGCAACTGCGCGCGGCGATCGCGAGGGCGCCGACGCTCCGTCGGTCGAGCGGCTCGCCTTTGCGTCGGCCGACGTCGATCCGACGCTGCGCGCGGCGCGGCTCTACTTCAGCATCGATCCGCTCGGGCAGAAGCTCGGCGCCATCGAGCCCTGGGCGCCCGGCGAGGAACCGAGGTTCGACGATCCGCCGTCCGCCGGCGTCAAGCTCGCGGCGCTGCCGCCGGGGGCGCTGCCCAGCGACTTCGGAGGCATCGTCGACGCCCCGGTCGAGCGCGCAGCCCTGCCGCCGCTGCCGTCCGAAGGCGGACAGACGATCGCGCCCAAGGGCGAGGTCACCGGGCACGACCAGCGGCCAATGTCGCCGGCCGATCGGCTCGGGCTCGAGGGAAAGGGTCTCGAGAAGGCCGAGAAATGCCTCGCCGAAGCGATCTACTTCGAGGCGCGCGGCGAAGCCGTGCGCGGCCAGATGGCGGTCGCCCAGGTCATTCTCAACCGCGTCTTCTCGGGCAAATATCCGAACAGCGTCTGCGGCGTCGTCTACCAGAACGCCAACGGCCGCCGCTACCGCTGCCAATTCACTTTCGCCTGCGACGGCATTCCCGACGTCATCCGCGAGCCGGACATGTGGGAGCGGGCGAAGACGATTTCTACCGAAATGCTCGCTGGCAAGCTGTGGCTGCCGGAGATCGGCAAGGCCACGCACTACCATGCCTATTGGGTGCACCCGGGCTGGGTGCGCGAGATGAGCAAGATGTACAAGCTCGGCGTCCACACTTTCTATCGGCCGCGCGCCTGGGGCGACGGCGCCGACGCGCCGGAATGGGGCAGCGCCGAGGCGACGTCGGAGGCGGCGAAGAAGCTCCTGGAGCAGGCGAAGAGCAGCGCCGAGGAGAAGTCCGGAGAGCAGGCGAAGAAGCTTTAGGTTCTTCTGCGTCGCGCACTGCAGGGCAGGCGGCGCGCGTTTGCCGCTCCTGCGTCGTCCGTGGAATCACATCTCGATGTCCAGCGCCACGTCGAGATTGGGCGCCGAGTGGGTGATGAAGCCCGACGAGGCATAATCGACCCCGGTCGCGGCGATCTCGGCGATCGTTTCGAGCGTGATGCCGCCCGATGCCTCGAGCGGGATCCTGCCGGCGACCATCTCGACCGCCTTGCGCATGATTGCCGCATCCATGTTGTCGAGCAGCACCGCGTCGGCGATCCCGACCGCGAGCACCTCGCCGAGCTGGTCGAGGGTATCGACCTCGATCTCGATCTTGACGAGATGGCCGGCGGCGGCCTTCGCGCGCTCGAGCACGGGCCTTATGCCGCCGGCGACCGCGATGTGATTGTCCTTGATCAGGATGGCGTCGTCGAGGCCGAAGCGGTGGTTGAAGCCGCCGCCGCAGCGCACGGCGTACTTCTCGAGCGCGCGCAGCCCGGGCGTGGTCTTGCGGGTGCAGCAGATGCGCGTGCGCGAGTGGCCGACGCGGCGGACGAATTCATGCGTCGCGGTCGCCACCCCGGAAAGGCGGCCGAGCAGGTTGAGCGCCACGCGTTCGGCCGAAAGCACGGCGCGCGCCGCTCCCGTCACCGTCATCAGCGCCGTCTTCGCCTCGACGCTGACGCCGTCGCGCCGATCGGCCGCGATGGCGATGTCCGGCGCGAGCTTTCGGAACGTCGCGGCAACGAGCGGCAGGCCTGCGATCACGCCCGCTTGGCGCGCGACGACGACCGCCCGCGCGGGCGTGTCGGCAGGGATGGTCGCGATCGAGGTGACGTCGCCGGCGCGGCCGAGATCCTCGGCGAGCGCGCGCATCACGACGGCGTCGATCTCGAGCGGCGACAGAAACGCATCGGGGCAGAGCAGGGAGGCGGTCATCGTCCGTGTTCCGGATGACAATTTTCTGCGGCAGTCGTCCCCGCGAAAGCGGGGACCCATATTCCTGAGTCGGTAGTTAGGGCTCCTGCTTTCGCGGGAACGACAGCGCGGAGGATGCATCGACTCATCATTTCATGATGAGCCTGCGCTGTCAGCGCTCCCCTCATGCCGGCCTTGGCGTTACCTGGACCGGGCATCCGCGCCTCTAAGCCGCGGCCGCAATACATGAGAAAAACTAAATCATCATGCGAGAACTTATCGTTTGTCAGTGGGCAAGTCTGAGCCGAATCTCGAGGGCGGAGGAATGAAAAACACTCAAATATGAGGCCGGCTGCCATGCGTGGAAGGGATGCGGGCTTTGTTCAAGATTCGTTTGGAGGAGCGTCGACCACGCCATAAAAGCTTACGCGGCGGGGGATTGCATCCGCCCGACCACTCGAGAAGGCAATCCGGGCGGGAGCCGGTTTCCTGCTCCCGTCTCGACCGCCCTTTTCGCCGTTGCCGAGGGGGGGGACTCCTTCCGAGACAGGTGCCATGGCCATTTCACTTCCATCGAGCTCTCGCGGCGCAACGATTGGCTGGCGCACGCCGGTCGTGATCGTGCTGTGCGGCTGTCTCATCTCGATGCTCAGCTTCGGTCCGCGCGCCACGCTCGGATTGTTCTTGACGCCGCAGTCGCGGGCCAACGGCTGGGATCGCGACGTGTTCGGGCTCGCGATCGCGATCCAGAACATTCTGTGGGGCATGGGTCAGCCGCTTGCCGGCGCGATGGCCGATCGCTTCGGGATCGCGCGGGTGCTGTGCGGCGGCGGAATCTTCTATGCGCTCGGCCTCGCGACGATGGCCTACGCGACCACGCCGCTGCTGCTCGATCTATCGGCCGGCGCCTTGATCGGCTTCGGCCTCGCCGGCTGTTCCTTCAGCGTCGTGCTGTCGGCGTTCGGCAAGCTCCTGCCCGAAGGTTGGCGCACGCTCGCCTTCGGCGCCGGCGCAGCCGCGGGCTCGTTCGGCCAGTTCCTCTACGCGCCGCTCACCGTGTCGCTGATGGACGCGCTCGGCTGGCAGCAGACGCTCGCGACCTTCGCGCTCGTCATGCTGCTGGTGCTGCCGCTCTCGCTCGCGCTCGCAACGCGGGGCACCGCGCAGGGCGGGCACGGCGCGCCCCAGCAATCGCTGCCGCAGGCGCTGGCGGAGGCCGTCGCGCATCGCTCCTATGTCCTCCTCGTGCTCGGCTTCTTCACCTGCGGCTTCCAGCTCGCGTTCATCACGGTCCACATGCCCGCCTACCTGGTCGATCGCGGGCTGTCGGCGGAAGTCGGCGGCTGGACCATCGGAGTGATCGGGCTGTTCAACATCGTCGGCTCGCTGATGTCGGGCTGGCTGAGCAATTTGATGCCCAAGCGCTACATCCTCTCGATCATCTATTTCGGACGCGCGCTCGCGGTGCTCGCTTTCATCATGCTGCCGGTCACGCCGCTGTCCGCGATTCTGTTCGGCGCCGTCATGGGATTCTTCTGGCTGTCGACGGTGGCGCCGACCAACGGCATCATCGCCTTGATGTTCGGCACGCGCTGGCTCGCCACGCTCGCCGGGCTCGCGTTCTTCAGCCACCAGGTCGGCGGCTTTCTCGGCGTGTGGCTCGGCGGGGCGGTGTTCGTGCGCACCGGCTCCTACGATGCGGTCTGGTGGCTCGCGGTCCTGTTCGGCGTGCTCTCGGCGGTGATCAATCTGCCGATCGTGGAGCAGCCGGTCGTCCGTCCGGCCGCGGTTCCTGCCTGACGACTGACGACGACAGACGACAGACGACGGAACACAGAGGACGAACAACAGTGGACGCAAAGGCAACCGAGGGTCAGTACATCCGTCCTCCGTCGTCTGTCGTCTGTCCTCCGACTTGGCGCACGCCCCTCGTCGTCCTGCTGTGCGGCTGCCTGATCGGAGTCCTCGGATTCGGCGCGCGCGCCGGGCTCGGGTTCTTTCTCACCCCGATGTCGAGCGCGCACGGCTGGGGCCGCGACGTGTTCGCGCTGGCGCTCGCGATCCAGATGCTGCTGTGGGGCGCGGCACAGCCATTGGCCGGCGCGATCGCGGATCGCTTCGGCGCCATGCCGGTGCTGAGCGCGGGAGCGCTGCTCTACGCGCTCGGTCTCGCGTCGATGGCCTACGCGGCGACGCCCACGATGCTTCATCTCACCGCCGGCGTGGTGATCGGCTTCGGGCTCGCCGGCGCCTCGTTCACCGTCGTGATCGGCGCGTTCGGCCGGCTGATGCCGCCGCAGTGGCGCTCGATCGCGTTCGGCATCGGCACCGCCTCCGGCTCGTTCGGACAGTTCCTGTTCTCGCCGCTCACGGTCGCGCTGATCGATCAATTCGGCTGGCAGCACACGCTGGTCATCTTTGCCGCGGTCGTGCTGCTGATCGTTCCGCTCTCGCTGGCGCTGGCGGCACGGTCGGAGGCGCCGGCGGCGGGAGCCGCCGCCCAGCAATCGGTGACGCAGGCGCTCGCCGAAGCCCTCGGCCACGGCAGCTATGTGCTCCTGGTGCTGGGCTTCTTCACCTGCGGGTTCCAGATCTTCTTCGTCGCCGTGCACCTGCCGGCCTACCTGCTCGACCGCGGTCTGCCGGCCTGGACCGGCGGCTGGGCGCTCGCGGTCATCGGCCTCTTCAACATCATCGGCGCGGTCGGCGCCGGCTGGCTCTCCGCCGCGATGCCCAAGCGCTACATCCTGTCGCTGATCTATTTCGCCCGCGCGGTCGCGATCCTCGTCTACATCATGCTGCCGCCGAGCGCGCTCGCGACCCTCGTCTTCAGCGCCGTGCTGGGCCTGCTCTGGCTCTCGACCGTGCCGCCGACCTCGGGGCTGGTCGTCGTCATGTTCGGCACGCGCTGGCTCGCCATGCTGTTCGGCTTCGCATTCTTCAGCCACCAAGTCGGCGGCTTCCTCGGCGTGTGGCTGGGCGGCGTGCTGTTCGAGCGGACCGGGTCCTACGACGCGGTCTGGTGGCTGTCGATCCTGTTCGGACTTCTCTCGGCGGCGATCAATCTGCCGATCGTGGAGAAACCGGTGGTGCGTCTCGCGCCGGCCTGACGGCGGACGATGGACAGACGACCGGCGACGAGAATACTCGGTCGTCCGTTCTCGGTACGCCGAGACATCCGATCCATTCTCAGTTCGGGAGATACCCGTGGCGACCTTCAAGGCGATCGTCATCGACAAGACCGAGGCCGGGCAGACGATCGGCCTTTCCGATTTCGACGAGAGCAACCTCATGGCCGGCGACGTCACCGTCCGCGTCGAATGGTCGACGCTCAACTACAAGGACGGCCTCGCGGTCACCGGCAAGGCTCCGGTCGTGCGCCGCTTCCCGATGATCCCGGGCATCGACTTTGCCGGCACCGTCGAGGCCTCGAGCCATCCCGGATGGAAGCCGGGCGACCAAGTGATCCTCAACGGCTGGGGCTGCGGCGAGAGCCATCTCGGCGCCTATGGCGAGAAAGCGCGCGTGAAGGGGGATTGGCTGGTGCGCCTGCCCGCCGGCATGAGCGCGCGCGAGGCGATGGCGATCGGAACCGCGGGCTACACCGCCATGCTGGCGGTGATGGCGCTCGAGCGCCACGGCCTCACGCCGGAAAGCGGGCCGGTGTCGGCTCGGTCGCGGTCGCAATTCTTGCCCACCGTGGCTTTCAGGTCACGGCCTCGACCGGCCGCCCGGGCGAGGCCGAGTACCTGAGAAAGCTCGGCGCGAGCGAGATCGTCGAGCGCAACGAGCTCGCGGGCCCCGTAAAACCGCTGGGAAAAGAGCGTTGGGCCGGGGGCATCGATGCGGTCGGCTCAACCACGCTCGCCAACGTGCTCTCGATGACGCGGTATGGCGGTGCGGTCGCGGCCTGTGGACTTGCCGGCGGCTTGGATTTGCCGACCACGGTCGCTCCCTTTATCCTGCGCGGGGTTTCGCTCTACGGCATCGATTCAGTCATGCGTCCGAGGGCGGATCGGGAGCTGGCGTGGCGTCGTCTGGCGAGTGAGCTTGATCGGGGCAAGCTGGCGCAGATGACGAGCGAGATCGGGCTCGGCGAGGTGATCGGGGCGGGGCGCACCATCGTCGAGGGGCGGGTTCGGGGTCGAATCGTGGTGAAGATCGGGTAAACGATTTGTCGACCAAGGTCGGGCATGATCGCGCCTGATTCGCATGGTTAAGGAGCGCTTACCAGCGCCGTCAGGGGTATCGGGGGAGGTCGGTATGATTGCGCGGTTCGTGATTGTATTGATGAGCTGGCTCGCCGCCGGCGCGGCATGGGCCGAACCCATGAGCCCCGATGCGGCGCGGCGGTTCGTGGCCGGCAAGCTGTTCGCGTTCAACTGTTTCGACGGCTCGCGCGGCGCCGGCCGCATCTACGGCGACGGCTCGGTCATCGGCACCGTCCAGTTTCACGGCGCCGGCCCGGTGCGCTCGGTGTGGCTGCCGGCGGGTACGCTGCAGGTCAGGGGCCAGGCGATCTGCGCGTCGCTCAAGGGCATGGCGTTCGAGCCGTGCTTCAATCTCGATCGCACCGGCGAGGGGAGCTTCCGCGGCTCGCTATCGGGCTTCGGCATCGCCTATTGCGATTTCACCCGCCGCCAGCTCTACGCCGGCATGGGCGCGCGGCGCCATGAGCCGGTGCCGCCGACGAACTCGGTCGCGGGCGCCGAGTAGTACCATCAGCACTGCCGCTCGACCTGTAATTCGCGCGCCATCGCGAGCGCGTCAGCTCGGCGCCACGACCGTCGCCGCGCGACGCGGAAACAACAGCCGCTGGTAGAGCCACCCGATTCCGAGCAGCACGATGCCGAGCCCGATGAAGGAGAGGCCCTGGTAGATGCCGGTCAGATCGCGCATGTCGACCAGGAACACCTTGAGCACGGTGAGGATCACCACCGCCGCCGACGCGAACCGCACCGCCTGCGAGCGCAGCCACACGCCGACCGCCAGCAGCACGACGCCGAACGCGAGCCAGACCGCGGAATAGGTGTATTGCTCGGCAGCGCCGGTCGAGCCGCGGTTGAGCACCGCGCCGTGATAGAGGGTGCGCACCTCGAGCGAGAGATAGAGGAGCGCGAGCGCGACCGCGACCACCGCCGCGGCCGCGCTGTAGCCTTGCGGCCGCACGCCGCGGGTGAGGAGCGCGAGCGCCGCCGCCAGCACCGCCGGCAAGGCGTAGCCGAGCAGGATGAGGTTGACGAAGGGGCCGCCGATCGGCTGGCCGGTGACCAGCGGATTCTCGGTCAGGCCGAGCCCGAGCACGATGCCCAAGAGCGTCAGCGCCGCGATCAGGAGCGCGCCGACGTCGTGGACCACGCTCGCGGTGCGCAGCCGCAGCCGCTCGAGCCCGATGGTCATCGCGAGCCCGACGCAGACCTGCAGCGCGACCTCGGCGAGGCTCGCGGAGGCGCGATAGACGTCGCCCTGATTGACGACGTGGCGGATCTCCAGGAACGCGGTGAGCACGGTGAGCAGGATGGCGCCGGAATCGACCGTGCGCGCCGGCGCATCGTCGGCGCGCCGGCGCAGCAGGGTGGCGCCGAGCCAGAAGGCGGCGGCGGGAATGCCGTAGCCGTAGAGCAGCCAATTGAAGATCGGGGTGGTGCCGACGTCGGGACCGACGATGCGCGGCTCCCAGGCGAGCCGCGCCACCACCAGCGCGCCGACCGCGGCGGCGAGCACGCGCAGCGCCGGCAACGGGCGGCGCAGCGATACCCAGGCGATGCCCGGCACCATCAGCGCGAGACCGACCGTGAGCCAGCCCTTCTCCAGCGCCATGGTGAGCGCGAGCGCGAGCGCGGCGACCGCGCCAGTCGCGAACAGCGCACCCGCGCCCGCGAGCCCCGGCCGCGGCGCGCGCCTGCCCAGCATCTCGGTCGCGAGCGCATTGAGCGTCGCGAGCAGCAGCGCGAGGCCCGCGAACGGTACCGACGGCTCGAGCCTGGCGATGCGGTAGTAGAGCGCGGCGAGAATGGCGATCGGCGCGAAGACGGCGGCGGCGCTCCACAGGATCGGGACGATCGGCCGCTCCGAGCGGCCCTGCGCGAGGTAGCCGGCGCCCCCGAACAGGAGCGCAAAGCCTGATCCGAGCGCGAGATGCCAACCGAGCTCGGCCCGTTCCGGCTCCGGCACCGCGCCCGCCACCGGACCCGAGGGCAGCACGAGCTGCGCGAGGTCGAGAGCGAGCGCCCAGCGCACGATCACCAGCACGGCGAGCACCGCCGCCGCGGGGACGGCCGCCGCCGCGGCGTCCGTCCGCCAGGCGATCATCACCGTTGCGACCACCAGTGCGACGAAGGTTGCAAGCGCGAGCGGATCGTGCCGGCTCGCCAGCACCAGCAGGGCGGCGACCACGAGATAGCCCCCGAGCGCCGCCGACGAGACCCCGTCGATGCGGCCGGGCGAGGCGTCGGGCCCGAACAGCAGGCCCGCCACGATCAGCAGCGCAGCTAACGCGAAGTCGACGAGCACGTAGAAGGCGTGCGCGCCGAGCGCATCGACGCTGACCACGCCCAATCCGGGCAGGGTCCAGAGCGCGCTGAACGCGACCGCCGTGATCGCGAGCCAGCGCCACATCCGCACCCGCGCGAGCGCAAAGGCGGCGGCGGTCACGATCGCGAGGTAGAGGTAGAGCGACCAGTAGTCGGCCTTGCCGGAAGCGACCAGCAGCGGCGTCACATAGGCGCCAACGAGGCCGAGGCCGGCGAGCGCCGGCCCGTGCAGCAGCGCGGCGGCGAGCGTTGCGAGCGCCACCACGCCGAGCAGGACGAAGGCCACGCCGGGCGCGAGGAAATCGTAGAGCGCGTAGGCGGAGTAGACGTCGGCATAGGCGACGGTGGTACCGGCCGCGGTCAGGATGCTCGGGATGTGCGCCGTCGGCAGCCCGGCTACACCGGACAGCCGCTCGCTCCGGCGCGCCCATTCGCCGGCGACGATGAGCGCGACGGCGAGCAGCGCGCCGAGCGCGACGCGCACGGCGGGACCGATGAGGCCCTGCTCGATCGAATAGCGCACGAGAAAGATGCCGCCGAGCGCGAGCGCGATGCCGCCGACCCAGACCGCCCATTGCGTGCCCAGCCGTTCCTCCAGGCTCATCGTGGGCGGCGTGGCGGCAATCGGCGGCACGGTTGCGGCGGGCGGCGGAGGCGGCGCGGCGGGCGGCGGCACGGGCGCAGGGACGATCGGCTCGCGCTCGGGCGCCGGCGGAGGCGCGGGTTCGGGTATCGGCGGCGCGGCTGCCGCCGGCGCGCCGCGCTCGAGCACCGCAAGCCGCAGCTCGAGCCGGCTCAATCGGTCGCCGAGCCCGATCGTCCGCACCAGCGCGACGATGGCGAGGACCGGGACGGCGAGCAGCAACAATCCGATGAGAGCGAGCAGCGATTCCATGCATGCCCCGCGCAGCCGAATCGATGCTATCCGAAATCGCGTCGGTTGGCTCGGGCGGCAGTCGTGGCGGCGCCGGTGCGCAGCTAATCGATCTCGAGCCGGAACGGGTCGGCTTCGAACGCCATCATGCCGCGCCCGATCGAATCGATCGCCTTCACCATGCGCCCGTCGCGGGCCAGCATGCGGTCGGCGAGCGACACGATGCGGATGTTGGGCGTGGCGGTGGCCGAGGCGCAGCGCAGCGCCTGCGCGATCGCGAGCTCGTCGCGGCGCGGATTGAGCGCGCAGGCCGCGACAAAGGCGCCAGCGGTCGAGCGGCTGATGCCGGCATAGCAATGCACCACCATCGGCTTGGCGCGGTTCCAGCCGCGCACGAAGTCGATCAATCTCGCGACGTGCCCGTCGCAGGGAATGACGTAGCCGTCCATGGGCGCGGTGATGTCGTCCATCCCGAGAATGAGATGATTGGCGGCATCGACGGTCCTCGGCCGCTCGACCCGGTCGGTGTCCTTGAGCAGGGTGACGACGTGCCCGGCGCCGGTCTCTTCGACCGTCTCGTAAAGGCGTGAAAGGGAGCAGACGTGGATCATCGGTTTGGTCAGGGGTTGAACGACATATATATGACGGCGAATCTCGACGCGAAAGCGTCAGCCGAGCTTGGCGAAGCGGTCGAGATAGCGCTGCTCGGCCGTTTCGGCCGGCCAGGGCTTGAGGTAGTCGCGCTCGACCGCAGCGGAGAATTTGGGCGCCGATCCGAAGAACCGGCGCGCCTCGCTCGCGGAAAACCCGGCGAGCCGCGTCGCCTCGAGATAGGCGGCGCAGCGATCCGCGGCCTTGATCAGGGCGGCGAGCTCGGGCGGCAGGACCGCGGGCAGGCCGAAGCGCAGGTGAATGGCGGCGAGCAGCCGCGCCTCGACCACCTTGTAGCCCTCGCCGATCACCGCCTTGAACGGCGAGATCATGTCGCCGATGACGTATTCGGGGGCGTCATGCAGGAGAACCGCCAGGCGGCCGCGGCGGTCGAGGCGCGCGCGCTGCCGGGCGAGGGTCTCGACCAGCAGCGAATGCTGGGCGACCGAGAAGATGTGCGCGCCTTCGGTTTGGCCGTTCCAGCGCGCGACGCGGGCAAGACCGTGGGCGATGTCCTCGATCTCGACGTCGAGCGGCGAGGGATCGAGCAGGTCGAGCCGGCGTCCCGACAGCATGCGCTGCCAGGCGCGAAACGCCGGCGGGCGCGGTCGCGGCGCGGCAGGCATCTCAGTGCCCGGCGCGCCCGGCCAAGGCCGCGTGCCGGTGGCAGCTCACCACATGGTCGTTGACCATGCCGGTCGCCTGCATGAAGGCGTAGACGATGGTCGGCCCGCAGAACTTGAAGCCGCGACGCGTAAGCTCCTTGGAGATCCGGCGCGACAATTCGGTTTCCGCCGGCACCTGCGTGATCGAGCGGAAGCGGTTCACCTTCGGCTTGCCGTCGAGGAAATCCCAGAGCAGCCGCGAGAAGCCCGGACCCTTCTCCATGACGTCGAGATAGGCGCGCGCGGAGAGCACCGTGCCCTCGATCTTCATGCGGTTGCGCACGATGCCGGCGTCCTGCATGAGCTTGTCGACCTTGCGCGGCGTGTAGCGCGCGATTTTCGCCGGCTCGAAGCCGTCGAAGGCGCGGCGGAAGTTTTCGCGCTTGCGCAGGATCGTGATCCAGGAGAGCCCGGCCTGGAAGCCGTCGAGGACGAGCTTCTCGAACAGCGCGCGATCGTCGTATTCCGGCACGCCCCATTCCTCGTCGTGATAGGCGACGTAGAGCGGATCCTGCTTCGGCCAGGGGCAGCGGGCGAGGCCGTCGGGGTGGCGGAGCGAAGCACTCATTCCGCGGCCTTGCCCTCGCCGGGGAAGGGAAAGCGCGCCCAGGCCGGCTTGACCAGCCGCATCCTTGCGTCGCCGGCGATCAGCGGCTCGCCGGCGGCGAGCGCGTCGGCGGTGCGGTCGAGGCGGAGCAGGGCGAGCCCGCGCCCTTGCGCGGTCGAGCCGAGCGTGCCGAGGGCTTTTTCGCCCGCGCTCACCGGCGTGCCGGCTTCCGGGGCAAAGCCGTCATAGCTCACCGGCACCACCCGCGTGCGCGCCGTGCCGCGGTGCTCGATGCGCGAGACCACCTCCTGGCCGACGAAGCAGCCCTTGTCGAAGTCGACGCCGCCGAGCTGATCCATGTCGGTCTCGTGCGGGAAGGCATCGCCGTAGATGAAGTCGAGCCCGCCGCGCGGGACGCCGAGCGCGATCCGGTGCGCCTCGTAGGCATCGGGCGCGATGAGCTCGGCGCCGAGGTCGGCGGCGGCCTTGTCGGCGAGGTGGGGCGGCAGCATGCAGCGTGCGCCCAGGTCCGGCAGCCGCGGGTCGCCGTAGCAGAGGCCGTATTCGGTCAAGCCGCCGCCGTTCCAGATCGCGAGCACGCCGAGCGTCTCCGACAAGTCCTCGACGACCACCGGGGCGCGCAGCTTGTAGAAATTGAGTCGTTGCACCAGCGTTACGGCGAGCGCGCGCGGGCAATCGAGAAAGAAGCCGCCGCCGTCGCCGGGCGGCGCCTCGGCCAGGATGAAATCGACGATGATCTTGCCTTGCGGGGTCAGCAGCGCGCCGAAGCAGGCGTGCTCCGGCGTCACCTTGGCGATGTCGCTGGTGATCAGGCCGTTGAGGAATTTGCGCGCGCCGTCGCCGGCGACCTTGACCACGCCACGGTCGGGAAGAAGCGCTGCCTTCATGATCGGTCTTGGTGGTCGCTGTCGGATGATTTGCCGGACGTCGCCGCTAAACGTAAGGCGACCGTCGCGCGGTCACAAGAGCGGCATTCTGAAACGACTCGAAGCGGTCAGTCCCCGGCGACGAAGAACTGCCAGCTGCCGTCGGCGCCGATCCCGACCCGGTAGAACGAATAGGCCCCGAAGGCGGTCATGTCCTTGTAGTCGGCGCCGGTGATGATCCGGAACAGCTCGACCCTTTGCTGCGGGGTCAGCGCCTTGAGCGACATGCGCACGAAATAGGGCCATACATAGGCTTCCTGCCCGGTGCCGTCGTCGACGCGCACGAAGCCGGTCTCGAGGATGGTGACCAGGATGGAAAGCACCTCGACGCCCTCGGAATCCGGATAATTCGCCTTCCAGAAGGCGATCGGATCCTTCTCGTCGGTAAACGAGAAGATCGTGTCTTTCATCAAGGCCGCGAGATTGCCCAGGTCGCCGCTCCTCGCCGCGGCCAGGATGCGCTCGCGGGTGCGCGCGACCGGCGCCGGCAACCGGGTGAGATCGGTGATGATCTCGGCAGGGGTCGAGGACGGGATGAACCGACTCTTGTCTTTGTCGGCCGCGGTTCCCTTGGGCGCCGGCTGGCCGGGCGGCGAAGGAGCGGCGGGCGGCTTGATCGTCTCGGTGCGAATGGTCGTTTGCGCAAGGGCGCCCCCGCCGGCGACGAGCGCCAGCGCGAGCAGGCCGACATGAATGCGCAGCGGCATGGGATGTGGCCGATCGGAATCGGCGCGAGCTTATCAGAGTCGCGGATCCGGTGGCCACATCCGTCGCGGCATCGGCCGCGGCTTGGCGGCGCCTACTGCCGTGCCACGCTCAGCGAGAACTCGCCATTGCGAATGCGCAGCGCAAGACCCTCGGCAAAGCGTGCAGCCGCCTCCTCGCCATAGGTCGAGACGAATTCGGCAAAGGCGGCGAACAGGCAGGCCTGCGCCAGGCAATCCCCGTCGATCCCGTCGATGCGGGCTTCGACCCAGGCCTCGTGCAGGTAGCCGAACGCGGCCCGTTTCTGTTCATGGTCCAGGACCGGCCCCGGAGCCTCGATCACGTGTGTCGTCATGCCCGCTATTGTCGCACCCAACCCGCTTTTGCAGCCCAAGTCGCTCCTGCGCCGAGTCGACTTGCGGCCCTCCCCCGACGGCCCGGTCCAGCACGGGCCGGCACGTTAGCACGCGTCGCGCGGCGGCCTAGGTGGCACCTTTAGAAACGGTTAATGGGCGGGCGCCGCAAGCACGCGGCCCGGATGCAAAAGCGCCGACACTGCGGCCGCGGATCGTGGTAACCGTGCGAATCGACAGTAGGGCGGAGGGAAAAACGGTGGCGCGCGGCGGGACGCCCTTGCGAGGCGCGGCGGCTCTGATCGCCGCGATGATCTTTTTTGCTTGGCCGGCCGGCGCGCAGGAGGCGCCCGCTCCGCTCACCGCGGACTGGCTCGCCCGTGCGCGTATCGCCGGGGCCGATCTCCCCAGAAACATGACCGCGGCCCAGATCGAAAGCGGCCTCGCCGCCCTGGCCGCCCAGGACGTCTCGGTGGTGGAAGCCGATTCCGACCTGTCGCGGTTCCTGACCGACGCGGAATTCGAGGCGGAGCTCGATCTGATGCGGCGGTACACCGCCGCCGCTCATCGCTTGGGACTGAAGGTCGTCTGGTACTATCCGACGCTCGAGGTGCTCAGCCCCAATGCCGGGCGCGGCCGCCCGACCATGTACCAGGCTCACCCGACCTGGGTGCAGCGAGGTCTCGACGGCAAGCCGAACGTCTTCTACGGCGGCAAAGGTTCCCGCGCCAAGGTGCAGGTGCATTGGGTGAAGCAGGGCACCGAGAGCGCCTGGATGTCGTTGCATTCGCCCTATGCGGACCTCTTCGTCGGCCGTGTCCAGAAGATTGCGGCAACGGGAGTCGACGGCATCTGGCTCGACGTTCCGCTCTACAGCGAGCTCGGTGCCGTCTGGCCCGACGCCGGCGATGCCGCGGCCGCCAAGTTCAAGGCCGATTCCGGCATGCCGGTGCCCAAGCGCGTGGACTGGGCCGATCCGGTCTGGCGGCGATGGATCGCTTGGCGCTACGGCGAAATCTCGAGCTTCCTCCTGCGGGTCAAGGACGCGGCGAAGGCGGTGTCGAGCGGCATCAGCATCATCGTCGAGACCGTGACCCTCGACTACGATATGGCGACGCTGCTCGGGCTCGACGGCAGCATGCTCAAGACTGCCCCCGACGTCATCCAGGCCTGGGAGGTCGACGCGGTCAGCGACGAGACGGCGATGCGCGGCGCGCGGCCCGACGACTGGATCAGCCTGATCGGCATGTCGAAATTCGCCAAGGCGGCGTCCGGGCAGAAACCGTCTTGGATGTTCACCTATGGCAAGGAGCCCGACGACGGCCTGTTGGTCATGGCCGAGGCGCTGGCGGCGGGAAATCATCCCTACGAGACGAAAATCCCGCAGAT
>WNFG01002432.1_pt1 | contig 16259 bp, 14 predicted proteins | sample 5400431 | NCBI WGS metagenome assembly WNFG01 (sample SAMN13153346, study PRJNA577476) | soil metagenome | isolation source: 120 cm saprolite under Douglas fir tree site 2 hole 3 replicate 2 | place: USA:California | collected 2015-04-18 | reverse complement strand
AATCGCGGCACGCATCCATGGCGGCTAGTTCATTTCTGCCGATACGCCGGAATAGGATCTCGTCTTTGCCGGCGGCCGTGTCGAAATACCACGAACCGTTATTTCTCACCAAGGGAATCGGAAAGGGCCAGTTTTCGGCTCCAACTACCAGGGTTACAGTTCCGTTCGGCTCTTTCACGAACCGATGCATCTCCTGGTATTTGACGACGAAGCCGGTGCGAGCATCCAGGTCTTCCTCTGGGTCGCCGGACAAAAGGACATCCTTTCCGGCTGGTCCGAGGATGCTCAAGGGAGCTTGTTCGTCCTGTGCCTGCATTGCCGCAAAGAAGGCGCTGGCGGCATCTTCAGCGGAGGTGAAGGTCCGCTGTCCCGGCTCCTGAGCGAACATTGGTGCAGACGAACAGCCCAAGGAAAGTGCGAACAGAACGGACACTGCAAATCGAACAAAGTTCTTGCATTCAAGTTGAACAAAAATCGAAATCCTGTGCAGCATGGTATTCCTTTCCATTCTTGAATTCTCGCTACGCTCTACCTGCAGGTACATGCGATCAGCGATGTCGCCCACCACCGCCACCATGAAAACCGCCCCCGTGGGAGCCACCTCCAAAGCTCGACCGCCCCCGGGAGGAAAAGCCCCGGGCATTTCCGCCGTGATCAAAGCTACTGAACGCGCGGCTGACGTTACCGTGATCGAAGCCGCCGTGGCCGACGTTACCGTGGCCGAAATCACCGTGATGGAACCCCTCGTGACCAAAGTCTCGACTGTGCGAAACGAAGGCGTGATGGTCGAAGAATGCTCGACGGTCATGCCAGTCGTACCCCCAGTGGCCCCAGCCCCACCCAAAGCCTCCGAAGAAGCCGATACCAAATCCAATACCAAAGGAAAGGCCGACGCCGCCCCAAAAAATCCCGGGCACGGGATACCAGCCAGGGTAGGCAACGATGGGCGCCCCGTACACCAGCCAAGGATCATAGGCAGGCACGTACACCACCTCAGGGTTGGCCGGTTCGACGACGATCGTGTTGCCTTGAGTCGTTACCTTATCCTGCTCGTTGCTATCCAGATGGCCGGCATTCCGAGCTTGCTGACGCAACGCCTGGACGGCATCCGTCATATCCTGCGGCTGGGTGGCATATGCCTCGCCAAGAGATGAAGTCCAGGAGAGGTTTTTGTCCATGTTTTCAAGAACCGAGGGGAATTGCGCCATGGCCTTTACGCTGGGGTCCCAGTCCTGTTTGTCGACTTCTTTGGCCAGCTCTTCACCCTTGAGGTTGGAATGACTCTGCATCCAGCGCTCCGCCTCGACAATCTGTGTTGGATACGTGGAAGCGGCGAGAATCTGCGCAACGAGGGCGTCTGGGTACAAGGCGATCGGCGCGACCAGTTGCTGCAACTCTTGGGGGGACTGTTGCATGGGCGGCGTTGGGGTCTGCTCGCTCGACTGGCCCGTAGGTCCGAAAGACTCGGCTTGCGCAGTGAATCGCACTAGCAAACAACAGAGAAGTAGGATCAAAACCTGCTTGGACAACTTCATGACATATTCTCCAGTACGAATTGGGATCATCCCCTTGGTGTCAAACCCCTGTTGAAAAAACTTCATGAATCCTCGTTGACAGCGCTAAAGAACTTACTGGCCGCGCAGCGTGCCCGGCGGGATGTCATTGCGGCGGGCCAAGTCTTCCAGATCGCCGAACTTCGCCTGTGCTTCCTCCACGCGTTGCTGCAGGATTTCAATGCCAGCTTCGGGCGTGATGCTGATGTCACCTTCAGCGATATTTATGCCTCCCGTCATCGTCTTAAGGCTCCTTGCATCTTCGATTGCTTGACGGTATTCGTTGAGCTGAGCCCATCCTCGTTCGAGTTCATCGCGCAATTTCGCCGCCTGCTCGGCATACCAACCCGGGTCCTGGGTTTTCACGTACGGTTCAGGCAGGGATGCGGGCTTTGGGGTTTCTTCGTTCATCGGGCCCACGATGCAAATCAGGCCCGGAACATGGAGTCTTTCAAGATCCTCGTTGGTCCAAACCCCAGTCCTGTGGCTGTCCGTTCCCGCGCGCGGCTTGTTTGCCGCGCGCAGAGGAACAGCCAGTGTCATTGAGATAGCGAGTGAAAGCGTCAGACAGCGGTTCATCTCGCCCTCCTTAGGGTTTTGTCGACGGGGCAGGCGGAAAATGCTGGAACATTTTGTTCACGCCTTTGTCGAGGCTCTTGGTGTTCTTATCCGCTTTGTCGGAGAGCGTATCGCTCGATGAGCTTCGCCAGATCACTTTCTCTGTCTTGGCATCGAAGAGGTCGACCACTAAGGTTCCCACTTTGTAGGTTTCGACCGTCGTGGTTGCGTCGCCAAATCCACCGCCGAACCCCCACCGGCGGCCTCCTCCGAACCCGTTATAGAAAGTGTCCAGGGTTTGCTGATTCTGAGTCGTCTCGATGGCAAAGACCTCGGCATCACCTCCCGACGGAACTTCCGTCCAGCCTTTTGCCGTCAGGGCGCTGTTCACAGCGCTCTTGATGCGGTCGACCAAGAGCGGGTCCTTCGTCTGGACCTTTTTCCAAGTGTAGGTCTTGTATTGACCAAAGTTTGCACTGTGATCGTAATCGGTCTTGACGTGTTGAGCGAACGAGACGCACGCTAGAAGCAGCATGAGTCCCGCCGATGTTGCGATTTTTGATTGAAGCTTCATAGTTCCTCCTTTTTTAACTTTCCGAAATAAGACATTTCGCGCGAGAAAGGGCGGCCTGCTCGGGCTCAGGCAGCTGCTGGTCCAGCGAGCCGCTAGCTTCCCTGCTGTCCCCGGTGGTGTGCCGGCACGTGGGCTTGGGCTTCCGCGGCCTCTTGACTGATCCTCTTTTCGTAGCGCGACTTGGGCACCTGACTGCCGCTTGGGTTGCCTTCGTCAAACAACTTCGCAAGGAAGTAGCGATTTCCGTATTTGTTGAAGATCAATTCGGTCTTGGCCGGTGCGGAGTTGGCCTCTGCAGACTGGACTTCGAAGAGAGCGGAAGTGGAGCCGTCCGCGCTGGTGATTTCCATGACTGTCAGATCGGTGTCGTCGAGCATACGGATAACGTACTTGCCCGGCGGAAGTTTGGTGTTCCCTGCATGGAACTGGAATGGAATGTTGACTTCAAGGGCTCCAACGATCTGTGCGTGTGCTTTGCTCGGATACATCGTTAGTGCAAAAACCAAGGCGATGAGCAACGACAACAATTGGTGCCGCCTTGTTCCCTTGTGGCCTGCCTGAGCCTTGTCGATGGCTTCAACGAACATAGTGATTTCTCCTCGTTTCTGTCGCCACGAAAAGATACGGTGCCTCGAGCGACACAACTGGAATAGGCAACACGGTTGCCAAACATGTTGATTGCGTAAGTGACTGAAAGTAGAGGCCGACTACAAGCAACGGCGCAGTATGTGATGCCAGCCCGCTAAACACGACGTCCGCATGCCGACAGGCTTCCGTGAGGTTATATACTTAATTGAGCACCGAACGGCTTCAGCTCCACCTGGACTGGAGATGCGGGCGTCGGTGCCTCTGATGGCTAATGGATGGACAGTGTCAATCGATTGAAGGGTCGATCCCCGCGTCATTTCAACTCTGCTACGCGGGAAGGAGATTTCCCTTGGTACGCGAGATACCAAGCTTTTGCATCCGGAAGTAAAGGGTGGACCTCTTCATTCCCAAACGTGCGGCCGCACCGTTGGGGCCGGCGACCACCCACCGGGTCTGCTCGAGAGTCTTGCGAATGTGGTCTCGCTCCGCGTCCTCCATGGTGATTGCACCAAGGGATTGCGCCTCGCCGGCACTCTTCAAACTCGCGAGAGGAGCGTGCAGGACGTTGCCCGAAGTTAGGATTACGCTCCTTTCAATGAAATTCTGGAGTTCGCGAATGTTCCCCGGCCACGGATACGAGACGAGTCCGGACATCGTTTCTGGAGAAATGCTTTCGATTTGCTTATTCATCCTGCGGGCATAAACCTCGACAAAATGTTCCACCAACGCTGGAATGTCTTCCCGGCGCTCCCGCAACGACGGCAGCTGGAGTGGAAATACATTCAGACGATAGTAGAGATCGCTGCGAAATTCGTTGCGCTTCACCATCTCCACCAGATTTCGGTTGGTCGCTGCGACAAGTCGAACGTCCACTTGGTGAGTCCGTGTGCTGCCCAAGCGCTCGAATTCCTGCTCCTGCAGGACACGCAGCAGTTTTGGCTGCAAGCCTGGCGGAATGTCTCCCACCTCGTCCAGGAAGAGCGTGCCTTTGTCGGCCAATTCGAAACGGCCAATCTTTTGCCCTATGGCTCCGGTGAACGCGCCTCGCTCGTGACCAAAAAGCTCGCTTTCTAGTAGATCGAACGGAATGGCAGCGCAATTCAATTTAATGAATGCGCGTCCGCACCGCGCGCTCAAATTGTGAATCGCGCGCGCGATCAGCTCCTTGCCAGTGCCTGTTTCTCCCTGGATAAGAACGGTGGAATCCGTAGGCGCGACGCGTTCGACTTGTTCGAGCACGGATTCCAGAGCAGAACTGTTGCCTATGATCTGCTCGAATCTGCGCGGATTACGGTCCTGGTCATCGGATCCGAATCTTGCGACAGCCGCCACGGAGAACCTCCTTGCGCAACCTGATGCACGCTTCTGCTTGCTGGCTTAACTTTCTAGGGCCGCCCGAATACTCTCGAGCAGTGCTTCGTCGTTGAACGGCTTTGCCATAAACTCCACTGCACCTGCCCGCAACGCCTGCATCCGCATTTTTTCGTCGCCATGTGCTGTGATGAAGATGATCGGAATCCTGCGACGTTCGGCGTTCAGCTGCGCCTGGAGTTCGAGACCGGACATTCCCGGCATACGGATGTCCGCGATCAAACAGGCAATCTGATGCTGTTGGCCGGATTTCAGGAATTCTTCCGCCGAGGCAAACGATTGGGCGGGCAGTTCGGCACTCTCCAGCAAGCCCTGCAGTGCGCTGCGCATTGAATCATCATCATCGACAATTGCTACTAGTTTGGTCTTTTCATGAGTTGCCATGGTTGAAATCTAGCAGCGTCGCCAAAGTGGCGCAATTATACTTTGGTATAGGGCCCCGAATATCGCCCTGGTCAGAGAGGCAGCCACAATCTAGAGAGGCTTGAGAAAGCGGCGGTTAAAACGGGAGGACTGCGAACTGGCAAACGGGCTTGTGTAATACCGGCCCGTTGGCATTAAGCTACTTTTTGCTGGGTGGAAGCTCCAGTTTCGCCGCCATTCTTACCAATTCTGCCAGCGACTCAGCCTGCATCTTCCGCATCACGTGGCCGCGATGGACCTTCACGGTGATTTCGCTGGTCCCAAGATCAAAAGCTATTTGCTTATTGAGCATACCCGAAACGACTAGGCCCATGACTTCGCGCTCGCGCGGGGTCAGCGCCTCGTACCGTTTTCGCAACTCGGCAAGGCTACTCCGCTGTTGACGCTTCACACTGTCGCGATCCAAAGCCTGGCGAATCGCTTCCAGCAGGTCCTGATCCTGGAACGGCTTGGTCAGAAACTCCACGGCACCGGATTTCATGGCCTTCACCGTCATCGGAATATCTCCATGGCCGGTGATGAAGATGATGGGAATTTCTATCCCCGCGTCGGCCAACTGGCGCTGAAAGTCCAGACCGTTCACTCCAGGAAGGCTCACGTCCAGAACAAGGCAGCTTGGGCCGTCCGGTGGCTTTTTGCGCAGAAATTCTTCCGCTGTCCCAAAGGATGCACACCGTAACTTCGCCGATTTCAGCAGTCCTTGGATCGACGCACGCACACCGGCATCGTCATCAACGACGAACACCGTGGGAGCGTCTGCCGGCGTCATTCATGCGCCTCGGCTTCAATGGGCAGAGTGAAATAAAAACTTGCGCCTCTCGGCGAATTGTCCGCAGCCCACAACCGCCCGCCATGCGATTCAACGATGGAGCGGCTGATGGACAGTCCCATACCGGTCCCTTGTGGCTTCAACGTAAAGAACGCATTGAAGATCTGGTCCGCCTGCTGCTGCGGCAGGCCCATGCCGGTATCGATGACGGATACAAGAAGTTGCCCGTTTTCCGCTCGCTCCGATTTGATGGCGAGCTCCCGCGCCCCATCGATATCCTTCATAGCATCAATGCCGTTAAGCACGAGGTTCATCAGCACCTGCTGCAGTTGCACGCGATCTCCCATGACCTGGGGAAGATCCGCCGCCAGCTCTGTCCCGACTAATATGTTGTGTCGCGTTGCCTCGCCGCGCAGGAGGACGATCATCTCTCGAATGACTTCGCTTACGTCCACCAGCTCCCGTTGCGGAGTGCCTTTCTTGAAAAGAAGGCGGGTCCGCTTGATGATTTCCGCCGCACGCGTTCCGTCTTTCACGATTCTCATCGCCGCCGCGCGAGCTTCTTCAATGTCGGGGTGCTCGCGCGTAAGCCAGCGCAAGCAGGTATTGGCGTTGGTGACGGCGGCGGCGATCGGTTGATTCACTTCATGCGCCAGGGAGGCTGTCAACTCTCCCATGGTGGTTACCCGGCTGACGCGCGCGAGATCCGCCTGCGCTTGATGCAGCGCTTCTTCGGCATGCTTGCGCTCCAGGCTCTCTGCATGCAAGGCCTCGTTGGTTGCCCGGAGCTCTTGCACCGTCCCTTTCAGGTCATCGCGCGCGCGTCTGAGCGATTCCGTAGCGCTTCTTTGTGCGGCGCTCAACGACCCGACAAACAGGGCTGACACTGCAAAGATGACAAGGCGTGGTATCTCCTCGGGCTTTGCAGCCAACGAATACATCGGGGGCAGGAAGTAATAATAGAAAGCAAGACCGGAGAGCGCCGTCGCCAGCAATCCCGGCCCGACTCCACCGAACCACGCACTGAACATGACCGCGCAGAGAAACAGCGACACAGGAGCAGCTTCTAAATGAAGCGCCGGCCATCGTGAAATGATCAAGGCTGCGGCGACCGAAAGAACGGCAATTCCATAGCTCCAAATCGCAGGCGGCTTGGGCCACAGCAGGGGATTGGACCTGGACATACTTCTGCTCCTGCAAACGCAGGGTGTCGCTCCCTGCAATCAAAATCTTAACACCAGAAAGTGTCCTGCTCTGACCAGGTGGGCCCTGTAGCGCGTGTCATCCTTCCCTCGCGGAGAGGTGGTTACCCTCAGCTCATCCAATCCGATGGACGGAATGACAAGACACTGACAGGTTCGCATATCGGCTGGCCTCGTCCGAGGACTCATGAATCGGCGTATCTCCAACTTTACCTGCAGTTTCCAAGCTGCATTCGTCAATACCCGTCTCTGGCATGCAGATTGCCTTTCTTAGTGGCGGCTGGCGTTTTCCCGGTGAATAGAATTGGCAACGAGCAAGCGTCAACGTGACAGCGAAGCCAGACCAAGGGACGGGACGCAGAAAGGAGTGCAACCATGAAACCTCTATCCATTCTCGACTGGTATCGCATTCTGCGCGCGCATCATCAGTGGACGATGTTCCAGTCCATTCGATATGCGCTGTGGCTGGCGCGCTAGCTAGTCTGTCTTACTTGTGTCGCAGTGGGCGTGGAGGATCGGATTCATGAAAACGTCTTGTACAACCAGCACAAACAAAGACTCCGACGGCGCGCTGCTGGCCGCCGCAAAGCGCGGAGATACTCAGGCTTTCGAGGAATTGGTTCTTCGTCACAAGCAGAGAGTTCTCACTGTAGCGCAACGCATTACGAATAACTGGGAGGATGCCGAAGATGTAGCGCAGGAGAGTTTTCACAAGGCCTTCCTTCATATCGACGCCTTTCAAGAAAAGTCCCGGTTCTCTACTTGGCTGACACGCATCGCCATGAATGAAGCATTCATGTTGCTCCGTCGAAGGCGGAGAATTTTCGAAGTCTTGCCGGAAAGCCCCGAAGAGACGCCGGCTTCCGAGGCATTTGTTGACCAGAGTCCCAGTCCCGAAGAGTCTTGTTGGCGACGCGAGCGCAGAAAACTCTTGACCAACGCGATCAATCGCTTACGTCCAGCTGTTCGTAAAGCTATTTTGCTTCGCGACATCGAAGAACGATCCACCGATGAAACCGCTCAGATTCTAGGCACTTCCATTAGCGCCGTGAAAGCACGTGTTTTCCAAGGACGCCGGAACTTACGTGGAACCTTGAACCCCGGGCTTCTTCGGGGAGTCTACGCCGCCTGATGGGCGCAGGCGCAACACTGTTGACAAGTCAGAACCGAGGGACAATAAGCCCAGATCGAAGGCATTTAACGAATCCCGACCTGTCCTCGCACGCTATCTATCAATTTCTTGGAATCATAGCCAATCCCGGCCTTGAACACCGTTTCGACGTTTTCAATTTCTTCAATGTTCTTTGAAGGATCGCCCCTAATCACGACGAGGTCTGCCTGTTTGCCAGGGAAGAGGGTTCCAATTCGATCTTGCCGTCCGAGATACGCAGCGCCATTCTCCGTGGCGACATGAATGGCTTCCACTGGGGTCAGCCCCGCCTCTACCAGCAGCTCTATTTCGCGCTGATCGCCGAATCCCGGAAGCACTCCGCCATTTCCGGTTGGATCCGGCCCTGCCAGCAGCAAGCCTCCGGCTTTGAAGAATGCCACCTCAAAATCCATTTCTTTGCGCATCAGCGCCGTCATGGGCGAGTCCAACGGGACGTTCGCCCGCGCGGTCAGGTAGCTTTGCGCTGATTCCGCGGACATCGCAGTCAATATGCGTGGTTGCAATTTTGGTCTTCCCGGGACGCTGACCTCAAACACGGGCAGCGTCGACGTCACCGCCACGTGATGCGCCACGAGGTCGTGGATCAACTGTTGCACTTGAGCTCCATTCACATCCTGTTTGGCCCAACCGCCGCCGCCTCCTGCCGGGCATACGTCCGGCTTTTTGTCCGCGACGAATTCGGTGTCCGTAAATACAGGCCCATGCTCCAAATCATCGATCCCCAGTGCTACCGCTTCCGGCCAGGTCACCGAACACAAATGCCCTGTCAGTTTCAGTTTGTGCGCATGCGCCTGCTGGATTGCCACGGCCAGCTCCTCACGCGTGATGTTCATGTACGCTTTGTACGACGTCATGCCTTCCGCCGCCCAGAAGTCCACCATGCGTTTTGCATCCTCTGGTCCGGTCAGTTCATGCATCTGGGCAAATGGCGTCGGTGCGCCTTCCAGGTACGGCGCCGTCGCATCGATGCTTGGTCCCGGCATCAGGTCCGCGTCGATCCGCCTCTTTACCTTCAGGTCGGTGTAGGGTTCCAGGCTCCCGGTGGTGCGCATTGTGGTCACACCAGCCGCCAGATAGAGTCGCGGCGCTGTGTAAGGGATTTCCGCAATGAACAACCCTGGCTCGCTAATTCTTCCACCGGCAAATTGCACGGCGATCGAATTCGAATAGTAGAGATGATTGTGCATTCCAACGAGCCCGGGAATAACGGTATAGCCCGAGCGGTCGAGAAGTTGTGCACCTTGAGGGATTTGGACTGACGCAGCCGGGCCGATGGACTGAATCTTGCCGTTCGCGATAACAATCGCTTGATCTTCCTTCGCCCCTGCACCGGTCCCATCGATGACTCGCACATGGTTGAGAACGAAGACCGGTGTCTCAACGCTGAGGAAGGGAGCAACGTCAATAGACTTCTGGGTCTGGGCAACGGCGATCGCGGCATAGAGCAGCGAGCCGAACAAAAATAGCAGACGCATCCGTACACCTCGCTCTTGATGTCCTCGAAAATTTGGCAAGCGGCGGCAATTCTACCCCAGCGGCTCTCAAGCGGGAACAGCAAGTTCTGGCTGACGGATATTTCCGCGCGGCTCACCGGTTGTAGCCGTGATGGCAGCAATGCGTGTTCGTGACGAAACAGCTGGTATCACGGTGTCCACCAATCCGTCTTCTGTTACCATGTCGCTGCATTTGCGGGAAGCCGACGCATTGCGTTAAATTAAAGCAAATCAAGAAAGTGAGTGGGTTCTCCCCTAACCTGCACCCCAATGGGCCAAAAAATGAATCACGCACCGATCAGGAATAAAAAGCCGGTCAAGTCTCTGGTGAAAGCGCTCCGTATTTTGAATGCGCTTGGAGAATGTTCCACTGGTTTAGGCATTACCGATCTGAGCGGCGCCGTCAAGGCTCCCAAAAGCACCGTGCATCGCCTCGTCGCCACCATGGAATCCGCCGGCTACGTCATTTTCGATCCCCTCACATCGAAATACGTCCTGGGCAATCGCCTGGCGCGGCTTGGCGAGCAACTCAACCAGCAAATTCCCTTGCTGACCTTCGGAGTACCGGCGCTCGAGCAACTCACCAGGGAGTGTCATGAAGCCAGCCACTTGGCGATTTTGCAAGGGACCGAAATCGTTTACATCTCCCAGGAAGAGAGTAAAGAGCCGGTTCGCATCAGCTTCAACACCGGGCATCGGGCCCCCGCCCACTGTACCGCACTTGGCAAAGTGTTCCTGGCGGGGCTGTCCGACGCCGAAATTCTGGCATTGTACTCTAACAAGAGGAAGCTCGTTCGACTTACTCCCCGCACGCGAACCAGCGTTGACGACTTGCTCTCGGAAATCTCCGCCGTGCGCAAAGAGGGTATCGCCTTCGACGGCGAAGAATATATGCCGGGGCTGGCCTGCATGGCCGCTCCGGTCCGCGATTTCTCATCGAGAACTGTCGCGGCTATCGGCGTGTCCATGTTCAAACACAAGCTGGTCGCGGAGCGCAAGGCGCTTTTCAAGGAAGCCTTGCTTCGGGCCGGCGCCGAGCTCTCTGAAAAGTTGGGTTCGCCCCGTATATCGCGGTAGAGCTTTCTGGTAATCCATTTCCTTCCGGCTGCATTCCTCGAACGCACCCTTCCTGAAACGCAATGGCCCGCCGCCTCCGCTACTTTTTCGCGGGCTTTGCCGCCGCGTGCGTAGTCTTGGCTCTTTGCGTTAGCCGCCGGAACACCTAAAGGTTGGTATTGACAGACGTTCTACGAAGTGGAACACTGTTCCGAAAATTGAATGCCGACTATCGGAAATTTACGTTGGACACTTCCGGGGTGTTGGCCCAATTTTAATTCCGCTGTGCGCGGGCATTTGGGGTGCCGGGGGCGTGGGCGCCTGCGGAAAGCATGGAGAGCATTTCTCTATCGAAGGGGGAAGTCATGTCCAGAGGCAACTGGTTTTCTATTGTAGCAATCGCGGTGGTCCTTGCAATCATACAGGCGTTTGTCATGCAGCCGCCGTCTCACGCGCAAACCGTAAGCACGGGCGCGGTTGCCGGTGTAGTCACCGATCCCAGCGGCGCGGCCATCGCGGGAGCCACGATTACCGCCACCGAGAAAGGTACGGGATTCAAGCGCTCCGCCAGTACGGACAGCAGCGGGAGTTACCGCTTCAGCTTGCTTCCTCCGGGCGATTACCAATTGCAATTCGTCGCCACCGGGTTCAAGACTGCCCTCCCTCCCGTGGTGACCATCGCGGTTACCGAAGTCAGCACTCTCAACATTCAGATGGTCATCGGCGAAGCCGTGGACACTGTGGAGGTGACCACTGCCGCTCAATTGGTGCAAGCGGAGAACGCGGCGCTGGGCACGGTGGTGGATAGCCGCACCATCACCGAACTGCCTCTGTCTACGCGCAATTTCACTCAGGTTTTGACTATGTCCACGGGTGTCGTCGCGGACGTGAGCAGCGCCGCCAATTTGGGCAATGGAACGCAAGATTTTTACGTCAACGGTTCCAGCAACACCAGCAACAACTTCCAGATGGATGGGTCGGACGTGAATAACTTTGGCAGCGGCCGCGCCGGGAGCTTCCTGCAGCAAGGAGGCATCCCGATTCCCAACCCGGACGCCATTCAGGAGTTCAAAATTCAGACCAGCCTGTACGACGCCGGGTACGGCCGGGGAGCCGGGGCCAACGTCGACGTGGTGACGAAATCGGGCACCAATCAACTCCACGGCTCGGTATTCGAATTCCTGCGCAACGATAAGCTCGACGCCAATGATTTCTTCTTGAATCAATCTCCAAACCCGTCGCGCGCGGTGATGAAACAAAATCAGTTTGGCGGAAGTCTTGGCGGCGCCATCATCAAGGATAAATTATTTCTTTTCGGCTCTTACCAGGGCACTCGTCAGGTCAATGGACTTAGCGCAGGCTCGCTTCAGAGCTTCAACACGCCCCCGCAACTGACCAACGACCGCTCGGCGGCGACGCTCGGCCAGGAATTCTGCGGGCAGAAAGGAGCGCAGGGCGGGGTAGCCGTGGCCTGTGACGGCTCGAACATCAATCCCGTGGCTCTGAAACTGCTCAATACTAAGATCTCGAACGGAACATTTCTCATTCCTTCTCCGCAACGGCCCGATGGTTCCTCCACCATTAGTTTGCCTGGGCATTTCACCGAAGACCAGTTCCTCGTCAATACCGACTATGTGATCTCCGCCAAGCACCGCCTCACCGAGCGCTACTTCTATGCCAAGGCGCCGCAAAGCATTCCGTTCAGCCAGTGTTTCTTCAACACGAACTGCACGCCGGGTTCCGGCCAGGACGCGCAATTCCAGAACCATGTGGGTTCCTTGAAGCTGGCGTCGCTCTTGTCCAACAGTCTGGTCAACGAAGTCCTGGTGAACTACACCAGAAACCGCGGAGTCCTCAACAGTGAGAGCAAAATTACCGACCAGAGTTTGGGCATTACGCCGGGCGATCCGAGCTTCCCCAAGATGCCGACCATCGCCGTCAACGGACTATTCAGTGTGGGGGGAAATTTTAACGACGATTCCGATTCTACCGTGAACCAGTTTCAATATTCGGACCAGCTTGCTTGGACTCGCGGCCGCCACACCGTTCGCGGCGGGTTTGCGTTCGAACGCGCGCAGTTCGACTTTAACGATCCCGGCCCCCGCCGGGGAATCCTCGACATCCTGAGCTTTCCCGATTTCCTCCTGGGGTTGAGCGCGGCGCAGAATGGATCTCAATTCAGCAATATCTTCTTGAGTGAGGGCATTGCCGGCTCGCTGTCCAAAGCCTATCGGGCGAACAATTATGCGAGTTTCGTCCAGGACGATTTCAAGATGAACTCGCGCTTGACCCTCAACTTCGGCCTGCGCTGGGAGATCAACGGCGGCGTAAGCGAAGATCAAGGGCGCTTTAGCAGCGTGTTCCCCAGTCTGGCCCAGGCCAGCAACTCCCAAGTCGCCTCTGGCGGCACGCTTGCGGGCTGGGTGGTTCCCTCGAATTTCAAACTGCCCATTCCTACCGGCGTAACCAAGCTCTCCGGGAAAACCCTGAGCCGCAATGGCGCGCCGTTGCATAACGTGGGACCGCGCCTCGGTTTTGCCTGGCGCCCTGTTGCCGATTCGAATCGCTTGGTGCTCCGCGGCGGATATGGCGTGTTCTATACCCGCACGAACGGCAACTCTGTTCTGCAAACCGTGGTATCTCCGCCATTCGTCAGTTTCGGGGTGGGAGTCGGTGGCGGCAATTCTTTGGCGACGTTCCAGGTGCCGTTCAACCCGCCGCCGGCGCCCGCCGTTTTCCCGATGCGCACTCTCACTTCCGGACTCTCTGCGGACTACGTGGCGGAAAATTACGATTCGCCGATCGTCCAGCAGTATAGTCTTGAGACGCAATACGAATTCCTGCCCAAGACCGTGTTGGAAGTCGGATACGTGGGCACGCGCGGCACACGCCTGGCTTCCTCCCGCTTAACTAACACGGCGCTCTTGGCCAGCCCGGCCAACCCCGTAAACGGCATTACCACCAACAGCGTTGCCAATGCCGGCCTCCGCGTGCCCGTCCTTGGTTTTGCCCCCAATGGGCTCACCAGCATCGAGAGCTACGGGTTCTCCATGTACAACGGGTTGCAGGTGACCGTGAAAAGGCAATTGAGCCATGGCATACAATTTCAGGGCGCTTATACCTGGGGCAAGGACCTGACGGACGTCGAAGGCGTGGGCTTCAACTCCGTGTTCCTGGGAGGTGACGGCAATAGCAACGATCCGAACAACCGTCACCAGCGCTGGGGCCCCGCGGACTTCGACCGCAAACAGCGCTTCGTCTTGACCTATCTCTGGGAAATTCCGCATCCACGCGGAGAGAATTTCGTCAACCGCAAAGTTCTGAACGGCTGGGCTTTCTCGGGTGTCACCACTTTCCAGAGCGGCTTGCCGGTCACCATCACGGACCCGGCTGGCGGATCCATCTTCGGGAGCGGGAGCACTTCTCGCGCCCAATTGTGCCCGGGTTTTACGCAAGCTCAGGTGGCCACCAGCGGAGGCGTCGAAGCTCGGCTGAATAATTATTTCAACCCCGCCGCATTCTGCGCGCCGCCAACAATCGGCGATGGCACCGGATACGGGGACACCGGGCGCGCCGCCTTCCGCGGGCCGCATCAAGCCAACTTCGACGCATCGTTGGCCAAATCCACAAAAGTCGGCGGGTTGAGCGAAGCGGCGTCTCTGGAATTTCGCACCGAGTTTTTCAATGCCTTCAACCATCCGCAATTTGCAAATCCAGGCTTCATCTTTGGCACGCCGAGCTTTGGAAAAATCCAGGCCACGTCGGTGGCGCCGCGGCTCATCCAGTTTGGGCTGAAGTATAGTTTCTAGCGCGGTACATTTCAGTCGCTTCGCCACTGGGGCCATTCTTGCTCCGGTGGCGAAGTCATTCTTTCGTTGGTTTCTGAAGTAGCTGGGTTGACACGCGACCTCTTTAGTTCTTGGCGCGCAATTTCGCCGGAAGGACATTTCATGAGCAAGTCAGTTTGTGCTTCTTGCTTCCTCGCGATAGTGTTTTTAGCCAGTCCCTTTGCCGCCGCTCAGGAACGCGGCGGCTCGCCTACCTATTCCCTCAAGCCGTCTCCCAAGACCATCGCGTTCGGCTACTACGACGCCAAGGCCGTTCCCGTCCTGCGCGTAAAATCGGGCGACAGCGTTGAAATCCAGACACTGATTACGTCCGATCCCGAGCAGCTCGAAGGCGCGGGGGTGCCTCCGGCGCAGGTCGAGCAATCTCTGCGCGATATTTTCCGCGAGGTAAAAGATCGCGGCCCGGGCGGCCACGTGCTGACCGGTCCCATTTACGTCGAAGGAGCGGAACCCGGAGATGTGCTTGAAGTCAGGATTCTTTCCATCCGGCTCGCCATTCCCTACGCGTACAACGCCTTCGGGCCCAGTTCCGGGTTTTTGCCGGAGGAATTTCCTTATCCGAAACTGAGAATCATTCCGCTGGATGAAAAGCGCATGATCGCGCGCTTCGCGCCCGGCGTTGAGATTCCCCTGCACCCGTTCTTCGGCAGCATGGGCGTTGCTCCGCCGCCTTCTTCCGGACGTATCAGCAGCAATCCGCCTTGGATTCACGCCGGGAATCTCGATAACAAGGAGCTGGTGGCGGGCACAACTCTTTTTATCCCCGTTCACGCGGCTGGGGCCATTTTTGAAGTGGGCGACGGCCACGCGGGGCAAGGCAACGGCGAAGTCGACATCACCGCCATGGAAACTTCGCTGATCGGCACCTTTCAATTCATCGTCCGGAAAGACATGCACCTGCACTGGCCGCGAGCGGAGACGCCGACGCATTTCCTGACCATGGGCCTGCACGAAGACTTGAATGAAGCGACCAAGCTGGCGGTGCGCGAGATGATCGATTTCCTGATGACCGAGAAGCACCTCTCGCGCGACGACTCTTACATGCTTTCCAGCGTCGCCGCGGACCTGAGCATCACCGAACTTGTGGACGGGAACAAAGGCGTGCACATGATGATTCCCAAAGCGATTTTCGTACCCGCGCCGGCAAAGTGACCTGCAATTTGACGAATGTTGGAAGATAAACCCAGAATTGCTATCTGATTGCTTTTCCTTGGCCCTGCGTACCTCTTGTCCACCGTTTTGTATGCTATTCGGGTGTTATTGGACCCAAGTTGCGCCGGCCTTTGTGGCGATCTCAGCCAGCTCAGGGCTAAAGTATCGTACTTCCAGCGCCCGCGACAAAACACTGTACCTGAAACCTTCGGCCACGGAGCCGGGCTACGAACACTCTCAAACGAAAAGATTAGCCCGGACAGTAGCCGCCCGCTCGCGCTTGGCGGAAACGCTTGCGAATAGAGGGATTCGATAAATCTGGCGGAGAGGGGGGGATTCGAACCCCCGTTAAGGGTATTAGCCCCTAAAACGGTTTAGCAAACCGCCGCATTCAGCCGCTCTGCCACCTCTCCGCGGTTTGGTTTCAACAGCTTACCACAGAACCTGCGATGCTCTGGTGGCTAAACGGTGGCTTGATGGGAGCGAAGGGTGGAAAACCGC
>WNFG01005200.1_pt1 | contig 16260 bp, 19 predicted proteins | sample 5400431 | NCBI WGS metagenome assembly WNFG01 (sample SAMN13153346, study PRJNA577476) | soil metagenome | isolation source: 120 cm saprolite under Douglas fir tree site 2 hole 3 replicate 2 | place: USA:California | collected 2015-04-18 | reverse complement strand
CCAGTTCGTTGTATTCGCATCGGGAGCGCCGAATCTGGGGGACTCCGGCAAGATCAGCGAAGCGGATCGATGGGTGGCCAGCCAGCCGGTGGTCGCGCGGCATGGCGATCATCATCCGTTCACGAAATAACGGAATCCGGGCGACGCAAGAGTCCGTCTTGTCCGGCTTGCCATACACAGCGGCGGCGATGTGACCGCCGACAAGCTGTTCCTCCAGGTCGCGAGCTGAGCCGTCGCAGCCCTGCAGGGCGTCTATCGGCTGGCGCTCGGCGGCACGGCGGTCGGCACCGGCATCAATTCGGCGCCGGGCTTCGCCGAAGCGGCCGCGGCCGAAATCGCCAAGCTCACCGATCTGCCGTTCGTGACCGCCCCGAACAAATTCACCGTGCAAGGCGCGCACGACGCACTGGTGCAATTGTCGGGTACGATGCGCACGCTTGCGGTCTCGCTCTACAAGATCGCCAACGATATCCGGCTGATGTCCTGCGGGCCTCGCGCGGGCTTCGCCGAGCTGTCGATACCGGAAAATGAGCCGGGCTCCTCGATCATGCCTGGCAAGGTCAATCCCACCCAGTGCGAGGCGCTGACCATGATCTCTGTCCAGGTGATGGCCAACGATGTGGCGGTCGGATTCGGTGGCGCGGGCGGTTACCTCGAAATGAACGTCTACAAGCCGCTGATGATCTTCAACATCACGCATTCGATCACGATCCTGAGCGACGGCTGCGTCAATTTCCGCAAATTCCTCGTGGAAGGGACCAAGCCGAATCTGAAGAAGATCAACGAATACGTCGATCGCTCCTTGATGCTGGTGACGGCGCTGTCACCCGTCATCGGCTATGACAAGGCCTCGAAGATCGCGCACTACGCGATGGGCAACGATCTCACGCTCAAGGAAGCCGCCCTCAAGCTCGGTTTCGTCAGCGAGGACGAGTTCAACCGCGTTGTGGATCCGGCCAAGATGGTCAAGCCCTATGTAGCCAGCGCCGCGACCTCAACGGCCACGTAAACCCCTGTTCTGCAGCGAGGGCCGGATTCTCGACCTCGGCCCTCGCGGTCCCGTATGCCGCCCGCTGGAGGAAGGGCCATGACCGAAGAGCGTTCTGAGCTGAGCCTTGCCTTCGCGAGAGTTCTCTTCGTGAACGGCCAGGCAACCGATCAGATCGTCGCCTCTATCCGACGGCTCACCAGCAAGCTCGGGCTGAAAGCGGAGCTGCTACCACGTTGGGGCGAGCTCCAATTGAGATCGGAGAACGACGGGGCGCCGCAGATCGCCTATGTCGAGGCGGATCCGGTCGGGGTTGACATGGATCGCATCGTTTCCACGATGCAGACGGTCGCCGACATCGAGACGGGCCGGCTTTCGCCGGAGCAAGCGAGCAAACTGATCGAGGCCCTCGCCAAGGCGCCGCCCGCGCCGGCGTGGCTTTTCGCTCTGGCCGCAGCCGCCGGCGCAGTCGCGCTCGCGATCATCTTTGGCGTCCACCACGAACTTACCGCGCTTTTGATCTTCCTGAGCGCCGGCGCCGGCGCATTCCTCCGTCGCGCCATCGCTCGAGTGAGCACGAACGTCTTCCTTCAACCGTTCTGCGCCGCGCTTCTGGCCGGGCTGATGGGCGGGCTCGCGGTGCACAATCAGCTGAGCACCGCGTTGCGGCTCGTCGTGGTGTGCCCCTGCATGGTGCTGGTTCCGGGGCCGCATATTCTCAACGGCACGCTCGACCTGGTGACCGGGCGGATTCATCTGGGGAGCGCACGCCTGATATATGCCGGCCTCATCGTGGTCGCGATCTCGACCGGATTGCTCTCGGGCCTCGTGCTGACGGGCGCATCGCTGCCCATCGATCCGCCCGGTCAAGGGGTGCCGCTCTGGCTCGACGTCATCGCGGCCGGGGTTGCGGTGGCTTGTTACAGCGTCTTCTTCTCGACACCTCCGCGCATGCTGCCATGGCCCGTCGCGGTCGGCATGCTGGCGCATGCGTTGCGCTGGGTCGCCATGACCGAGCTTGGGGCCGGCGTGGCAACTGGCGCGCTGGTGGCCTGCGTCGTCGTGGGCTTGCTGCTCACACCGGTGTCGCGTCGTTACCACTTACCGTTCGCGGCTATCGGCTTCGCTTCCGTGGTCTCGATGATACCCGGCGTCTACATCTTCAGGATGATGAGCGGGCTGACGCAGATCGCCGATACGGCGCAAGCGACGTCGGAGCTTGTCGGCGCGACGATCGCCGATGGTGTCACGGCAGTCGCGGTCATATTGGCGATGAGTCTCGGCCTTATCGTGCCGAAAATGGCGATCGACCGTTTTGGGGACTGGCGCGCTCGAAGGAGTTGAAGATGCTCATATCCGCGCGAAACTCGGAGGTGGCGAGCAATTCGGTCGCGCCGTCCGACGAACAGGCCGCCGTGCTCCGGATGGAGGACCAATTGCCACCGGTGCTCAGCGTCATCGCGGGCATGGTCGATCTGACCGGATTCTTCATGCTGGGCAATATCTTCACGGCGCACATCACCGGCAACCTCGTGGTCGCGAGCGCGCTGGTGGTGCGTGGAGGCCTGGTGAATCCGGCCCAATTGCTGGCGATCCCGGTCTTCATGATCGCTCTGGCACTAGTCTGGCTCATCGCAGAACTCTCCAAGCGAAAGGGACCCTCCCTTGTGCGGCTGCTGCTGGTCGTGCAGTTCCTGCTGCTTGCGGCGGTACTGGTATTCGGCGTCTCTGCCAAACCGTCGAGCAATCCCCACGGGATGCTTGCCCTTGTCGCCGCCCTCGTAACAGTCACCGCCATGGCGTGTCAGTACGCACTGCTCCGCCTGGCGTTGCCCAAAGCAATCTCTACGGCCGTCATGACCGGCAATCTTACGAATACCGTTCTTTCGATCATGGACGCGATATCGCGCGGCCACCCGCTGATGAGTGCCGACGACGGTCGATTGAAACGATCGCTGCATCTTCTGTTTGGCTTTCTGTTGGGGTGCATCATTGCCGCTATGGCGATTTCCACGATGGGCGAATGGGCTTGGTCGCTGCCCGCGGCACTAGCCGCGCTCGTGGTAGCGCGGCCGGTGATGTGGTCCGGCGCCGTTGAAACGCACGAGAGATGAAAGAGCGGAATACGTCCGTTGCAACCCGCGCGCCTTGCGCAGCGCCTCCCGCTCGCGGCAGAGATCGTCAACCTTCGCCCGCATTCGCGATAGCAGAAGCTCGGCGGATGCCGTCGACATGCCCGCCCGCCGCAACATCCGGATCTCGCGCTCCTGGGCGCGGAGCTAGCCGCGCATGCGGGTGATCTCATTGCGCACCCAGTCGAGTTTGGCAGGTCTCACCGCGCGCTCAGGTCCTCGGGCAGTCGCCGGCTTTCCTTATGACCTTGGCGTCGCCGAACTCGCCGCTGGCGGCCGGCTGAACGCGAGTGCGCCGGCGCAGCCGGTCTTCCGCAAGAGCGCCTCGGCCCGCATGACGGCGGCGTTGGCGCTTGTGCACTCCACCGCTTCGCCTAGCGCGAGACCGTCGTCGGCCAAGACGAAAGGAAGCGCGACGTAGTAGGTGACGTCCATCGCAGCTACTCCTTGCGATCGCGCGCCGAAGGAAGCCGGCCACGCGCGTAGCCGGTCGAGATCTTCGACCGGAGCTCCTCGAACTGGTATTCGAGGAAGTCGTAATCGCAGGCCAGTCCGAAATTCGATGATTTACATCTCTTTACGGGCTTCTGCGCGCCGTTCCGATTATACGGGACGGCCAAGACAATGTTGTCCGCGTGGTCGAACTCATCCCTGACAGAGCCTGGCTGACGGCGGACGCTTTCATCGATGTGAAAGGGCTCACGGCGGCATCCAAAAGCAAAGCAGGAGGGAAAGACTATGAGCAAGCGAAAGGTGCTTGTGACTGGATCCAATGCCACCCGGATTGAAGTCCAGGGCAGCGGTTGGGGGCCAACGGGCAATTATCTCAACGAAACCGTCGTCCCGATAATGGCGTTGATCAGCGCCGGCTACGACGTTCAGCTCGCCATTCCAAACGGTACCAAGCCGCATATGGACAAAGCCTCCGACTCGGCTGTGCATTTTGGTGGCGACACTCTGTATACGCCCGCGCCAAGGACTTCTGGACTGATGATTCCACGATGAACCAGGTTAGTACCCGGCGTTCGGTGATCGAGGAGACCGGAAGCGCCGCCGTAAACGATCCGAGCGCTACGAACGTCGCGCAGATCGTTATCGGCGGTACGAGACGTCTGACGCCGGACGATGCGTCGTCGATGCCGTCTTTCGGCCATGCGTACTCCGACGATGAGATCGCCGCGGTCGCGAACTACGTCACCGCCCGCTTTGGAGCCAAGGGCTCATCACTCACGGCGCGGGACGTTGCCGACCTGCGAGCACAGGTGTAGAACTAGGCGTTTTCACCGACTGGCCAATCTTGCCTTCCATAGAAATTGGTTCGGGACGCAAGTTGTTTGGTCCTAGGAGGCCGGCATGGATGTCGGGACTTGGCTTCGAAATCTTGGTCTCGGACAATACGAGAGCTCGTTTGAGGAGAACGAAATCGACAGCGAGGTTTTGCCGAGTTTAACTTCGGAGGATTTAAAGGACCTTGGCATTTCCTTTATTGGGCACCGTCGAAAGATTTTGTCAGCAATAGCTAACCTCTCGGCACCAGCTCCGGCGCCTTCCGCTCCGAAGCCATCTTCGGATAACAAGCGGGCCTCTAGTGACGTCGCTAGTGAGCGGCGGCAGTTGACGCTGATGTTCTGCGATCTCGTTGGATCGACTCCCTTGTCAGCTCAACTTGACCCTGAAGACATGGCCGATCTGATACGCGCATTTCGGGATGCTGTTTCCGCCTCTGTCTCTCGTTTCGACGGTAACGTTGCAAAATGGATGGGCGACGGGGCACTCGTCTATTTCGGCTACCCTCATGCACATGAAGATGATGCCGAGCGTGCCGCTGGGGCAGGCCTAGCGCTCCTCGACGCCCTGCGAGATCTAAGTCGCGAGGGCGTTCCACTGAGAGCCCGGATAGGTATCGCGACCGGTTTGGTTGTGGCGGGGGAACTGATTGGCGAGGGCGCAGCACGTGAGCGCGGCGTTGTCGGCGATACACCCAATCTCGCGGCGCGACTCCAGAGTCTTGCTGAACCCGGCGGCATTGTAGTCGCCGAGGCGACACGACGACTTTTGGGGAGAGCTTTTAAACTCGAGCCACTAGGACCGCTAGCCGTTAAGGGCTTTGACGCAGCGGTTCAGGCTTGGTCGCTCCTGGGTGAAGCGGCTCATGTTAACCGGTTCGAGGCGTCGCGAACCGAAGCCTTGACCGGGTTCGTGGGTCGCGAACAAGAGGTGTCCTTTTTGACGGACCGCTGGCGAGGCGCGGTGGAGGGAGAGGGGCATGTCGTTCTGCTTTGTGGAGAGGCAGGAATCGGCAAGTCACGCACAATTGCAGAGCTTCGCAAGCGAATCGGCGAAGAGCGCAGCATTGTCATACGCTATCAATGTTCGCCTCATCACATTAATGACGCGTTCTATCCGATTATCGGCCAAATCTGGCACGCGGCCGGTCTTGTGAGTGACGAGTCGACTGCAACGCGGTTGGACAAACTTGAGACATTGACTGGGCTCTCCGGACTAGACAACAAAGAGGAAACTGCGCCCTACGTCGCTTCGCTACTCTCGGTCCCGTCGGGTGGTCGATACAAGCCGCTCGAAATGTCGCCGGCGGAGCTGAAGGAACGGACTGTAGCCGCGTTGATTTCTTTGTTCGTCGGTTTGACTAGACAAGGACCAGTGCTTGCGTTGCTCGAGGATGTACACTGGATCGACCCGTCGTCCCGCGACGTGTTTAGCCGTCTCGTCGAGAGACTGCAGGATTTGCGGGTGCTGCTTGTCGTAACATGTCGGCCCGAGTTCGCGCCACCGTGGATTGGCCGAGCGCTTGTAACGGTCTTATCCCTCAATCGTTTCGGCCGACGGCAGGCCGTTTCGATGGTCAACCAGATAGCGGGCGGCAAATCGCTTCCCGCGGAAGTCTTAGAAGAGATACTCGTTAAGACTGATGGCGTTCCACTCTTTGTCGAGGAATTAACGAAGACAGTGCTGGAGTCCGGCCTGCTCCGGGAGGAAGGGGACTCTTATGCATTTGCCAAAGAACTAACGCCACTCGCAATTCCAGCGACGCTACAAGATTCCCTGATGGCGCGACTGGATCGTCTATCGCCGGTCAAAGAGACCGCGCAAATTGGAGCGACTATCGGACGCGAGTTTTCTTACCGGTTGTTGGATGCAATATCACCTATCAAGGGGGCGCAACTCGAGAAGGCGCTTCGCGAACTGATCGAATCCGAACTGATTTACGTTCGCGGTTCACCACCTGAAGCGACCTATATTTTCAAACACGCCTTGGTGCAGGACACGGCTTATGCGTCGCTCTTGCGAAGCCGCCGACAGCGCATACACGCCGATATCGCACGCGCGCTAGTCGAACAATTTTCCGATAAGGCTGAATCGGCGCCCGCGATCATCGCCCACCACTACACCGAAGCAGGGCTTTATGAGCCCGCCGTGCGTTACTGGCTTGCTGCCGCAGAGAGAGCGTTGTCCAAGTCGGCTCCGACCGAGGCTGATCGCCATATTGTAGCCGGGCTAGCCTTGGTGCCCCACCTTGCTCAGGGATCCGATCGACTTTCTCTTGAATTATCGTTGCATCTTGCGCATGCAAATGCGCTCTTACCGCTGAAGGGCTACAGCACCTCAGAAACCCTGGCCGCGTTGATGGCGGCAAAGCGAATTCTTGATTCTGGAATTGGGTCAGATTTGCAACGCATCTTGGTATTACACGGTATTTGCACCGCAAATTATGTAGCCGCCAAGATGAACGCAGCGCTCGAAATCGCCCTGCAGATGGTTGAGTTTACCGACCGACAAAACGATCCGGCATTCCGCTTACTTAGTTACCGTGCGCTCGGCTCTGTGCAGTACTTTACTGGACAATATCGTCAAGCGCTGGAGACTTTGCGCTTGGCTGAGAGATATCGTGATCCCGTTAAGCTCAAGTTGCTAAGCTATCGCTTTGGAATAGATCCCGGTCTTGCTGTCCTCTGCTACAAGCTATGGGCAATGATGGAGCTCGGCCTTCTCGATCAAGCGAAACAAGTCGCCGAGCAGGTGAAGGCTGAACTTAAAGACCATGGACACCCGCCGACCATAGCAACTTGCACGTTCTTTGGTGTAATTTGGCCCGAGCTCCTGTCCGGTAAAGCTAAGGAGTGTGAGCAACATAGTGCGGATCTTGTCGCTTATTGCACCGAAAAGAAAGTAGCGCAATTCCGGCTCTGGGGAACACTCTCGCTTACGTGCGCGCGCTCAATGCAAAAGCCAACGCCCGAGAACATTGCTGCGTTTCGCGATGCCATAAGGGCGCAGCACGCAACTGGCGCGCATCTCGGAGATTCTTTTTTCTTTGCGAACCTTACCACTTCTCTGCTCGGAGCCGGAGAGGTATCGGAAGCGGCTCTGACACTGCAAGGCACCTTCGATTTTGTAGAACAATCGGGCGAACGATGGTGGCTGGCCGAATTATATCGTCTCACGGGCCTGGTAAAGCTGACGCAAGCGGAGCCTGATATGGAAGGGGCCGAGACCGCATTCCTAACGGCCCTCGAGACCGCGCGGCAGCAAGAAGCGCGTCTGCACGAACTACGTGCGGCAACGGAACTTGCAAAGTTGGGAGCCGGGAATGCCACAAGCCGTGATCGCCGGATGCTGTTAGAGCCAATCTTGGATGTGATTGAGGGTGGCGAAGAGAGGCGCGACGTTCGCGACGCAAGGGCACTTCTTTTGGACCTCGTCTGAAATGGCGCCCTCACGAGTCAAACTTGCAACAGGTGAGGCTCTTGCCGCTCAGTGGCAGTCAAAAGCAGGATCGCATGTTCTTCCTGTAGAAGGGCTTCACCAATCGAAATCTCCTTCAGGACGCTCTTGCGATATTCTTCTTCGTCGCATCGGTCGGATGAAACAGGCTGGGTAAATGAGCGATGCCGAAATTTGCACCGGCTTCAAACTCGGCTTGTGCAATAACGAAGTATCCTCAGCCCCTAGCTGGCACGAGCATCTCTTGCGCTTTGACTTTTCTCGTTTTTATGCTTGAGCATTGCTTTGAGTTCTTCTTCGAGCGATCGCGGCGAAATTACGAGCAGGCCAAATCCGGGCCGGCTGTCAGAGGCCGTCGTGTCGATCTGCATAAGCTCAACCTGATTGCGCGTGAGCGTCGGGTGCGGCAGCATCTTGGCGAGGCCGGCGGCAGCATCCCAGAAAACAAAGGGCATCCGCACCAGCACCGGCCGCAGTCCTGCGATACGCGCAATGGTCCGCAACAGCTCCTCGTATGAGTAAATGCGTGGACCGCCCAGTTCGTAGATGGGTGATGGTTCTTGTATCTGCCGGAGGAGTTGTGCGATCGCCGCGGCGACATCGTCCACATGCACCGGCTGAAGCCTCGTCCGGCCGTCGCCGAATAGCGGATAAGCCGGCAAGGTTCGAAGCAGCCTGAAAATTGCCGTGAGGAAGGCGTCGTCGCGCGCGAATATAACCGCCGGGCGGACAACGATAGCGCCGGGAAACGCGGCTTGCACCGCCGCCTCGCCCTCGCCGCGGGTGCGAATATAGGGCGAAGGCGAAAGCGCGTCGGCGCCAATGCCTGACACGTGCACAAACCGTTTGACCCCGGCCTGCCGAGCCACTCTGGCGATTCTCGCGGCCGCCTCCACATGCACCGAATGAAATGTGTCGGCGCCATGCTCGACATACAGGCTGATCGCGTTGACGACGCCGTCCGCACCCGCAACAGCGGCCTCGACGGAGCGCTCGTCATGGGCATCGGCGACGACCTGTTCCACGTTGTGGCCCTCGTCCTGCGCGGGATGACGTGAGGCTACGCGCACGGTAGCGCCGGCATCGCTCAAACGGCGCATGATGCGACGACCAACAAAGCCGGTCCCCCCAAAGACGGTCACGCGGTCTATGACCCGGTCCATCCCGTGATCCTGAGCGGCATTCTTGATTGAGCCGCCGAGCGCAGCGCGAACCGCCTCAGTGGCCTCCGTCGGCGAACGACCCTTGTCGAGGTGATGCGAGATCACATCCATCAGGATTTGCGCTGCAGGACCGACCGTTTGCCACTCTTTCCTGGCCTCATCGATCAGCGGCTCCGCTTCGATGTAGAGCTTCTGCGCCTGTTCGATGATCGGATGCGCCTTATGGAGCAGATCAATCAGTGCCCTGGTTGCCGGCAGCGACTCCTCAATTTGCTCAAGTTGCGCTTCGCTAAGACCGGAAACGTGACCAATGACATCAAAGAGCAAGTGTTTCAGCATAGCGTAACCTTGCTGGCAGCGACGCGCTAACTTACGCCAACCGACCCGAAGTAGGGCTTATGCTTTGCGTCAGTTGCTGTCTACGTCGAGAGGGTGTCGATCCATAAAAGATCATACTCACGCAATCTAGGGGCACGGTCGTTCAGCTACAAGCCATTGTGCTCAACGGAGATGCCGCAATTTAGAAATTCTCCCGCGATAAAAGAGCTTTCGGGATTTGAACGGGATATTTTGTGGCTCCCAAGGCGTGCGCCGGCGTCACCGCGGCGATCCGGCATCTCAAGGCTTCGCAATGGGAGCGCGACCGCCACCAGGGCCGCGCCGCGCGGTTGAAGGGCGTACTCAATGCCGCCGGCCTGCCGCTAATGCTCAACGAGACGCACATCGTGCCGATAATGGTGGGCAATCCAAAGAAGTGCAAGGAGGCGAGTGACCTTCTGCTCGCCGAGCACGGAATCTACATGCAGCCGATCAACTTATCCAACCGTCCCACGCGGCACGAGCGGCTGCGCATCACGCCGACACCCTATGACGATGACGCGCTGATCGATGCGCTCGCTGAGGCCCTTGTCGATGTATGGGGGCGCCTCGGGCTGCTGGCGGCTGGGTGACTGCCAATACGTCGTCTGCATCGGATCCGGCCCGCATGCGTTGCGTTGATGTGAATTCACTTCCTCCGCGCAGACCATTAGTAAGTTTGCTTGCTGGGCTAGGGCCATCCTTTCGGGGAACGATCGCTTCTCAGGTCCGCGAGCTAGCGGCGCGGACAAAGTGCTCGACGGTTTCCGGTAGACGCTCGACCATTGCCCATGAAGGCACCTATTTCACCGCCGAAACCGAACCCCTGAGCCAATTGTCCGAGCTATGGGCTAATTTGGAAGAACAAAAAGTAGAACGGCAGATCCTTCCTCGCGGGGCATCCTTGATCTCGCGGAACTGCTGAAGCCGACCGCGAGCCTTTCGATACCGCCGCCCTTGCTCTTCCAACCTGACCCCCAAGAAGTCTTTGGCCGCGATCAGTCCCTTCACCGTCGTGCGAGCGTCGCCGCTGCAGGCGGAGATGGCCTGGTCGGCGACCGCGTCCAACTCGACGGAAGATGGCGCAGAAGCTTCGGGCGCAGCGGGCGCACGGGCCAATTGCTGGTAGCAAGGACCGTAGGTTCCCACGTGCTGGAATGCAAAACAGCTTGTACATCAATGGGGATTGACTGACACTCTCTCCGCCATATTAGATTGATTCTAATAGTATTTTTTCGGTTTTGCGCCCCCGGATTGGCCCTCAATATGTGCGCCATTTCCTTTGGTTATTTATCTTCAAGCCATGAGATACAGCGCGCAGATCAATTGGTACAGGTCGATCCGATGCGCGTCGTAAAATAGGATATCGGGGCGAGCAAAACGGACTCTCGGAGAGGGAGCGGTATCAACCTGGAGCTGATGTCTTTCAGACGAGGAGCGCTCAGAAACCCGCTGCGGGTCTATTGCGAAGACGCCGCGGTGGTTTGTGCTAGGTCATTGACACGCGCGGCGTCAGCTTGCTGCAGAGCCGGAATGTTCGGGTCGGGGGCTCGAGTCGCTCCTCCGCTACGCTTTCCCACTATTTCCTACGCTAGCTTACAATCTCCGACGATTTGGTACTCCCGGTCTTAACGGTCTGCGTAATCCCCGCGAATTACGCTTGGCCGCGGCCAGATCGGCACGGAAGACCTCGCCGCAGAAGCGCCGGCTGTCGTCTTCGTCCATTCGGTCAAGGCCCACGCGCTGCCACGCGAAAATGGAAATTCGGGATCCTTAAGGAGGCGTGGAAGCGAAATCGAAGCGGTGTCCCAGGATTCCGATAAGCTGGTGCACGATGAAGACACCTATCCGAAGACCGTCGCGCCGCGCTGCTGCGGTTATTGCCGGCCCCAGTCGACTCACTCGTGGTCTACGCAGCCGATCGGCAAGTTGCGCTTGAGCGCAGAAATCTCCTGTTCAAGCCGCAAGACCCGATCATCAAGCCGCAAGACCCGATCATAGAGACTCTCCAAAGGAGACGTCTCAATCGCCTCGATCATCCGATAAAATTGGCCCAGGGTCCTTCGCCATCCTGTGCCGGCGGCCGATGGCGTCTCTACCGTTCGCATGTTCGCTCCCCGTAAGCTGAAGTAGAAACGGCGTCCTGGCACGGACAATCGAACGTGATTCGCGCAAGAACTGTCCGTAGCGTACTCGCCGTGCTTGGCGATTGCACCAATAGATGATGATTGACATCTATATCGCAAGCTAAAACGGTCGGACAAGCGAAATCGATCCCTTCACACACGAAAGTGAATGCGTCCCAAAGCTGATGCGGATCGAATTGAAATTTAGATGTCAGCTGATTGCAATTTCAATATATGATGATCACCATCTATACGGACGGTGGCGAAAGGACGGTTCCCCATGACATCGGCCCTCTCCCCGCGTCGATTCCCTCTCGTTGGAACCGGTCGGCGGCAGCCCTGACTAGCTGCTGCCTAGTTTTGGCAGCTTCGGTTCTTGATCTTTTCATCTTGCGGCCCCCGAGTGGGGGAACTCCGGGGAGAACAGCCACATCGTTCTTGACTCGTCAGATAATACTCTCTTTTAGATGTCAATGATATTCTAAACTTCGAACACATCCAGCGAGAATGACACGTCCAAACTGCGTTCGGCGATAACAAGTGGATTCGACTAAAATGCATGGGCAGAATACGTTCGGGTGTCCTGCAGGAGACTACTCATGAGAAGGTCGAGAGAGGAAACGGCGGAGACGCGACGGAATATCGTGAAGACCGCCGGAATTCGTTTCCGTCAGAACGGGATCTGCGAAACGGGCCTGGCCGATCTGATGGAAAGTGCCGGCCTGACGCACGGCGGGTTCTACCGGCACTTCGACTCGAAGGACCAACTCGTCTTCGAAGCTTCGGCGGGCGCGTTCGCGGCCAAAATCGGCGAGATGCAGGCTTCCGCCTCCACGGCCAGGGGCCGCAAAGCGCTTGAGGCAATCGTCAATGACTATCTTTCGCCTGAGCACAGGAAGGACCGGGCTCACGGATGCCCTCTAGCCGCGCTCGGGAGCGAACTCGCGAGGTCGGACAAGTCGACACGGTCCGCGGCCACCAAGGGGATCCTCAAGATGATCGCCGAAGTCGCCGAACGGATGAAGGATCCGGGCACCGAGCGGGCGAAGAAATCCGCCAGTGTATTCCTCGCGACGATGCTTGGCGCGCTGACGATCTCCAGAATTGTTGCTGATCCGAAGGTCTCGAACGAGATTTTGGCCGCCGCACGCGCCAAGTTGTCGTCTTGGGAGTGACGGTTTTTCGGCGCATGCCCATATCACCTGGCCTGACAGCCGGTCTCCCCGTCTGACGGGCAAACGCCGGCGACTCGGCACAAGGGCCCGATCTCGACGCGTCGAGGATCTCCGACAAGAAGGTGTCGTCGTGGATGGCGCGCATAAGACCGCACCCACAACTTCCAGCAAGCGGAATCCCTATCGCAAATTTGTAGTTTAGCGGGGCGTCGCTGGAGGGGGCGCCAAACCAGTGGTTAACGAGTTTGGAGCCATTTCCTTCACGCTGCGCGGCCGTGGCGACAGAACCGCTACCTGATGCGGGGACGCCGGCATTCCGTAGGGCATGAGCGTCGGCGTCGGTGATCTCTCTCGGACGCTAGCAGAACCCAACACAGCAACCTGGGTCTGCGTGATTGGAAATCCGAATCTTTCGAAAGCTGGACGTTCTTCAGCCTTCGCGTTGATTCCACCAAGCACGACGACTGTTGCGCCGATAATCAAACAAAGCTTGCTCATGCACACTTCCGTTCAAAGTTTGCGGCGACTATCCAGCACGGCGCGAGATCAGTTCGGCTATATGCTGCGCCAGAACTCCTTAATATGTCGATTGACATCTAATTCAATCCCTCATCGTCAGATTTGACGCATATCACTTTCCTGTGTGGCGATTGATTTAGCTTGCTCGTCCGCGGCTTGTTATATAGAGGTCAGTCATCATCTAATATAATGGACCTGGCTTCGCAGCCTGAAATGTAACTGGTACGGCTCTATTTATGACCGCGAATAGTCGTATGGCGAGTGCTGTCCACATCATGAGTTTCGTCGCTTACGCCGGCGACGAGGGGACGACTTCGGAGGCGATAGCGAAAAGCCTCAAGACCAACCCGGTCGTGGTGCGGAAGATCCTCAAGCTCCTCGAGCGAGAGGGACTGGTCGCTCTTCGCCAAGGCCGCCACGGCGGCGTCGGTCTCCGACACCCGCCGTCTCGCATAACACTCGGTCAGATCTACAAGGCGGTTGAGAGCGAGAACGGAGTTCTTGCGAAGCGCAGCCATGTGCATGACCGATGCGTGGTGGCCTGCGCGATGAAACGAAGTCTCGGTCCAATCTTCGACGCCGCAAACGACGCCGTTGAGCAGGCTCTCAGCAAAACGAGCCTCGCGGAGCTGGTACGCGACGTCGGCTAAATTTTGTTCAAAACTGCAACCGACACTGATATGAAAGGAAAATTAAATATGAAAACGAAATTACAACTATCCAAGAACGTGACCATGAACAAGTCGGACGAGAAAAGACACGGAATGCAGGTACGCCAGGTTGTCACCGGCCACGACGCCAAGGGTCGCGCTGTTTTTGTGCGAGACGAGCAAGTCGATGGGATGCCCATCCCTGGCCTAGGAGAGCTCGCCTTCCTCTGGAATGCCGATGAGCCCGCAACCTACCCGAACGCGGGGAACAATCCGGGGGCGCCCGGTATTTTTCCGCCCGTAGGTGGCATCCGCTTCATCATGTCAACGTACTTGCCGGGCGGCGTGGTTGCACCAGAACCCACTCCCGAGATGCACATCGAGGATGGCGACGAACCCGGCTTTCACAGGACCGACACGACGGATTTCGGGGTCCTTCTCTCAGGCAACATTGTAGCCGAGCTTGACGATGGCGCGGAGGTGTTGCTGTCTCCCGGCGATGTCCTAGTGCAGAACGGAACTCGTCACCGTTGGCGCGTGGTTGGGGACGCGCCGGCCACCATGGTTGCTTTCATCATCGGAGCCCGCCGACTTTAGTGGCGTCGGCTGCATTTTGTCCAAAACTGTACCCGACACGGCTATGTTTAATCTAAAGGAGTGACGACAATGGGTAGGCTAGCGGACAAGAATATCCTTATCACCGGCGGTAACAGCGGGATCGGGCTGGCCACAGCGAAGGAATTCGACCGAGAGGGCGCGCGCGTCGCCATCTGCGGCTTGAATCAGAAGACGCTGCAGGCGGCTAAGGAGGCGCTGGGAGCCGGAAGTCTCGCCATTCGCGCGGACGTCAGCAAACTCGCCGACCTCGATACTATGTTCGCCACGATCGAGCGGGAGTTCGGGCACTTGGACGGCATCTTCGCAAATGCAGGTTACAGCGAGTTCCTGCCGTTCGAAGAGGTAACAGAGCATAGCTTCGACAAGGTGATAGGCTCCAATTTCAAAGGGGCTTACTTCACGATTCAAAAGGCCTTGCCGCTGCTCAGGCGAGGCTCATCTGTCATCATCAATGCGTCCGTTGGCGCGCGCAAGGGGTGGCCGACGACCTCGACCGTCTCGACCTGCAAGGCCGCGGTCGTCCATCTCGCGCGAATCCTCAGCGCCGAACTCGTGGACCGCGGGATTCGCGTGAATACCCTAAGCCCAGGCCCGACGGACACGGCGATGTTCGGTCGCTTCGCCGGTGAAGAGCAGGGCGATGCGGTCAAGGGCGTCCTTGCAACCAACAATCCCAGCAAGCGCATGGCTGATCCGTCGGAAATCGCGAAGCTGGCGGTTTACCTCGCGTCCGACGATTCCGCGTATGTCGTCGGAGCAGACTTCCTGATCGACGGCGGGGTCTCGGCCATTTCGCCCGTGGGCGCTTGAAGCCCTCGTTACTGCAGCGGAGCGGGCGGAATTAGAATTCCTCCACCTTCGATCCAGAAAGGAGGCCCCACGGACGAGGTCGTTAGCCGCAGCAGGCATCGATGGTTTGCCGATCCCGCTCGCGGGAGCCGGCATCGACAGTTTGCTGATCGGTACGCTTTTTGCGTATGGCCCGACAAGCTTGGCAGTTTGCCAACAATGCCGACGCGCCAGTTATGCCTAGGGCGCGCAAAGGTGGCGCGGCCGCTGACGCAGCCGTCGGCGATACGCACAATGTCCTCAGCAATCCAATTTTTCCCTAACCCGGTGAGTTTCATGCCGACGCTTATGCCAACACTGAGAACGGCCAGCCTGCTGACAATACTGCTCCTCCCCGCGCTGGCGGCCTGCGGACGACAGAGCCAGTCGCAACCGCATGCCTCGCCGCCGCCGCCGCCGCAGGTCACGATTGCCAAGCCGGCGAGCAAAATGGTTGCGGACCAGGACGAGTATGTCGGCCGCTTTGTCGCCGTCGAGTCCGTAGAGGTGCGGGCGCGCGTTCCCGGCTATCTGCAAGCGATCCATTTTCAGGACGGCCAGATGGTGAAGGAGGGCGATCTTCTGTTCACGATCGATCGCCGCCCCTTCCAGATCGCCCTCGCTCAGACACAGGCCAGCCTCGCACAGGCGAGGGCCACTCTCGCATTCGCGGAAAGCGATCTAGCGCGCGCACAGGGGCTTACTATCGGCACCGTGATTACCCAGCAGACGTTCGACCAGCGCACGCAGGCCAAGCGCATCGCGGAAGCTTCGGTCGCCGCGCAACAGGCTGCCGAGCGGCAGGCGACGCTCGACCTCGAATTCACCGAGCTGCGCGCGCCGGTGGCGGGGCGCATCGGGGACCGGCGCGTGTCCATGGGCAATCTCGTCACCGGCGGAACCTCGGGAAACACCAGCCTGCTGGCCACCATCGAATCAGTTGATCCAATCCGCTTCGAGT
>WNFG01002228.1_pt1 | contig 16261 bp, 12 predicted proteins | sample 5400431 | NCBI WGS metagenome assembly WNFG01 (sample SAMN13153346, study PRJNA577476) | soil metagenome | isolation source: 120 cm saprolite under Douglas fir tree site 2 hole 3 replicate 2 | place: USA:California | collected 2015-04-18 | reverse complement strand
GGATTTATCCGGAGCAACGGACGCGAGTCTCGAAGACCTGAAGTATGTGCTTGTCAATGATGCTAACGGCAGCTTTATTGTGCGGATGGATCTGCAGCCCAGTCAGACAACGGGTCTGATTGCCAACCGCATTGATGGATTGAAAATCCGTTATTACGACAAGAGAGTTACTTATACGATAGGTGACTGCAAAACAGGTGTGGCTAACTGCGATATCACAAACGTCCGCAACTCTGCAGGCGCGGCCCAGGCTGAAGTGACGCCGGATCTGGCCAAGTACATTGTACTGATCCTTAACGTTACCCTTCCCGCGGTTGGCTCATCGGGCTCACCCGGTTACCAACCTCCTTCAGCAACCCAACTGGTTTCAACTGTCACGCTGCGCAACGCAAATCTACAAACTTACTAAAACGATTAAGGACCTACGAGGGATAAGTCATGAACAAAGCTCAGTCAACACATGATCCGAAGATGCGGAAAAACGAGCGCGGAGCAGCCTTGATCACTACGCTCCTGATCGCCACGCTGCTTTTGGTCGCAGGTGGCGCGTTGATTCAGGTAACGTCGATGTCGGCGGCCAACGCGATCGATGCGACTGCTGAAACCCAGGCTTACTATGGCGCCGAAGCAGCGCTTCAGGCAGCGCTCAATGCGCTGCGTGGAAATGCCGCGCATACGGGTTCCGCCTTACCTTCAGGTATGACCACCATTAATTTCCGCAACGCCGTCATTGCAAGCTCTTCGAACGATTGCCCCAGTGGAACGGGAGGGGATCCTTCAACCGTTGCGCGACTGTCACGGTGGCTTCCTTATTCCGACACCCAGAGCGCGGGCACGCGCGTAACCGTGGGCACCAGTCCTACGATCCAGTATGATGTTGAGGTTACTGTTCCGTTTGGTGACCCCGACCCTGCCACATTACCTGTTGGACAACAACCAAGTCGGTTGCTGGTTAAAACGACGGGCTACGGACCACATGGCGCCAAGAAACAGATGAGTATGATTGTCGCGAGAGATGCCTTTGATCCGCTTGTTCCTGCGATGCTGACTTTGGTGGGAACTCCGGCCGGCGCTCCCGCAATGAGCTTTGATAGCGGCAACAGTGCCAACCACATCTTTAGCGGGAACGATAATGCCTGCACTGTTGGTCCTTGTCCCGCGCCCCTGCCGGCATTCGGCACGACTAACCTAATAGACAATACACTAGCTACGACTAATGCGGCGTCGAATACAACTTCGTCGCCGGCAGCCGCGATTGTCAGCCTTCCGGCATATCTGCAGTCGCCGGCGGCGACCCGCACCTTTCTCGATCAAATGCAGGCAGCCGCAATACTGGGCGCGGACGCTGGCACGGCCACCTATCTCCCGAGCGGCGGTAGCGGCAATCCGTCAGGATTCACCTTCGTCAAAGGTGATTACACGATGGGTTCGGGTAGCAGTTCAGGGTTATTGATCGTTACGGGAGAGTTAACCACACACGGTGACACAAATTTCAGCGGGCTTGTCCTCGTGCTTGGTGTGGGCGCAATCAACCGCGATGGCGGTGGTGGCGGCGCTTTTTATGGCGCGACTTTCGTTGCCAATGTGGATTGGCCTGCACAAAGCCCGGCCTTAACTAATTTCGGCGCACCCTTCTTTAATTTCAACGGTGCTGGAAATGCGACTATGCAGTATGACTCGTCAGCAACTGAGAATGCATTTAATTTGTTGCCGGCCCCGGTACTGGGAGTCTGTGAATATTAGAGCGAGGCCCTAAGGGTTGGCTCTTAGACCCCCTTCATGCGTTCTTGGGAAAGGAAATTGATCGTGTCTGAAAAGCACTCTGGTGAGCTTGGCCAATTTAAGGTCAGCTTCGTGTTGACCCTCGCTGTAGCGGTAGCCATTTTATTGGTTCTGCTGTTGTTTTATTTCAGGCAAAATCCGCAGACAACACAAGCCGCGACACAAGCAGCGCCAAACGAGACCGGCGTTGCCCAACCGCCGCCGCCGCAGTCGGAAGCGCCGGTGCAAGACCTCGCGCAGACTAACCGTCAGAGTGAGGAGGCAGCAAAACGGGTTCTTGCAGGGATTAAACGCTTTCAGGGCGCAACGGAAAGTAGTATGAGCTATGACGAATATAATGACATGCTCACTCGTCTTAAAGCTGATTTGCATGACACGCTGCCCACATTTGTCCGTCATAACCCGAGCGACGAGGCCTTTAGACAGGAGGTTGCCGCGGCGTTGCGCGATTACACCGCGGCTGGAGATTGGTGGAAGACGACCATAAGGAATAGCAGTGTGCTTAATGATGCTGACAGAGACGAGAGGGTGCAACCAAGCTGGAGATCAGCGCAAACACATCTCGATAATGCCCAGAAGCTGTTGCTGGAACCTGACACGAATTCAGATCGTCAAGTTGTAAACCGATAGAATCAGGGAAGTAGGATTATGAACATTCGTACAGGAAGAATAGCTGGGACTGCTTTGCTCGGTATGAGTTTGCTTCTTGCTACCGCAGTCGGCATGCCACAAGGCAAAGGGCCAAAGAATGGAGGGCCATCTCGGGGAAGTTCTGGGAACGCAGGGAACCGAGATTCCGGGAATGCCACCCGGCCAACGCCTGGGCCACCGTCAAACAACGCTCGAGGTCCGAATAGCGCACGGCTGCATCAGACTTGCGTGCAGGGGTGCAATGCTCTACATAAGCAGGAAGCAGAGGCTTGCAAGGTGAGGACGGGTCCCGACCGAGCCGCGTGCGAACGAGCAATTAACGAACGGCATCGCGAGTGTATTACGTCCTGTCCGAGGTAATTCGAATCCATCCGCATCTTTCGAGGCCGCCTTCGTTGTAACTGGGCCTTCGACGTTATGTTCGCTGAGCAGAACAAACTGCCGCCGGGAACGCCTTTGTTCCAACATATCGAGCCGACCGGCTTCAAACAGATACTCTAGAACCTGCTGCATTGTCTCGCAGCGGCCAAGGCTGCGCCGGTTTCTTTCCCGAGCTGGAAACCGGCGCAGTCTTTTTGTGTTTGGAACGCGCCGGTATGCGGGTGAAAAACCAACGGTCAGGAATGACGCTCGCTTGACGCTCAATAGGCGGCATGTTAGTTTTCGCCTTCACCTGTTAGTAATCAAATTGATCATTCGAAGGCTGGCATTATCCGGCTGAAGACAAGCGCGTGACTGCACCTGCTCTGGAACTTAAAAAGACGTCTCTTAACGAGACGCATCGCAAACTCGGCGGGCGCATGGTTGAGTTTGGCGGCTGGGACATGCCCGTGCAGTATCCCGCGGGGACGATGACTGAACATCTCCGCACGCGCACTAATGCCGGTCTTTTCGACGTCTCGCACATGGGCGAGATTGATGTGCGCGGGCCTGATTCGATCCCGTTCGTCAACCGTTTGGTTTCCAACGACGCGTCAAAACTCGTTGATGGGCAAGCGCAGTACTCAGCGCTGACTACGCCCGAAGGGACAGTGATCGACGACTTGCTCGTCTATCGCTTTGCTGAAGATCATCTCCTGCTGGTCGTGAATGCCGGAACAACCGAGAAAGACCGGGATTGGATTATTTCGCATCACGGCGATGAAAACGTTGAGCTGCGAAATGCCAGCGCTGATTACTGCCAGATTGCGGTGCAAGGTCCCGATGCTATTTCAATTTTGCAGAAGCTGACCGCCGTACCGCTCTCTGAAATCAGGTATTATCACTTTCGCTACGCGTCCGTTGACGGCGTGCCCGCGACTGTGTCGCGCACAGGCTACACGGGCGAAGACGGCTTTGAAGTTTACGCTGCGGCCGACAAAGCCGAACAACTCTGGAACAAGATTCTGGACGCCGGAAACTTAGGCAGCGACGATGGCATACTGCCGTGCGGCCTGGCCGCGCGCAACACGCTCAGGTTGGAAGCAGGAATGTGTTTGTACGGGCATGAGATTGACGAAACCACGACGCTGCTCGAGGCCAACCTCGGCTGGATCTGCAAACTGAATAAGGGCGATTTCATCGGCCGCGAACTTTTGCAGAGACAAAAGGACGAGGGCATCAAACGCAGGCTCGTCGGATTCGACGTTACCGATCGCGGGATCGCTCGCGACGGCCAGGACGTCCTGATTGGCGGAGCACCCGTAGGACACGTCACGTCGGGAAGCCCGGCGCCGTTCTTGAAGCAGAACATCGGCATGGCTTATGTTCCCGTCGAGTTTGCCAACGCAGGTCAGGCGATCGAGATTGACGTGCGCGGACGTTTGGTAGCTGCGCAAATTGTACCGCTACCGTTTTACAAGCGGGCGAAGCAGTAGTAGTTTCTCAACTCTAAATCTGCGACTTCTAAGTTTCGAGGAGCATCATGGCTAACGTTCCGGAAAATCTGCACTACAGCAAAGACCACGAATGGGTACGCGTCGAAGGTGATACCGCGGTAATCGGTATTACGGATCATGCGCAGGATCAGCTCGGCGACGTGGTTTACGTCGAATTGCCGAAGAGCGGCGAAGAATTTGCCGCGCACGAATCGTTCGGCTCCGTGGAATCCGTCAAAGCCGTCTCGGAAATCTTCACGCCGGTTTCCGGCAGCGTTTCGGAGGTCAACGGCTCGCTGAATGACGAACCTGAGAAAGTGAACAAGGACCCTTATGGCGAGGGTTGGATGATCAAGATCAAAATGAGCAGCCCCGGCGAAGTTGACAGCCTGCTAACGCCCGCCGAGTACGAAGACTTCACGAAAGCAGAGACTGAATAGCATTGCGCTACATTCCCAACTCGCCCGACGAACGCGCCGAGATGCTGCAACAGATTGGCGCCGCTTCAATTGAACAACTCTTCGATTCGATTCCCGAGGCCTTGCGCCTCCAGGATCATTTGAACGTACCCGCGGCCCTCTCAGAGATCGATCTGCTGCGAAAATTTGAGCAGACCGCGGCGCGTAATCAGGCGGCGAACCGCGTCAGCTTTCTGGGCGGCGGGGCTTATTCACACTACATCCCCACCGTGGTCGACCATCTGATTTCGCGCTCAGAGTTTTTCACGGCGTACACGCCTTATCAGCCGGAAATTTCCCAGGGCACATTACAAGCGATCTTCGAGTTTCAAACTCTCGTGTGTCAGTTGACCGGCATGGACCTGGCTAACGCCTCGATGTACGACGGTTCGACGGCGATGGCGGAAGCGGTATTGATGGCCGAACGCGTCACCAGGCGTTCGAAGGTAATCGCTTCGGCGGCGATCCATCCGCAGTATCTCGAAGTCGCGCATACCTACGTGCAGCACGCAGGAATCGAGTTGCAGCAATCGCTCTATTGCACAGAGACGGGCACGACGTTGCCCGAAAGCCTGAGTGCGATCGACGATCAAACGGCAGCGATAGTCGTGCAGTCGCCAAACTTTTTTGGCAGCATCGAAGACCTGCAGGCTCTAAGTGAAATAGCGCATGCCAACGGCGCATTGCTGATAGTTGCGGTCACTGAAGCTATGTCGTTCGGCCTTTTGCGTTCACCGGGAGCGTGCGGCGCGGACATCGTCGTTGCTGAGGGACAATCGTTCGGCGTGCCGCTTTCATTCGGCGGCCCCTACGTTGGATTGTTTGCCACGCGCGACAAGTACGCGCGCCAAATTCCCGGCCGTTTGGTTGGTGAGGCTTATGACAAGAAAGGCCGGCGCGGTTTTGTGCTTACATTGGCTACGCGCGAGCAACACATCCGCCGCGAGAAAGCCACCTCGAACATCTGCACCAATGAAGGATTGATCGCGCTGGCGTCGACGATCTATCTGGAAACGATGGGACGTCGCGGCGTACAGGAAGCCGCGCGCCAGTGCGCGCAAAAGGCTCATTACGCCGCGCGCAGGATTCCCAGCGTGCCCGGGTTCTCGCTCCCCTTCTCTGCGCCCTTCTTCAATGAGTTTGTTGTGCGCGCGCCGGTTGCGGCCTCGCCGCTGCTCGACAGGCTGGCGCGCGACAAGGGAATCGACGGCGGGATCGCACTGGCACGTTTTGATGCGAACCGGCCAAACGATTTTCTGGTTTGCGTGACGGAAACAAACACGCGCGAGCAGATCGATGCGCTGGTCGCCGGGCTGAAAGAAATATCAACCACAAAGTCACCGAGACACAAAGCAAACTAGGGGAAGTTCTCTTTGTGCCTTCGTGTCTTCGTGGTAAAGGCTTGTAATGGAATCCAACATAACTAAGGTAACTACGCACCTCAGCCATAACGAGCAGCTGATCTTTGAGCGTTCGCATCCGGGTCGCGCGGGCTTCATGTTGCCGCCGCTCGATGTTCCGGAAACCGCGCTCGACGAAATCATTCCGACGCAACTTCAGCGCGAAGATGACCTCGCCGGCATGCCGGAAGTCACAGAAGTGGACGTGATCCGTCACTTCACGCGGATGTCCACCTGGAATTATTCGATCGACCTCGGCCTTTATCCGCTGGGCTCGTGCACGATGAAATATAACTCGCGTCTGAACGAAAAAGTCGCGCGCATTGCAGGCTTTGCGAATCTTCATCCGCTGGCTTCTGAAGGTGAAGCGCAGGGCGCGCTGGAAGTGATTTACGAACTTCAGCAGCACCTCGCCGAAATCACCGGGCTGCCCGGAATTTCTTTGCAGCCCGCCGCCGGCGCCCACGGCGAGATGACCGGCATCATGATCATTCGCGCTCGCATCGACGCGCGCGACGGCAAAGAGGCTTCGGCAAACCGGCGTACGATGCTGATTCCCGATTCGGCGCACGGAACCAATCCCGCGTCGGCACATCTGTCGGGTTTCACCGTCAAGACCATTCGCTCGACTGCCGAAGGCCTAACCGATCTCGACCACTTGCGCGAGCTGTGCGGGCACGGCGACGTTGCCGGCCTGATGCTGACCAACCCAAACACGCTCGGCCTGTTTGAAAAGAATATTCAACAGATTTGCCGCATCGTGCATGACGCCGGCGGGCTGGTTTACATGGACGGCGCGAACATGAACGCGCTGGTCGGCGTGGCGCGACCCGGCGACATGGGCGTCGATGTCATCCACTTGAATCTGCACAAGACTTTCTCGACGCCGCATGGCGGCGGCGGGCCGGGTTCGGGCCCGTGTTGTTGCACGAAAGAGCTCGAACCATTCCTACCCGTTCCGCGAGTTGTGGTCCGTACCCCGAGCGGTAGCGACGGGGCCGGTGTCAGAACCGGGAGCGGTAGCGACCGGGTATTCAAACTCGACATCGACTACCCCCAATCGATCGGACGCGTCAAAGCCTTTCTCGGAAACTACGGCATGATGCTGCGCGCGTTGGCTTACACGCTGACCCACGGTTACGACGGTTTGCGTGAAGCAACGGAAGCCGCAGTGCTGAATGCGCGCTACATCGCGCATGGCTTGCTGGCAGATTACGAAAAGCCTTTCGACGCGGCACCGATGCACGAAGTCGTTTTCACCGACAAGCGGCAGGCGCGCAAAGGCGTGCACACGCTGGACATCGCCAAACGCCTGATCGATTACGGCTTCCATCCGATGACGATTTATTTTCCTTTGATCGTTTCCGGCGCGATGCTGATTGAGCCGACAGAGTCCGTCGGCCGGCAGGAACTCGATCAATTCATCGAAGCCATGCGATCGATCGCGCGTGAAGCTTTTGAAGATCCCGAATTGGTTATGAACGCGCCCCACACCACGCGCATCGGCCGCCTGGACGAAGCCGCCGCCGCGCGCAAGCCCGTCCTGCGCTGGAGACCGAAGGCGGTTGAGACAGAACCCAGACCGGTCGGGGTAGCGCGCGGGTGAAACCGCGAGCATGATGCTGGCGAGCCTAAGAACGCCAAGGAGAACACCGATGTCCGCACAACCAGCCTGGACCGGTTTGCAGATCGAGACGGGCTTCTTTCCCCTTTCATTTTTTCTCTATCTCTGCACGCCGACCATCATCATCGACGGCGTCGCGTGCCAAAGACCGTGGGGCGTTCATTATTTTCAGCTGGCGCCCGGAACGCATAGCGTCACAATCTCCTTCCACTACATTTGGATGGATAAGTGCGGCGCCAACTCGATCAACGTGACGGTGCACCAGGGATACGTGAGCAGAATCAAGTATGAGATGCCGCCATGGATGTTTGCTAAGGGTTCGATCAGAGAGCTACAGCCTTACGTGCCCCAAAAGTAAGCGCGATAGCCGGCCAGAAAAGGGAGAGGGCTAATGCCAAAGCAATTCAAATCCGCGCACGCAACCAAACGGGTGATGACTGCGCTCGCTGTCGGCGCTCTCGCGGCTGGCTTCATTTTCGCCGACGGCGTGAAAAAGAAGGTGCGCTTTGCCCGCGGGACTTCTTCGACCACACTCACCGGCGCGGTCATACGCGGCGAACGCGACCGCTACTACGTCGGCGCGAAGAAAGGCCAGACGATGTCGGTGAAGATCACCTCGCTTGAGAAGAACGCAGTTTTTCAGATTTATCTTTCCGGAGAGCAGGAGGCTTTGCCGGGCGCCGGCGATGCCGACGACGCGACGAAATGGTCAGGCGAACTTCCTGCCGACAGCGAGTATACAATCGTAGTTGGCGGCACGCGCGGAAACGCGACCTACACGTTGACTATTTCGATCAAGTGATTGCGCCTAAACTTCCCAATCGCTATTCTCTCTCGCGCCGGTTGGTTCGGCTGAGCCTTCCGCCGGGACTTTCAGCAACGCTAACCGGGCGACGACGCGACCGTGCAAGAGGTGTTCTTCGATAATCTCGGGAACATCGGCCGCGCGCACCTGCGCATACCATACGCCGTCGGGATAGACGAGCACGGCCGCTCCAATGGCGCAGAAACCGACCGAAGCGCAATCGGTCAGCACGATACTTCCCTTAGGGTTCTTGCCTTTCTTCGCCTGACCCATCAACAGCCCGCGGGCCGTCAACTCGCGCTCGAATGCCGCCCTAACTTCAGCGCTGTCGTTGGCCGAGCAGGACTTGCCCGCGCACACAAACACGTGATGCCGGATTGGCGCCGCGGTGACCGGGGCGAAGGCGCGGAGTTCGGCCGGGTCGGCAATGAACTTTGGTTCAGCCACAATGGTCTTATGCTAGCACGAAGCGGCGCCGCTGATTAACGAAGTAGTCTTTGCTGGCAAACGGATTCATTGTAAGATTGCTTGCGAATGGGCGACTGCTGGATCGACCGCATCAAGCTCCGTGGCGGTCTTCGATGCGGGCGCCTGATTTGATATTTGGAATCCGAAAACAGACCCGAAGATGGCTGATCAGAATTCAAACGGCCTGGTAATTCACGTCTCGTCGCTCAACGATCGCTCGACCGAAGTAGTCATGCGCGACGTCATTCGGATTGGCGCCAGCGAAGAGTGCGACGTAAAGATTCGGCTGCCGCAGACTGCGGCAACAGTCAACGGCCCGGTGATCGAACTCGCGCGCCAGAACGGCGTTTACCGAATCGCCAATGTCGATGCTACGCTGGAAGTTAGACTGAATGGCCGCCCCATCAAACCGAACCGGGGAATCTACGACGGAGATGAAATCTGGATCGGGCCTTCCGGTCCGTCGATACATTTCTTTCCTATTGAGGCCAGTGCCGCGCTCGTGCCCGGGCGCCGTGATGCGCACGTGGCGCCGTTCATCGAGCAAGCCGCGATGGAAGCTTCGGCGACGGCGCGCCGCGACGATGCCAAGATATTTCTGCGCGAGTTCACGCGCGAACTGGTCCGCGAGATCAATCCCAGCACAAAGATCATCACCTTCGCGATTCTGATCCTCGCCCTGCTGGGCGCGCTCTACATCGGCTATGCGCAGTTCAGTGAAGCGCGGCGCAGTCGCAAGATCATCGCCGACCAGCAAGCCCAACTCGCTGCACAACAAGAAGAATTGAAGCGCGCCAACGGTCTTCTGGGCACCCTCGTCACTTCAAATCAGGCAATGCTCAAGACCCTCTCGCTGGGCGAGTTGCTGCGCGCCGACTATGGCGGCGGCGTTTGCCTGATTTCCGGGTCTTATATGTTTGTGGAAGCCGGGACCGGGCGCCCTTTGCGCTATCCGGAGACGCAGGCTAATGAGTCCGGAGGGACTGTGCAGAACGGCACGGAAGCGCCGGTGCTGACTCCCGAAGGTCATGGCGCCATTGCCGAGTATGAATTCGTGGGCTCGGGTTTTCATGTCGGCAATGGCTTCGTGGTAACGAACCGCCACGTGGTCCAACCGTGGCAGGCAGACCCACGCGCGCAAACCTTGAACAGCAGCGTGAAGGGCCAGCCCCGTTTGAGAAAGTTGATGGCCTTCTTTCCCGGTAGCACGCAGCCGATCGTCTTGAAGTTTAAGCAAGCGGGGCAGCGCGAAGACGTGGCGGTTTGCACGATTGATGCGAAGGATCTGCCGCCCAAGGTTCCGGTTCTGCCGCTGGAAAAGGATTCCGATTCCGTAGCGATTGGAAAACTTGTGGTGACGATGGGTTATCCTTCGGGCCTGGATCGTTTGCTCGCCATGCTCGACGAAAACGAGGCGCGCCAGATTCAGGCTCGCTACGGCTCGGTTGAATCTCAGCTCAGCTTTCTCGCTCAAAACAAACATATCCAGCCACTCACGACGCAGGGCAACATCACTGCGCTTGACGCGAACAAGATCGTCTATGACGCGCGCACGGGCGAAGGCGGATCGGGCGGGCCGCTATTCGGACCGTCTGGCCGCGTGATTGGAATCACTAACGCTATCTTTACAGAGAATACTGCTTCCAATTTCGCGGTACCCATTCGGCCTGCGGTCGCCTTGCTCGAACGAGCAGGATGGACCGTCCCTGCCAGCCTGGAGCCTGAGCAGAAAGAGGGCGCGAATATCAGTCAGACCAATACGCGGGCGACGCAAGCGAACGGGCCGCGTTGAGTGAGCGACCTGGCACGTCCGTTGCTCAGTATCGGTCTTGCTTGATGATGCGAACGAGATCGCTACCAAAAACCGCTCTGGAATTAGCTCGAGGCATCTCTCCTCACCGCGCGGTGGTTAGCGATCCGCCGCAAAGTCGCTCCTTCTGGAGCGTTTCTCAAGACATGGAGAATCGGAACGATTTCATGCCCGGACGGGCTTTTGTTTTGGGAAACCGCGCGGGGAGCCGGCTCTTCTTTCTGCTCCTGCTGCTGGCTCTTTCCGGCCAGACGGCCGCCTGGGCGCAATCCGCTAATCGCTTAACCTCAAAACCGGCGACGAGAGTTCCTGACACCGAACGCCCTGACGCCGCAAAGCCGGCCCAGCTTCTCGCAGCACCCCTGGGCGAGCGAGCCACCGCCGAAGCGATCACAAATGAAGCGCGCGGCGAGGAACCATCAAAGGAAGCCGGCGCTGCCAGCCCAACCCAATCGCAGTTTCGTGTCGAGCGTCTGTCTTTGGCCGGCGGCGCTGAACTGTTGACGATCTTCGGCCGAGCGGATGGGTTGCGCGCGAGCGGCAGACCGGCGCCGGAGGTTCCGCTGATCTCCATCGTGCGCGATACGCTGGGAGATAACGACGCCGAGAACGATCGTCTACGCTATGTGTGGATGCTCACTTACACCGAACCGAAGCTGCTGAAACGAATCGCCGCCGCGGTTCCTTTTCTTTACCAGCACATCGGAAACCAGGCTCGCTCATTCAATCGCGCGCCGGCTCCACTGATCGATCTGGCCAACGCAGACCGCCAGACCTGGAACAACATTTTTCGGCTGGGGCTACAAGACATCCTGCTCGACAATTTCGGAATTCCGCTGAGGGCAGCCAGCCGCAGTTATCGGCGCAACTCTTCCGACTATCACAGCGCGCACGTGGCGCAAGCGCTTTCGATACTTTCAGTTTACGATCGCTGGCGCCAGCGATCGCGCGCTGAGGGCGAGCTGCTGGCCAGCCGCCAAACGCCTGCCGGCACAGAGTCGTTGCTAAAGACCAACCTGGTCGTTGACGACCGGGAAAGCCCTCTGCTCCGCGCGCCGGCATTCACGGCCGGAGAAATGCTCGAAATGCGCGCGCGGCTGATTCTGTCAGGAAAAATCCCTGGCGGTCTGTTCGGGCTGGCGAATTTTCACAGCGCCGTCGCGAAGTATTCCAAGGACACCATCGATACCAGCGGACATAACTGGGAGCTGCTGAGGCAGCGAGCCGAAGCCGAGGGTCTGTATTTCGAACCGCTCGTCATGCCCGATGGAAGCGCGACGCACGCGTTGCTCTGGATCGCGAAAAGTGATCGGGAAACACAGGCGAACCGGCATTTTGACGGCCGCTTCCTGAACATCGCCGACCCGTGGAGTGACCAGAGGTTGAGCAACTGGCGCGGTTACTCGCAGAAGCGCTACTTCGACCGGGACGGCCGTCCGACAAACGCGGGCGATCCGCAGGCCCGCCCAATCGAGATGGTTCCGCTGGCGCTTTATGGCCTCGATCATCCAAAGATTCCCGCGCTGCTGATCGACTTTCGCGACGGCCTCAATCCGAAGCGCCGCGAGTTGACGCGCCTGATCTTGCGCGACGTTGCGAAGTACGTCCTGCCGCCTTCGCCTGTAGGCCACGCCGTATTTTTTCTCGCCCGCGCGCCCTACGACTGGATTACCGGCCGTCGCGGAATGGATGTGAATCAACCGTCACGTCTGCGCAGTTATTCCGAACTGAAACTTCTGCTGGCGTTCAATGGGTCGATCGATCCGGGACTGAAGAACGAAATCGAACACCGGCTGGAAAACGTCTCGGTCAATCCGTTGTCGAACGACAGCGAAACTGAGATTCGGCTGGCGCGACAGCAGTACGATTCGTTAATCGCCTTTGCGCGCCGGCCCGAGGGACTGCCGGCGAAGATCGAACGAGATCGCCGCGCCGAGATGGTGCCACTCGAGCACGGCCGCGCGGCCCGGCTCTTCTTCAGCCTGGGGAACGTGTTGACGTTTGGCCGATACGTTCATCGTGAAACTGCTACGCCAGAACTTTCGGCGCGCATGGAGCTGGCCCGGCGCATTCAAAATCACACGCGAATTTTGCGCGACGCAGCAAAGTCGTCCCCGCAAATCGAAGTCGCCTGGGACATGACCAACGTGACGCGCTCGCTCAGATTCCTCGTTGACAACGGATCGAGCGCTGACAAACAGGCGGCGCGCGCCGCGGCGTTGATCTTTGGGCGTACCAGCGAGGCCGAGGCGCGCCGGCTTTGCCTCGATGCGCTGGCCCGAATCAATAACAAGACCGCCAGGAACGAGCTCCTGCGTCTCTATCAGAGCGAACAAGCTATTTCGGAGTGGCGCGTCGCTATTGCCGAGCGCCTGCGTAAAGCTGTGACGGAAGACGGCCGGATGAAACCCGCCGAGGCGGAATCACTTCGCAATCAGATAGGTCAGCCGTGACGGGAGGCGCCGGACGGTTTGCAATTTGCACCTCTCAATTTGCGATGTCCGGCTCACGAAAAGCGAAGGCATGGATTGCGAAGTGAAAATTGCAAAATGAAAATTGCAAATCGACAGCTAAAGAGTTCCGTCTTGCCGAGAGTCAGCATATCGCTATTCAGGTTCGTCGCGATGTTCTTTCTGATGGTCGCTTCAGGGATCTCAGCGCAGGCGCAAACCCGGCGCGTAGTTGTGATTAAAATCGACGGCCTGCCTTACGAAATGGTCGACCGCTTCGCGCGCGAAACCGATCCCGAAACCGGCAAGAGTCGCTTGCCGTGGTTCGATCACGTCTTTTATGAAAACGGCACGCGCATCACGAATTTCTACGTGCGCGGGATGAGCCTCTCGGCGCCGTCATGGTCGCTGATCGATACGGGCCAGCATCTGCAAATCAAAGGCAACGTAGAATTCGACCGTGCCATGCTGCACGCTTACGACTATCTGAATTTCATTCCGTTCTACGCCCAACAGGCAACCGGCGGCAGCGTGGACATGCCGGGAACCGAGGTGCTCGACTCAGTCGGCGTGCGCTTGTTACTGGATGCGTATGACAGCTACGAGCGCGTTCAGGGCTATCAGCTATATCAGCGCGGCCCACGGCTCGCGACCCTGAAGAATGCCGGTGAGGAGCATTTCCTGAAACATCCGGTGCGCCTGGCCACGGAACTCCTGAGCGGCTTTGAAGTCCGGAGCATCGTCTTCGATCAAGCCGAACGCGAACTGGAAGCGAAACTGAACGACCCGCGGGTGCGCTACCTGGACCTGCTGGCGATGTCGTTCGATCACACCGCCCATCACAATAACGATCGCGAATCTCATTTGGAGGTGTTGCGCGAACTCGACGCCGTGGTGGGCCGCGTCTGGACCGCGATTGAAAAGAGTCCGATGGCCGCGGAAACCGCGCTCATCATCGTCTCGGACCATGGCTTCAACACCGACGAGCGCGTAATCAGCCAGGGTTTCAATCTGGTAAAGCTGCTTGGCAGCGCCGCCGGCGGTGGACATCACGTAATCACCAAGCGACGGCTCTTGCTGGATTACTCGCTCAAAGGAGTCAATCCCCTGGTGCCGCCGATCACGACCACCGCGTCGCAATCGTATTACCTGAACGGCCAAAGCCTGGATTACCCTACGGCGCTGCTTGATTTTGATGGCAACGAACGCGCCGGACTGCATCTGCGTAACAGCGATCTGAACATGCTGCATATTCTTTTGCAGCAGCTTCAGCGAAAAGATATCTCGCCGCCCTTGCGCAATGCGTTGACTGAGGCTTTCTTTAGTGAGCTGGGTCGCGGCCGATCGCGTTGGCAGAGCGACCTCGATCAATTCTCGATCGAGCTGGCGGCGCTGCAACGCGCCCTCGTAAAGCAACGCGCCCTTTGCGAATCACAGCCGAAGACGTTTTCGCAGGCGGACCGGGATTTGAATCGCGATGATAATGCGCGGCGCGTTTGCACCCTGGCCGCTCAGTGGACGGCGTTTGAAAAAGGATACCGCGGATATGTCGCCACGATGCGCAAGCTGCTGTCGTTGCCACGCGAACAATTCGATCCATTCCACGTGAAGATCGACGAAGTCATCCCCAAGGGCGCGATGGGTCAGAGCAATACGATTTACGATCTACAGAACTACGTCGTAGCGCCGGCGCCCGGCGGGCCGGTGATTACGAGCGACGGCTCGCTGGACATGGAACGCAGTTTCCTGCGCCTGAATTACTTTTCGTTGATGGCTGGGCAGGCGGTGCGCAACAACGTCCAGCCGAACGTGTCGAGCCAGCCGGTGGATTTTGTGGCCTTGCGGATTCCGCGCGAGACCATCGCGCCCGCGCTCAGCGATGACCTGCGGCCTGACGATGATGCGGTCTGGCTATATAGCGGCCCGGATCGCCAGGCGCTGATTTTGGCCCGCGGTGAAGCTGAAGGGCAACTGCGTTTACGCTACCTGCCCATCGCGAATCTGACGCAGGATGCTTGTGGGCAGGTGCACTTTGATCGCGCCGACTGGCAAGCTGGTCTCCCGCTGCGTATGCTGGAAGATGCGCGACTCAATCAACCGTTGGCGGATCGCACGGCGTGGCTGAGCGACTGGCATACCGACGTGGAATGGTTGCAGGCACTGCACAAGACGCAATACTCTAACGGCCTGGTCGGACTGCACGAACAGTTCACGCTCTTTCCGGCGCCGGGAAGCGACGTAAACGCGCAAGGTCTTGCTGCCGACGAGCGACTGCTGCACAGCTTCGTTCGCCGTCAAAGACGCCTGGTCGAAACAGACATGCTGATTGTCGCAAACAACCATTGGAATTTTGACGTGCGCGGATTCAACCCCGGCGGCAATCACGGATCGTTCTTTCGCATCTCGACGCACTCGACGTTGCTGTTCGCGGGCGGCGAGCTCACCGGCATCCCGCGGGGGCTGGCCGTGGGCGAGCCTTATGATAGCTTGAGCGTCGCGCCGACGATTCTCGCCCTGACGGGAAGTCTTCAGAGCGACAACTCGCCCAGCGATGTTCTCTCCCGCCGAGGTTTCATGAAGTTTCCCGGTCGCGTGATTTTCGAAGTCGCGGGCCAAAAGTTTAAGCCCGGCGCGAGCGCCCCCGGGCAATAGGTTTTGGATTTTGATTACCGAGAAACATTTCGACGATCACGCGCTGATTGAAGCGACCGATACGCCCACGGTCGACAGGCCTTCGCGCGCCAGGCGCTCCGTGGCCTTGGCACAGGCGCTGGCCTTCGTGCTCGGCGCGCTGCTGCTCGTTTATGTAATCCGCGCGGTCGGCGTACAGCCAATCTTCGCTGCGCTCAGCCGTGTCGGCTTTGGTTTCTTTCTGGTCGTTGCCATGAACGGACTGCGGCATGTGCTGCGCACGATCGCAATGAGCACCTCCGTTCCACCTGAGCAACGCCGCTTCA
>WNFG01014636.1_pt1 | contig 16263 bp, 15 predicted proteins | sample 5400431 | NCBI WGS metagenome assembly WNFG01 (sample SAMN13153346, study PRJNA577476) | soil metagenome | isolation source: 120 cm saprolite under Douglas fir tree site 2 hole 3 replicate 2 | place: USA:California | collected 2015-04-18 | reverse complement strand
AGCGCTTGTTTAAGTGCGCAGGCACCCGATTTGTCGAGGAAGTGGTCCGAGCTTCTGAATTTGTACCCCCGGTCCTGTTCCCTGAGGGCTTATTCAGAGTCGAGGGGGCCTTAGCTTCGCCACGGATCTCAGAATTCCTTCGTTTGAGCTTCTCTAGCTATTTGGCAAGTGGCGACGCGACGCTACACTCCACTCGAGTTTAGAAGAAAGTCGTTCCAACCGACTGCACGCTTCCTGCAGTTCTTGCTCAGTCTTTGCAAAGCAGAAGCGCACGAGGGATTTTCATCGTTAGTCCGCGGCTGCGGTTCTCAGTGTCGCAGGACGCGAAGCAAAGAAGTCACGGATGCAGCCGACGGTGATTTCCACGTGCTCGGGAGTCGTTTCTGCGCTCATTGGTAGAGAAATAACTTCCCGACAAATGCTCTTCGTCTCAGGAAGTCCGGGATTCTCGAGACCGAGGTCCTTGTGTTCCCACATGGGCTTTGGCCAATGCACGAGCGTTTCCACACCTTGGTCTTTCAGATACTGACGCAACTCATCTCGCCTTTCCGTTCTGATTACATAGTTCTGATAGATATCGAAGAAAAGGGGATCTTGAAAGTGCGGGAGTGTCAGACCCGGGATGCCTTCTAGACCTTGCCCATAAAGCGCCGCTATCCGACGCCGATGCTGGATCCAGGCCGGGAGGTGCTTTAACTTAACGTCGAGGACGGCTGCTTGGACGTTGTCCAAAAGTGCTGTATACCCATGGTAATGGTATTCGCCCGTCTCTCGATCCTCGCCGTTGTACCGAAGAAGACTGACAATGCGAGCCACCTCTATATCGTCGGTCGTAACGGCGCCACCATCTCCGAAACCGCCGAGAATCTTGAAGGGATAAAAGCTGAAGCACCCTGTGAGTCCGAAGCTTCCGGTTCTCTTTTGCATGAAGGTTGCGCCCAGTGATTGAGCCGCGTCTTCGATCACTTTCAGGTCGTGACGTTCAGCGATCGTCATAATCCGCGTCATATCACAAGTGCGTCCGTTGAGGTGAACAGGAATGATGGCCTTCGTCTTGGGACCGATAGACTCTTCAAGTAAGCCTGGATCCATGTTGTAGTCCGGTCCTACGTCGATGAGTATGGGTTTTGCTCCGCAATGCACAATGGCTGATACAGTGGCCACAAATGTGTGCGCCACAGTTACCACTTCGTCTCCCGGCCCAATTCCTGCGGCAATCAAGGAAAAGTGCAAAGCGTGGTATCCGCTATTCACACCGACAGCATGCTTCACTCCAACGAACGCGGCCAATCGCCGCTCAAAGTCTTTCAGCTGTTGGCGATAGACCAAATCTCCGTTCGCCAGGCAATCCGTGATGGCCAAATCAACTTCAGGCTTCAATCGGCCGTAATGCGTTTTTGGATCAACAAACGGGACCCGGTACCCCATGTTTTCTCCTTTTGTTCTAGAACACGCTCCACGGCATGAACGATGTCTTCGGCTCCTGCGTAGTAGGCTCTTTCCAATGGCGCACTGGAGGGCGCGGGTGTATCAGGCAGACAGACTCTTGTAATCGGCGCGCGCAAATCGTCGAACGCATGTTCGGCAACCGAAGCTGCTATTTCGGAAGCCACACCGCAGGTTTTCCAGGCCGCATCAGCGACAACCAAGCACCCTGTCTTCCGGACTGAACACAAAACTGAATTCTGATCCCAGGGCGAGATTGACCGGAGATCAATCACCTCGGCATCAACTCCCCTTCGTTCAAGGAGTTGCGAAGCCGTAATTGCCTGTGCCGCCATGTAGGAGGTAGCGACAATCGACACATCCGAGCCTGCTCGACGGACGGCGGCCCGACCAATCGGGACTTCGTAGATTTCATCCGGCACATCGCTTGCTTCGTCATACAACCATCGATCATCTATGTACATAACCGGATTTCCATCTCTCACAGCCGCGACCAGCAATCCCTTCGCATCATATGCCGTTGCGGGCATCACAACTTTAAGGCCCGGCACGTGCATAAACAGCGCTTGCAACGCTTGAGAATGTTGCGCTCCTTGTTCCCCCCCTCGATTGATGGATGCTCGGATGACCACAGGTACTTGCACTTGGCCGGCGAAGATGTAGGACCAATTGGCTGCTTGATTCACGATTGGATCTACTGCAAGCAACATGAAATCCATTCGAGGATGAAAGACTATCGGACGCATGCCGGCCATCGCAGCACCAATCGCGGCCGCAGTCGTGGCATTTTCTGAAACTGGGGAATCGATGATCCGCCCTCGGCCAAACTCTTTGTCGAGATCCTTCAGACTGGTACCCGCATACCAGGGGCTCCATACACCCTGACCAATCACGAAGACACGTGGGTCGGATGCAAGCAGCTGGGCAAATGCCTCCCGCATCGCTTGTGCGTAAGTGAGTGGGCGCATATCAGTTCGCCACCCGGGCTTCAACAAACACGTGATTTTTCAATTCAGTTGCCGGTGGATAGGATGATTCACGGGCAAATCGGATAGCATTTTGAATCTCAAGCTGTATTTCTCGCTCTAACTCATCAATTCTCGCGTTTTTCATTCCTGAATCCAGCAATAGCGTTTGGGTGCGCACAATCGGATCCTTCGGCAGCCAGTCTCGTAGTTCGTCGCTTCGCTTCACACCGACGTCCATGTCCATCGACGGCCCGACGTGGCCTCTCCATCGGTACGTGCGGCACTCAAGGAGACTCGGTCCTTCACCCTTTCTAGCGCGGTGAACCGCGTCGACCGTGGCCCGATACACCGCGACCACATCGTTTCCATCCAGACTGAGACCCGGCATCCCATGAGCTTCGCCGGATTTGTATATGTTGTCCTTCGCCCGCCGCTCGCTGATGTGCATATGGCTCGAATACAAGTTATTTTCGCAGACAAATATAACGGGTAGCCGATAAACTGCAGCCAAATTCAGCGATTCATGAAAATGGCCTTCCTCCGTCGCCCCGTCCCCGAAGAACGGCACACTCACCCTCTGCTCCCCGCGCAGTTTGGACGCGAGCGCCGCACCTACCGCAATGGGAATCGTGGCTGCCACCAGCGGCACAGTTCCCAGCAAGCCCACTTCCGGCGCCACCAAATGCATGGAGCCGCCACGCCCTCGCGCGCAACCCGAAACTTTCCCGTACAGCTCAGCCATCAGCATCCGCAGATCCCCGCCTTTGGCCAGGTAATGTCCGTGCGACCGGTGACCTCCAAAAATGTAATCCTCCTTGGTCAGCGCTGCGCACACTCCAGTCGCGATTGCTTCCTGGCCTGTGTAGAGGTGCGTCGCACAGCCAATCTCCTTCTTCTCCAGCAACTCTGCGATCGACTCCTCCGCGATTCGAATCCGCATCATGGTCCTGTACATGTCCCACAGCAGAGCCTGATCAACCAATGCTTCCGGGGGCTTTCCATTTCCCTTAATTCCGTTCCTCACTCTCCACCTCGCGGTCTCGGTTCCATCTGTGCCATGGATTTCTGCTTGAAAAGGAGCACCTTGCATGTATCCAGCAGAATCTTCATGTCCGTCCCAAACGAACGCCTTCTCACGTACTCCAGCTGGAGTCGAATCTTCTCTGGCCGGATTTCTTCCAGGTACGTTTTCTCGGGGTCCGGACTTCCTGCAAGTCTTGCGCCTTCATCGGAGTTCGCAATCGAAGCCCAGTCGGTAATCCCTGGCCGCACACTTAGAATGGCCTTTTCTTCCGTGTTGAACATCGCAACGTACTGCAGCACTTCCGGACGTGGCCCCACCAGACTCATCTCCCCCTTCACCACGTTCAGCAGTTGCGGCAATTCATCCAGCTTGTAACGTCTTAGAAATCTTCCCACTCGCGTAATCCGCGGGTCATCCGCAGAACTCGAGGGGCCTCCGATCTTGTCCGCATTCATCACCATTGTTCGAAACTTGAAAATTCGGAACGGTTTCCCATACCGCCCCGCCCGTAGCCCTCGATAAAACACCGGCCCTGCCGACTCCACTTTGATCGCCACCGTCACCGCCACCAGCACCGGCGTTAGTACGATCAATCCGACCGTCGAAATCATCGCGTCAAATAATCTCTTCATCGCCCCCGGCCTTATGCTTTCATTCCTCTGCGGCTCTTCCAGGGTTTTCCCGGCAGAATCACCAGCAGCAAGCCGAACAGTGTTCCTATCCCATGCACGAAGTGACGTACCGCAAACACCGCCGGCAACAGAAACGCGTAACGCGGCTCCTGCTCCCGAATCGCGATTTGCAAGGACAGTGCGAGATTCACCGCCGCGTACAACGCGGCAATGCCCAGTCCCAGCCACAGAAACGAGTGATTCACCACACCCAATGCAAACGCTGCTATCAGGCTCCCGACAAATGCCGCCGGTACCCAGTGCCTCCACGACCACGCCCTCTTCCCGAACTTCATCACGTAGCTGACCCACACTCCATCGGCAAACACGTGCCTCAGAAACGCCTGCAGGCTCGCGTCCGCCGCGTAGTTGATCACCACGTCCGGCACCACCAGTATCCCGCCGCCCGCCGCGCGAATCCGATGGTTCATATCCAGGTCCGAACTGCTCAGCAGCCGCTCATCAAAAAGCCCCACACGCGAAAAAAGTACTTTCTTGAAGCACCCGAACGCCGCTGTGTCCGACCACGTCGGTTTCTCCACTCCCACCTTGACGTTTGCATTCCCCGAACCGAACCGGTGGCCTAATCCCAGCACAATAGCTCGCGCCGTCGCCGTGTCCGCTCCCGGCGTCATCTTGCAAACTCCTCCGACGTTTTCCGCCCCGTATTTTTCCTGGTACGCCACGCACAATGAAATGTGCTCACGCTGGAACGTTGAGTGAGCATCCATCTTGATGATCGTCTCGCCCCGCGCCCGCTGAATCCCAAGATTCATCGCCGCCGGAATGTGCTTCTCCGAATTCTCCACCAGCCGGATCATCGGATAACGCTCGCTGTAACCCGCCACAATCTCCCTCGTCCTGTCCTCGCTCATTCCGTCCAGCACCAGAATCTCCATCCGCTCTTTCGGGTAATCATTCTCCAGGATGGACTCCAGACATCGCCCAATGTGCTTATTCTCATTCCGGCAGGGCACCACCACTGTGACGAACGGCAGCGCCTCAGCCTTCGTCATCGGCTCCAACACTGTCGTCGCGACCTCAGAAGCGCTGAACGCTTTCACCGTTTGTGGTTTCATTTTCCTTTGGGATTAGAAAGCACGTACGCAATTTGCCAAGCCCACCAGCGGATTGGCGTGACTTTGAGCAACGCCGAATCGATGGTTTCCAACGCAGACAAAACGGGTTCGAACATACGCGTTTTTCTGAACGGCACAGCCATCACGCTGGCAAGATGAAAAAATCGCCATTCCAGGCTGTCGAAGTACCTTCGGGCTGCCAGCACATCCTGTCGCCGCAGGATGTGCTGCGCCTCATAGGCCGTTCGCAGGTGCGGCGTCATCTTTCGATACGCGTGGAAAATCGGATTGTGCCTTAACGCTTCGACACAGAGTACCGTGCCCGTCGGTTTTAGCACGCGTGCCATCTCGGAATACGCCCGTTTCACGTCCAGATGGTGTAGCACGCCGCTGACATTGATCAGGTCAAACGTATTGTCCGGGAATTCCAGGTTCTCGCAGTCCATCACCGCAAACTTGACCGAAACTCCGCGCTGTTGGGATTCCCTGATCGCGTTGGAAATCGACACGGGAGAGATATCGATGCCAAAAGCGTCCGCCCCATCCTCTGCCATCTGAAACGTGAACAAGCCATCTCCGCACGCATAGTCGAGCGCCTTGGCTCCCGCACTGTGTTGACGCAAATACTCTCTCACGAAATTCTTGCTCTTCCGGGCGACGCTATACCACTTCTTATTCGAAGTGAGCCTACCGTATAGCTCGGGATCGTCAAGGAGCGCAGGGTCACGCAGCTTGTCGTGAAATTCTGCTTCGATGACCTTTCTTTCCTCCCGGGCCTGCATGTTCTCCTTCCTCTTTTCGATCTACGCTGCGACCAGTTCGCTGCAAATCATGAAAGCACCGTGCCCGGCGAAGGCTTGCTGTCCGACTCGGCTCCAATCGAACAAGAAACATGACTCTGCGCTGCGCACTTTTGGATCAAATCACGCAACACTTCGACCTTTCGCTCCAGACTGAACCCCTGTTTAATGAATCGACGGCCTTCAGACCCAAAACTCTCCCTGAGATCCTGGCGTTCCAACAGTGTTTGAATCCTGTCTGCTAGTGGCTCCGGCACGTCCGCGGGCACAAGAAAACCATTCAGACTGTCACGAATCGCCTCAGGAATACCCCCTGTATCCGTCCCTACGATTGGAAGCCCGCTCGCTAGAGCCTCAATTACAACTGTCGGGAGCCCATCCGTTTCCCCTATGGGTGAAATTACGGAAGGCATTGCGAACACGCTCGCACGGTAGTACCAATCCTTTAATTCAGAAAGACTCACATATCCCGGCATGTCCACTGAGCCAATCAGCCCGAGCGACTTTGTGAGGCTCTCTAGCCTTTTTCGCTCGTTGCCGTCGCCAATAATCACGCACCGAAATTCGATCCCGCGCTGACGCAAAAGCCCGCATGCTGAAAGTAAAACGTGAAAGCCTTTCTTCGGGTATAAGGATCCAACTCCGAGAATGATTGGCGGAACACCCGTGGCTTCCAGTAACTCTTTCACCTGCATCGTGTCGGCCACTAGGAAGGAGGCCTCCTGTACGAGCTCATCGACGACTTTTTGCGGGTAGTGGGCAAACACCGTATAAACTGTGAGCGCGTAGGGCAATCCCAACAGAATCTTTAGGAACCTCGCTGCGAGTGCCTCGGTATGAAGAAAATCGGCTCGAACAAGTCCGACCCCTGCGCCCCGAAAACGGTATGCAAGCCTGATCGATGACAGGAAAACGTACATCATCTTTGCCAAGTATTGCGGCCGGCTGAAGGAATTGAGAACTATCCTGAAACACTCGAAAATGCGACCTGGGGTCCTGAAAGCAAAAAAATTTATGGCAGTCAACATATCCAGAGAGACCCACTGAGCGCGGTCGACAAGAGGATTCAAGTCTTCGAATCCCTCCGCTGCTCGGTTGCGATAGAGCGGTCGCAATTCACCAATCGCTATTTCGAGCCCGGTTTTGCGAAGCAGGCTTATTTCCCGAAGCACAAACGTGTGCGTCAGCGGCGGAAAAGTTGAAACGACGTGCAGAATCTTCAAGGTCGCGCCACCAGCGTCTCAGTTTCCCAATATCGGTGCCTATTCTCGCGATAAAACCCAACCGTTCTTTCGACACCTTCGTCAAACCCCACCTCGGGAGCCCATCCCGTGGCTTCCTGAATCTTCGTGAGATCAGAAATATAATCACCGGTTTCAACGAAATACCGATCGGCAGGCCACGGGACCTGGCGTATTTCCGTGTTAGGAATGCAATCGGCGATCTTCCGGACCATTTCACGGAAGGGCGTGCCCACGCCAGACCCGAGGTTATACACTTTACCGCCCGTTTCCGACGAAAGCGCCACGGCAAGAAGACCTTTGGCGACGTCCTCTGTAAAAATGTAGTCTCGAATCTGTTTTCCGTCACCGTATATGGTGAGGGGCTTTCCGTCCATCGCCAAGCGTATGAACCAGTTCACAATTCCGTAGGCGTTATGCTTCATCTGCTGGCGAGGGCCGTAAGGGTTTGCAATACGGACGCACGCCGTGTCGAGGTTATGTGCCGCACGATAGAAGCCGAAGTATTTCTCAACGTTGAGTTTATGGATGCCATAGATGCTCGTGCAATTGGTCGGATGATTTTCGTCAACCGGATTGTATTGTGTGGATCCGTAAACAAATCTTGAACTAGAAAAAATGATTTTCGCTTTCGGACTATGCTGCCGGCAGGCCTCGAGGACGATGAGGTGCCCACGGCAATTGATATCGAGGTCGAGCAGCGGGTCTCTATTGCTGTGAACATAACTGACCTGAGCAGCCAGATCGAAAACGTAATCAACATCCCTGACCGCTTCGAATTACCTCCGTACAATGGAAGCAGCGCGTCAACAATGCGTACTTTGGCGCCTAGCTCCACCGCCAGATGGGCCAGCGTGCTGCCCAACATGCCCACACCGCCGGTTATCAGAATCTGTTTATTGGAGAGTTTACTCAGTGGATCACCTCTTTACTGCAGTTATGACAAACTCGTATGGCCAACCCTTGGAGAATGCATGGCGTAAGATGAGCTGTCGCCCGACACGAACGACTGAATTTCTGCCGGAAACGACGCACTCTTCCCAGCCACCTCGCGCGTCTATCTCCGCCTCTTGCAGACCAGCCTTTGCCATCAAGGCCGAGAGCGTTTCTGGGGTGAAGTGAAATACGTGCTCTGCTGTGTTCGCGGGATATGCAAGGTGGCGATAGGCCGCCCCCATAAATCCGTCAGTGAACAGAAGGGCCCTGGCATCGGGCGTTCGGGCAATCAGGGCTCCACCTGGCCGCAGAAGCATGGCGGGTTAGCGATAGGTCCCGCAGGTCATTCTGATAGACCTTGAAGCCCTTCGACCTTGACACTTGGCAAGCGTAGTGCGATATTTCGACTCCCTCGGCATTCCAGCTTGCTTGGCGGGCTCTCTCCAGAAAATAGCCATACGAGCACCCGATCTCCAGCAATAAGCCTTTCTTGCGAAAACGTTCGAACTTCAAGATCACGCGCTCGTAGAGGGCCAAGCGAGCGCTCAGGTATTGCTCACGGTAATCGGTATGGTGCTCAGGTGGCGTCTCATAGAGTCCCTGGATCGTGCTGAATCCCTTCAAGAAGTCAGTCGTGCCAAGAAGCCCGCAATGGACACACTTTGAAATCCAAGCGCCGCGAATCCACCGCGCATATTCCCAATCTCGTGTGTTGCAAATTGGGCATACCAGGGCATCGGCAGACCGCCGCGTCGCTACTGCGGGAGCTTCTGCCGAACTGTCTTCACGTACAATTTGCTTAGAATTCATGCTCTTATTCGCTTGGTTTCAAGGGAACGCGTCCTGCAAGTTGAAACAGGCCTTCGAGATCCGCGTGGAACCAGGAAAGCAGCCAGCCTGCTACTGCGCCAGCGAAAATGCGCGGTTGTCCAGGGTGAAATGCCCGGATGAAATGCTGCCGTGCTTCAACCCAATCGTGTTCAAGCAGGCAAAGACGGCCGCTAGTGAATTCGCGCGCAGACGATCTTGATTGCCAGCTTTTCTTGATCGCTGTCCGCTGTGTCTCTTCGAGACCCAGTTCTGGACTATCGATTTGGGTGAAGATAAAGTCTTGGGGCGTCGAGGACATCGGTTGCAAGAATTGCAATGTTGCAGAGCTGGAATGCCGGCGCCTGAGTCCCATCACTTCCTGGGTGTAGTGAAATTCCCCCACACGCGAGAGCCGGAGGAAAGTAGGTACGTCCGTGGGGCATATCCCAGATACGTATTGAAATCCGCCGATTGCCTCCAAGGCTGATCTCCGAATGACAACCGTCGCAGGTGGAATGAACGATTGCCCCTCCATCGTCAGCAAATAGCCTGTTGACGAGCGCACAGGTTCATTGAAAAGTACTGACCGAGGAAGTTTTCTGCGCCTTCTGCTAGTGCGCGAAGCGGAATTGGCAGGCCGGCCGTTGACATCAATATCCGTTTCTTCTCCGAACGCCAGAACAATATCGGGATCATCAAACCTAGGAACCTGGGCGGCAAGCTTATTGTTCGGCCACGCGTCATCGCCCTCGAGAATCGCAATGAGCGATCCAGTCGCGATTCCCAATGCTCGGTTGTACGTGTGCGCAAGAGCCTCGATCCCCTGGTTTTCCTGATACAAATATCGGATACGAGGATCGCGGTATTGGCTTATCACCTCGGCCGTTCGGTCGGTCGATCCGTCGTCGATGATGACCATCTCCCAGTTTTCATAACTCTGACGAAATACACTCTCGATGCACGGACCAATGAAGCGGTCGTGGTTATATGTTGGGGTTATGATGCTCACTAAGCTGGCGGATGGCTCTTTCATGCGGGGCGCGTTTTACGGGTCGTATTAAGCTCCAAGGACATTTCTCTCAAGACCATTAGTTGCACCCACCGTAGCACTGACAAACCTGGACTTTTGTTCGACAAGAAATGCCACAAAAGTACCGGCGAGAACGCTTACGTACCAATCCCCCAGAAGCATCAGATCGAATGCGAATGAGAATACTACGATCACGTACAGGTTTGAGAGGAGTACGAGAGCTGGCAATCGAAATCCCGTTTCTATCCTGCTTGCTAGAACCGTTGTGGCCATTCCGAGGAAATATGGGAAAAATAAAATTCCAGGAAAACCAAAATCGGAGTTCAGATTTTTCAGATACGTACTGATATTAGTGTCCACTGGTGTGTAGTAATGCTCTTCCAGCCGTTCCACGTAAGTTGGAAAACCTAGCTTTGAGATTGCGCGAAGTACAGGCGCAAATGTGTATTGGCCCCAATGTTCTACCTTCTGATCTTGCGGACGCTTAAGATACATGCTGAACGCAACAGGACTGGCTGAAACGCTCGAATATATGGCAGGGAAAATAGGAACGTACTCGGAGATTCGATCCATCTCGGGAGTGATGCCTGGGAATTCCGCGCCGAGACCACGTGTGGCGCTAATTAGCACGTATCCGCCGAGCAAGATGATGACTCCTAGCACTAAGGCGAGAATCCGTTGCGATCTTGCAACTTTGAGTCGAGTTGTTTTGGGCGTTTGTACATAACAGGCCACGAATAGAACAGTGGCTATAGCGGTTCCTAATCGGCTCATCGAAAAGATATTCATCACCGTAACCAAAAGCACCGGGGTCAAGCCCATAATGGTTAGCCTGCCAACAATGGCCGTATAGACTCCTCCTAAACTGCACGCCCCATATGCAAAGGCACCAACATAAGGGATGTTGGACAATTCGGCCGAACTTCTGCTGAGATAAAGCTCTCCCGCATTTGAAAAGAGGACAGGTACGACGCCTCCAAACTCCCGAGTGATCACTCGAAACTGATCCACAACTCCAATGGCACCCACAACCGAAAGGAAGACAATCGCCCTTTTCAGGTACTTCAGATCACCGTGAACTGCGGGCGCGCCCCGCTGCCTAGTAGGAGCTTGTGTCAACAAAACGGTCGCAGCGCCCAAGTAGAGACTCACCCAAGCAATCACAATGTAAGTCCAAGCCATCAAGCTGATCTTTTCGTACTGGATGAGTCGCAATTCATAAGTGCACAGGCAAAAGCCCCAGATGGCGGAGTACAGGGAGAGAGGGTTGAACCAGCACTTCATCCAAACTCGGCCCATGTAGGCCGCAACGCCCGTGACGGAAACAAGGAGAACAATCATTGACCAATTGGCTTCCACGGTTTCCTTATCTATAGCCTCATGATGCGGGCTGCCCTTTAAGCAGTCTTAGCGCTTCACCGATCCTCGGCTTGTCACGCTTGTCCACGAGTAGCAGCCACGTTGCCAGAAAATAGATACCGCTAGCAAGAACTCCGCCTGCTAGCCGCTCCCAGGAGTTCCCAAACATGAAGAGAATGCCTAACAGGATCAATGCGAGCAGCACGTTCAGGCCGATGATCTGAGGGACGGCCTTGGCCCAAAGCGGACCGAGGGAACAACAGCAATATTTTTGCAGCGCCCAGAACAGAACCAGGGCATCAATCGAAATCCTTATCGAATTTGCCAGCGCTGCGCCTGCGATCCCCCAGCGCGGAATCAGGACGATACACAGAGCCAGGTAGAAGGGAAGCTCAAGAAGATGTAATTTGCCCGTGATATCAGGTCTCCCGAGAGCCTGAAGTGCGTTATAAGGAATGTTCGCCATGCAGTTCAGCAGGACTCCAAAAGCGAGGATTTGGAGAACTACGGTGGTTTGCTTTGCAAACTGGGCGCCCATCCAGAGCGACAGCAGGTCCGTCCCAAACACAAGCAGGAAAAGAATACCGGGCAGCATAATGATCAGCAGATACCGTACGGAACCTTCGTACAGCCGTTGAAGTTGCGCTTCTTGTCCTTCTGTACTTCGTTCGCTGAACGCGGGGTACAGAGTAGTTACAAAACTCGATGGAATAATCCGGAGCCGCGTCATCGCTTCGTAGGGCACTGTGTACAACGTCACCGCCGCTAGCGAGACAAAGGAAGCGATCAACACGCGGTCAAGGTATACCAGTACGGGGCTGACCAACTGCGATACAGAGACCCAACTGCCAAAGCGCAGTAGCTTGGGCAATCCATGCAAGCCGTGAATTCGAAAAAGCCGAAGATTGGGGAGCAGACGGAATAGAACAATTCCATACGCCGCCGTCGCCAGGATTCGGGCGACAACCGTTGAGAACACAACCAGCGCAATGCCATGGCCTTTCCATGCCAAGAGAGCCGCCACGCCCCATTGGGCCGTGGTGGAAACGACGTTGACGGCGTTGATCCAACCGAACCGCTGATACGAACTCAGGACAGCCCGGAAGACTCCCTGCACCAGCAAGACAGGTACCGCGAGACCCACGGCATAAAAGGTCAGCCGCGCCTGGCCTTGCAGATCGGACGAAATTTTAAAGATCGAGTGAATTAAATATGGCGATGCGAGAACTACCACTAGTCCACCCACTAGCCCCAAAGCCAAGTTCGCAGTGAGGGCCGTCCGGACAATCAAACGCGTGGATTCGAGGTCTTGCTCGGCCAGGTGTTCGGAAACAAACTTGGTGGCCGCTCGGTTTACGCCAACATCCAGGAAGGCCAGATAGCCGATAACCACCCAAGCCAAAGAAAACAAACCAAATTGGGTATCGCCTAGAAACGAGACGAGCTTCGGCATGGATAGGAGCAGGACAATAAAGGTCCACCCTTCGGTCGCCAAGTTCAGCGTCGCATTCCGGGCCAGCAGGGACGACGACGTGAACTGAGCAGGTCGAGCCGACCCTAGGCCGATGGTGGCAGTTGGTTGTGTTTTCTCGGAAATAAGAAATCCTCAGTGGTTACCGTTATTTAGTGGCGAAACATCAGCGGCATCCACATCAACGGCGATGGATCGCTGGATGAGACTAAGCGACACCACAACACGCAGATTGCTCTTTTTCTTCTTCAGTATGCCCTCTAGCCCCATGAAAGGGCCCGCTATGACCCGCACGCGTCGCCCAACGGTCAGGAAAGGGTGCGGCTCCGCGCGCAGACTTTGCGAAAGCCCCGCCCGTATGATTTCCATTTCCATTTCCGGCAACGCGATTGGCAATCCGCCAAAGCCGACCAGGCGAACGACGCTCGGAATCTGCACAACGCGCAGCTGGTTGCACAGTGCGAGTCGCACGAAAACGTAACCCGGGAACAACGGAAGCTCCAATTGTACCCGGCGGTCTTTCCAGCGGCGCATGGAACTGTAAAGCGGAAGAATGTGCTCGACGTCTCGCGTCCCCAGCTGAGCCGCCACGCGCTTTTCATGGTTTGCACGCGTGTACGCTGCGTACCAGCGAGGCTCAATTGATGCCGCGGACAGCGCAACCGCGCCGACGTAATCTGCTGGCTCGGTTGCTGCTATCGTCGGTGGCGAAGATGCCATATCGAACTCAACATACGGCTTCGCCCCGTCACTTACAGGGCGATATGTGACCTAACCCTTTGTTTTACAAATACTTGCGGACGACTCTACTGATCGGCCGGCCCGCTTGATGGCAGACGCCGACTGTCGAGTTCATCCTCAATTCTTCGCTCGCTCGAGTCCGGAGCGTTCCCATTTCGGGACGTCCAGGGAATCCGCGCCTTCAACGAACCAGCTACTTCTTGAACGAAAACCTTGCGCGGATCTTGCGGATCGATCTCTTCCCAACGCGCCGATCCCAACACCCAAACCACGGACATGGAGCAAACCAGAAATGTGCCCAGAACCATGATCACCAAACGTGGAGGAAATGATTTCTTTTCCGGGATCCTGGCCGGATCTAACACTTTGACACTGGGTGTTTCCTTTGCCTCTTGCACTTTAGCAAGCTCGTATTGCCCGGTGAGCATCTCGTAAACGGTTTCCTGGATCTTTGCGCGACGGTAATACTCCGCATATTTGGCCCCAAGCAGCGGCAAACTCCGGATAGTGGGATAGGGCAGGCCACTGGTCTGCGCGGGCGCCGGAGTGCCGCCGTCCGCGCCCTTTGTCGTTGCTTGCGCAATTCCCCAACGCGAGCATTTAGCGAGCGGACACGAGAATTGTTATCGGTATAGATCTGTCGGAGCCCCTCGAGCTGCGATTGCGCGGCGATCATCTCGCCAGCTATCGCGCCCGCCGCGTCCAGCATCGCCTTTCCCTCTTGCTGGATGTCGAGCGTGTTGTTCTTGCTGGAAAACTGCGCGAGTTGGTTGGAGGCATCGTCCAAATCTTGCTTTGCGACCTTGAGACGCTCCTCCAGAAACACACGTTCGCGGTGCGCAGAAGAAGTCGAGAGCTCGGAAACGAGCGAGTTCAACTGGTCGACATAGGCGCTCGCAAGGGCCGCGGCTCGCTGGGGACTGTGATCAGTCACGCTGATGGTGATGATGCCGCTCTTCCGGTCTTCCGAAATCGACGTGTTTTCATCAAGTTTCTTCCGCGCATCCATGACAAGCCGCGTACCATAAACTTTTCTCAAATCAAACTGCTGTATGAGGCGGTCCTGCGAGGTCTGGCTGCGCAGTACGCCGATAAACAGAGCTCCCGAACTCTTGAGCCCGAGCAAGTCTCCCGCTACGCCTGCCAAGCCTCCTCCACCCTTTGCGGCCATCGCCGCCATCATCGCCATTCCTGAGGTGGACTGTGAATCCGGAGGCATGAGCTGCGTCGTCGAAATGTAGGACTTCGGAATCGCGAACGCGACTAGGGTGGAAACGAGGAAACCGATTGCCCCGGCCCAGAGAAACAGTTGGCGGTGTCCCCAAAGCAGACGCAGCCGTTCCGCCTGCCACTCGCGCGAATCCTCGAGCGACATCTGGGGCAAAAAAAGCTCACCCGCAACCGGTTCTGGTGCGGTCTCAGGTTGCTGCTTGGCGGCGGTCTGTGTCACTTCTCCCTTTCTTTCCTCTCTTGCCTTTCACGCTTTCTATGTGCCTCTCACTTCCAGGATCGAGGCCAGAAGCTCAATTCGACCGAAGTTGCCACGTTTGACCTTGGCAGTGCGCTCAGGACTGGATAATTCCACTTTTCATATTGGACGGAGCCGGAGAACATGGTGCTGGAACCAAGCCAAAAGTCAGCGCGCACTCCGCCGTCATTGGACGTCGCTCCTTGGGGCATGTAAAGAGTGCTAAGCTTCTGGTGGCGGTAATTAAATTGAATCTTGTTGCGCGGATTAAGCCAATACGTGCTCCAAGCCTGCTCACCCTGACCGGCGCGACCCAACCAACTCCCCATCAAGTTACCTAGGTTAGTATAAGAACCATCTGGATAACGATGGTTCACGTAAAAGCATCCAGAGCAGCCCGGAAAATCCGGTGGGACGGTTGAGCCGCCTTCGACTCGCAGGTCGAGCTTGGAAAGACCAGGAAAGTGGGAAAGATAAAGACCTCCGAGGATAGCGGCCTTGCGTGGGTAAGCTACCGGAGAGAATTCGTCCTCATTGAAGGCCTCCCCGTAAAAAGTGAGCCAGTTTCGCAAACCGGGGACACGGTAACTGAAGTCCGCGCCAGAGCGACGGTCCCCTGGGTCTTCTGAGCCGCCTTGGTGTAAGCCGATATTACTGATGGAATAACTCTTAGCCAAAGTATGCAGCGTCAGAGGAGTGGGGCCGCCTGCAAAGACCGTAGTTACAGAAACACTAAATTCGAAATTGGGTGTTGGCTTAAGACTGATCTTCTGTCCTTGCAGGAAAGGTTGCCGGTCCAGAGAATGGCCGAGTTGCCCAGCAAGGCCGATGTCGGTTTGAAACACAAACTCATGGCCGGCGAACTGCCCGAGAAACCACTCAACCCGGATTGGTCCCAGCCAACCCAGTACGTTGGGCAGCTTGAAAGGAGAAACGCGGGTGATCCGGAACATATTTACCGGCGCTGCGTTATCGCTGAACATCAGCGGCCCGCCTGCGGACGGCCCCCACCAGAGGCTTTGTTTCCCGAAAGAAAGTTGCCAATTCTCAAAAGTCAAACCGACATAGGCGTCCAGCAATCGAAACCGATTGACGGCCTGATTTGGCGTACCAGGAGATACTGTGGGAATCCCATCCGCCGATCCAATGAATTGAAGAGCGTTCGCCGACAGCGCAGAGGCAGACGGAGCATGCTCGTATTCGCCACGCACATAGCCCG
>WNFG01002227.1_pt1 | contig 16276 bp, 12 predicted proteins | sample 5400431 | NCBI WGS metagenome assembly WNFG01 (sample SAMN13153346, study PRJNA577476) | soil metagenome | isolation source: 120 cm saprolite under Douglas fir tree site 2 hole 3 replicate 2 | place: USA:California | collected 2015-04-18 | reverse complement strand
TGGCCGCAGATCGCCGCGATGAGGCCGAGCTGACGCGGCGGATCGAATTCATCTGCCGCGGTCTCACGAATGAGGAGACAGAGCGGATCGGCATGGCCCGCGTCGGCGCCGAGATCCGCGCAATCCTCGACGACCCGTTATTCGAGCAATGGCCGATCGACAAGCAGCTGCCGATGGTGCAGCGGACGGCGGAGATCTACTTTGGCAACCACCACGCCAGTGGCCGTTCCCTGATTCCGGCTCTCGAGCGGGTGTTCCACCGCGCCCTGGCGGCCCCAGGCGTCGCGCTTGATACGCTGTGCCTGTTCCACGATTTTTTCTACTTTCTATACTGGTATACCGCCCCGAACTGGGATGCGATGCGCGGCGTCGCCGGGGTAATGACGCCCGTCGCCGCGGCCATCCGCAGCGGGGCGGTTCGCGGCCTACCGGCCATCGCGCCGCGCCCCCTCGGCCGCGAGCCGCTGCGGCTTGGGTATCTGGCGCAATTCGTGTTGCTCGGCAATCCGATCGGGCGCGGTGTCGGCGATCTATTGGACGGCCTGTCGCGATACCTTCCCGGTACCTACCAATTGGTTCTCTATGCCTGGAGCGAATACGATGATGCGTTGATCGCCGTTCTCGCCGACCAGGGAATTACTGTTCGCCGGTTCACCGCGAATTCGATGTCCGAGCGCGTCTCCGCGGTGGCCGAGGCAATCGCGGCCGACGAGATCGATATTCTGATCACCGATATGAATTCGGCGCTGCCCACCGTGCTGTTCGAGCGGCGGACCGCCCCGGTGCAGATTTTCTTTCAAAACGGGTTGCCGTTTTGGCCGCTTGCGAATATCCACGGTGTGTTCCGGATCGAGTTCTACGACCCGAAGCTCGACGGTTTTGACCCCGATATATGTTTCAACCTGGGTCTCGGGGCTTGGACCCAGCGGCAATATGAGTATGCCCCACCGGTCGAGCCGGCGCGGATCGCCACCGAGCGGGCGCGCTTTCCGCCGGCGGTGACGCTCGCCGGCATCTACGGCCGCCTGGCGAAGATCACGCCCGATTTCCTTGAAATCATCGCCGAGTTGCTGGCCCGGCATCCGCAATTGGTCGTCCTCCTCGGCGGCACCGGCGACGGCAAATGGATTGGCGATTTCATCGCCGAGCGTGGCCTCGCCGGGCGCCTTGTGCTCGTCGATGAATACGTCGACGGCCATGTCTGGGGACACATGCTCGACATCTTCCTCGACACCTCGGTCGATGTAACCGTCGCCGGGCGTGAAATCATGGCCAAGGGCAAGCCGATCGTATCGATGCGCACCCCGACGCACGAACACGAGCGGGCGCCGATGCTGATTGCCGACAGCCGGGCGATTTATATCGACCTCGTTTCGCGGCTGATCGAGGATCATGACTTCTACGAGGCGGCCTGCGCCGCGACTCGCGATTTCGTCGCCGCGCAGCCGGGTGAGCGGGAATACATCGCCGCCGTCCATGACGCGCTCTCGACCACCGTGAGCCGGGTTAGAACGCGCGCCCTGTCCACGAAGACAGCCCGTAATCTCACGCTCGATCGCCTTGTTTACAGCTCGGTCCTCGACGAGCTGAGGAGCAGTGCTCCGTCGCGAATCGCGCAGGTCGATTTTGGCCCGGGCGGCAAGCCGGTCGAGATCGGCGCAGCAGGTGAAGTTCTCTATCTGCCGGCGCTGCATCTTCAGCTCTGGCGCGATACTGTCGTTCCCCGCGAGGCTAATTTTGACGCAGACGCCTTTGATGAGCTGCAGGCCAATATATCCTCAAGCGCCGTCCAATTCACCGAACCGCTGGACGATATTGACGAGATAGACGACGAGGTTTGCATCCTGTCAAACCTTTACTCCAATAATTTTTTCCACTCTTTCGAGGAGCTTTATAAGGCAACTATTCTCGAACGCGGCGGCTTTCGCGGTCGCTACGTCCTGTCGCCTTTCGGCGATCGACATTTCCCGGGTCTGCCGCCCTTTGCGACCGGATTTCTCGAGCTGTTGGGTATCCGCGACGACCGGATCATCATTTGCCGTAGACCGACCGTGTTTCAGTCATCCTGGCTCACCACGCGCATTGGCTGCGAAGACACGATCGCCTATAGCAATGTCTTCCTGGCGTTGCGCTCCGCATTGATCACGGCGGCTACGACAATTGCGCCCAGTCTTGGTCCTCGCCTCTATCTGGAACGCTACCCTAAGCGCGTCGTGGTGAACCGCGAGGAAGTGCGCGACTGCGTGAGCCGGTACGGCTTCACGACGGTGGACATGGCGACGCTCCCGGTGGCCCAACAGATTGCCGCTGCGCACCATGCCGACGTATTGCTCGGGACGCATGGATCCGGCATGTTGCATTGCGCATTTCAGAAAAATAAATCGACTGTGATCGAGTGCTTCTCGCCCTATTTCATGGATTTCTTCATACTGGACATCTTGCATATTCTTGATCACCGCTATTTGCAAATCGTGGCAATGGATCGAACGGCGCCTGTTGGCTACGACCACGGAGTGGATGTCGCGATAGACTGTCACCACCTCGAACTCGTGCTGAAGCAGCTTCCCTATGGAGGGTGACGGGATGGCTGAAAACGTTCCTATTCCGGCAGGTCTTGAAGACGAACCGCCACCGCACTATGCGAAGGGCGAGGCTCTGCTTCTAGCCGAAGACACGCTCCGCGCTGCCGGGACCGACGAACTGAATTCCGAAGCGATGGCGGCGGCGGAAAGGGGGAGCGGCTGCTATAAGAGTTGCGGGTGGATAGAAGAGGCCGTGTTTGTCGAGCATCCCTCGATCAAGCTGTGTTGCATGGCAAGCATCGGACGGAACGGATCCACCGAGTTGTTCCGCACCAAAGGGGACGATCTCGGCAATATTCCTTCCCGCGCAGTCATTGACGCCAAACACAAGATGCGGCTCGCCAATCAGACCGCGGCGCCGCCCTGCGCCGGATGTTACGAGTTTAGGGAGGCGCAATGGGAAGCCCGCGATCATCTGGCCTCGATCGCCATCGCCGGCACGCTTCATTGCAATCTGTCATGCTCCTATTGCGTCACCTATAATTTCTCGAAAGACGTGGGTGGGCGGCTCGCGCCGTTGATCGAGGCCTATATCAACGACGGGACGTTGCGGCCGGGCAGCGACATCAGCTACGGCGGCGGGGAACCGACATTTCAAAAGGATTTCGGCGCCGTAGCCAAGCTTGCGGTCGACCACGGTATCTACATGAATGTGTATACCAACGCGACTGCCTTTTCCCCGGAAGTCGCCGAAGGGTTGCGCAGAGGAGGGGCCTCGGTCATCTGCAGCGTCGATGCGGGCACTCTGGCAACATACAAGCGCATCAAAGGCAAGGATTTCCTCGACAAAGTGTGGACCAGCCTGACGCGCTATGCCGCGGCCAATGCCGACAAGGTCTACGTCAAGTACATCATGATGGAGGCGAATTGCTCGACCGACGAGATCGACTCCTTTATCGAGCGGGCAAGCGCGGCGCGCGTCTTGAGGATCATGCCCAGCATCAATGTCCATAACAATCCGGGAACCGACGGGATACTGCCGCCCGATATCGTTCGCGCGCTTGCCTATCTGGTCATCAAGACAAGGCAGAAGGGCCTCATCGCCGAAACCTCGGAAGATTTTCTCGGCAACTTCTCGCCGGATGCGCGAAGCGCACTTCTGGCAGCAATCGACGATGCCGAGACGGTTGGGCTCGCCAGAGCGACGTCCCGGAACGAGTGCAAATCGCCGCTGGAGATTGTGTTCTTCGACGCGGATGGGTTTCTTGTCCGGGTTCATTCGGCTGTAGTCACTGGCGATGATTTCCGCATCGTGCTGCCGAACCCTTTCGAGATCGGGAGCGCCGTCCCGGCACGCGTCGGCGTGGCGGCCTATGCCGCGCTGACTGATACGAGCCATCTGCCCGCGAACGGTGTGGAGAGAGGGTTTGTCGCAGCGTTATCCGAGGCGGGATCGCACGGCCCGCCCGAGTGGACGGCACGCCTGAAGGGCATCGCGGGCTATCAAATCGGGATACGGCTCGATCCGTCCGGGCGCCGCCTGGCTGCCATCGAATTTATCCGACGGGCAGCCTGCTGAGCGCCTCACGGACCGCGGCGGCGACGAAATCGACCTGGGCTTCCGTCATCCCCGACCACACCGGCAATGACAGCACCTCGCCCGCCAGCGCCTCGGTGACCGGCAGCGGTAGGCGTGGCGCGGCCGCCGCGAAGACCGGCTGGCGATGCGGCGGACGCGGGTAATGCACCATCGTGCCGACGTCGCGCGCGGCAAGCCCGGCGGCGAGCATGTCTCGCCCCATCGTGCGCACGACGAACAGGTGATAGACGTGTTCGCAATTCGGCTCGGCCTGTGGCAGCGCTAGGCCTTCGAGGCCCTGCAACCGCTCGATATACCGGACGGCGATCTCGCGCCGCCGGGCGTTCTCGTCGTCGAGGCGGCGCAGCCGCACCCGCAGGAACGCCGCCTGCAATTCGTCGAGCCGCGAGTTGGCGCCGGCGATGTCGTGGACGTATTTCGCTGACGACCCGTAATTGCGGTATTGCCGGGCGCGCTCGGCGAGGCCCGAATCATTGGTGACGATCGCCCCGCCATCGCCCAGCGCGCCCAAATTCTTTGTCGGATAAAAGCTGAACGCGGCGGCGTGCCCAAGCGATCCGGCCCGGCGCGAGCGATAGCGCGCGCCATGCGCCTGGGCCGCGTCTTCGAGGACGAACAGCCCATGCCGCGCGGCGACCCTGTTGATCTCGTCCATCGCCGCCGGGTTGCCGTAGAGATGCACCGGCATGATCGCGACGGTGCGCGGCGACAGCGCGGCTTCGATGCGTGCGGGGTCGAGGTTGAAGCTCTGCGGGTCGACATCGGCGCCGATCGGTACCGCGCCGATCTGCGACACCGCAAGCCAGCTCGCGATAAAGGTATGGCCGGGCACGATGACTTCGTCGCCGGGGCGCACGCCGTGGGCCTTCAGCGCGATCGCCAGCGCGTCGAGGCCATTGCCGACGCTGACGCAGTGCGCGACCCCGCAATAGGCCGCGAATTCCTCCTCGAACGCCGCGACCTCGCGGCCAAGGATCAGGCGTCCGCTCGACACGACCCGGTCAAAGGCCTCGTCGAGCTCGCGCCGGACCGCCCTTAGCGATTGCGCCATGGGCAAGAATTCGATCCTCATTCGGCAACCCGAGAGAGGCGAAGAAACGCGCCGTAATTGCGAATGTAGTCTGCCTCGTCATAGGGGATCGAGGCGATCACCAGACACATCGCGCCGCCCGAAAAGCGGTCGATCGTGCGCCACACCATCGGGCGCAGCAATAGCCCGCGATACGGCCGGTCGAGATGGATGGTTCCCTTCTCGAAACCGTTGTCGAGATTGACGTCGAAACTTCCCGATGTGGCGATGATCAACTGGGTCAATCGATGATGCGCATGGCCGGCCCGGGTCGCCGAGGCCGGCACGTCGTAAAGATAATAGACGCGGGCGATGTCGAACGGAACATGGCGGCCGCCCTCGATGAACGTCAACGAGCCGCGGCGCTCGGGAATGCGCGGCAGATCGATCAAATCGTAGAAGCTGCTTAAGGGGCGGTGCCGGTCGGGATGAGACATCGTTGGCGGGTCTGGAGCGCGTAGCGTGATTGAATCGAGACGCCTGGGTTGCCTAGCGAAGAACTGGGAGCCCCTTTTTCGACCGGTCCCGCAATCCGGCAACAATCGGGATCCTCGCAAACATGTTGGAATACGCCGGCATGGTCAACCCTGCACCCGGCTCGACTGAGATCTAGCGCGGTATTTCTGAGGTTCGTTCGATCGGCGTCAATTTTGCGACCGAACTCGATCACCTTATCGAGTTCGTGATCAAGCGCGCACAGCAGGCACGTGACGCGCCGGCGGGCGATCCGCGGCATTCGCCAGTGGTGCGGCCCGGCGCTGTATCCCCTTTTCTCAAACCGTGGAGGTTGTCCGATGACGCGGACAGACCCAGGGCGGGCGGCTCAGGCGGCCTGTTGCACGGCACTGCGACACCGCATCAGCGGCAGGATGCGGGTGCCGAACTGCTCCATGCCGATGACAAAATCGTCGAAGGTCAGCATCACGCCGCGCACGCCCGGCACGGTGGCCAACTCGTCCAGCATGCGCGCAACCGACGCGTAAGAGCCGACAAACACGCCCTGATTGGTCGGCAATTTTTCGATGCCGAACGTTCTGCGGCGGTTCGGCTGAGCGTACGGATCCTGGCTGGGATCGTCGCCAGCCTGCGCATCGCGCCAAGCCAGCGCCTCGACATCGGTGCCGGCCTTGTAGTGGTCCCATTTGGCCATCGCCGCTTCATCGGTCTCGTCGGCGATCACCATCTGCAGGATCAACGCACCGCAGTCGCGACCGGTATCGGCCGTCGCCTTGACCAGGCGGGCAACGCTCGGCGCCACTGCGGTCGGCTGATTGACACCGCCGCCCGTGCAAAAATTGTAATCGGCATGTTGGGCTGCAAACCGCGTCCCGGCATCGCTTTGAGCGGCACAGATGATCGGAATCTTAGCCATGGGCAGCGGCAGGCAGCGGCAGTCGTCCATCAGGAAGAAGTCCCCCCGGAAGTTCGACCGACCCGTCTCCCACAGTTCGCGCATGATGGAGACGTATTCGGCACAGTAGTCGTATCGACGACGATAATGTTCCGCGCCCGGCCAGATCCCCATCTGCGCGTACTCGCGCCGCTGCCAGCCGGAAATGATATTGACCCCGAACCGACCATGCGAGATCGAGTCAATCGTCACCGCCATGCGCGCCGCGAACGGCGGCGGGACACTCAGCACGGCGCAGGTTGCGAAAAGCTTGATGCGGCTGGTAACCGCCGCCAGCCCGGCCATCAGGGTGAAGGATTCCGAATTTTGGTCCCAGAACTGCGACGGGCCGCCAAACCCGTGCAACTTGATCATCGACAGGGCAAACTCAAACCCAAAGCGCTCGGCCTTTTCGACAACGGTGCGGTTAAGGTCGAAACTCGGCAGGTACTGGGGCGAGGTTGTTGAAATCAGCCAGCCGTTATTGCCGATCGGAATAAAGACGCCCAGCTCCATAGGACAGACCTTTCGCGCTCTGAAAATCGACCGGCGCTCTCCCTCAGGGATTTTGATCCGTCAGCGCAAAGGGCATGCCAATGCCATTTGTCGGTTAAAACCGACGCTCCTGGTGCGGCGGCTTGCCATTCGATCCGGCGCGGCGCCCATCGACGCGACACCCTGCCCAATACCAGGGCGAACCTCCGGCGCGCGACGCATGTTGGGAGGCCGATCAGGCCGTCTCCCGCGCGGTGTCGGAATGGCCCGAATCTTGCCGAGGGCATCCCGGTGACCTCGAAAAATGGAGGCCGGGATGGCTCACGCGATGACGCGTCGTGAATTTGCGATGGCGGCGAGCGCCGCGAGTTTCGCTGCCTTTGGTTTCGGTGCGCGGGCGCGGGGGGCCGACCCAAAGACCTTGCGCTTTATCATGCGCAACGATCTGCGCGTCCTCGACCCGATCTGGACCACTGCGTATGTTTCGCGCAACCACGGCTACATGATATTCGACACCCTGTTTGCGCTCGACCCCAAGTTCAAACCGCACCCGCAGATGGTCGGCGACTACAGCATTTCACCCGACAAGCTCACTTATCGCTTTAGTTTGCGCGACGGGCTCAATTTTCACGACGGGCAACCGGTCCGGGGGGCCGATTGCGTCGCTTCGCTGCGCCGCTGGATGGCGCGCGACACCCTTGGTCAGGCTCTCGCCAGGGTAATCGACGAGATGGCCGGGGCGGAGGACAAGAATTTCACGATCCGGTTGAAGGAGCCGTTCCCGCTGCTGCTCGCGGGCCTCGCCAAGGTGTCGAGCCTGGTGCCGTTCATCATGCCCGAGCGGCTCGCCAAGACCGACCCATACCAGCAGGTCACCGAGACGGTCGGGTCCGGCCCATTCAAGTTTGTCGCCAGCGAGTTCCAGCCGGGACACAAGGTCGTCTATGTCAAGAATGCCGACTACGTGCCGCGCGACGAGCCGCCGAGCTGGGCGTCGGGAGGCAAGGTGGTCAAGGTCGACCGGGTCGAGTGGCTCTATATACCCGAGTACTCCACCGCCGCCGCCGCGCTCGGCGACGGCGAGGTGGATTGGTGGGAAGCACCCGCACCCGACCTCGTTCCGATGCTCGCGGCCAATTCGGATATCAGGGTCGAGAAAACCGACCCGCTCGGCAGCACGACGATGCTTCGGTTCAACCAGCTGCACCCGCCCTTCGACAACATCAAGATGCGCCAGGCGGTTCTGGCGGTCACCGATCAGGCCGAGTTCATGTCAGCGCTGGCCGGCGACCCGGCGAACTGGAGCGTCTGTCCGTCGTTCTTCACCTGCGGCACGCCGATGGCAAACGACGCGGGCTCGCAAGCGCTGACCGGCAAGCGTGATTTCGACAAGGCGAAGCAGCTGATCGCCGAGGCCGGCTACAAGGGCGAGAAGATCGTCGTCCTTGATGCCATCGATACCCCGACTGCCCATTCGCACGGGCTGGTGGCGTTCGAGCTCCTCAAAAAACTCGGGCTCAACGTCGAGCTTGCCACCAGCGACTGGGGCACCCTGGTGATCCGGCGCGCGTCGAAGAAACCGATCGCCGACGGCGGCTGGAGCATCTTCGGCACCGGCTGGACCGGCGTCGAGTCGCTCGATCCGTCGTCCAACCTGCCGCTCGCCGCCAATGGCGGCGCAGCTTGGTTCGGCTGGCCGAACGACGACAAGCTCGAGGAATTGCGCGCCGAATGGCTCAAGACCGACGACAGCGAGACCCGCCAGGAGATCGCCGTCAAGATCCAGGCGCGCGCTTTCGAAACCTTGCCCTATGTGCCGACCGGGCAATGGTCGCCGGCGACCGCATACCGCAAGAACGTCAAGGGCGTCATCATCGCCCCGGCACTCTTCATGTGGGGCGTCGAGAAGACCTAGAAGCCACCCTAGAGACCGGCCAGGCCGCGCGGGGGGCGGTCAGCGCAGCGCCAGCTCCCAATCCAGGTCCTCGATCGCCTCGCGCTGAACCAGGGCCGGTCGCGATGCGAGGGCCAGCTGGGCAAATCGCGGCGAGAGCAGCTCGATTGTCGCCCAGTAGCCCGCTCCGGTAACGATCACGGTAACCAGGACCCGGATCCATTCGGCCGGAATGACAAACATGTAGGCAAGAAAGCCAAGCGCGGTCCAAATGACGGCAATCGGATTGACGCCCCCCCAATACCAATAGGGGCCGCTCGGCTCGAACAGACCGACCAAATCGATATGACCGCGTTTTACGAAGATGTAGTCGGCGATCAAAACGCCGGCAATCGGCGAAAAGACGTTGCCCAGGATGCCGACATAGGTCGTGTATCCCTGAACCACGCTGGGCGTTGCCGACAGTGCGATGCCGAGGATGCTGATGATGACCGTCGTCCAGAAGCGCCCGAGCCGCTCGAACATGTTCGAGAGCGACAGACCGCCGGTGTAGAGGTTAAGGACGTTGATCGTCCAATTATCGAGGGCGATGACGATCAGGAACAGCAAGAGAGCGAACCACCCGGTGCTGAGGCCTGCGACGACCTCGAACACGTTGGCGGTCTTGCCGAGCGTCGCCGCCGCGCCATAGGCGCCCAGCAACGCCGCAAAACAGCCGCCGCCGACCTTGCCGATCAAGGTGCCCAACCACATGTCGGCCCGCGATTTGGTGTAGCGGCAGAAATCGGCCGAATCGGTGACCATTGTCAGCGATCCGGCGGCGACGACATTCATCCAGGTGACGAAGAGCAGCCAGTTAGCCTCGGGCTTGCCGGCATAGGCGAGGACCTCCGACGGCGCGAAGCCCGGGTTGCCGCTGCTGGCCATCAGCAGGATGACGTAGGACAGGATCATGATCTTGAACGGCAACGCCATCCGCGAAAGGTGCTTCAGCGAGCCGTAGCCGATGATCGCGACGACTGCCTGCAATACGGCGAAGGTGACGCTGACAGCGACCAGCGAATGAGGGGTACCGGTCCAGCGGTCGAGGATCGCAACGACCGCCAGCGAGCCGGCGACCGTCTGGTAGGCAAACCAATAGGTCGAGGCGATCGTCCGCAAGAACGACGGCACCCATTTGGCGCCCCGCAGGCCATAGACCATGCGGGTCGAGACCTGACCGGGCAGCCCGTAATCGACCCCGACCGTTGCCATGATCGTATAGGCGATGGTCGCGAGCAGAACCCCACAGGTGATCGCCCCGACGGCACCAACGAACGAAAGGCCGGAGACCACCGCCATTCCGCCAACCAGCATTGATCCCGGGTTGAGCGCGAACCCGAAGATGATCGAAAAGATGTCGTACCAGCGCACGGTTTTCAGTTCGGGCGGAACCGGCTCGATACCGAATTGCTCGACCCCTTTGGGCTGACGGTAGCGCTGCCGGATCTTCTCTTCGATTTCGACTGTTGTGTGCATCGCAACCCTCGTGCGCCATGGGTGAATACCTTGGCACTAGGGGAGCAAGAAGCATGCCATAAGTATTAATGCATAAAATTTGAGCAAATGGTCTAATTTTTACCCGTGCATATTAAATAATCAAACACGATATGACCCGTCCAAATCAGCGTCGACTTATCTTCTTGATCCTTTTTCATTTATTTTCGGAGAGTCGACGGTTGGGACCGGTTGACCTCTGCCGTTATCACGATCCAACGCTGCTTGGGATGTTGGCAAAGCGGTTTGCCGGTACGCGATCGGATCACCTGACAGGAGGTCCCAGGCGATGGTCCGAGGGCGAAGTGACCTAATGCATCTCCACTTCACCCCGACCCTCGCCGCCTGGCTCAACCAGGTCGAATGCTGGTTGTCCATCCGCGGCTCCTGCTATCATGCCGCGAGAGGGAGGATCCGGGTATGGGCAGCACTCGGAAGTACGTCGTCATCGACCCCGCCACCGGCAAACTCGACCGCCGCGTGTTCAGCGAGCAGGCGATCTACGACGACGAGATGGAGAAGATCTTCGGGCGCGCCTGGCTGATGATCGGGCACGAGAGCCTGGTCCCCGCGGTCGACGATTTCTTCCACACCTACATGGGCGAAGACCCGGTCATCCTGACCCGCGACGGGCAAGGCCGGCTCCACGCGCTGTTGAACATGTGCCGCCACCGCGGCAACCGCGTGTGCCGCGTTGATGACGGCAACGCCAAGCGCTTCATGTGCAGCTATCACGGCTGGACCTATCGCAACGACGGCACCCTCGACCACGTCCCCGGGGAGGCCGAGGCCTATTACGACGCGCTCGACAGGCCGTCCCTCGGTTTGATCGAGGCCCACGTGGAGACCTACGCGGGAATCGTCTTCGCGACCTGGGCCAAGGACGCCCCGAGCCTCGAGGCCTATCTGGGCGATGCGCGCTGGTATCTCGACACCGTCTTCAATCGGCGGGACGGCGGCATGCAGGCCCTGGGCCCGATGAAATGGCTCGAGCCCGTCAACTGGAAGACGATGGTGGACAACTGCTCGGACAACTACCACGTCCCCACCAGCCACCTCTCCAGCGCCCTAGTCCAGACCCGCTATCTCGGCCGCCCGCGGCTGTCCCACGAGGACCAGTTCGAGAGCCCCAACAAGCACGCCTTTGTCAACGGGCACTCGATCACCTTCCGCGACGCGGATGACAGCGCCCCCCGCTACGTGCACGGCGTGTCGAGCGAGACGTTGCGGCTGTTTCAGGAGTACCACGACGCCACGATGCCCGAGGTCGAGCGGCGGCTCGGCACGCTCCGCGCGCACCAGGTGCAGCTCGGCAACCATTCCATCTTCCCGAACGGGATCCTCGGGCTCCGCCTGGCCCTGCCCCGCGGCCCGCTCAAGACCGAGTTCTGGCACTTCGTGCTGCTGGACCGGGATATGCCCGAGGCCATCAAGCGGGTGATCCGTATCGGGAGCCAAGCCAACAACGGCGCCGCGGGCATGTTCGAGCAGGACGACGTCGACAACTGGCGTCAGGTGACCGCCGCGAGCACGAGCCGCTTCGGGCGCCGGCACCCCCAGGATCTGTCGATGGGCGTGGGGCACGCGGGGCCGCATCCGGATTATCCCGGGCTCGTCTCCGAGCGCTACATCTCGGCGAACAACCAGCGTCTCTTCTATAGGCGCTGGGAAGAGTTCATGAACGCGCGGAGCTGGGCCGACATCCCGCTCGACCCGATCAAGGCCCGCTTCGACGGCGCCGCGACCCTGCGGGGCTAGCTGTCGTCGCTATGAACTTTGTTCGAGCATGGTGCCTCGCTTGGAGCCCTCCCCCTCGATGGGGGAGGGTTGGGAGGGGGTGATGCTTCCATGAAAAAGCATCCCGTCGCCGGCGCACCCGCGCGAGCCCGCACGTTGCGGCAGAACATGACCGAGGCGGAAAGGCGAGTCTGGCAAATACTGCGCTCGCATCAAATGAAGGGGTACAAGTTCCGCCGGCAAGTGCCGATCGGCCGCTACGTCGCCGACTTTGTGTGCCACGAAGCTCGGCTGATTGTGGAAATCGACGGCGGCCAACACGATCGTTCGTCGCCGCGGGAAATCGCACGAAGCGGGTTCCTGCAAAACGAAGGCTATCGCATTCTGCGCCTTTGGAACAACGAGGTCCTGGCAAATCTCGACGGCGTCCATGAAACGATTGCCGACGAGTTTGCCCGCATCACCCCCACCCAAACCCTCCCCCATCGAGGGGGAGGGTTTTTGTCGGGTACGGGCCAGTGAAGACGAAACGCGCGCACGAGGCCGCGGCCCCGCAGGTGGGACTGACACCACAGCAGGCGCTGTGGCTCGAGCTGATGCAATTCTACATCCGGGAGGCTTGGCTGCTCGACGAGCGCAAGCTCAAGGAGTGGCTCCAACTCTTCACCGACGATGTCCTCTACTTCATGCCCCGCCGCAAAAACGTCCCGCGCCGGGAAGCGCACCGCGAGTTGACGCCGCTCGGAGATCTGGCGATCCTCGAAGAGGACAGGCGCCATCTCGAGATGCGGGTGGCCCGGCTCGACACCGGGATGGCCTGGGCCGAGGATCCCCCGTCGCGCACCCGTCACCTGATCGGTAATCTCGAGGCGGCGCCGCTGGAGAACGGCGAGGTAGAGGCCAAGACCGCGTTTCTGGTGTACCGCTCGCACCTGGAGACCGATCACCAGCTCCTCTCCGGTTGCCGCGAGGATTTGCTGCGAAAGGTGAACGGCGCGTGGAAGGTGAGGAGGCGGACGATCGTGCTCGACGCCAACGTCCTCCTCGACAAGAACCTCAGCGTCTTCCTCTAAGCGTCAAAACCCGATCCAGCTTGACGGCTTTCTTAACCAAATACCAAATCCAAGCGCATTATTGTTGTCCGTCAGGCTGATCGACGGAGGTGGCAGCGATGGGTGCCTGGGGTGCCGCCCTTTTCGCGGATGACGATGCCGCCGATCTTCGAGGGGACTACCGCGCATATTTGGCGGACGCCCAGTCAGACGCCGGGGCGACGGACCTGGCAGCAAGGAACTACGGTGCGAGCCTGGACCGGCCCGGCGAGACAACCGCATTCTGGTTGGCGCTTGCATCAATCCAATGGCGCATGGGTCGTCTCGATCCGCGGGTCAAGGCGGTCTGCCTGACGATAATCGACAACGGGATCGATCTCGAAAAATGGGCGGATTCGCCGGATCGCCGGAAGCGGGCGGCCGTTCTAGCCAGCCTGCGCAAGATGATCTCGTCGCCGTTGCCGCCGGCGAAGCCGGTGCCCAAACCATTGCCGGTGCAATTGCCTGGCTGGGAGTTCGGCGAGGTCGTCGGCTATCGCATGGAAAATGGCAAGTATGCACTGCTGCACGCCCTCAACTATCGAGGCTGGTCGACCGACGCCGTGCGGGCGCCGGTCGTCTCGATCCTGAGCTGGTTCTCGGAGTCGGTGCCGGATCAAGAGAGCATCGATGGCCTGACTTATATCAACCATGACGGCCATCTAATCGGCGGCCATCACTTGGTTTGCCTCGCCATGCCACGCCCTAAGGGGCTCGCCGCCACGCAGTTCGATCGACCCGGCTGGTCAAAGCCGGTGACACGGAGCGAGGCCACCTCGGCGGTCTATGGCCTGAGCGGACATGAGGGAGGCGACATCGAAAAGACGCTGAAGCGGGTGCTCCGGCCTTACTGGCAGGATGCGACGCGCCCCGTGCATGTCCCCAAGGAATTCGCTCCCGACCTGGTCCCCGCAGAACGGGCACGGATTTATGAAGAGTGGCACCGGCGCCTGTTCGGAACGGCTTAGCCATCTTCCGGCCCCGAAATTAGAAGCGGGCCGTAGGTCCGCCCCGGTCGAACCTCCCCGATTGGCGCTGGCCTGGGAATAGCCGGAAGCGGCGCAGAAGCGTCGTCGGAGGCGCAGCGCGGGAGAGACCCGGCTTGCCACCCAGCTCTCGAATTGCGCGGGTTTTGATCTTCGCCGGTCGCTCTCAGTAGCCCCGCAGAAACGCGAGTACCTGCGCGGTCCACTCGGCCGGCTTCTCGAAGGGCGGCCAGTGCCCGCAATTGTTGAGCAGCACGAGGCGCGAATCGGCAATGTGGTTCAGGATCGCGATGCTGACCTCGAAGGCCACCATCCGGTCATACCGCCCGTGAATCAAGAGGACGGGCGCCTGGATGGTGGCGAGATCGGGCGTGTAGTCGTGCGGCACGCTCACCGATTGCCGGCGCGCCTCCGTAAACTCGGGCGACCAATTGTGCGCCCGGTGGATGTAGTCGACCAGCTCGTCGGTCACCAGGCTCTCGTCGTCGATGTGGACGCGCAGGTAGCGCTGGATGTTCTCGCGGCTCGGGTCGTCCAGGGCTTGGGCCGTGGCGCGATTGCCCTCCGAGGGGCGATTGGCCATCAGGTAGCGATCGCCGCCGGTGCCGATGTGTGAGCCGCCCATCACGAACTTGCCGACCCGCTCGGGGTATGTGATGGCCGCCACCATCGCCGACTGCCCGCCCTGCGAGTTGCCGACCCAGTGCGCCCGCGCGATACCGAGGGCGTCGAGCAACGCGACGGCGGTCCGCGCCTGGACGGCGTGCACCCCCTCGCGGTAGACGATCGGGCCGGTCTTGCTGAAGTTCGGCAGGTCCATGAGGATGCAGCGGAAGTGCTGCGAAAGCCCGCCGATCGTCTTGTGAAACGTGATCCACGCGGTGGTGCCGGGGCCATACGAGTGGAGGAACAGCACCGGCTCCCCGGCGCCCAAATCGTGGTAGTGCACATTCATGCCCCCCGGCATGCCGCCCACCGCGATGGTCTTGCTGGTGCCCGCCTCGGTGAGGCCATTCGACGCGATGAACGGCATGTCTTCCCCCTTATGGCCGTTGATGACCACGCGCCGGCTTTCGCTGCACCCGCCGAGTCCGTGCAACAGCAGCACCGAGGGGTGCCGCTGCCGGCATCCTCGAAAAAAGAGACTGACACGGCCGGTGTCAATGCATGGCATGCGCGCGCGCCTACTGGGCGATATAGCCGCCATCGATGACCAGCTCGGTGCCGGTTACGAAAGACGCCTCGTCGGAAGCAAGGAACAGGACGCCATAGGCGACCTCGATCGGCTCGCCAAGCCGGCGCAACGGCGTCGCCGCGATCTTTTCGCCGCGCTCGTTCGCGTTCGTGGCGTTGAGCATCGGGGGCATGTAGCCGGGATGCACCGAATTGACCCTCACCCCCAGCGGCCCATAGCGCACCGCGGCGGATTTTGTGTAGATGCGCACCGCGCCCTTTGAGGCGCTGTAGGCTGGATGACCGCTGGGCCCGCCGACAAACCCCATGATCGAGCTGATGTTGACGATCGAGCCGCCACCGGTTTTCGCCATCTGCTCGGCCGCCAGCTTGGTGCCGAGAAAGACACTGGTCTGGTTGACCGCGATGATGCGCCGCCAGCCTTCCAGGCCATCCGGATCGCCGACCGAGCTGCCGGAAATCCCGGCATTGTTGACGAGGATGTCGATCCGGCCATAGCTCGCCAATGTCGTCGCGATCAAGGCCACCCATTCGGGCTCGCTGGTCACGTCGATCGTCGCGGCAATGGCGGTTCCACCGCTTGCGCGAATATCGGCGGCCACCGCCTCGGCCTCCTTGCCCAGCACGTCGGCGACCACGACCTTGGCGCCTTCCTTGGCGAAGAGCCGCGCTTCGGCTTCGCCCATGCCGTGCGCGGCGCCGGTGACGATCGCTACCTTTCCGTCGAGGCGCATGGGTTCCTCTCTCGCTTCAAGCTCTCAC
>WNFG01010947.1_pt1 | contig 16278 bp, 23 predicted proteins | sample 5400431 | NCBI WGS metagenome assembly WNFG01 (sample SAMN13153346, study PRJNA577476) | soil metagenome | isolation source: 120 cm saprolite under Douglas fir tree site 2 hole 3 replicate 2 | place: USA:California | collected 2015-04-18 | reverse complement strand
AGGGATTAGGGAGCGGTCGTAGAATCGGGTGCACCAAGGCCCGAAGGAGACGTTGAACATGCGCGAAGTCGTGATCGTCGAGGCCGTCCGAGCCCCCATCGGACGTCGCAACGGCAAGCTCAAGGACATCCATCCGGTCGTCCTCGGCTCGCTCGTGCTGAAAGAGATCGTCCTCCGCTCGGGCATCGAACCCGAGCAGGTCGAAGACGTGGTTTTCGGATGCGTGAGCCAGGTCGGCGAGCAATCGCTGAACGTCGCGCGCAACGCGTGGCTGACCGCCGGCTTCCCGGTCACGACGCCCGCGACCACCGTCGACCGCCAGTGCGGCTCGAGCCAGCAGGCGCTCCACTTCGCGGCCAACCTCATCCAGTCAGGCGTTTGCGACATCACGATCGCGGGCGGCGTGGAATCGATGAGCAGGGTCCCGATGGGATCCAGCGCGGTCTCTCCGGGGACGCCGTTTCCGCCGGAGCTGATGGAGCTCTACGACCTCGTCCCGCAGGGAATCTCGGCCGAGCTGATGGCCCGAAAGTACGGAATCACTCGGCGCCAGATGGACGAGTTCGGGGTTCGTAGCCATCGCCTCGCCCAGGAGGCCACCGAGAAGGGCTACTTCACGTCGCAGATCATGACCGTCGACGTGCCGGTCGAGGGCAACGGACATACCCAGCTCTTCTCCAAGGACGAGGGCGTCCGCGCGAACGCCAGCTATGAGGCGACCGCGGCTCTGCAGCCGGCGTTCAATCCGGAGCACTCGATCACCGCGGGCAACTCGAGCCAGATCTCCGACGGCGCCGCGGCCGTCCTCTTGATGTCGCTGGACAAGGCCAAGCAGCTGGGCCTGAAGCCGCGCGCTCGCATACGTGCGCAGGCGGTGGTGGGCACAGACCCGGTCCTGATGCTCGAGGGCCCCATCCCGGGCACCGCCGCTGTCTTGAAAAAAGCCGGCCTCGACCTGAAGAGCATCGACCTCTTCGAGGTCAACGAGGCATTCGCATCGGTCGTGCTCGCGTGGCAGAAGGAGACGGGGGCGGATATGGACAAGACGAACGTGAACGGCGGCGCCATCGCAGTCGGGCATCCGTTGGGAGCCTCGGGCGCGATCCTGATGAACAGGCTGCTGTACGAGCTCGAGCGGCGCGACCTTCGGTACGGCCTCGAGACCATGTGCTGCGGCGGCGGGCTGGGCACCGCGACGATCATCGACCGGGTGGTCGAGTGAAAACGTTCGCGGCGTTCGGCGACCTTCAACCGATCTTCCTCGCTGAAGGGCTCACCGCGCGCGCAGTGAACGGTGAACGCATAACGATGGCGCTGGTCGACCTCGAGCCCCACTCCAAGTCTCCCGATCACCACCATGAGAACGAACAGCTTGGTTTTGTGGTCAAGGGGTCGATCGAATTCCGGGTCGGTTCCGACAAGCGCGTTCTGCACGCCGGCGACAGCTACGTGATCCCGAGCCATGTTCCACACCAGGCCATTGCCGGCGCCGAGGGCGCGACGGTGTTGGACATCTTCGCCCCCGTGCGCGCGGACTGGGAAAAGCTGGAACGGCTAGCGCCGACGCCGGGACGTTGGCCGTAGAGCTTTAGGGATCGGCCGCGACAGGTAGGGCGAGTCGACACAGAAGCGCAACAGTCGCTTCTCCCAACGGCCCGTGCCCTGGACACCAATCCTTGGCGTGACAAAGACGCGCTGCCTGGGCGCGGCGTCATCGGTCACATAGAGATCGGGCGGCCGCAGCTTGACGCCGTTGAGGGCGCGGTCGATGCCCAGCGCGCGCGTCACCAATCCTGGACCGCCGCATCTGCCCACGCCGGGGCCTGGCTCCAGTGCGCGCACCAATACCGCTTGGGGCACGCCTTCCTCCCGCGTGACGAAGTTGAGGCACCAGTGCATGCCGTACGTGAAGTACACGTACGCGTGCCCCGGCGCGCCGAACATCACCTCGGTGCGAGGTGTCCGCCGCCCGCCGCGTGAATGGGCGGCGAGGTCGTCCGGCCCGAGGTAGGCCTCGACCTCGACCAGCCGGCCCCACAAGCGGGTGCCATCGATCTCGCGCACAAGCACCTTGCCCAGCAGTTCGCGCGCGACCGTGACCGTGTCGCGATCGAAGAACTCCGGGCCGAGAAAAGAGACAGTGGGATCCGAGGCCCGCTTAGCCAGACGCGCCCTGGGCCCGGCCGGGGCCGCCCTTCCTGCGGTGGACGTGGTGACGCCGCTTGTCCACGTAAAGTGCCTTGTCCGCCAGCTCGTACATCGACTGCCAGTCCATCCCCGGCCGCCAGGCTGCGACCCCGATGCTGAACTCGATCGGCGCCGGCGCCTTGGAGATCCGGTTGAGCTCCTCGAGCGACGCGCGCACGCGGGCGCCCACCTCATTGGCGTGGCGCTCGTCCGCGTCGGGCATGGCGACACCGAACTCGTCGCCGCCGAGCCGGCCGCACGTGTCGGTGGCGCGGACCGCACGCTGGAGCTCGTGGGCCAGGACGCGGGCGCGGTCGATCGCGCGCTCGAACTCCGGCCGGTTGGCGAGCCCGGTGAGGTAGTCGGTGCGCGCCTCTTTCGTGTGCTGCCGAGCGCGGTCCAGAGCGACCGCGATCTGGTCGGCGACCGCGGCGACGAACTCCAGGTCGCTGGGCTCGAAGGTTCGCGGCAGGCGGGTCGCGACAGTCATGGCTCCGAGGAGGACGCCCTTCGTCCGCAGCTCGGCGCGGATGGCGCTCCATTCGCCGGTGATGCGGTCGACGCGCGACTCCGCGGGACCGGAAGCAATCTCGACCACACGCACCCGCGCGCCTGATCGGCCGGATTCGAACTCCTCCTCCTCGCCAGGCTGAAGGCCGAGGGTCTTCGCCAGCATGAGCCGCGCGCCTTCACGCGTCCACACCGCGCCGGCCTGAAGGCGCAGGACTTTCAGAGTCTCGCGAAGGCCGACCTCGGCGATCTCCGCCACGTCGAGGGACCGCCCGAGCGCGCTGGCGATGTGGTAGAGCGCGTGCAGCTCGGTCTGCCGGGCGTGATGCCGCGCCTCGGTGAAGTCGAGATACCCCCAGATGAAGCTCGAGTTGAGTTGCTCGACGACGTCGCCAAGCCTGCTCCGCGCGAGCAGCAACACCTCCTCGGCGTGTTCGTTGCCGATCATCTCCTCTGTGACCCGGGCGAGCACCGAGCGGCGGAAGACGGCCAGACCCTCCATCACCGACTCGAGCGGGATGCCTTTCTCGGCGTATCTCCGCGAAGTCTGGCGGGCGAGCGTGTAGTACTGCTGCCAGGGCACTCGCGAGTCGGCGCGCAGAGAGCGGAAGAGGATCTCCAGGAAGCTGACCGAGGTGCGCACGAGCTCGTCAATCGACGAGCCATCCTGCTGCGCCTTGAGCAGCTCGGGCTCGAGCGTCACCACCGATTCGGCGACCACCTGCCCGCTGTCGCGGGGGTCAGCAGAGAGCCGGACCGCGAGCTCGCTCAGTAGGTCGCTGGCTCGCTCTGTCATGTCGGTGCACTATAGAGTGACGCAAGCGAATCCGCGAACCTGCGAGATGTCACCGGGGTACTAACCAAATGTGTAAGAGGGATTGATGGCTACAGTCACCAAGGGGTCGTTGGGGAAGCTGGAGGAGATCCTGGGCGCCGACGCGGCGGATCTGCTCGGGCACAAGTGCCAGACCGTGCCAGCGTCGCAGCTGCACCTGCCCGGCCCCGACTTCATCGACCGGATCTGGAAGGACAGCGATCGGCCGACGCGGGTGCTTCGGAGCCTGCAGTCGATGTTCGAGCACGGCCGTCTCGGTGGCACGGGATACCTGTCGATCCTGCCCGTCGACCAGGGGATCGAGCACACCGCCGGCTCTTCGTTCGCCGCCAACCCGATCTACTTCGACGGGGAGAAGGTCATCGAGCTGGCGATCGAGGGCAACTGCAACGCGGTGGCTTCCACGTTCGGGGTGCTCGGGTCGGTGGCGCGCCGATATGCGCACCGAATCCCGTTCATCTGCAAGCTCAACCACAACGAGCTCCTGACATATCCGACAAAGTACGACCAAATCCTCTTCGGAACCGTGAAAGAGGCATGGGAAATGGGCGCGGTCGCGGTGGGCGCAACCATCTATTTCGGTTCTGCCGAGTCGGACCGCCAGCTGCAGGAGATCGCAGTCGCCTTCCACGCCGCGCACGAGCGGGGCATGGCGACGGTCCTTTGGTGCTACCTGCGCAACTCGGGCTTCAAGACGGGCGGCGTCAACTACGAGACCGCCGCCGACCTCACCGGCCAGGCCAACCACCTCGGGGTGACGATCGAGGCCGACATCATCAAACAGAAGCTGGCCGACACCAACCGGGGCTTCGAGGTGATCGGCTTCGGGAAGACCGCCCCGGGGATGTACGACAAGCTGGCGACCGACCACCCGATCGATTTGTGTCGTTACCAGGTGATCAACTGCTTCATGGGCCGCGCAAGCCTCATCAACTCCGGCGGCGAGTCCCACGGCGCGAGCGATCTCAAAGAGGCCGTCCGTACCGCTGTGATCAACAAGCGGGCGGGCGGCACCGGGCTCATCGCAGGTCGCAAGTCGTTCCAGCGCCCGATGAAGGAGGGAGTCGAGTTACTACACGCAATTCAGGACGTCTATCTGAATCCGACGGTGACCATCGCCTAAAGCTGGCCTTCCTCGGCACGGGGGCGGCCTTTTCCACCGACCGCTACAACGGGGCGGTGGTGGTGAACGGCCGCCTCCTGCTGGACGGCGGCGCGCCGCTCCTTCCTCACATGCGGCGCGTGGGTGTGGACCCGGGCGCGATCGACGTCGTCTTCCTCACCCACTTTCACGGCGATCACACGCTGGGCCTGCCGCCTTTCGTGCTGCATCGCGTCTTCGTCGACCAGCGCCCGTTGACCTTCGTCGGACCGGAAGGCGTCGAGGCAAGGCTGGAAGCGCTCTGGGATGTGAGCTGGGGCCCTGACTGGCAGGCGGTCATGCGACCCAAGTTCAAAGTGCACTACCACACGGCGCAGCCCACGGGGACCGCGGCAGGGTACAGGTACCAGACCATCAAGCTCGACCACGGCACCAGCGGCTCCAACGGATATCGCATCCACGTCAACGGCCGCCTCCTGGCCTATTCCGGCGATACCGAGGCGACCGCGCCGCTGGATGCGCTCGTGGACGGCGCCGATGTCGCGATCGTCGAGGCGACCGGACCTGGAGATGTGTTCAGCCACATGAGCTGGGAATCCGCGTCCGCGCTCAAGCGCCGCCACCCCAAGACGAGATTCATGTTCAACCACCTGTACTCCGGCACCGTCGAGGATGCAGTGACCGACCTGCAGGTGGTCGAGGTCTGAAGCCCGCGAACATAGCTGGAGCTGCCGTCGGTATCGTCGCCGGCGCGATCGTGCTGGTGGGCTTCATCGGCCTGGGCCTTCTGTTGACGAGCCGGGTTGCCAGCGCGGTCCCGGTGATCGTGCTCGCCATCGCCGGCGCCTATGCCGCGTGGCTGGTGGGCGTGATCGTTTTCGGAGCCATAAGGGGCGCGAGCGATGGTCACAAAGCGTCCGAGCCCTGATCAATACTCGACGCGGCCGCTGCTCGACAAACTGGGCGTGAAGCCCGGCTCCAAGGTCGCGATCGTCAATCTCGATGATTCGGGATTCATCAGGCAGCTGCGAGAGCGGACTGCCGACGTGGTGGTCGGGAAGCCGCGCTCGAAATGCGACCTGGTCTTCATGGGCGCCGATTCATTCGCCGGCCTGCGCAAGCTCGATGAAGTGAAACGGTGGATCGAGCCGAACGGCGCGATCTGGGTCATTCGACCCAAGGGCGGCCGGAGCGAGCTGCGCGACACCGACCTCATCGCCGCCGGGCTCGCGGCCGGCCTCGTCGACAACAAGATCGCGAGCTTCTCCGAGACCCACGGAGCCATGCGCTTCGTCTACCGCCTTCGCGATCGGCCGAAGTGACCATGAACCTTCGCACCGCGACCAGGAATGACGTGCCCGTCATCGCCGAGCTGATCCGTGGCCTCGCGCGCTTCGAGAAGCTGGAGCACGAGGTCGTGATGACTGAGGCGCTCCTCGATGTCGGGCTGTTCGGCGACCGGCCTTATGCCGAGGTCGTGCTCGCGGACGACGATGGCCGGCCGGTGGGGTTCGCGTTGTTCTTCCACAACTTCTCGACCTTCCTCGGCCGGCCGGGTATCTACCTCGAGGATCTGTTCGTGCTCCCCGAGCACCGGGGCAGCGGGATCGGCCGCATGCTGCTGGCGCATCTGGCTCGCCTCGCCGTCGAGCGCGGCTGTGGTCGTCTCGAGTGGGCGGTGCTCGACTGGAATCGCGACGCGATCCAGTTCTACGAGCGCCTGGGGGCGCGCCCGAACTCCGACTGGACCGTGTACCGCCTCACGGGCGAGGCCCTCACCGGGCTTGCCCGACAATAGCTCCGAGATGGAAGTGCTTCACCCCAAGCCTCTGGAGACACATCCCGGAGCGCAGGTGGTCCCGTGGGCTCGACGCCAGCTCGAGCTCGCTAGCGAGATCCTCGACAACCCAGGCGGGGGCCTCTTGTTCGCGACCCAGACCATCGGCCAGGTGCGGGCCGCTCTCGAGGAGCGCGACCCCGAGCGATGGGAGGAGGTCGTCGCGATTCTGGGGCAGGCCGAAGACCTGGCCGTCCATCGGGAGTTCGAGCAATCGCGCCGGCGGCTTGCCGGCGCGCTGGAGAAACTGCCCTCTAAGTGACGTTCTCGCAGGCGCTGTTCATGGGCCTGCTGCAGGGCGCCACGGAGCTGTTCCCCGTTTCATCGCTCGGGCACTCGGTGATCATCCCGAGCCTGCTCCACTGGGCGTTCAAGCAATCAGATCCGACGTTCGTACCGTTCCTGGTGCTGCTTCATCTGGGCACGGCGGGCGCGCTGCTGGTGCTCTATCGGCAGCAATGGATCGCCATCGTCCGCGGCTTCTTCACCGCCGCCGTGCGTGGGCGAATCACCACCGAGCCGGAGCGGCTGGCGATGCTCCTCCTGACCGGCACGATCCCGGCCGGCATCCTGGGTGTCTTTCTAGAAAACCGCATCAAATCGCTTTTCGCCAGCCCGTACGTCGCGGCCGGCTTCCTGGTCGTCAACGGCGTCCTCCTACTCGGGTTTGAGCTGCTCAGGCGACGAGCGGAACGCCGCGCCTCGCTTGACTCCAAGAGCCGGGCCGAGCAGGAGGAGGGCTTCGCGGCGGCCGAGCGCATCAGCTTTCGCGCCGCAGCCCTGATTGGCGCCTGCCAGGCGCTCGCGTTTCTACCGGGAATCTCGCGCTCGGGAGTGACCATCGGCGGTGGATTGCTGGCAGGACTGCGACACCAGGAGGCGGCGCGGTTTTCTTTTCTTCTCGCGACCCCGGTGATCCTGGCGGCGGGCCTCATCGAAGTGCCCCAACTCTTCGCGACCGGCGTGCCGGTCGGCGAGTACGCGGCGGCTGCGATCCTGTCCGGCCTCGCGGCTTATGCGAGCGCGCGATTTCTCCTGCGGTACTTTCGGTCTGGACGGCTTGACCCGTACGGCTGGTACTGCATCGCCGCGGGGGCGGTCAGCCTGGTTTTGCTAGCGTTTCGAGTGTGAGGGACAGGCTCGCCGTCGTTCTGGTGATTCTGGCCGTCGCATTCGTCGTCATCGCGGGGCTGTACTACGAAGGCATGCTGCAGATCGCGGTCTCCGACCCGCATGCAGCCCATCACACCACCCACGCGATCCTGTTCGCGGTCCTGGCCGTGGCGAGCCTGATCGCGGCCAACTTCGCTCGCGAGAAAACGGTCTAGAGCGAAGCCCCGGCCAGGCGTTCGGGCACCTGGCGGCCTGACAGGTCCTTCTCGCCCACGCGCACTTCTTCGTGGTAGACCGCGTCGGCATTGACCTTCCACGGGTCCACACTGCCGCCGGTCGCAATATTCCTCGCCACCAGGAGCGCGGTCATCATCGAGTGGTCCTGGTTGTTGTACTTGTGCATGCCGTTGCGCCCGGCCAGGTGAAGATTCGTCAGATGCTCATGGATGTAGTCGCGGATGACATCGACCTTGGCCTGATACACGTCGTCGTACACGGGATAGGCCTTGGCCTGCCTGACCACGACGCCGTCGAAGACCTCCTCTGGTTTGCAGATTCCCAGCTGGGCCAGCTCGTTGCGCGCGCGCTCGACGAGGGCATCGTCGGAGGCCGTCCACAGCCCGTCACCCTCGAAGCAGAAATACTCGAGGCCCAGGCAGGTCTTGCTCTGGTCGGGGACCATGTCCGGGCTCCAGTTCTTGAAGTTCTGGATGCGCCCCACCTTGACGGTCGGATCGTGGATGTAGATCCAGTTGTCAGGGAACACGTCCGCCCGATCGATCATCACCGCGACGCTGATGAAGTCGCGATACGAAAGGCTTTCGGCGGCGCGGCGAACGCTCTCGGGCGGCGCAGGATCGAGGCGCGAGACCAGCTCGCGAATGGGCATGCTCGAGATGAAGTCGCTGCCCGCGTGCTCCTCGATCTCTCCCGAGGCGGTTCTCGTCACCACCGATCGCACTCGTCCGCCCTCGTGCCCGATGCGCTCGACCGTACGTCCGTGCAACACCGGCCGGCCCTTTTGGCGATGGATCTCCGCCACCCGCTCCCACATCTGCCCGGGGCCGAACCGGGGATATCTGAACCTGTCGATCAAGGTGGTCACGACATCGCTCCGATTGCTCGGGCGGCGCCGCGGCATCAGCGCACTCTTCAAGACGAGCCAAAGGTCGAGGCTCTTGATGCGCTGCGCCGCCCAGTCCGCGGACAGCTCCTTGGTGCTGATTCCCCACACCTTCTCCGTGTAGGTCTTGAAGAAGATGCTGAACAGGCGCCACCCGAACTGGTTCCGCACCCAGTCCTCGAGGCTCCGCGGATTCCGGATCGGCCTGACGCGGGCATAGGCGTAGCTGGCGATGCAGCGGACAGCCTCGATCGGCCCCAGGTTCCAGAGCGCGTTGGCCGCCTTGATGGGATAGGCGAAGTAGCGGCCGCGGTAGTAGATGCGCGACAGACGGCTGCGGGTGAGCATCTCCGAGCCCAGGATCTCGGTCCACAGGTCCTCGACCTCCTGGTTCTTGGAAAAGAAGCGGTGGCCGCCGATGTCGAATCGATAACCCTTGTGCTCGACCGTGCGGGCGAGCCCGCCTACATACGTCGCGTCCTTCTCGAGCACGGTGGTCGTGATGTCGTGCTTCAGCAGCTCGTAGGCGGCCGTGAGCCCGGCCGGGCCGGCTCCGATGATCACCACGTGCTGATGGCCGTTCTTGGCACCCAAGTCGCGCACAGTATCAACCGTCCCGACGGGGGTCCGGTGCGGAAATTGCGCGGTTTCTAGTTCAGCGGACCCTTGCCGCGCACCTCTTCGACCTTGACCAGGGCCTCGCGCAGCCCTTTGATCCACTCCGACTGGTGCATCCCGACGAGCCGGACGCACCAGGCGAGGGCGTCGCTTCGGCTCCGGGCGACCCCGGCGGCCACCAGGGTGTCGAGGACCGCCCGCTCCGGCATCCGCAGTCGCGTCATCACCGGGAGGCTCAGGGTGGTGAAGATCCGGGTCTCGTCGCCGCAGCTGGCACCCCAGGCGACCTTGCGCCGGAAGCGGCGCTCGGCGTCCCGGGCGATCTTCACCCGCTCGTCGCGAGTCTCCTCGCGGAAGCGGTCGATCCTGGCCACCCGCGCCGCCTCGCGGGCCTCCGGGGACGTGCCGGCCGCAAGCTCCACGTCGGGCAGGACGCCGAGGACCAGGATCTCCTCGCCGTCCGAGGTGACCTCGGCCGGGGCGGCGAACCACGTCTTCGGCAGCCGGCTCGCAAACCAGGCGCCGATGTCATCAGTCATGGGATTACATCATTACGCCCAGGCCCCTCGCCACGCAAGGCGCCAGCGATACTGAGGCCATGAACGCGCCGGCGTTGGCCGCCTTCGCACTGGCCACCGTGGCCTCCGCGGGCGACTTGACCGCGATCCTGCGCCGCGACAGACGGCTCGAGTACGCGACCCCCCGCCAGCCAGGGCGAGCGAGCGCTGTTCCTGATCGCCCTCGTGCTGGGCCTGGCGGGCGACGTCCTCCTGATGCTTCCTGACGACTATCTCTTGGCCGGTATCGGCGCCTTTCTTACCGGCCACCTCGCATACACAGTGGGCTTTCGATTCGCCGGTTTCAGCGCCGCCGGCCTGATCGCCGGCGTCATCATCGCTGCAGCAACGGCCGGCTTTCTCCTGCGCCGGATCCTCAGAGCTCTCCGTACGTCCGGCAGGGCGAAGCTGCGGAACCCGGTCATCGCCTACGCCATCGTCATCTCTCTCATGACGGTCAGCGCCACCGCCAGCGGCAATCTCATCGCTGCCGCGGGCGGCTTGCTCTTCTTTTTCTCGGACGTGATCTTTGCGTGGTATCGCTTCGTCAAGCCGGTGCGGTGGGGCCAGCCCGTGAACATCGTCATGTACCAGGCCGGCCAGGCCCTGCTCGTGCTCTCCTTGGCGGTCGGCGGCTAGGCGGCGGCCTCCTGCGGCTTGGGACCCAGCATCTGATACGAGTCGACCACCACCTCGGTGCGGTACTTCTTCGTGCCCGTGGCGGCGTCGTCCCAGGAGTTGGTCTGGATGCGGCCCTCCACATAGAGGAGCCGGCCCTTGCGCAGGAACTCGCCGGCAATCTCGGCCTGCCTGCCGAACGCGACCAGGCGGTGGAACTCAGTCTGCTCTTTGCTGTTGCCCGCCTCGTCCTTGCCCGCATATGTGTTGGTCGCCAGCCGCATGTTGGCGACATAGACGCCCTTCGGCGTGGCGCGGACCTCGGGATCCGCCGTCAGGTGGCCGACCAGTATCACCTTGTTGATCATTTCGAACCTCCGTTGAATTTCATATCGAGCGTACATGCGCGGCGCGGCGCCGCCAACCGTGCCTGTTAAGAAGCCAGCCAGCTGACTGGATCGACCGCCCGGCCGTCCACCTGGACCTCGAAATGCAAGTGGGCGCCGGTCGCGAGCCCGGTCGCGCCGACCTCGCCGATCACCTGGCCTGGCGTGACCGGATCGCCGGCGACCACCTGCACGCGCGAGAGGTGGCAGTAGAGCACGCGCACGTGCTGGCCGACCGCCACGGCGACGAAAATGCCTGCGCCGTCTGGATCAAACCCCACGTACGCGATGCCCCCCGAGGCCGCGTGCACCGAGGTGCCCGCCGGCGCGGCGAGGTCGACGCCGGTGTGGATGTGAAATCCGGGGCAGAGCGGATCGAACGGCTCCAGCGCCAGGGACGTGCAGCCGAAGGGAAGCGTCTCGATCGCGCCTGGAACAATCGAAGTCAGCGGCAGCCGCTGCTCGCCGGCGACTTTGCCGGCGGCTAGCGTCCAAACAAGGACAGCGGCAACGCCGACTGCAGAAACCCGCAGCAGCCCCATCATGCGTGGGCCACGGCGTGCTCGACGGCCTTGAAGCCCGTCTTGAGCGCCGACTCGAGCTTGTGCGCCGCTTTCTCGGCGCCGCCCATCGCACCAGGCACTTTGAACACCACCAGAAGCGCAGCGAGTGCGAAGAGGTGGTGGACCGGCGTGTAGCCGTCCCTCTCGAGCGCGAAGCCGATCGCGAGCACGAACAGCTGCATCGGCTGCATCAGGAGGTTCGTCACGAAGATCGAGCTCCACTGTTTGGCCACGTGGTGGGTCTCCGGCAGCGTGAACAGCAGGCCGGCCAGGGGCGCGGTGATAGCGAGGACGATGAGGATGGTGTACCGAATCACGTACGCGATCCCGAGCACGTCATAGCCGACGATGAGAGTTGAGGTCGCGACTATCTGCAGGGTGCCGGCTGACGGATCGAGCGCCAGATTGTGGAGCCAGTTCGACCAGTCGGGGAGCGTGCCGAAGCCCTCGATGGCGTCGCACGCCGCGTTGCTTGCCTGCACCACCGCTTGCAGCAGGGGGAGCGCGAAGTTGATGAGCGCGGCGGACATGAGGAGCCGCGGCAGCAAGATGCGCGCCGTGAACTGGCTGCGCAGGCCGTGGCCCCACATGATCCGGTACGACGCCCAGATCGCGACGATGGTGAGGGCGCCGTTGGCGATGAGTTGCACCTTGGGCTCAAACGCCTGGATGGTCGAGTTCGACGTGAAATCGTGGCCCGTCTCGAAATCGGTGGTATGCAGGATGAACCCGAACCAGACCTTGACCAGCAGCCCGAGGCTGTCATCGAGCAGAGTCTTGACGATGAGCGTTGGATGCGCGAAAGGGAAAAGAACATTGGCGATCATCAGCGGCCGGCCGGCACCGACTTGGTGAGGATGTCGACCAGCGAGCCGGCGACCTCGACGCCGATGGTCCCGACGACGATCCGCTGAATCCACTGCTTGGCCGCCAGCGCCGATTTGGACTCCGCCGCGGTGATCTTCCAAAGAAAGGCGAAGATGAATGCCAAGGCGCCGATCGATGCGACCAGCGCCTGGCCGATGTGAATCCAGGTGGTGATCAGGTCTGTGATCGGCGTTATATCGGGTTGTGGGGCGAGAAAAATCATGCGAGCCTCCAGCGCTTTTAGTCGGAGGCTAGGAGCAGGATTCGAGAAACGAAACCCTGGGTGTTAACGACCCTTGGAGCTAACCCTTTGTTCCGGTCATACCTTGCTGACTCAAGTCGGACTGCTGGTGCGAACTATCTCCGCGCCAACCCGCCAGGCGCTATGGCGACATACACCGGCCCAGCAGGAAAATGTCCGGCGGGGTGTTGGTCATCAGGAGCTGCAAGCCGTGGTCGGGGTCATACGCGGCGAGACCCGAGCGATGTGTGTCGGGCAGCGGCGGCCAGGCCGTTGACCAGCTTGCCGAGAAGATCAAGGCGGGCCCGTCCTGGACAGACTTATCAAAACCTCCGTAGTGCATCGCAGCCGGCACGTCAACCGGCACGACTGAGCCATCTTGGTGGATTACTACAACGGAAAGGCCTCGGTTGCTGCCAGGAGACCACGTCGTCACAAGAACGCCGGATCCGGCGAAGCCCGCGACAATGACGGTGGAGTCTGCGGGCTTGTAGACATCGGTAACAACTCCAGTCGAGAGATCCAGCCGTTTGACGGTGACGATGTTGTCCGGGGTGGTGGAGGTTCCCCACGCCGCAGTGTCATCAGCAACCTCCCACTCATTCTTCGCTGACGAGACCTGCGTCAGCTTTCCCGAGGCGGTGTCAACCTTCCAAAGCCCGGGCTGCGGAAGCTTGCCTCTCGAGACGAGGTACACGGCCGATCGGGTATAGCCCACGACGAAAAGAGAGAGTTCCCCGGTCGAGGTGCGCTGCAAGACATCCCCGGTGCGGGCATCGACAATCTCGATGCCCGGGACATTTTCAGCCACATAGGTCATCCCTTCGGGCGAAATGTATTGAGGCTCCGTCGGGACCCACTTTCCAACCCCAGCATCCCAGGCGAGCGTCGTCGCGCCGACCAAATTGCTCGACGGATCAGGCGAGTATGTCCCGGCTGGGACGTCCAGCCAGCCGGCCCAAGGGTCGGCCTCGGTGCGAGTGTGGGGAACAATCACCGGAAGCCGGCACCTTCCGAACACGCTGGCCGTCTGCGTCGGAGGCCGCGTCACGGAGACCGTTGGCGTCGACGAAATCCTCGATCCGGACGCAGAAGCTCCCGCAAGCTGGGATGAGTGCCCGCATCCAACGAGCACAGCAAGGGCCAGGCATGCCGCCAATCTGCCAAATCCTTCCAGGACGCCGCCCCGGTCCATCGGTCGCATCACAAACAACGGGCGCCGGCCCACTGGAGTTACGCGACGTCACGTCCGGCTGTAGCTGCGGTTGTCAAACCACGCCGCTCCGCGGGGACAGGGATCGGGATTCAGTGCGGTGAAGTGGAGAACCCCGCCGTTGAGCGTCCACCCATACCGCCCGACGCCCTCTGGCAACTTGAGCCCGCAAACATCGGCGTTGAAGAAGTCGATCTCGGCCTTGTTGACGACTACTTCCCCCAGGCTCGTCAACCCGCCGCAGGCCGGGTCGTGCGTCAGGCGGTAGGTGGTGGCGGTGAGCGTGAGACGTAGCAGCCGGCCTTTTCGAAACGACCAGATCCCGACCTCGGCCAAGGCGTAAGCCATGAAACTGGCAGTGGCAAGGATGCTCACGAGCAGCCAACCGACAACGCTTTCGAACATTGGCCGGAAATAGGTCGGCGTAACCACGTACATGAGCACAGCAAGAACTGCTGGAGCCAGGGCCGACAGGCGGACTGCAGTCTTGATGGATTACACGGTACTGAAACGATCTGAGCTCTGAATCCGGCAGTAACGCCGTTCCGGCGCGATGCGTTGCACCAACATGAGAATGGCCGGCGTTGCCTTGATCGCGCTGGTGGCTGCCTGCAGCGGGCCGGGCGCCCCTCAGGCGCAAAGTGCCTCGCCGGTCGCAGTCAGCTCGCCTGAGCCGGTCCCGTCGTTGCGCTCGGCGCCGATCCTCATCCAGACGCTTGGCTTCGCCTGCCGGCTCCCGATTTCCATCGACATCGGGCCGGGACAGCCAGGCGCCTTCATCGACTTTCCCTCGGGGACCGTCACGCCTGACCCAGCGGCAGCAGGGGCGGGTTCCATCAGTCGCCCGGGCCGAGAGCTCGTCGACTACTTCTACGGTCGCTACTTCGATCGCGCGTATTCGCGTTGGCTGCCGGTGAGCCGAATTCACGTTTCGCCGGATGGGTCCCATTACGCGTATGCAGACCGGGCGGTTGCCGAGCAACAAAACCCGCCGGCAAGGGCGACGATGCATGTGGTCGCAGTCAAAACTGGAGTGGAACTGGCTTTCGACGATGGGGCCTGGTCGAATCCGTATGAAGTCCTTGATTACGCGGCCGACGGCATCTACCTGTTTACCACCTTCGGGGCGTACCTCGGCCTATGGCTGATGGACCCGGCAACAGGCGCGATCACACGGGTTGCGAACCTGTCGAACGTCCAGGGCAGCGCAGGCGGCAAAGTCTTTTGGGTCGGCACCATCAACCCGAGCGATCAGCACCCTGTCGCCGGTGTTGCGCCCGACCAGCTCGACAGGCTCAGCCTGGTTGACGGCAGTCGGTTTACGTGGTTCTACCGGCCGGGAAGCTCGGTGCACTTTATCGGCGAGGATCTTGGCGGCCACCCGATCATCTACGTCGCCAACGCCGACGGCTCGACCGAGGTACTTGTCGTTCCGGCCCCAGGGATCAACCGTCCAATTCTTCCTTCCTGGGATGCGCTGGACACGATCAGCGATCCGATCTCAGACAGCCATGGCATCTGGTTCGGCAGCCCCAACGGCATCTACTTCTACTCCGATGCGATCGGGCTTCTCCAGAGGGTCTCGGACCAACCGGGATATCCGGCCAATGGTTGTTTCTAAAGCCGTTTATGGGCGCGAGCTCACGCGTCGCTCGACGCCGTCGAGCAAGATCTCGAGCGCGGACACCGGCTCTCCAATCGCCTCCACAGGAACCTCGGCGATGACCGGATCGACCGTCTTCGTCTTTGAGTCGAGCGTGACCTGGACGGCGCCACTGTTGATTCGCAGCTGATATCGGTCGGGCGCATCGGACGCCCCTTGGACGCTCTCCCAATGGGAATCTGCCACCGTGGCATTGACCGCGTAGTCGTCCAGCTTCACGCGCAAAGCGCCGGGGCTGATGGACCCCCGACCTCGAGCACCGTGTTCCAGGTCGCGCCCTGGATCTGGAAACGCCAGGGGTGGAGCGGGTTCAGCTCGATCTCGCCGTAGCCGACTCCGCGCAATCTCCGGACCACGACCCGCTCCCCGCGGACTATGGCGGGTGCGGCCGAGGCTCCGTCCTGGGCGGTCCTGATGAGCTCTTGCATGTCGCTCCCCGGTCGTACGAGGACGCCTCGCGATCCTGAGTCGATCGCGATCGAGGCGACCGCGCCCGCGTCCACCACAGGCTCTTTGGCCGGCGCTTGCGAGGCGATGACCTGGACCATGGCCATCAGCGTCACCTCCGACGCCTCGGCCGGCAACAGACCCTCAGTCTCGAGCAGCCTTTTCACCGTCACATAGGTGGCGCTGCGGACCAGAGAGTCCGGGACCTCGAGCAGGATCCGGTTCGCATCCTTCTGAGCGGCGACCCGCTCGCCCAGTGCCGCAACCGCGGCGAGGACGGAAGACCGCCAATCGGTACGGCTCCGCGCCGGTCGTACGGTCTCCAGGATCGACTCGGCCAGCAGCTCCAGCAGCTCACGGCGGTCCCGGACGTGCCAGTACAGCGACGCCGCCTTGAC
>WNFG01008792.1_pt1 | contig 16278 bp, 19 predicted proteins | sample 5400431 | NCBI WGS metagenome assembly WNFG01 (sample SAMN13153346, study PRJNA577476) | soil metagenome | isolation source: 120 cm saprolite under Douglas fir tree site 2 hole 3 replicate 2 | place: USA:California | collected 2015-04-18 | reverse complement strand
AGTACGGTGCCCCAACTGACCTGTCGCAACGAGACCAGCTGACGCACAAGAAGCATCACAAGGACACACGGCCAGGGTGGACAACAGCGTAGTGGTCAAGAGCACACGCGTTGCCAGTGGGCAGGCAAGCGAGAAGTGTTCCCAGAGTGTTCCCAGGCCACAGCCGATGTAGTCACCACTGCACCAGCGGGTATTATGTATGGTGGAAGACCCTAGGTATGCTACTGTAGCGATGTTGCCGACTTGCTGCTGATGCGGTGAAAAGGGGTTGGAAACATCATCTAGCGTCCCTGGGTGGGAAGAAGGTGCCTCTGAATCTTTGGAACATGTCACGGTTAAGGCGATGTTCCGGTGGAGCCGGTTCCAAAGCAGCAAGCGGCGATTTGCAGGCAGTGACGGCACTGTCATGAGGTTGTGATTTGTCCCTGTGGCTCTTCGCTCACGTTTGTTAGGACAACTGAGGGTGTTAACTTGTGACATTTTGGGGGTACCTCTGTCATAGCACTCCATAGCCATAGGCTATGAAACAATACGGTTCTTCGGGTGCGTTTACGCCTCTTGAAGAGAGTCAAGAAACCTTATCGTGTCACATCAGAACTTGAAGATGGTATCAAAATGGCATCAACAAGTCATCGCTTTGACGAGCGCTCCTACGGCAGTCGATCTCCACGCAGGACGGCCATCCGAACAAAGCGTCATGGTTGTCAGCAGGAAATCACGAGCGAACTGGACCGATTGAAGGATTCTCGAGGTGCAGTGTTGTTTCGGAAATACGAGTGTGACCGTACACATGTACCCTGCAGCGGGACTACAATACATGGAGGATTTTACTGGCACAACACGTGCCTAAAACTAAATAGATAGCAGTCGTATCCATAATCCACACAAAATAAAACGTGCGGCCATGAATGTCCATCTACGGTCCGTACGTTTTCACGTATCTATACAACTACGAGCCTGAGTTAGAACCAGGGTTACCGGACCCAGTGATACCTGACAGGCTACTAAGGCCGAGGCCTTTCATTAGAGCCTATTCAAAGCAATGGATCGTCAAATTTGAAAACAGCACATGGTATAGGGCATGAGTAACCGAACCTGCAAGCTATTCGAGTCAATAGGACAGGCAAACGAAATCGTGTTGCTGATAGTTGGCGCAATTGTGACCACAAAGACTCTCACGCCAACAGTTATCCTGTAACGTATGTTCAAGTTCGACGGTGGCGAGCTAAGACATTGAGATGCGATATCGGTTATGATAGCATTGGTGGGGTCAATGGACTTAGTGTAGACGAGGTGGAATGGGAAGCTAAAGTCTGTCGTCGTGTCTGTCGGCAGGTTCACATTGCGAACCGTTCCATTACCAATGGGGGTGTTGTTGATATGATAGAAAAGCTACACCCACATCAGTATACTGTACCATACGGACGACCAAGAGGGATATCAAGGCTCACCTGAGCATCCACACGTGTAAGTTTGACAGAGAAGAAATTGGGGTTAACGACTCTGAAATATACAAGTTATGATTGATGCTTCATGTACGTTAGAATCAAAGTACACACTCTATAGGGATGTCCAAATTTATTTGGAATCCATCACTCAAGACATTGAGGCCCTTGGCAATAGCCGGTGACTAAAGAACCGCTGACATCAGCCTTGGCCCAGTCCGTGAGTACAATGCGAACTCACTGTACCGTTGGCACCTCCAATGACAATATTCGGGGGTCGTATCCACTGGAAATGACAATAAGGAATAAGTCACGAGGCACGGCAAGCAGACGCACCAAGGCGAGGGAAAGGAGAATGGCTGCGACAAGGAATATCGTGATGAAGACGGTGCAGCAGAAGAAGCGACAGAGACATCGCGGCCTGCTTCCCTGAAATAAGCGGGCCAATGTCAGCATTTACGACACTTCCACTGAGGCGGCCCGAGACTTATACGCACCTGCGTCCAAAGGCGGCGACCTTGCTGGTACCTCCATGCCCGAAGACTCCGGGGAGTCCTGTATCAAAAGAAAGACTCGTAAGCCCGAGTACATGAACGGTGATGCACGACGATGCACGCACCGTGACTGCCGGGGAGTGGGGTTGAACTCGTCGACAACGTAGTCAGGCTCTTCTTTAGTGGTCGCCCCGAGCGGCTCCATCGACTGTCCTTGTGGTAACGTATAACTGGGTTCGTCGCGGTAAAGTTCCGGTTCTCGATATCCACTCTGATCGTAAGTCTCGTGTGGTGCGTGTGGGTTGTAGAATTGCGGAGGCTCATGGTACGTTTCGTCCTGCGGCTTGTTACCATAATAGTGACTGGGCCCTCCAGCAGTAGGATATGAAGCCATGACGGGGGTTGGTGTTAGTTACAAGAGACAGATGAATAGGAGGGCCGCCGCTCACCGGAATGCGCAGTAACTACAGCCTTACATAAACAAAGCCACAAGCCGGTCCATGCCGCACAGTGACTTAGCGCGATGTGCGGATGGACACGGGTTCTCTCTTTCGTCAAAGCGAATGCCAATCAACCCCCACCCCCACTATAACGTCTCTGATATTATACTACCGAATGGATACGGTTGTCCGTATTTGTGCCATATCGCTTAATCCTTTTTAGGGTCTAGTCTATAATTTTAGGCCAGGCGGTGGACTAATTATACAGTACGGTATACCGCGGATCATGCGAGCGGACTGCTTTGCTGACAGAGTTAAGTTAGTGACAAGGTGGCGGTTGTCGTGAATAAAACGCACGCTATGCATGGGACCCAAAAAATCACGCGGTACGAAAATGGTCGTATTATAATCGGGTACTGCTGCTATCAATGGATGTGGACGTGGACGTGGACCACACAAACAAACACCCTTGCTCCAAACTCCGATGCTGCTTGGACCGCCCATCTACTTACAACACTGTATCCACTCCTGCCTGTCGTGTATTAAACTTTGAGCCATGGCCCGAGCCTGGGACATACAACCGTGACGAGTCATCCTGCCATGCCTTAGACGATCGTTGGGCCCTTCAAGCTTCTGTGAAGTAGCTGCAACGGAATTGCCACTGGGTGACACTATATAACGCTACTCACATCCTCGGTCTATCATATACTATTCTTAACGGCTCTAAAGCTTCTACAGTATGTCCCGGAACACACCCTTTCTTGACGACCTGAGACCAGACGAGAAACCAGGAGACCTCTGGGAAGGTGAGGTTCGGTGAGCTAAATGGCAGGATACATGCTTCGGCCTCGATACCGTCTTGGTTGGCGGCCATCATGTGCCGGCACGCACTAATAGGTACTATGTTGATTTCGAGGATGGACAGAGTATCGATGTAAGAGATCCTTTTTCCCGAGTCTCATCCATGATGAAACGGCAACTCCTTACAAACTTAAAATTAACAAGCCTTTCTCCACCTAGTCCCTTGCTACCAATGCAAAACCGTGATAGGCCTGCACTAGGACTTTGAAGGCACTACATCCCGCCTTTTGATCTGTGCAGTTAACGAAAGCACAAATACTCGATGTCATCTGAATTCCCCCAATCTGGTTCAGCCCATACTACGTCCGTTTGATGAACCGAGATTTCGTAACTTTCTTTTTCCCAAATATGTGGAGTGAGTTTGTATCTCATTACAGGATAACAAATTTTTCATTGACTAGGGTGTCCAATTTATCCACGAGAATAATGTCGCTTACCAGTATGTTGTCGTTTCTGGGGGGGCCGTCAATTTTTTTTTCCTAACATGGCCCGGTACTAGGGACTGCACAGCCCTGAACATCATGCTCGACCCAATAAATATGTATCCTGAATCATTCCACCCCATCGAGGTTAAACCGCAGTGCCAAGGACTTCCATCGAAAGGCTAAACGGTATTCACGAACGCGACGACGACAAAGTATCTCCCCATCGACTTTGGACTGTCTCGTCGGTATGATCCCGCCAATGGGCCACCACGCGACAAACCATATCGTGGTGGTGACAACTCAGCCCCAGAGCCCTAGGGTGACGCCTTGTAACCCGTTTCCCACAGATGTAATATTATCTCGGGAACTTGGTTCGAGAAGAATGTATGCAAGTCTGAGCTTTCTTCACGTTCGTTCCTCCCGATACACACACCGCGCTGGTGGATAAAACCCAGAAATGCCAAGGGTTCATGGAATCATCATTCTTCAGTTGACTAGCCACGCTTCTCAAGCGTTTCCCTTGTACAAATGCCTTCCCCATCCGTATCTTGTAGTCTGCTAGCAAATATCCACCAGTGGTATCCTTCAGGATAGCCTTGAGCGTAGTAGTGGGCGATGTGCACCGTAAAGTTACTATTTGTGGATCACCGGCCTAAGGGGTGGGAAATGCCTCATGCTTGGGAAGGCTGTGTATTAGGGTTTGTATGCCCTTCGTCTTCTCATACTTCCCCCAATGCTGAGTCCTTATCAATGAGCGCACCGCAGTATGTCAACGGAGATTTACTCATTAGATTACCCAAATAACTGAGAAAATCTCCGATAGGCTTACCCGAGAGCAGCTCTGTCATCCGGTTTCCTTAGCATACCCCGCCATCGGCCCGCCATCATTTCCTTGTCGGCCAGGGTCATTGATACAGATAGACTGTCGTTTGAAGGAGCCATTGGCGGAAACATATGCATTTGATGAGACTGGGGAGGGATCCGCCAAGGGACGCCGATGTACGTATGTCTTTTGTGCAACAGCCTGGGACTGCTCCTGACCGGTGGGATGTAGGCCGAGTGACAATCGACGTACTCCCTGACGTTGTTCTCTTGGAAATATTTGATTGCTATGTGGATAAATCTCGAGAAGAAGAAGAAGAAGACTCTCCCGGAATACAGGCATGGCATACGCTGGTGCACGTGTGTCGAAAATGGCGATCCGTTGTTTTTGGTTCGCCACTTCGCCTGAATCTCAGACTTTTATGCACAGAAGGAACACCAGTTAGGGAGACACTGGCCGTCTGGCCACCTTTGCCTATCGTCGTAGGGGAATTTGGCGTACGGAGGACCGGTAACATCATGGCGGCACTTGAACACAATGACCGCGTATGTGAAATTAGCCTCCAGGATGTTAAAAGTTTGGTATTGGAGGAGGTCTTGGCACCGATGCAGAAGCCGTACCCAGCGCTGACAGATCTGACAATTTGGCGGCAGGATGATAATGGAGCGCTGCCGATTGTCCTGGAATCGTTCCTGGGTGGATCTGCACCTCGTCTGCGACATCTCAGTTTGAATCGCATTCCATTTCCGGGATTACCAAAACTACTTTTGTCGGCCACTCACCTCGTTGATCTCCACCTTTGGGACATTCCAAATTCAGGTTACTTCACCCCCGAGGCGATCGTCACTGGTCTCTCCGCATCGACTAGTCTGAAAGTACTTTGGCTGGTATTCAAATCCCCTCTATCTCGCCCTAAGAGGGAAGGCCGATGTCCGCCTCCACTCACACGCTCCATCCTCCCAGCTCTCACTATGATTCTCTTCAAAGGGGCCAGTGAATACCTGGAGGATCTCGTGGCCCGGATCGATACCCCTCTAATCGACTGCTTGCATATAACATTCTTCCATCAACTGATATTCGACACTCCACAACTCACCCAGTTCATTAGTCGTACACCAAACCTCGAGACACAAGGTGAAGCACGTGTAATCTTTTCTGGTGACAAGGTTGAGGTCACACTTCCACCTATATTTCCAACGGGCCTCAAGTTGGAGATCTCATGCAAACAGTCAGATTGGCAGCTGTCGTCCCTGGCACAGATCTACAGCCCGGCGTTACCTCTCATTCACACGACGGAACACCTCTACATCCACATCACTAACTATCTACCACCACCACCTCATTGGCAAGATGACATCGAGGACGGCCAATGGCTGGAAGTTCTACATCCATTCACCAGTGTGAAAAATCTTTACTTATCCTGGGAATTGACACCATCTATCGCACCCGCCCTGCAAGAGCTCGTTGGGGAAAGAGTGCTAGAAGTGTTACCTGCCCTGCAGAGTCTCTTCTTGGAGGAGTTACATCCGTCGGGACCTGTCCACGAAGCCATTGGGAAGTTCGTCGCTGCGCGACAGCTCGCTGGTCACCCTATAATTGTTTCCAACTGGGATAGAGAAGATGAGCAGTCGGATGACGATGATTGATCAGTAAGTCTCTACTTCCTCTCTCAATTACGTTTGATCTCATCTACTTACCAGTCGTCATTTTATCTGGTGTTCCTCACTCGTAGCTGATATGGTCAAGGGACGACGCCAGTGTCGAACGCTTTCATTGAGCTGTGTACTCCCATGGTTGCCATGTACGGCTGCGTTCCTCTTAAATGTACTGTACCAGAGAAATGATACAATTTCGTACTGTATGTGTTCAAGTTCAGTACGTTCGCGCTTGAATTAATCGTGTTACAACGGGAAATTCATTTAAGAATACGAATTGTCTGGTGCGCCGTGACATACCAAAGGTACCCAGCCGAGGCCGTATGCACATTAACACCAGTACTGCGAAAACGAGTTTATTTGCAGCGGGCTTTTTATAATTTATTTGTTAGATAATGCCACGTAAAGATCCCATTTTCCGCTCAGTGGCAGATGTAGCATAATCGTGTCATTGTATTCAGTAGTGAGTATACTCAGAGACACTAAAGATCGTCTGCTTTGACTCTTCCTAGCGCGCGTGGTTTATGTGACCGAGCCCCAAAGCAGACCTCGTTTTAGGGCCAAGGTGGTGGTTGTCGTGCATATGAAAGAGATACTTGTTCCGGAGGTATTGCGTAAAAGTAAAAAATTATACCGTACCATTGGTGTGCAGCTAGAAGGTATTGAAAGTATGCAACCTCACACCACCACCTTTCCATCTGATAATTCTGCGAACAAGAGCATCGTAAAAACACTTTTCCCTTTCCAATTGAAAGTCGATGGTGTTGGGAGCCCAGTCCTCTAGACTACGGAATGACATGAATCGGGAGAATCGCCCTTTTCGTCAGACTAATTATCATGCCCCATGTCCGTCGAATCTCCCGGACCGAATGTTGGGCTGGCCAACGAACGAGAGGACGCGGAGAGAACTAGACAGCCGCCAGTCCGCGTTGTTTCAGATCACATACCCCACTCGGAATAACAAGGACCGCTTATTATGCTGCGATGATATTTGCGCATAGCCCACTGGCACATAGCAACAATGCATGGAAACACCAATCCCTTAAATGCGGAAGGCTAGAACTATCACACCCTCACTACCGAATGCCGCTAGTTCCAGAGCAGATTAACTTCAACTTAACCCATCCTTGCGCCAGGATAAAATGGGGCTCTCTGCCCGTTATGTACGACAGGATTAGGATTTCCGGCGCGAGAATGGACACGAGACCCGGCAGCATTACCAGCAGGAGCAAAGCGTCTTGTGTCTGGGGTCTGAGGGATGAAGCGCCTGGAGTCGCTGCTGGACTTGGTTTATGTCTCCCGGAGGCAACTGACCGCGGACAAAGGGAGAGACATCGCCGATAGCGCCAGTAGATGGGAATGACCCACTAGCCTTCCCATGAGCTACGGGTGTTTGCGGTGGCAGCATCGCACGCGTTTGTTGTTGTTGGTACGACGTTCCCTGCTGACGCTCCGAGGTTCCTAGTTGTTGCGAGGTATGTGAGGGGTCATATGCATATTGCCTGCGAAAATGAGCATTCAGTTGGAACAATAAGTACAATCCTCGCTGTTTCGGTCGCACATACCGCAAGCGGCTGGACAGCGGTCGCCCGCCTTGGTAAGGTTAGTCTGTTTGGTCCCAAAGGTGTGGTCACTGAGCGGGGACTCGATGGATTCCTTCCATCGGTGATGGGAGGAGTGAGTAAAATGAGCCATTAGACCCAAGAAAGCTCACTTGTATGCGTCTATTCTCCGACGCTTACCACTAGAAATGGCGACACTATCGGACCCACTACCATTTAAACCAGCATATAAGCGAAGTTGCTCATTCTCCGCACGAAGCTCCTCAGTAATCCTTCGAACATGTCAAATATAGCCCATGCAGCGCACAAGCCTCGCGTACTTCCTCAAACGTTTCAGCTCTTCGAGCTCATGCTTATTACGAAGGAGGACATCCCTTTGTTGAGCAGTCTTTTCACGAAGAAACCGGATGAGCGATATTAACATATCTTGTTGAAACTGAGAAACTTTAGTCATAAAACAGCAGTGAACGATGGATTCACGAGCCTTGATAGAGTAAGAGATTGTGTCTATTGCATGGGGTACTGAACAAAACCAGTTAGACATTGGGGGATCCAACTTTCGAAGAATTTCAGATCGATGGCAGTGCGGCAAAGTGCAAGAGACATACCTCTCGTTGAAGGGGTATCATTTGTATTCGCTGAGCACCACATTCGCAGCATGATTGATCAGCATCTAGGATGGATTCCGTTGACTTGTACGAACGACGTTTGTACAACGGCTACATACTCAGATGCAGATTGCATATGACATGTCCGCATTCAGTAAGCCAAAAGGGAACCTGTGGGGGGGCTGATGGATCCGACGAGAAAGGTAGATGGCATTTGGAACATGAGACAAATTCCCAGATATCAAGATCAGTAAGCGAGGAGGATGAGATATGGGACATGCCGTAGGACGTTGCGGGAGGTCAGTCGTACATGGAACACAGGATTGGGGTCTATGCACGTGATCGCGAGGGAGTTGAACCAACGTGGACCCACGCGCCTGTTCGCCCTTTCCTTTGATTTGTATCTGTCACTCGGAAAACCATGCCACCAGAGCCACTTCTCACCACTGCTGGGTGGTCTCTGAATGGACTCATTGCCAAAGGACATCGCTTCCGTGAAATACCTCGCGTATCTGTTTCAGACAAGAATTTGGATGCAACAATTCGCAAACACGAGTCCTCGGGGTTGCCCCTCGTCGTCGAAGGCATGCACGAGCATCAGACCTGGCCAACTACCATGTTTGATATCCAATGGCTGCGTGACAATTTAAAACAACGTGAGCTTGGCAAACTAGTCAATTCGCTAGGCTGTGGTGACGCCCTAGCCAGAGATACAGGTCAGAAACGTGCGCAACCGCCGTGACCTCGACGTCTCCTTCGCGGAATTTTTGGAACATATAAAATCTATTCATCGTTATGCCAGCACGGATGGTTAATAACTTGGCGACATTCCGTTACCACTAGCTCATTAAATCTATCTTCCAGAAACTTCCCGATGGTATGCCAAGGATATGGAGTGCCCGCGCGAATGGAAGGAGTGGCTAAATACTACTACATCTCCCGTTCCCCGTGAGCTCTGTCCACACGGCGCAGCTGATATCATGCAAAATCTCCCCGAGCAGGCGAGTGCGCTTTACTTGTTCTTATGAGCATTCTCACCTTCATTCGCAGGCCCGTGTAGAGACTCTGATGTGCTACCTAGGTATAGGAGATACATTTACACCGTGCCACAAAGATCTCTGCGCCTCTTTTGGTCACAATCTTATGTGTTATGCCGAAGACGGTGCTTCTGCCTTTTGGTTCATGACAGAAGGTTCTGCAGCTCCGCTTATGGCAAATTATTTTCAGTCCTTGGACCAAGAATTGGACTTGGAATCCCATGCAATGTCGATTGAAGAATTTGCAGGAGCTCCTTGCGATGTTTATATCACCGAGCAGAAGGCCGGTGATCTCGTGTTGGTACCACCAAGAAGTTGCCATCAAGTCGTCAATCACGGTGGTCTCACCGTGAAAATGTCCTGGTCGCGGATGACAATCAGGAGTACCCAAATTGCGCTTCATCATGAACTGCCGATATATAGACGGTAGGACACGTTTTGATGAGAAAACAGATCTTCTCATATTCTCTTGTTAGAGTATGTCGTGCGGAGACGTATCGCGTCAAAAGTACCATTCATCACACGCTTCGCCGAAAGACTGGTCTACTCGAAGAGATAGGGGGAAAAGACAGTGTTCCCAGCTAGTGCGTATCTTATTTCGAGTGACACGTTGAGGTGATGACGACGGGGTAGTCATGACATATTTCGGATACAACTTGCCAGCGATGTGCAGAAATTACTCGAGTTATTTCGGGAGGTAATCCTAGAGGAGTGCTATCCCGACGCAAAAACCCTAGATCATGTTATACGGGACTTCAATCACAACGTATACGATGCAGAGGGCTACCCTGCGTTCAGCTGCGATTTTTGTGGTTCTGACATCTTTGTTAGCTTCTTTTGTTGCAAACATTGTTCACCCTCGGCCAAGAACCCATCGGGCATCGGTGATGGGTTGCATATCTGTCCAGGGTGCTGTGCGGAAGGGCGGTCCTGTGGCTGTGGGGGGCCTATGGAACCCGTGCAGTGCTGGCCCTTGCAAATTTTATATGGCGATTATAATCGGGCGGTGCGCGCGCTCAGGGTTGTGGGGGTTGACGTATTTGACGAGATCGTCGACTGGTGAGTTCTACCTCTCGTCCATTACATATGCACTGTCAACCGTCTGACACAGTAGTGAAATCTTGAATAACATGTTCAAGGCAGGGATAGCGATCCAAAAGAGGCGGGTAGAGATTGACAAGGTATGGGATTTGTCATCTAGCGGCATCCAGCGGCCCGATTGAACGTGCCTAGGGTGGTTCTCTATGTTACGCCACGGCGCAGCCTCATGCGGTACACAATGCCGCTACCCTGCACTGCAAGAAATGTCGTAAAGGTCATTGTTTCGTGCACCTTGCCGAGGCAGGCATCCATTCCTCAGAAGCTATCACCTTGTACAAGAATTCACTAGAACAAAGTACATGGCACGAATTTCATCTCAGCAAGAGGATGTCCGCGTCGGACCGAGAAACGATCCTAGCCGCCGAAGCGTCAGGTGACGACGTCTCCAACATGATCGGACAAAAACGTGCCATGGTTGCGGTGTCATTTTCGCACTGCCAACCCGTAAATAACATATCCCATATCAAGCCTGGCTGGTATGATAAGCCAAAGCTCACTGGGGTGGCTGTACGTGCCATCCACTTTATAGGATATCCTTGCGTCCCTAATAACTTGACTCATAACCACCAAGACCCCCGGATTGTCCTACGCCATGGATATGTCTTTCCCTCGAGATGGGGACGATTGGGGATCTCCACTTAGCGAGATTTGTCCTGAGGACAGCATTAGTAATACCTTAGTAGCGTCAGAAACTCCCTCACGAGGTAAGTTTCCATCATTCAGGCTAGGATAATCACGAATACGCAAATAGAACCGGAATGTGCCAAGTCGAGGTCATCAGGATCAGTAGCAGTCCAGTGTTCTACAGATATGGTGGTCGACTCTATGAAGCGTAAACGACCTTCTGTAGTCTTTGATGGAGTCGCACCACCAGAAAGGAGGCGGAAGGTGCGTGGCGTCATCTGTAGAGTGGATCCTCCCTATTAATTCGAGCGGGCGTCTAGATGAGCGCCAGGTATTCAGAATCGCCCCCTAGTGCCGCACTTCCCAGATCCACGACACCTGTGAAGGGCAATGAGAAGAATTTTGGTCCTCAGTCCACTCAGTTTTCCACAGCTGCACTCGAAAGCTCGCATCTCCAGGCAATGATCGAAACACTCACTACTACAGTTACAGAACAAAATAGGAACATGGACAAGTTGGTGCAGGACAATGCAGACCTTCGCAATATGATTCGGAATTTATCACAAACTCTGCAGACGCAAAATAAGAAGATCGATGTCTCGGTGCAGAACAATGCACGTCTTCGCGACGAGATTTGGAATTTATCCCGAACTGTCCAGTCTTCCAAGGGTGATGTACAGAGGATCGAGAACATATCCACCCGCATGGCTGCCGAACTGAAGGGAAAGTTCGAGGATATGTTGGAGAAGTCAGAGAACCGTACTCTAGGATCCGTAGATCGACTTCTGGAGGAACTGGAAAGAATACGTTCCAATCCTCCCGCCAGTGATCCTCCAGTCCCTGTGCCCAGTAGCACCGCGTTTCCCTCCACTGCGCCATATCCACCTGAACCACTAGGAGGCGACGGTGAGTGGACTTTTCGTGAGGATTACACTCCCACGGGGTCCAATAAGCCACATTATCAAGGAAGCTGGGATAAATTCAAGCAACCGGTACGTCTGACGTCCCAATTCATCACAAACTAAAATCTTATCTTCAATCGTCATCCAGAATCACAAGTACAGCAGGGGCGGCTATCGTCCGAACCGGGGGCGTGGGCGTGGTTTACGGGGAGGTTATTTAGGGAATCGGCCTCCCAACCAAAAACATTATGCCCTGTCTAATTCAGAAGGGTGGGGGCAGCCTTATTGGGATCAAGGAATGCCCTCTGCTCCCGTGGTGGCACCTGAGCCAGTGTCGATGCCAATAGTGCCTCCCGCCTCCGACTCATACCACTCACGAGGATACCCACCACCACCGCAGAGCCCACACACATCATCGTTATCACACTCATACCTACACGCTATCTCATCTCCGACCACACATCCTCGTCCCTATTCACACGCACACGGAAATGCAAATACACACCTACATCCACACACGGCGCTGCCAACATCATCACCAGTACAAGCAACGGCAGCACTATCATCATCTTCACAACCTGCTAGTTACCGCAACGCTGCCGCCCATCCACCAGTCTACGAGCACGAGCACGAGTCCAAACACACACGTCCACGCGATCATCATCAGACACATCACCAACCTCCTCCACCTTTGCACGAGTGGGGCAAGACTCCCGCCCCGCATGCGGCGGACGATAAGTACGGCGAAGCGCGTTACGATCATACCCAACCACATCAACCTCCGCCTCCGCGTTCTCACGAATGGGGCCAGACTCAGACCCAGACTCCAGCTCCGGCTTCTGCCCCGCAAACGGCAAACGATGATAGCGGGTACGGCAAAATGCGTCACGCTGATACCACTTATACTGTTCGATCGCCCACGCCCAGCGACTGTGACGAACAGGTACGGTGTACACCAACGCCGAGCGATAGTACTAGTCTTGCTGCGGGCGGACAGCTGCGCCGTCATCATGATAGCCAGAGCCGTGCCTCGAGTCCGAGTCGGGGTTATGTCGGGCATGGGCATGGACACGGGCATGCTGATGAAGTGCGGAGGGGTGGGTGGCGTTAAGGTGGAGCTGATGAAGTGCGGAGGGGTGGGTGGCGTTAAGGTGGATACTATAATGCCATTACCATAGAAACGTCGTTAGGAAAGTACTCGGAACCCGTACAGTAGTCTCTTCTGATCTTTCTCATTCCCCTGGTTGGCTGATAGGCGACTTTCATTTGCTATCTGTACCACAATTCTTCGTTGCTATGCTTTCATCCAATCATGTTATCGCTGGCTTTCCTCCGCGCCCACAGGTACAGTACCTAGGTCCCTAGCTTAGACTTAGAGTAACCTTCATACCCAACTAGGGTTGGAATTAAATTGAAATACGGGTGAAAGTTGTCGAATGTATAACAACTGTCATTGTTCCAGGGCTGTCTGTCATACTGTATATCACACATAATGATCGCGAGTAGTTGCCGTAATTTGAATTAGAGCCAGCATCCATAGGAACCACGTACACCAGCGATGACCAAATTAGAGAGATAAAGGGGTATCTAAGGAAGGACCAGGAATGAGAAAATCGGAAATGGGAGTAATGGATGTAAGTGGGATCTCGTGCAACATGGGGGAAAGCGAGTTGACAAAAAAAAAAAAAAGTGGGTTAGATCTCCGGGATTGAACCTCGTGTATGAATCGAAGGTAGTAGGGTGGTCAAAGGAGGGAGGGGTTTGCTCATCAGCCACAACTACATGTCAGAATCTTCCACAAGGTACCCGTCTCCTGTGGCGGCTCGCCGCCCTGAGCATTTCTGTCATGCGACATGCCAACATCACCAGCTCGTGCTCGTACTTGACTGACAGCTGGTGGTGCCGCAGCTGACATCATGGGCGAAGCTCGACCGTACGGCTGCTGGTTGTATGCGTCGTCCGTTGCTTCACCGCGTGGATATTCAAAGCCACCTGCGGCATATGGATGTTGTGGGCTCGGGTTGTGACTGTTACGATGCATCGCCGCTACGGGGACATTAACCTGTGCTGCAGCTGAAAGAGGGGTAGATTGTCCCGGAGTATTGTTGCCAATCGGGGCAAGCATTGGCGGTGCCTTGCAATTTTCTAAATATATTGACAACTGTCAAAGAAGTTCGCGGTGCCTCACCTTGGATGCTCTGCGACGTTCCGATTCACGGCGTTGAAGATCTCTTCGACGATCGGGTTGAGGTGTATGAGGTGCGGTGTTCGGTGCTTGGGAATGCATAGGATTTTTGCTCTGTTAAGGTGAGGAGTGAGATAAATCATTCGGATAGGACAAATGGAACATGCCGTTGTAGCTTCCCAACCACGACCAGCTGGGTGAGCGTCAGTACAAGTTGAAAAAGGAGGATAAAGGGATAAGAACAGTTTAAGAGATTCCAATCATAAACGCCATCGTCAACGTCGTTATTGTTCTTCATCACTTTGGTGAACAGTTCACGCAGGAAGTCGTAGTCAGGCGTTTCTTCAAATCCAAGTTTCCGGACATAATTCAGATAGATGCCAAACTCCTCTGTGCCTCATAGATTTACGAGGTTAGAAAGAGAGAAGAAAACTCATAAGGTTGCCATCATTTACCGGGATAGCCTTCGCAAAGTTCCTTTATGGGTGTTGTCTGCTTCTTCTCACCAATCTTTTCGTACTTTTGTTTGTTCGTCGCAGCTTTGAGACCCTGCCAGGGTAAGCTTCCACGAAGGAAGTACAGAAAGACATGGCCGAGAGACTCCAGATCGTCACGCCTCGATTGTTCTATGGTGTGAATCAGAAACTGGGTCACGATCAGACGAGGCATGATCATACCTCTGCCCATGTGAGTGTTAATACTCATGTATCGCGCAGTTCCGCTCAGGCTCTTGCGTTCCCGGTACGGAATGTGCTGCTTTGTTTTTGGATCACGGTACTGCTTGGCCATCCCAAAATCCACGACGTGTATCACTGGGTATAGTGTAAATAACTTACGTGCGCATACGAGCGAGAGGAAGACGCGTACCATTGGCAGCCTTGGTCCCTGGTCGACCAACGAGAAAGTTATCGGGTTTGATGTCGCGATAGATCAAGTTCTTCTCGTGTATTGTTTGCACACGCGTGATCTGCCCATACTCTTTTCAGAAGCGTGGCCTAAGTTTCGCCCCGGTATCACGTACCATTTGCCGTGCGGCCATGCACACCGTCTTGATCGTGAATTTACGCCCACACATATCGAACAGGTCCTCGAGGCTGGGCCCTAACAGGTCAATGACCAAGATATTGTGCAAACCCTCTTGACCAAAATGGTATATTTGTGGGATGCCCACTATTTACGGTGGGTCCTCAGGACAGTGCACACGTAACAATGCAGACAATGAAACGCACCGCATCCCGCAAGTATGCGATACGACCGGCATTCATCGCGAAGTTGAGGGGCCTCCGCCTTTCTGGGCTCCTACAGAGTCCAAATACAGCGCGTCAGAGGAAGAAATGAATTGAGAAGAAGAAACAAAGGAAGGCTGCGCACAAACTTGATGGCCACGCTCTGGGAGTTGAGGAGGTTAACACCTGAAACGAGAGAAATCGGAGTCAGGTAGCTCCTCGGGATTGACGTAAAGGGAGCTGACCCTCAAAGATGACGCCAAAGGAGCCCTCGCCGATTTTCTTGCCAACTCTGTAGTGGACGCCAACGATGTTCTGAGTCGAACCAGCGCTGCCGTGTGTGTGTGCGGACATGTTTTTCGGGTGGGGAAGAGGAAGGAAAGAGAAAGAGAAGGGGATATTAGCCCGCTGAGCAGGCGTTGAATAGTGTTCAGTGGCAAGACGGGCCAAACGACCTCGATTCGACTCTCCTTCTCGGCCAAGGCCGCACCCTACGCGCTTAACTCTTTGCTATCCCCACTCCAATTACAATCCCAGCCAATATCAAAGCAATCCAAATGCCCTGCCGCGCCCTCTCTCCACCCTGCCACCGCTCCCCACCAACAACCTCATAGTCCGCATAACGTGGCCGCCGCGCCAGCCACCAGAATAGACTCACGGGCCCTGGGAATACTACGAAAATTTTCCCTCCGGCGCTCTCACGGCGATAGTACGAGTTGCAAAAATTCCACACTGTTCGGGCCAGCCGTTTCTGCATCCACGAGTTGTATTTTGAGCTCGCCTCCGCCCGCACCGTAACTGACCGCACCGCACCCGTGAGGATAGGTTTGATCAATCGCATCGTGTGCTGGATCTGACAAACAAGTACTAAGTGACTCATACAAGGAAAA
>WNFG01006989.1_pt1 | contig 16304 bp, 13 predicted proteins | sample 5400431 | NCBI WGS metagenome assembly WNFG01 (sample SAMN13153346, study PRJNA577476) | soil metagenome | isolation source: 120 cm saprolite under Douglas fir tree site 2 hole 3 replicate 2 | place: USA:California | collected 2015-04-18 | reverse complement strand
ACCGCTTGATTAACTCTATCCTGCTCGGTTGCGGGCTCCACGCGCCGTCACCATGGAGCCGGCGTGGCGCTTCGGCGACTTGGCGGGATGGATCTGGCCTGCGATGTCAGTCTGCTCCGTCGAATTGCGCTGAGGTGTACGCAGGTCTTTAGTAGCACAGGCTTTGGCCTGTGTGGTTTGGGTGGTGGCAAATCGACAGTACACAGGCTGAAGCCTGTGCTACTGGACCGCGCCGAACCCGCCCAGTAGATACTTGCGGTAAGATCGGCCGGAAATCTTCACAGAGTTCTTGGCAGAGATGTGAATTAGGCCCCCGAGAGGGGGCCTCTCTATGTGTTACCTCTTGAAAGTAAAGTTGACCGGTACGGTCTCGTTTCCCGTGATATTGATTTCCTGGGTTTGAGTGCCAAGAGTTTCGTGCCACGCCGTGATCGTGTATTTGCCCGGAGGCAGGTTTTTGAGCGAAAACGCACCGTCGTCTCCGGTCACCGCATAATGCGACGTCTTGAGGACCGCGAAATAGGCGTGCATCCACGGATGGACATTGCATTTGACAGAGATAAACTCTGGCCGCGCAAATGTTTCGGTGAGGGGTGTGGTTCCAGGGGGCTCCGCCTTATTCCATTCTCGATTGTTGGTGGCTAGAGGATGGATATTGTGCGAGGTGGAATCCTCATTGACCATCTGCACGGGTTGACCCGTTTGCATGGCGACGACATGCGGCGCAAACCGGCACCCTTTTTGCACCACTTGCACAGGCTGGCTTGGCGTCGAGGACTCGTCCGGTGCGCCGGCGGAGATGTATACGACCACATTCTCCAGCGCGCTTCCTGGTCCGACGACCAGATCCTCGCTTTTGGGGGGTGTGGAATACATTTTCGCGCAACCCGGTTCAGACGACATGTTAATCGTCTTCGCCATCACAGTTACGCCTTCCACGGTCACTTTGCCGCCGACGTTTCCCGCTCCCTGCGCGGTGGAAACCATCGTCAAGCAGAGCGAGACGAGGGGCACCAAAAAGAATATACGTTGTGTTTTCATGCGTGTCTCCTCCTGATGATTTCTCTGCTATCCCCGGCGGGACAGCAAATTGCTCCTTCGGAAGGCCCCGGCAGTCCTGGCAGCCCTAGAAATTATTAACGCTTCTCTAAATCGAAATCCCGACGCAAGTGAGCAGGAGCACGCCGGACATCACAGAAAGCACGATGATCTCTCCCGTCAGGCGTGATCTCCTGGCGATGAGCGTCATCTCCTGCTGGTGATGGTCCTGTGTGGCGGCACCATTGAAAAGCCGGTCACCTTCGCCCAATAGCGTCGCGCGGTAACTGAGTAGGGCGATCAGAACGGCCGTGATGAACCCCCAAGAAACATAGAGCAATGTAAAAACAGTTGCCTCGAAACCTTGCATGGGATCCCTCCCTGAGAGAGCGGCACGTGCCTGCTAAAGGCAAATTGGGGCGTGCCGCTCTGCTTCAGCACACACTCTTATTCGGAAGATCCCCTACTGCACATTCATGGCTCCTTGTACCGTAGCTCCTTCAGGTCCAATCGGCTTCAGTTGCTGGGCCTGCGCTGGCTGCGTTGTGCGCCATTGCTTCCAGACTTCGGCTTCTTTTGTCTGCAATGGTTGCAACGTCCGCAGGAAGTGGACAAGATCCCAGGCATCCGCTGGCTTAAGGACATCGGAGAAAGACGGCATTGGCGTTCCGTCAAGGCCGGTCATGAAAATGCGGTAGAGGTCTTCATTCGTAACACCGCACTTAAAACGTGAGCCCATCGCGAAATTGTATGGGCGTATGGGATTGTCTTTGCTATCGGTGAGCGTTCCAGCGGCTGGACCGTTCCCATGGCCTTCCGGACCATGGCACTTCCAGCACTCCATTTTCTGAAACATTTCTCGCCCGTGCAAAATGCCTTCGATTTTGACCACGGGTTCCGCCGGAATCGCGAGCGACGCGCCCGCGGTCCCGCCTTTCCACTTGGCAGAGAACGTCTTGACGTAAGCGACGAGGTCCACACGGTTTTGGGTGGTCAGGGGCCTCCAAGAGGGCATACTCGTGTTCACGAACCCACGAGTAATCGCGTCGAAAAGGTCCTGATCAGTTGGCAACGTGCCTGAGGGCGTCGAACGGCACTTAAAAGTAGCGGCTGTGAAGTCGCGCGGCTTGGGGTCAACCCAAGCTGCGTTTTCGCCGGCTCCATCACCCTGTGCGCCGTGACAACCGACGCAATAACGGCGGTAGAGCGCCTTGCCCGCCGATGCGCGTCCTTGTATGTTTCCGATGTGGCTCTCCTGAGCAAAACTCGCTGTCGCCCCGGAGGCCAGTAGTACAACTAACGCCACTAGTGCATTTTTTAGTTTCATATGATGTGCCCTCCTTTAAAAGGCGAAGTCAAATCCTGCAAGAAGACTGTTGCTCCAAGTCGCTGTTGCTGGGTCCGATAATGGATTCGCGCCAACTCCAGCTCCTTGGGTCCTGATGATCGAGTATTCGTTATGGAAGGCGATCCCCGCGCGGCTGAACATGATCGGGTACCAGCGGTACCCAACTGAATAGGCATCAATATTGCCATTGTTCAATGCAACGGTTGGATCCGCCTGCCGCGACATCCGAATCAACTCGACCCGGTTAGTGAAGACGAACTGTGGACTGAGATGAAGATGGGTTTCGACAAACCCGGAGTTCCATGTGGGAGCCCTGGCTCCATCAGGAAGTTTCGCATTGGCAGCAGTATTCGTCCCGAGGTAGACATTCTCGTAACCATGCAGAAAGAACGGCAGGATTTCGAGCTTGCCGATGTTCAAATCACCCGAGAAGCCGACCCGATAAAATGACTTGTTGCCGAATCCAGCCCCTGGGATGACGTTGGGGGTGCCGTCGGGTGCCAAGCCAGATGTTAAGTTAATGGTTGGCCTCTGGCCGATATAGGCATAGCCGCCAAGACGCTGCAGGCCCAATTTTCCAACCTGGAACGCCTGGCTAAAGGTCAGATACGTGTCGTAGCCTCGACTCGCAGTCAGCCCGCTGTTGCCGTCAACGTTACTCAACACCGCGACGCTGTACCGGGTGTAACTATTCACCGAATGCCCTGCCAATTCCGCGCCGATCTGGTTGTCGCCAAGGCCGAAGGCGTTGAACGATTCTCCCGCTGGCACGAAGTGATAGGACTGGTACGATCCTCCGTTATTCGACAGGAAGAGGAAGCGCTTCTCGGAAATCATGTTGTCAAGCTCGAACTTTCCAAGCCTGAGGTTCACCCAGCGGCTCCCCTTTAGATTGTCGAACCGGATAAATGCGTTCTCGAAATGGAAAGCCCCTGTCGAGTCGGCAGAAGGAAGAACTGAGAATGAAATGTTCTTATACAGCGTTCCGGTCGCCCACATATCGAAGCCGGAAAGATCGAATCCGTGTTGCGTGACCCTTCCATTGATCTGAGGGCCCGTTGGATTATTCCAGTTATCGACTGCCTGATTATTTATACTCTCCCGATGCCATTGCGGCGTGATCCGGAATGTGATTGGGAAATACCCCGGATCCTGAAAAATCGGAGAGTCGTGGTCGTTGTTGAGTTGGTATCCGTTGTCGCGGAAGGTCTGTCCAAAGTTGTTTAGCTCGGGCCATGCCGTGTGGCAGGCCGAGCAGGGCAACCCATATTTCCGCGCAAACGCGGGAATCGCTCTCACATTAGCAGTGTGAAGAGGCAGTGCGTAAACTGGCTGAGAATCAGTGAGTACTGATAGTGCTAGAACTATGGCAAAAGAAGAGATCAAAAGAATTAGATTCACTAACGATGATTTCGGGCCCAACTTACACTTCAAATTCGATATGATCATAATTCGCTCCTCAGTACCCTTCCCCTCTTGGAAAGGCACCCTAGTCAATCTTCCCCTCATTTTGAATTAGCCCACCTTCCGTTACGTTGTCTGTCATCAAGCTTCGGAATTTATTCGGTGTTTAACTAAACTTCCACGCGTTGTGTCCCGCAAATGAGGTGCCAAGCGACGCTCCGTGGTGAGAACGAGCTAAATCCTTTGGATTTAGCGTGGTTGAGCCGGTGAACTGCCACATTCCTGTTACAAGTCTGTGACATGCGTCACATTGAGACAAATCATTGCCGCGAGGGTGAAATCTCTTGCGGTCATCCGCCTGTAACGATACTGACCAAAATGTGCCACTCCCGCTAGCTCTGACTTTCCTATCTGGTTGAAAATAGTAGGAGAATTCGCGCGCCCGTTTGTCAGAGTGCTGTCAAACGGATGTCAAGTATCTGGGGAACAGCAATGACAATTTCTAGACAAAAATTGGGCAACTCAAGGTTCTGGGAGTGATAATTCACGCGGATCAGGGGAGCCTAGCAAGTAGGCGCCAGCCCTCCGCTTTAGCCGTAAGTTTCCTGTTTTCGAGATTGGTAGAAGGGATTCGCTTCGTGGATAAAGAGTATTCTTGCCTGTCTACACGTGCGGTGGCGGGATCGTACCCCCGCCTATCTTACTCAGCAAACGAACACACTCGCAATCTGTGAGCCCGGTTGGCGCTGCGCCTTCTCTATTGCGCGCGAGCCTGTTCCTGCTGTTGCACCTGCTTCTTCAGCGCCTGTATATCTTCCTGCGACCGGAATGTCATCCGCGCAACTTTCCTCGTCCTTGAGTACGGCAGAATCAATTGCATCGACCTGTCGTGCTCTAGAATGGAAAAATAGCGTGTCTCCGCGCCCAAGGTCGGGAGGGGATACTCGGTCCACTGCGATGTTTTCACATCCAACTTCATTACTTCATCCCCGTTCATAATGTTGGTCCAGACATTGTGATTCGAATCGACGGCCGCCTGATAGGGCTGCTGCGCATCGGGTCTGGGAAGAGGCACGATCGTCGCCTTCTGCGTGCGGATATCGATCTTGGCGAGATTGCCGCCCCACCAGTCGCAAACCCAGACGTAATCCCCGGTCTTGTCCGCGCCCATCCGGCGCGGCCCCTCTGTCCACGGGGTGGCCGTGTTGAAATCTGATCCGCTCATTGCATACATCTGGCGTTGTTCGGGAGTGAACTTCTCCGTCTGCCCCGGCACTGGAGGCAGCTTGACCTCCATTGACTTTCCGGTCTCGATGTCACTATGGCCCACGATGTCGATTCCCATTTCCGCCCACCAGCCATTGCCCTGGCTGTCGCCGGCGAGGCCATACGTCATTCCCTGTCCGTCCGGGGTCGTGTAGGTGGCTGACTTGAATTCGGTGAACTGGCGCGTCTCCGGATCGAAGCGGAGTGCTCCCGTACCTGACGTCACCCAAACCTTGCCCTTGCCGTCGACATCCATGCTCGTGGCGACCTGGGTCACTTCCGTCATTCCTTTCGGCGTCGTGAAGACATCAACTTTTTCGGTTGCCGGGTCGAGCCTGCCCAATGCGTTCGGGCCTGTCCCGTTCATGTTGATATTGAACCAAAGAATTCCTCGCGCGTCCCGGACGATTCCGTGACCCAGAGCGGCGTTGCCCCGGAAATCAGGCACCTTGATGTACCGGACCTCTCCGGTTTTGGCATCGATCCTGCCTACGGAAATTAATTTGCTCGCAACATTGTTCGAAAACCAGATATTTCCGTTGAAGTCCGCTTGAGCATCGTGCACGCCGTGACTTCCATTCAGGGCCGACGGAGTTCCCAGCGACCAATCGCTTCCATTGTTTGTCGGATATTTCGTGTCGAATCCACTTCCTGGATCCAGCGGAACCTCATACTCGGTAAAGACAACCCTGGCAGCGTCTCCCTTCGGACGCGGCCGCAGATTGAACTTCATGGCAGAAGGGCCTGGTCCGCGCACCTTGGCGAGGTAGGCCGCCAGATCATTCTTGAAGTATTCGATCGTCGGCGCCGGGGGCGAGTCGTCACCCATGTAATTCCCGGTGACGGTAAAATCTCGCATCGCGTTCATGATGGCGATCCAGCCGTCCGCGTCAAAGCGGTTCTGCAGGATGTAATTCGGCTGGTGGCAGCTCGTGCAGTTGTTTCGAAACACGCGCTTGAGCCGGCGATCTTCCGGCGTATCTTCGGGGAGGGATGCGAGAAGCTGGTCACCCGTCAACTGCCGTTCGAAATCCTTCATCGGCTTCATCGAAAAATCTTGATGCCGCGTTGCAGCCAGTTCGACGGCCGCTCGCGCCGTCTCAAAAGTGTCCGCCTGCGCCCACACCTGGTATTTCCCGGCGTCCAACACGGGGAAATAATAGTTCCCCTCCTCGTCCGTGAAAACGGACGTCGTAATGGTTTGTCCTTCGATCTTGGCAGAGACCGTAACACCTCCCATTTTTTCGCCTGACGCCGACTTCACGGTTCCGGTCAGCAAGACGCCATTCGGCGCCGCATGAAGAGCGTTCGAAAGAAATGCCGCGCCCGCTAATCCCACGAAGACGATCGCAATGACGGGCACCAGGAACAATCCACGAGTAGTCTTCATAGCACCTCCTGCCAAGACTATCGAAAACTCTGCGGCCTAATCGAGCATAGCACCCTGGGCTTGCCTTGGACCGTCCCGCTTTGCGGGGCGCGGCACGGTCTTCAGATATTCAACGATTGCGTTAATTTCGGAAGGCTCCAGTCCGTACTTGAATCCCGGCATCTTCCCTTTTGAGCCGTTCCCAATAAAATCGCGGATCGTGTCTTCGTTTCCGTCCACCAACTCCTTGTACAACGCCGGGCCGTATCTTCGCGCCCCGGGGGTCGATTCCGTGTGGCAGACAGCACAGCGCTGTTGAAACGTGCGGCGGCCGAGGATCTGCGTCTCATTTAAAGTTACAGGTAAATTTGATTTGTCCTGCTGGGCAGGGACCGCGAGCGGAAATGCTAACAACAGGAAAACCAGCGCGCCGCTTCTCATTCGTGTCCCCTACCTATTCTAGCTTCTAACGGGCGCCAAGTCGCCGACGCCCGCCTAGCCAGATGGCGGGCTTTGGCGACGGCGCGTAGAGCTCGCTCCCGTGGCTCCATAAATGCAAATTCATCGAGGCCTTACAAGGAACCGCAACACGCGAACTGTGACGAATCGTCGCATACACCTTGGGTCAATTCAATTGTAATGTTCTGCTTGAACGCTGCACGAGCAAGTGCAACGGTATCAATGCCTCCGGAGAATTGTCAATCTTGGAAAATCACGGAAGAACCTACGCCGGACCGCGTAGAATGCCTTAGCCTCGCCGGGTGAACTGCGGCAGACTTCTCTGTAGTCCTCCGTGAACCTCATACTGGCGGGCTTCACACTTCACTTAGATTTTCAGAGTAAAGTAGACCCCGCGGCCGATTCAGTTGACCGCGAAGTAGAGACTTCATCCGGTGCGAAGAGCCAGCCCAATGCTTCGTCGGTGGTGCGAAAGACCCGGATGCCGTGGGCGCCGGCTAATTGGCGATATATTTCAAATATTTTTGCGAATCCAAACGCGATGTCACCTTTCACGATGATAGCCCGTCGGGAATGAACTGAAAATACATCCTTTTGTGCGATGGCTTGGAGGTCCGCCATACTGATGTCAGTATTGGTGAGCCGCCTGAAATCCGCCAACTGATAGAAACTTGGGTCAAAATCGGGGTCCTTCAACATCTGGTCCTGATGCGCAAACACTTCCTCTTTGGTCACGAGACCGGAACCCGTGGTCAGCACGAGTTTGTGTTCTTTGTCGATCTTGTAGAATGCAGGCATGCTGCTCTCTCCAATCCGCATTGGGAAAGAGCAGCCCTGCGGAAGCGGCTATCGCCGTGAGGATGTCTTGCATCTAACTGGCAAATTATAACGACAGGGTTAGAAGAATTCAATGCACCCGTGCGGGGCGGATTTTCCTATCAATAACTGACGCGGTGCGGCCGCTCCGGCAAGTCGCCCGAACTTCAGAGTTTGTGTGACAACTCCGCGTTCGTCGTTCTCCAGGGCATCGTTTCTGGCCTCCTCGGCCAGAAACTCCAACCGAGGTGTAAAGGATGTCCTGGCCACGACGGCAAAAAACTGTAAAGTATGTCATGGCACCATACGCGGAAGGCGGGCGCTACAAATGAAAATCTTTCAACTGGAGGCGGACTTGGCGAAGGGACGGGCGAGGGTTCTGAGCAGCGAGGTTCTTTATACAGGCAAGGTGTTCCGGTTGCAGCGGGACACGGTGATCGAACCGGGAGGAGTGCGCGCGGATCGCGACATTATCGTGCATCCGGGGTCGGTGGTCGTGCTGCCGATTTTTGAGGATGGGCGCGTGATGCTGATCCGTCAGTACCGGCACACGGTGGGGGAATTTCTGTGGGAGCTGGTGGCTGGACGGAAGGAGCCGGATGAAACTCCGGGCGTCGCGGCGCGGCGGGAGCTGCTCGAAGAGACGGGGTACACGGCGCGGCGCCTGCGTAAATTGCTGCACATTATTCCGACGCCGGGATTCGTGAATGAGTGGATGTGGATCTTTGCCGCGGAGGGGCTTGTCGAAGGGGCCGCACGGCCGGAAGAAGACGAGAAGATTACTCCGCGAATTTTCACGTTGAAGGAAGTAGATGCGATGATCCGGAGCGGGCGGCTGCGCGACGCGAAGTCGATAGCGGGATTGCTGTACTACATGCGTTACATGGCGCGGGTTCCGCGATAGAGCAGAAAGATTTCAACACAGAGTTCTCCGAGAGCACAGAGAAAACAAACACAGAGAAAATAGAATCCTCGCCTCTAAAGAGACACGCTACAAACACGCCGGCCGATTCGTATCATCCTTGACTGCCTTCGCAAAATAGAATTTCAAAAATATTTTGCGTTCCGCGCTTGTATCGCGAGCGCGTGTAGCATAGGATTTCGGCAATGGAATTTCTCCGCGGAATATTTTTCTGGCGGGCTCCCAGTGGAGCCCGCACCCGATACGGAGAGGAAGGCGGACATGACCGTAAAAGAATTCATCAAGCACAATTACCGGCACTTCAACGCGGCGGTCGTTGTGGATGCTTCGGAGGCCTACATCAAGCATCTGGCGAGCGGCGGGAAGATGTTCATGACGATGGCCGGCGCGATGAGCACGGCGGAGCTAGGACTGTCTCTCGCGGAAATGATCCGGCAGGACAAGGTGCACGCGATCTGCACGACCGGGGCGAATCTGGAAGAAGACATTTTCAATCTCGTTGCGCACAATCACTACGAGCGCGTGCCGCACTATCGCAATTTGAGCGACGCTGATGAAGTGGCGCTGCGCGAACGCGGCATGAACCGAGTCACCGACACGTGCATTCCGGAAGAAGAGGCGATGCGCCGGATCGAACGGCAAGTGTTGAAGCTCTGGCAGAAAGCCGACAAGGAAAGGCAACGGTACTTTCCGTACGAATTCATGTACCAGCTGATTCGCGGCTGTCACATCAGGGAGTTTTTCGAGATCGATCCGAAAGATTCCTGGGTGATCGCCGCGTGCGAGAAGAACCTGCCGATTTTCACGCCGGGCTGGGAAGACTCGACGCTCGGAAATATATTTGTCGCGCGGAAATATATTTGTCGCGAACGTGATCCGCGGCGACGTGTCAAATTTTCAAGTGGTGAAGTCGGGCGTGGAACAGATGGCCGCGCTGATCGAATGGTATCGCCAGAATTCGGCCAAGGAATCGATCGGTTTCTTTCAGATCGCCGGGGGCATCGCCGGGGACTTCCCCATTTGCGTGGTGCCCCTGATTACGCAGGATTTGCGCGAGAAGTGCCGGCTGTGGGGCTACTTCTGCCAGATTTCCGACAGTACGACGTCGTATGGATCCTACAGCGGGGCCGTGCCCAACGAAAAAATCACGTGGGGAAAACTGGAGGCGGCCACGCCGCGGTTCGTGATTGAATCGGACGCGTCGATTGTGGCGCCGCTGATGTTTGCGTATATTCTGGGGAACTAGAGGGCGCGTTACTCACGCGCCAGCGGCTAAAGCCGCTAGCTCGAGCGGCTCTTGATGTCGCGGCTGAAGCCGCGACCCACAAAGCGTTTCGGATTTTCAGCAAGGTGCTTGTGCAGCTGTCTTGATTCAAATCAATGCCCGCCTGAAGGCTGGCGCTACAAGGGCTTCGGTTATTCTTATGGAGAACCGGGAAGTGGCGCGCGTGCTGCGCGAAACCGCGCAACTGCTCGAAATCGATGGCGCGATGATTGGGCGCTTTCGCAGCTACGAACGCGCCGCGGAATTACTCGATAGCCTTCCAGAATCGGTCGAAGAGCTTGCCGCGGACCGCAAGAAATTGTTGGCCCTGCCCGGCATTGGCGATGGCATGGCCGACCACATCGAGGAAATCCTCAAGACCGGCGACTATTCTCTCCGGGTAAAGCTTCTCAAGAAATATCCCGCGACCCTGCTGGACCTTTTGACGCTGCAATCGCTCGGACCCAAGAAGGTGGCTTTTCTCTGGAAGACATTCAAGGCCGGGACCGTCGAGCAAGTGGAAAAGCTGGCGCGTGATGGAAAGCTGCGCGATCTGGCAGGCTTCGGCGAAAAGAGCGAGCAGAATATTCTGAAAGCCGTCGAGGTCTTCAAGAAATCCGCGGGGCGTTTCCATATCGATGTAGCGGAGGAAGAAGCGGAAAAGCTCGTCTCATATATACGCGGGATTGGCAAGACGGTTGAATCGGTGACGCCGGCGGGATCTCTAAGGCGTGGCAAGGAAACGGTGGGCGATCTCGATTTACTTGTTACTCTGGCTCCGGGAAAGCATGCACCGAAGACGATCGAGGGAATTTCGGAGCACACTTTGAAATATCCGGAAATCGATCAGACGCTGGCGCACGGCGAGAATAAAGTTAGCTTTGTTTTGAAGACCGGGCTGCAAGTGGACGTGCGGCTACTCGAGAAGGAAAGCTTTGGAGCGGCGCTGCTGTATTTCACCGGATCAAAAGAGCACAACGTGGCGTTGCGCGGGCGCGCGAACAAAATGGGATTGACGCTGAACGAATACGCTCTGGCGACGCTCAAAGGCGAGCGGCCCGTCGCGAGCGAGACCGAAAAGGAAATCTACACCAAGCTGGGGCTCGACTACATTCCGCCGGAGCTGCGCGAAAACACGGGCGAGATCGACGCGGCTGCTGAACACCGCCTGCCCGATCTGGTCGAGCTGAAGAACATTCGCGGCGATCTGCAAATGCATACGACGGCAAGCGACGGGAAGAATTCGATCGAGGAAATGGCGCTGGCGGCGAAGAAGCTCGGGTACGAGTATATTTCGTTGACCGATCACAGCAAGGCTGTGACGGTCGCGAACGGCCTGGATGAAAAGCGCACACTCGAGCAGATCAAGAAGATCCGCGCCGCCAATGCCGCGGGATTGGGAATCCGCGTGCTCGCGAGCAGCGAAGTGGACGTGTTGAAGGATGGGAAACTGGACCTGGACGATGAGGTCCTGGCACAGCTCGACGTCGTCCTGGTCTCGATTCACTCCTACATGAATCTCGAGCGGGCGGAAATGACGGAACGGATCCTCGCCGCGATCGAGAATCCTTACACGCAAATTGTCGGACACCCTACCGGGCGATTGGTGCTGCGCCGGGACGCGTATGCCTACGACATGGAGCGGATTCTCGACGCCGCACAGAAATACGGAGTGGTCATGGAATGCAATGCCGCGGCGGAACGCCTGGATTTGAAGGATACGCATCTGCGAATGGCGAAGGATCGCGGCGTGAAAATCGTGATCTCGACCGACGCGCATACAACGCGAGGGCTCGGGGCGATGCGGTACGGCGTTCAAATGGCGCGGCGCGGGTGGCTTGAAAAGAAGGATGTCATCAACACGCTCCCCGTTGAGAAACTTCTGGCGGCGCTGCGTCCGAAACGGGGCGGGGCGTCAAACGGCAAGCACCATGCTGCCGCTGCTTCAGGCGGGCGTGAGAAGGGCAAATCGCGAAAATCCAGTTGAGATTTTACCCAGATATTTTCCCGGCTAAGCCACCGAGGAGCCGGCGAGGCGCCGGGGCCACCTAAACCACTGCGTCGACGCATTGGACTTCACGGAGAATTTAGCGGCTTGGCTTTTGCGTTTCCAGTTTGCAAATCTGCACGCATTCACGCATGATACGTTGTTTGCGCACAGGGGTTCGCGAATCTAGTACCGCGTAAACGAGACGCCTAGGCAGTTTCATTGTTCCAGACACATTCATGAACACAGGAGAGAAACGAATGCGCCGGCTTTCCGCTATCGCTCCGCCAAAAGGAAAACTTGGAGTACTCACAGTGGGGATGGGAGCCGTGGCAACTACGTTCATGGCCGGCGTCGACCTGGTGCGGCGCAAGAAAGCGAAGCCTGTGGGATCGCTTACGCAGCTCGGAACGATTCGCCTCGGGAAACGGACCGACGGGAGGTCTCCATCGATTCAGGATTTTGTGCCGCTCGAGAAACTCGAAAACATCGTGTTCGGGGGATGGGACATTTTCCCGGACACCGCGTATGAGGCTGCCAAGAACGCGGCCGTGCTTGGGCCCGAACATCTGGCCGAAGTGAAGAAATTCCTGAGCAAGATTCGTCCGATGAAAGCGGCGTTCGACCAGAACTACGTGAAGAAACTTTCCGGAACGCACGTGAAAAAAGGGCGCACGAAATACGACCTGGCGCTGCAGATTCGCGATGATATTCAGAAGTTCCAGAAGAAGAACCGAGTCTCGCGCACGGTTGTGATCTGGTGCGGATCGACTGAAATTTTCCTCAAGCCGCACGCCGTGTATGCAACGCCCGAAACATTTGTGGCGGCGATGAAGGGGAACCATGCGGCGATCGCGCCTTCGATGCTGTACGCGTGGGCGGCGATCACGAGCGGCGTGCCGTTTGCGAATGGGGCTCCCAATTTGACCGTGGATGTCCCGGCGCTCACCGGCCTCGCGCGGCAACACGGCGTGCCGATTTGCGGCAAGGATTTCAAGACGGGGCAGACTCTGATGAAGACCATTCTTGCCCCGGGGTTCAAGGCGCGCCTGCTGGGGATGAATGGATGGTTTTCGACCAACATATTGGGAAATCGCGACGGTGAAGTTTTGGACGACCCCGAATCGTTCAAGACGAAGGAAGAGTCGAAGCTCGGCGTACTCGAATATATTCTCCAGCCGAAGCTTTACCCCGACCTTTACGGCAAGATTCACCACAAGGTGCGCATCAATTATTATCCGCCGCGCGGGGACAACAAGGAAGGCTGGGACAATATCGACATCTTCGGGTGGCTGGGCTATCCGATGCAGATCAAGGTGGATTTTTTGTGCCGCGATTCGATCCTGGCCGCGCCGATCGTGCTGGATTTGGTGTTGTTCTTGGACCTGGCGAAGCGCGCCGGGATGCGCGGCATCCAGGAATGGCTGAGCTTCTACTTCAAGTCTCCGATGTGCGCGCCGGAGCTGTACCCGGAGCACGATTTGTTTATCCAGTCGATGAAGTTGAAGAATACGCTGCGTTGGATGATGGGCGAGGATTTGATTACGCATCTCGGGCAGGAGTATTACGACTGAGAGAGGCCAGAGATCTCCCACGGCTGGGCTCAGGGACATGCCCACCTGGAAAGTTTTTGGGGAAATGCAGCTTCCGACCTTCAGGGGTTAAAACCCCCGAGGGAAACGGAGCCGTTATTTCGTGCCTAAAGGCACGACCCACAAAACGTGAGAGTATTTCGGCAAGCCGTAGAGGCGGGCGCGACATTGAAGGCCCGAGGGTCCCGCACAAGCTGTGATGGCGTGGAGGGTTGCCAAACGAGCCATAAGGAATTCATAAAGAATATTGATCCAGCCCATCTAAAAAATCACGTACGGCGCGCTTGACGGTCCCGCCCGGTTTGAGTACATTCCCGTTTCCCCCGGCGGGACGGCCAACATTCCTATTTAATCCTCAAGGAGAGCGAATGGACCCAAAAGGCGTACTTGAATTTGCAAAGAAGAACAATGCAAAGATTCTTGACCTTCGTTTCATCGATGTGCCCGGCATCTGGCAACACGTCAGCTACCCCATCGGCGAACTGGACGAAAAGTCATTCAAAGAAGGGTTTGGGTTCGATGCCAGCTCGATTCGAGGATGGGCTTCGATTCACGAATCGGACATGTTGCTGATTCCGGATCCGGAGACTGCGTTCATCGATCCGTTCCGCGATACGCCGACGCTGGTGATGATCGGGGACGCCACGGACCCTCCGTCGCAGAAGCCCTATCACCGCGACCCGCGGCACGTGGCCAAGAGAGCAGAGGAGTATCTGGAGTCCACTGGAATCGCCGACAAGGCTTTCTTCGGGGCCGAGGCGGAGTTCTTTATCTTTGACAGCATCCGTTTCGATCAGGCGCCGCAACACGGTTTTTATTACATCGATTCCGATGAGGGCCGCTGGAATTCAGGCCGCGAGGAAAACAATCTCGGTTACCGGCCGCGGTATAAGGAAGGTTATTTCCCGGTGCCGCCCGCCGATCACTTCCAGGATCTGCGTTCGGAAATGGTTTTGAAAATGATCGCCATCGGGATGGACGTGGAGTGCCATCACCACGAGGTTGCGACGGCCGGGCAGGCGGAAATCGACCTGCGGTTCGATACGCTTTTGAAATCGGCCGACAACATGATGAAGTATAAGTACATCATAAAAAACACCGCCCACCAGTACGGCAAGACCGTCACCTTCATGCCCAAGCCGATTTTTTCGGACAACGGTTCGGGCATGCACACGCACCAGTCGTTGTGGCTGAAAAACAAGCCGCTGTTTGCGGGCGACAAGTACGCCGGCCTGTCGCAGATGGCGCTGTGGTACGCGGGCGGTCTGCTCAAGCACGCTCGCGCCCTGTCGGCGATCATTGCTCCTGGCACGAACTCGTACAAGCGCCTGGTGCCCGGTTACGAAGCCCCTGTAAACCTGGCGTATTCAAAACGCAACCGCTCGGCTGCGGTCCGTATTCCAGTGTATTCGGAGAGCCCCAAGGCCAAGCGTCTCGAGTTCCGGCCACCGGACCCGTCCTGTAATCCCTACCTCGCCTTCTCGGCCATGCTGATGGCCGGACTCGACGGCATCAAGCACAAGATCGACCCAGGCCAGCCACTCGATAAGGACAGCTTCGATCTAGAACCAGAGGAAGCGGCAAGAATTCCTTTGATGCCGGGCTCGCTTGATGAAGCGCTCAACGAACTCGAAAAGGATCACAAGTTCCTCACCGAGGGCGGCGTCTTCGCCGAGGACTTCCTCGAGCTTTGGATCGAATACAAACGGAAGAATGAGGTGGACCCTGTGCGGATGCGGCCGCATCCGTATGAGTTCCACCTGTACTACGATATTTAAGTTTGCGCACCCGCGAGATTGCCGGTGGCCCAGCTTTACACTGGAAACAGGAACGCCCTCGACCCTGTTGTCGGGGGCGTTTTTTTGGGCGCGGAGGATAGCCGCGCTGGCTTCAGCCGGTTTCCCAATGCTCGTGCAAGAAAACGAGGGCACGAAATCCCGCGCTTCGTGCCACCCACGCTCGCAATTCAGGCTAAAAAGTTTCTCCAGTTGTTTCGCACAACCCTTCGCCCGTATTTCTCACAAAGGGTCCGAAATATCGCCGCAATACCCCCGAATGACAAGGTTCCGCTTGATTCCGTGGCGCCGGCGAGACGCCGGCGCAACAAAGATGCGGTGCCCGGCAAAAAGATTCGTAGTATTCGTTCCGCCAACTCAGATCGTCGTGAAAAATGTGGGTTAGCTTCAAGCCGGTTTTTTTCTATGCTAACGCTTCGAAGAGAAACAATCCCAGGCGGAGTCCGGCGGGAAATGCGAAGGGCGCAAGTTCAAGTGAATAGTGACCGCAAGGCAAGACCAGCGTTTCGAGGCGAATTCCCTTCTCCCGCAGAGTAGAAAACATTTCGTCGGTGAATTCGTACCAGAAAGTCGGATCGTAGCGGCCGCCCACCATCAGGAGGCGCTGCCCCGTATCGCGCAGGCGGTGCATGTAGGGTACAGGGCTGACGGGCGTCCAGTAGCGGCGAAGCTCGTCCTCCGTCACCTTCGATCGCAGACCCTCCCAGACATGCATCGTGGTCAGGCCCGTGCGGACCGTAGCGGCAAAATACGTGGAGACGTGCAGAAACGCGCCGGCACGCACGGCAGGGTCGTGCGCCATGGTGATCGAGCCCACAGCGGAACCGATGCTCGTGCCAACGAGGCCCAGCCGCGTGTAGCCTTGCTGTTCGAGCCACCGCAGACAGCGCCGCGTGTCTGTAATCGCCTGGCGCGTGGCCTGCAGCGTGAGGCCGACGTTCGACCCGACCAGTTGGTCGGCGCGCTCGTGGCCGGGCGCGACTCGCCGGTCATGGTATGGGAGTGAAAGCCGCAGCACGGTGATGCCCAGCGCACTCAGCCAT